>JAAUXT010020357.1_pt1 | contig 15300 bp, 9 predicted proteins | sample 7278171 | NCBI WGS metagenome assembly JAAUXT01 (sample SAMN14350112, study PRJNA611818) | marine sediment metagenome | isolation source: surface marine sediment (1.8m) | place: French Polynesia: Moorea | collected 2018-08 | reverse complement strand
GTTGAAGAGTACAAGTTGGGGTGTTGAATCGTTGAGTGCATTTGACTCGAGTGCATTCTGTATAGTGTGTGGTGACCTCCAAAGATGGCTCAAATGGGCTGAAAAATGGATTTTGATGGACTGATGGGTTGTGAAAAGTTGGAAATTTTTTTCAACAGATCACAAATTCCTTTTCATGGTAGTTTGGCAAAGTCATTACAACTAACTTGGTGGTATGCATTTGTGGATCAATTATGTTTAATTTTTCAGAATCACAAAAAGTGCATTTTTGACTTTTTTGTTTCTTGAAAAATTTTAACTTTTGTCACTGATTCTTGGTGGGTATGAAAAATACAATCTTTGAGATATAGTATCGGAGATTATTTGATGTGGGACATTTGTTCCTGCCTATCAGCTGCAGCAGGATAGTTCAAATGAGGCAGGATAGTTCGAATCACCGCCATCTTGGCGTATTTTTCTCTGTGTGGGTGTCAAATCACCACAGGGTTCATCACCAGGAATCAAGGGGAATAGTCACAACACACAGCTCCAGGTTTTCCTTTTCCTCTTGATTTTTCACACCCATCATTGAGAACTCAGATGTGTGTTCATACTGTACTACTTCTGGCAAGGAATAGAAGAGTAAAGAAGGACTGATACAACTTCAATAATTAAATGTAGAAAAGGCAAGGATTTGACTTCTGGCACAAAATGAAGAGTATCTGTTATGTGAGACTCAGCCATATGGTCACTAAAGCCAAACAACAAAGCTGCAAATCTGAAGGAAAATGTGTTTTTCAAACATTTCCATTGATGTTTTCCCAAAAATATGTGAATGTTTGACTGAAAAGGGTCTGAGGTTTATACCAGAATGTGACACATACAATTTTTAGCCAAACTTTTAATTCACCAAGAAGATCAGATCTGAACACATTTGCTTTAGAAATGACTTGTGGGTCCAGAAAGTCACCAACATTTTGGTGCAAGCTGATGTTATGTCCAAAAATGTTCTAGTCCTGTTTCCTTACACTTTCCTTGTGTACTGTTCTAAAGAATTTCCAATAAGACATCATCACCTCTGTGCCTTTCTCCATTCCTTCCAATATTTTCTCAAACTGGTCACTATGAACACACTGGTGTTGAAAAGGGAGTTTGCAGGCAACCCACACACAATTGTCCAGGGCACTAAAAGAGGAGGATACCTGTCAAGGTACATGGTAGCAACAAATATTCCATTCACTGAAAACCAAGACACCATGTTAGAAACTGTCACTACAACAAGTTGTACAACAAGAACAGTGTTTTTATCATCAGCTTTTGTTGACTTGGTGATATTCAGCTGAGATTCAAACAATCTCTGAACAAGCCAAGTATGCAGAAACATGATTATGAGTGATGACATTGTTTGTGTGATGATTAAAAACCAAGTTGCTATTTTCAGCATCACAATTGAATTAGTTGGATCAACAAAAGGGAAGCGAAAACTTGTTGGCAATGTGTGTGTTGTTTCTTGTGTCACTGAGGTGAAAACAACACTAAATGACAAGGACACCTTCAGAATCAATAACAAATACTTGGCAACAAATTTTGCTCTTTTAAATTGAGTGTCAACTGGCTGAATAACAACCATAAGTCTTGAGAGTGAGAGAAAGAAAAGCAAAAGTTCTTCAGCAGTTTCAAACAACAAAACACTTCCAAAAGTACTGAAACAAAGTGTACTTGATCTCCACATTTCTTCTTTTACCAAAAATGTTTCTCCCAAAACAAAGTCAGCAATCCATGTCAAGGCCAGGTACAGACCACAAATAATATTGTTGAAGTTGATAAATATAACATTAACAGAAAGAGCCAAGTTTGACTTCCTTGACAAAATGTACAAGGTGAGGCATGCTGCATTCAGGATGAAAACAGTGATAGTCACTGAGAGATACTGAGTTCTTATTGTTCCATCTGGTAACAGATGAGAGCAAGACACATGCCAAGGTAAGGGAGCAGTGCACTGAGCTAAAACTGGAGCAATGCAGCAAAAGTGATAGTCATCAGTCTTTATCAATCTCAGTGACATCTCATCAAAGGCATTCACGTCAATTTGAACTCTTCCAACATTTTCAAGGGACAAAACTTGAAAATGTGAACAATTTGTCAGCAACTGGTTTGGAAAATTGTGCAAAGGATTTTCTGAAAGACTGAGGAACTGTAAAGATGGAAGGTCTCCAAAAGAACCAGATTCTGCAAATCTAACTTCATTTTGCTCAAGCAGAATGAGTTTCAGGTATTTGTGAGATTGGAAGCAACCAGAAACAACAGATGACAGTTTGTTAGATTTCATGTCAAACAACCGCAGCTTGTCTGGAAGTGGTTCTTTGCAAACCTGAAAAGTGTTGCCTTCAATGATTCTCAGAACTAAGAGGTCACATGATTTTTGGAAAACCCCAAGTGATGGCAGTTCCAGAGACACAGCTGTGAGTGACAAGGAAGGATGGCCAGCAACTTGGTGGATAGCAGAGCTATTCATACAGATTGTTGCAAACAACAAGCAGTTGCATCCAGATGGGCAGGAAGTATCTGCCAATTCACAAAACACTTCATCATCACCTGAAGGACAGTCTGCCTGATTATTACACACACTGGCTGTATGAATGCAAGTGGTTGTTGGCATTTTACATTTGTACATGTTTACACAGACTTTTCCATCACCACAAATATGTGTGTATGATTCATCATCCCCTGATGGACAATCCCACTTTCCATCACACACAAAGGACCAGAGAATGCAATAGGAGTCCAAACACTTGAACATTTTGTTGCATTGAAAATGTTCACAGTTGATCAGATGTCCACCATTCCTGCAAGGATACAAAATCTTTGCTGACTTCAGCTTGTAGACACAGATGTCTGAGGTTACAAAGCACCTTGGATGACCTTCATAGCAGTGTAACTGGTGTGGCATTTCACAGTCCAGAGGACCCAGGTGAAGTGACAACAGTTTTGGGAGAATTATTTCATCTCCTGCACAATCAACAATCAGATCATCTTTCAGTGTAATATCAATTTCTGCTTCATTTATGCATTGAAACATGTCCTCTTGCTTGAGCTGAATGGCATTAGATATGTTTGGGTTTGATTTCATGAAGAACATATCACATTTTCCATCATTTGACATGAAGTACAAAGAACCACAGGTACTTTTGTTGCTCTGTCTGTTGAGTACTTCTTTGCAAGCAAGAGATGCATTGAGTGTTTTCCCATCACTGTCACTGCATGAACACAGCTGTTCATCAGATACATCATTTGGACAATCAGTGATACCATCACAAACATGAGTATCAGAGACATAACCACCATTTACACAAGCAAAGAACACACTTCCAATTCTATCCTGTGAACTCTGCTTCCAGCACACATGGAATCCTTGTGCTTTCTCAATTGAAGAAGTGTGTTGGAAATGATGGTAGATTTTGTGATATTTTCTGTGTGTGAACATTACAATCATGTTCTTTTGATTTTCAGACAAAAGTGGAGGAAATAAGGTGGAAATTGCATCAAATAAATAGTGGAGGAAGGAAATATTGGACAAACTCATTGGAAGCCAGCCTTGTTCTCTGCATACAAACCCCAACATTGTGTTTTTTGTTGCATTCCCAGAAAACCAAGAAAACTTCAAACATTTTTCTGAATGGAGTATATCCTGGGAAGGACATCCTTGCATGTTTTGTGTTTGGTCCTTCAACTTCTGCACTCTGGCACTGAGTTTGTGTCTCTCACAGAAGATATGAAGCAAGTGCTTTTTGTGGCAACCCACATTGACCCAGAATGGGTCTGCGAGGTTGGAGAAGAACATCAGAAAACATCTGTTTGGGCCATGTAGCTTTGGATAAAATTCCCCTCTGGCTTTTTCCTTCAGGTATCTCAAATCTGTGCATGCCAGAGATTTTTCCTTCTGGCCTGGAACCTGGCTTTTGGTTCTGTGAAAGTCACAGAGGAAACCATGTTGACAAGCTTTGCTGTAGTGAGTGTTTGTGAATAATTGGTGTGCCACTGGGCTACCATTTTGCCATTTCCATACACTCAGCTGAAAATCCAAGTCTTTGGGTCAGAAAAACCTGGACCTGCATTATTGAGTTGTTTGTTGTTGCTGCTCAAATTGCACAAATCTAGAAACTTAAAGGTTTTTATGGGGCACATGCAACAATATGTTTCTTTTTTTTCTGGTTCTGGGGTTGGAATTAATACATCTACTTTGGAAATTGAGGCCTGAACAAAGTGCAGATCATGGTTTCAGATCCAGAACAAAGTACTCAACATGTTTCCAAAGACAAAGTCCAAAGAAAAATATGACAAAAATAATTTTCTTCTGAAGAATACCGTATTTCAAAACTGAGAAATATCATTTGAAAACTTCATCACAAATTACCTTTTTCACTGTGAAAAATGTCAAACCAATGAAAATAGCCTCAATATGTGGCACATCTACTAACTTTGCCAAAGCAATAAAATAATCTGTTTGTGCTGAACTGGAAAATACAGGGAGTAAAGCTCTGGCACTGCGACAGAGCCTTGATGCTTTGTTCCAAGATGACAGAAGATATCGTGGGGGTGCTTTATGTGTGTCTTTTCTGTAGAAATACTGAGGTTGTGTCCCCATATCATTGATAAACTGCACAGCTTTGTCTAACTGGGTGAAATCAAAGACTTGTGGAGATTGGTATGATCTCACTGCAGTTTTGCTGAAGAACAGTGGGCTGTTTCTCACCAAGAGAACATAGAATTTATCTTTTCTGTGAACAGGAGGATCAAAGGCAGAAAAATTAAAGCACAAGAAACTTTGACCTGTTGTTTCATTGCATTGTGACCCAGTGGCATTAATATTCTTGATGTAATCTTGGAATGAGTTTTTTATCCGCACCACTGAAAGAACATTTGTTTTTCTGTGACTTCTGTGACCACAACCTGGCAATTTGACAAACACTTGCAAAAAATATCCAGGCTGTGATATGAACCACCTGTTTTTTGTATTTTTGTTCAGATCCCATTCATCCACACAGAATTGCCAATTTAGTCTGTAATCTTTATGCAAGTTGATGCCATCAAGAACAAGCTCAAAGTCATGATTTTGTGTGATGGGTACAAAGTCAGACTTTATCCAATGGCTGTTCCTGGATTTGTCCAACTCCAGCATGAGGATTGAAGTTAAGCTCTTGTAAATTTCAATGGGATACCAGTGCAACAACTGTGAAAAAAAATCAAATATCTTGAAAAATTTACAAACTTGCAAGCAGAAAGAAACACTTCTGTTGAAAAACTCATGTCAAAGTTACCTCATTGACATGCGAAGCTTCAGGAAGTGAGACATTCAGATACCAAGAAGAATTTGACTTCTCCAAATTGTCAGTGAACTGTTGTTTGCTTTTGAACACAGTGATATCCAGCCAGCTCTTTGTGGTGATCAGTCTGGTAAGGGATGCATAGAAACAAGTTCTATCATTAAATACACTGATATCAGCACTCAAGAATATCCTCCTCTCACTGTCCAGGTGTTGAAACAGGGTGAAAAAGTCACCCTTCATATTTTGAGGCTCTTCCATTCTTGTTATTCTGAACTGTTTGGACAGTTTTCCTCCAAATGCAACAATCTCTCTGAAGTCATAGCAGGATGCTGGACTTTGGTGCTGGTAGTAGTGAAAATTGCATTGCCTCCCAGAGTTGAATTTGGCCTTCCTCAAGCCTCTACTTTCAATGTCCTCTGCAATTTTCAGAAAGCAATTTTTGTTTCTCAGTTTTTCCAAGTCAACAAGTGGTGGATGAAGGAACCCAACAATCTGATAACTGAGACTGTTTGCAGTTTGTGTGAATTGTGAGGCAACATCTATCCTGCACAGCATGCCCTCATATGATGCTGATAAAGTTTCATTTCTTCTGAATTGAAGAGTGAAGCATTTTTCATCATTCAAGGAGTACAGCAAATAAAGCTGAATAGAATACCCAGTGTGAGCTTTGAATCTCACATGGGAGTGTTCTGTTATTTTTCTGAGGTATTCCAGGCAGGGTTCACTGTTCCCTGCCAAATAACAGTGAGATTCAAATGTACATTCACATATTTGTACAGTTTTACATTCTGTGGGGGAAATGTTCACAGTCGCATTGACTGTGCTGTATTCCCTGTACCAGAACACAACAACCATGAGTGAGGAATGCACTGAGTAGAAGAGTCTGCTCTGAGCTAATCTTTCATCATGAGGCTCACACAAAGTGGCACTTTCTTCAAACTTGTCACCTGCTTGTTCCAAAACAGCAATTCCTCCAAAGCTGCAAGTTTGACTTTCCACCCCTGAATAGTTTAGTTTTGTCACACTCATGTTGATTTGCTGACCTGATGAAGATTGTATCAACAAAGCACAGTATTTCTTGATTTCACAACTCCAATTGGGAATATTCAGAGTAAAAAATGTCTGTGTTTTCACAGAAATAGGAACAAAATTTTTAATTTTGCTGGAGAAATACAAATGAGACAGAATGTTTCTTCCACCAAACCAATGTGAAACAAGATACATGTTGAATTGAAATGTGGATGTTTTGAAACACCCATCAACAGGTGTTAAAACATCAGACAAATCACCTGGTCCATCAAACATTGTAATGTTCAGGTGCTTTGCAACAGAACTGGGAACACAGACCCACATCTGGTTCACCTTCTCCACTTGGATATGGTAGTGGTGGATCTGATGTTTTCTCATGTTTGTTATCATGAATGATTTCAGCACACCAGAAAGAGAGGAGGAAGCCTCCTGTGTTGAAGTGATTCCTTGGTCCATCATCACAAAAGAAACATGAATTAAGTGGATAATGTAAGAGAGAAAATCCAGCTCAACACTTGTGGAGAGATACATGGGATACAGATTGAACTCTGACACTTTTCCACAAAAGGAGCAGCAAGTGTCACTCACTATGTAACTGTTTCTGATCCTGAGAGATGCACTGGAACAGTCACTGGGATCAGTCATGAAGGATATGTTGTGAAAGGTGAAATTCACAGACAATTTCTTGTTTTGTTGGAACACCCAGATGATGTGGTATCTGCAATCTGACAGTTTCTTGTGTGGCATGTGCCCACTCACAAAATATCCTGACACCTTTGTAACATTTCTGAAATGTTTTTCCAATACTTTCTTTGCATACTCCACACCATATTGTAACCACCTCTCTGAATAATACTTGAGGAGGTGAAGGTCAGGACACTCACAAGTGACCTCAGTGACATTGATTTCTTTCTTGCTGTAAACCAAAAATGTTTCTGTGCTGGTCATCTGCAGGTGAAAAATTGTTGGATCAAACTGATTGTGTGCCTTTTTACTGTGACTTGTGAGTTGGAAACACAGTTGTCTGACAAAGTGGTGCCACTCTTTTGTGTCATTTTGGGAATTATAAATGTCTGACTTAGAAATTTTCATGTTTTTGTCAGCTGTTGTTGGCAAACTGACATGCAGAAAGAGGAAAATTCTTGAGCAGAAACTTTTAGCCATTCAACAAGTGTTTTGTATTTCCCTCCTGTGGTGTCATTTGAGTTTCTGTTCTCTCCCTGCAGACACAAGGGGATTTTCACAGTCAGCAACAGTTCATAAATTTTCACTCTTTTTACCTGAGAATTGAAGAGTGAAATCTGACTCACTATATCTGCCTTGATTAAGCTGTACAGGGTTTCAAACCTGACCTGATAGGAGCTGAAGCTGAGCAAATCTGGTTTCAAACCTTTGCTGTGCCCACCACAAAGGTCAAAAGTTTTCCTTGATTCTTCAACACTGGTAAAAGGTGAGACATCCACTCAGCAAAAGCTTTCTCCTTTTTCAGCAAATGCTCTTTGTTCTTCACATGAGTTGCCAGCAACTGACCTTTCGAAACAAAAACTTTTGTCTCCAAAATCCATTAGTCAGTCTGTTTTGACCCTCAACAAAGGAACGCTTCCGCGCAAGCACGACCATCAACACACACACGCACACACACTCTCACACACACACACACACATGCACACACACTCTCACACACACACACACGCACACACACACACACACACACACACACAATTGGACCAGTGCCACCCAAACTTTTTTCAATAAGTTTGTAAAACTTGAATCGAGAACCCCCCCCCATCAATGCTGACCGACCATACCCTGGCTCTGCCCCTGGATCTGAACTGGACCATGACACACAACACATATAGTGCGACGCGTTCGTTTTGGCTGCAGCGTTCTCGTTTACATTGGGCCGTGTTCAATTTGCCCATCAGAAGCGACTGAAATCACTGATTCATTGACTGTCCTTACATAGCACTTGGTGAAGGTTGGCTGCTGTAACTGTGGTCCGCAAATCGAACTCAGCCCAACACACAACTGATGGGAACATGTCACAGACGCTGAGCTCCCTCTGCTGGTGACGTCATCATCCACACCTGATGTTCACACCTGATGGGTTGAGCGTCCACAGATGTGAGGCACATCCGGTTTCATTGACAACACAATGTACCACACAGCACCCAATGACGTGCGACCCATGACCCAACATCGGCAAACATGACGCCACGCAGGTATGGCGCATTTTACAACGACGCAACGAACAACGCAAAGACGTTCCCAGTGACGCAACGCCCAACGCGACACGTTTCCCTCACAGCTCGCTCGCGTTTGATGTGACGTCACGTTGACGTTGTATCACACTACGTTCTCACGCCATGCTGGCTGCGACACGCGTCATGTTCCAGCACCACTTCCCCTGGCGTTTCACCGCTGGCTGCGTCAAGCGTTGCGTCTCTGTGTGACGCCAGGGGAGTGGCATGGAAACGTCACATGTCACGTGCCTGCACCACCTACTCCCCCTGGTGTTACGTCCTGTTTCACACTGGCCGCGTCAGCCTTGCGTCCACGTCTGATTCAGTGGAGACGTCGTGACGTTCAAACGTGACGTGACGTGACGTCACGCCCACCCCCCATGACGCACAGGACGCGAGACGTGCAGCGTGTGTGACGTACAGAACGCATCACGTTCACGCATGACGTGACGTGACGTGACGTGACGTGGCGTGACGTGACGTGACGTGACGCCACGCCTTCCCCCGGGACGCACAGGAGGCGCGACGCCAGAAGAAACGACTTCGAACGGACTCGGCACAAAAAACTTCAATTCAGTGTTTCGTACAGACGCAAAATCTGGACAGTTATCACATTTTTTTTTCCATCAGACCAAATGACTCCTTCCTTTCTTTGGGATCCACCCCAAAGAAGGGGGCGGGGGGGAAGCCCCCTCCCTAGGATCCGCCCCCTGTTTATCTGAAACCACCGCTCAAACACGAATTCTCAGTTCAAGGCACAGTTTGTGTTTATTCCCCCCTTCTGTTGACAACAACGAAATCCAAAATCTGGACAAAAACAAGGAAACAGCACCTGAAGAACAAAAGCTAAATGTTCGCGACTTCGGTCAAAACGAGAAACACTGCAAAATTTCCCACAAAAAATATGACAACAGCAGAAACGAGCAACAAAGACACAAGCACACACACGCCCCCCACACACCATAAACACACGCACACATACACACACACACACACAGAGGGTTTGCCCTCCCAATTCAGACTTGCACAAGTTGGAATCACTGAAAACTCGAACGAATCTTCTGCCTGTTGGCCCACAACATACGTAGTGCGTCCATGTTGAATTTCAATTTCGATTTGAATCTTTGCAAATGCGAACTTGGGAATAAAGGTATTCAAACCAGGTGTAAACTTGCGTTCGAATTTGCGTTCGAATAGGGCGGTTCGATTTGGACAGGAACCCTTGTGCAGAGCTCTCCCAGAATGTCACTGACGCCACAACACAAAAAGACTCGTTTTGACCACATCCTTTTATCACCATGGCAACCGGAAAACAGAACATTGACTGGACCCAACAGGCGACACTGTGAGACCACAGAACCTTTCAAAGGCGACAAAGTCGACAACACTGACCCATCACTGACCGAACTTCTTGTTTGAAGGCGCTTCTACCAAATGATCCAACAATTCGCGTTACCCTCAAAACCAAACTTCACGAAACCAACTGATCCACAACAAACATGCCTCAACACTTTCGTAACACTTCGTCAAAACCAAGAAAATGTCAAAATCTGCAAAAATGACGCAGTCACTGACAGCAAAGCAAACCAAAAACACGCGTGACCCTCCAAAACTGAACAAACCCCACAATACGAGGCTCAGTCATTAAATACGTGGAATTATCATGTGCAACGCTCACTGCGATCAGCTCTCAATTGCTGTTTGTGATCGACACTGACTACAGAAAACTGCACATGATAATTCCACGTATTTAATGACTGAGCCTCGTATTTGGCTCTGAAAGTCCATGACAAGTTCACAAAATTTGACACGAGAGATAACAACATCAAAACATTTCCACAATAAAATAATAATTGGCGAAGCTGAAGAATTCATGGCTTTTTTCGACTTGGCACAAAAGCTCCAACAAATCCGTTCTGCACCAGCACACAAGGTGTTCGATGTTGGTTCGAATTGAACACTATTTTCACAGAGTATAGTTCGAATGTGTTCGGGGGAGGAGCAGGACGACGTGTTCGCCAACTCAACCACTGACTACAACTGAAATAACCTGTTGGAATTTTACACGATCCAAAACAATTTTTTTCAACAATCACAGTTGGAATGGCGCGAGACTGGAGCATCAAGTCAACCCTTCAGTGCAGCACTCCCCGACACCTGACCTGTTCTGGTGTGTGCGTGTGTGTGCGCGCGTGCGTGTATGTGTGTGTGCGTGTGTGTGTATGTGTGTGTGCGTATGACGCAAAGCGTGACGCACCCTGTGTGTGTGTGTGAGTGTGCGTGCGTGTTTGTGCGTGTATGTGTGTGTGCGTGTGTGTGTGCATGTGTGTGTGTGTGCGTGTGTGTGTGCGTGTGTGAGTGTGCGTGTGTATGTGTGTGTGCGGCTCAACCCTTCAGCGCAGCACTCCCACACACTTGTTCTGATGTGTGCGTGTGTGTGTGTGCGTGTGTGTGCGTGCGTGTGTATGTGTGTGTGCGGCTCAACCCATCAGAGCAACACTCCCAAACACTTGTTCTGATGTATGTGCGTGTGTGTGTGTGTGTGCGTGTGTACATGTGTGCGTGTGTGTGCGTGTGTGTGTGTTGTGTGTGCGTCTGTGTGTGTGTGTGTGTGTGCGGTTCAACCCTTCAGTGCAGCACACCCAGACACTTATTCTGATGCGCCTTCAGGTTCGACTTCTGTATGAAGCCCTTGCCACACTTCTCACAGTGATGGGGCCGCTGTCCGCTGTGGGTCATTCTGTGGTCCTGCAGTGTCACCTTCTGCCCGAACGCTTTACCACAGATCTCACAGGAGAAGAGCTTGATCCCGAGGTGGTTCATCTTGTGTCGGTTCATGTTGGAGATGGAGATGAAGCTTTTACTGCACACGTCGCACTGGAAGGGTTTTTCCCCGGAGTGAGTCCGGTAGTGCGTGTTGAGGCGGGATTTGTTGGGGAATCTTTTGCCGCACTGGTCACACTGGTTCGCCACGATTTTCTCATGCTCCTGACGGTGCGTCTGAAGGTCCTTCTGCAAACAGAATCTTCTGCCACATGTTTCACAGTCTCGCACAGTTCCCTCCCGTTCAGCCATCTCCACGTGTTCCTCCAGTTTGATTTTCAGATGGAAGACTCTGTGGCAGGTGTCACACTTCTGGACGTTTTCTCCCTGATGCGTCTCGAGGTGCTGGACGAAGCTCTTCTGCTCCACGAAGCACTGTCCACACACATCACACACTCTCGGCCCAACCTCCTCGTGTCGGATCTGCAGATGCGCAATGAGGTTCCACTTAGTCAGAAACGCCTTGCCACACATTTCACACTGAAACGGTCTCTCCCCCGTGTGTCTCATCCTGTGGATCCTCAGGTGCTTCTTCTTGATGAACGTTTTGCCACACAAGTCACAGTGGTGCGGGCGGGGCCCCACATGGGTCTTCTTGTGGTCACTCAGGGTATGTGAGTACGTGAATGCTTTCCCACACAAGTCACACTGATACGGACGTTCCCCTGTGTGCGTGCGCCGATGCTCCACGAAAGTCCATTTTTGCGTGAATCCTTTGCCACAGTCTTCACACTGAAACTTCTTCTTCTCGTCCGCATCATGTGATCTGCGATGTACGGACAGCGACGACCTGTGCGCGAATCCTTTACCACACAGAGCGCATTTGAATGGCTTCTCGCCCGAGTGCGTGTGCATGTGCTCCATCAGGTTGTCCCTTTTGGCGCAGACCTTCCCACAGACGGTACACTGCCACGTCTTCTTGGGTTTGGGCTCATGGGCCTGGCGGTGGGCCCTCATGTGGTGCTGCGTGCTGAAGGCTCTGTCACACAAGTCACAGGGGAAACGGGTCGTGTCTCTGGGTTCGGTCCTGGCTTCGTGTATGGCTTGTTTGTGAGCCCTGAGGTGATGTGGGGTGGTGAATGTTCTGTCACAGGAGTCACATGGGAGGCGCAGGGTGTCCTTGACCTTTGGTGTCTCGACCTTGACCCCGTGGATGGCGAGTTTGTGGGCGTTGAGGTGGTGGGGCGTGCTGAACACGCGTTCACACAGGTCACAGGGGCGAGGCACACGCTTTTCAGAGCTACCGCCGCCTTTGGCTGGTTTCTTTGGGTAAATTTTCCTTCTCTTTCTGGGTTTGTCGGCTTTGGCTGCTGCTGCTGCCTCCTTTGGTGTCCCTTCCACAAGGTCTTCAGGTTCAGTTCCTGCCTCTTCGTTGACGTCCTCAGCTTTCACAACGTTTACATCTCCGTTTTGGACAGGCGAATCTGCTGGGTGCTGATGTTGCTTCTGCTGTTGATGCTGTTGTTGTTGCCGTTGCTTTTGTTGCTGCTGCTGCTTTGTAGGTTTTTGTCGTTGCTGCTTTCTTTGCTGTTGTGCTTGATCTTTCTGCGTATGTTGTTGCTGCTGTTGTTGCTGCTGCTGGTTTTTCAGGAGAGTGCAGTAGTTCAGCACAGACATCGTGACGTGAGGCTCAACCTCCACCTCCTCCTTCACTCCACTCATTCCTTCACTCGTTCCTTTCTTTACATCCTCCTTCAGTTCACTTCTCTCATCACTCGTTCCTTTTGACATATCCGCGTCATCATCGTCATCCGTATTTTCCAGACTCTCCCGGAACAGCTGGAACAGACGTCCTGGTTTCTTCCGCGACGCTGGACACGTAGCACGCACGTACTCCGCTGCCCTATTATCGCTCATGTGCACGCTGATATCAGTCGTGCTGTTCTCCACATCCTCTCTTTCATGTTTCACACTCACAGTTGTAAAGGTACCGTCTCCACCTGCAGGGAAGGCAGAATTTGTCTGTGATGAGTCATCACTCCCTGGGTGTCTGTTTCCATGGTGACACATCCCATCTTCGTCGCCAAGGAAACACGATGTCTCTCTGTCGCCTTGATGACACGTCCTGTCGCCGGGCTCAACGTCTCCGTTACCATGGCGACAGGCCGCGTGCTGCAGGAACTCCTCGTTGCTAAAGAACACCTGGCAACAGAGATGACAGACGAGCGGCTTCTCGTCGTCAGGCGACGCTGCGTCCCTCTCCTCCGCCGCTGCCATGGCGACGCCGACGCAGCGTCACAAAATTCAGACGTCAAGTCGGTCGCACGACCATCGAGCACGACACGTGACCACACGACACCTGCAAACAAGAGCACAGTTTCTGAGTTTTTTTGTGGGTGCGTCCCATCGAACAACTGCAGAGAGAAAAAATTGAATGCTCGCTGTTCTTGGCTGGGACACACACGTCGAGCTAAAATGGCTGACTTCGCCCTGTCTGCAACCCAGGGGTGAAGCCAGGCGACTTGGCCGCCGCCGTAAATGGAACACGGCCAATGCTTGCACCACAGGTGGAGACCACGCGTCTTCAACGCGGTGTTTTCTTGTTTTATGTGTTCAATGTATTCAACACGACATCGCTTCTCTTGCAATAGACGCGCAGCTGTTACAGATCAAACACGCGTCAATCATGCACCCGACACAACGTAAACGTTTTCAGAGGCCCCACCCGCCCACTCCCCTCCCACACACAACTCATACCGGCCACGAGCGATAAAATGTTACATTTTTGAGGGCATTTGGTCTATGAACACTGCAACAGCGCGCAAGAAAGAAAACTTTTCAAAGTGTGTTGTTCTGGGGCAAAGGTCACAACTGGGCGATAATTGAGATACAATGAAATTTACCAGTCTGTGTGGAATAATCATGGACTTTCGTCGGTGCAAAACAAAGGCAATCGTAACATCGTTTCCTCAACGTTTCACTGCAAAGGCCACTGTAAGTTAAATGACCATAAAATCGTTGTTTTGACTTTTTCAAAAAACTTACTTTTGTCTTTGCGAGATTTTGCGGACGGTGGCCGATCTGCGGATACTGCTCTTGGCGGTTTTTCTCTCACAGGAAAAATTGTTTTCACCTCAAAGCGAAAACTTCCAATTTTCTTGTGGTGTGAACTTCGTAATATTTTCTTCCATTTAATTTCACAGAAGTTTAGAAAATCTATGAAAATTTTTCCCTTTCTCTCCAACAAACGCGACGTACGGTGGACGAAAACAAAAACTTCCGACTTGCTGCAGAAAAATTAGAATTTTTTTCATCTTCAAAAATTTGTGAAAAAGTACAAAAAAGAAAACTAAATTGAGATGATTGTAGATCCAGGAAAAGCTGCTAAAGTCTGAGGTACACGTGTAGATTTTCCCAAGTCATTCACATATTTTCAAATTTTCTTGCAGGGTCCCTCGGCTGGGGTTTCATTCACCCTCACCAACATTGCAGTGACCAAGGTTGTTCGCCAAGCAACAATGAAGAATCTGTCGCAACACCTCACACAGTTCAAGGGACGCGAGCCACCACGACGCTGCGTCGGTCACTTTGGCGACGTTTGTGACGCAAACAACGACGCACTGACCCCAAAACCGACACTGGACGCGCCAACGTCAAGCGTCGCGACACACACACACATGCACACACACACGCACACACACACATGCACACACACACGCACACACACATGCACACACACACACATGCTCACACACACACACACACATGCACACACAAACACACACACACACAGAAAGGCACACACACACACATGCACACACACACACACACAGACATGCACACACACACGTGCACACACACACAGACATGCACACACAAACACACACAGACATGCACACACACACACGTGCACACACACACACACAGACATGCACACACACACATGTGCACACACGCAC
>JAAUXT010005658.1_pt1 | contig 15301 bp, 16 predicted proteins | sample 7278171 | NCBI WGS metagenome assembly JAAUXT01 (sample SAMN14350112, study PRJNA611818) | marine sediment metagenome | isolation source: surface marine sediment (1.8m) | place: French Polynesia: Moorea | collected 2018-08 | reverse complement strand
TACTCAACTTGTTGATATTTAACCATTATTTTTTTCTGAACATTTTGAGCATTTTTATTTTTTTGTCCATTTTGGGTTGACCACCCCCTAATTCCCCCACCCTTCCCATTGAACTCATCATGCATAGACTGGCTAACTCAACATGGAAAATTTTCTTAAACAGCCAACTAATCTTTCGAATCAATGTTTTTTTCGGGAACTGGCGTAAGACCGCGCGCTTTTCAGGCGATAGCCTTCTTGTTTTGCTTTGTCGTTACACCTTCCTGAGGGGAAGCCTGGGTGGCGAACTGACTGCTTGTAACATTGAATTGCTGGGCGAAAGATGGCAGCACAACTATTTGTGCGGAGTAAAATGTGGGCAACCTGTGCTTCTTGATTTTCAGGTGCCTTCAGCAGTGGTTGGAACAGAGCAACTCCTGTCCACTGTGCAAGCAGCCAGTAAGAACTGAACCAGGTGAAAATACTCGACTTGTCCGTCGAAACGATCCCCAAGTTTGATGTCATTTCATCAACTTCAGGAACTTTGTTGTCTCATCGAAATGTGTCTGTTCCCGAGAGGAGAAAAACGTTTGCACACACATGCTCGTTTCGCAAAAGATACATTTGTATGACGTGCTTGGGAGTGTGTCAAGTACAATGACGTTTGTCCTCTGTGCATGTGTGCCATGTGTGTGCCAAACTTTGCGTTCACAAACAATTCGTTCGGTCATGTGTGATTACAACAGGATTTGCAAAACGGTGTGGAAATTGACTCACCAGATGTTGCACAAAATGCCTCTGTTTGAGCTTTGAGACTGTCCAGTGAACGACGCTGTGAATGTCAAGAAACCACGTCCAACAAATTGCAGGAACAGCACAAGGAAGTTGCAGGTTGTTGGTCAAAAAGATGGTGCTATGAATGTGTATTCGTGTGCGTCCTCGTGTGCACGCTTTTCCAACCCTAGAGACCACACCTAATTATCACCAAAATGATGTCCTCCTCAAGTGGGTAATTTTGGGAACCGAACCCAAGACTTCGCAAGAAAGTTGTCCTCTTTCCTGGGACGAGAATGTTGCGTTTAGGGTGTGACAAGACAAACGACTTGACCATCTTTGTGGGCTTTGTGTTGAATAGTTACTGCAAAAAAAAATGGCAGGAATGGAAGGGAGGTTCAAAAAGACCCAGACGCCCTCAAACATTGCAGTCCTTTTGCAGCCACTCCCTCCAAGAGGAGGAAGGCTGTTTTTTGTCCAAATTGCATCTGTGCAAACACCCCTCAGGATCAGTTCATTTTGGTGGGGGGAGAGATTCTTGTTCAACAAAACTTGTTATAGCCCACCTGCATGGAGTGGTGTTGATGTTGGTGGTATCAGAATGGATGGTCCTTGTGGTACCAATGATGGTGGTTTCCTCTTGCAGTGGTCGCAGTGCATTGAGTTGTGGTGGTGGTGCCAGGAATGGTGGTGGCAATGGACACTGTTGCGTGTTGGTCGTTGTGCCAGTGGATATGTTGTTTGTGATGGTGCTGCTGGTGGTGACAGTGGTTGCGCTGGTTTTATTGGCATTGGTTTTTGGTGCCGGCAGTGGTGCTTGACTGAAGTCTCTTTTTTACCTGAGAAAAAAGGTCGAAGGACCTCGCAGTGATTTTAACAAATCTGAAAAACTCCGCCAACTTGTGAGCCCTGCAGCCGTAATGATCTATCGAAACAGGCGACCGGAACGAGAGATCCGAAAATGCAAAAGGAACCACGTCTTGTGCAGCTGCACTTCTTGTTTGAATGTGTTAAGTCAAGTGCCACCTTGCAGAGTTTTTCGAGCTTTTGGTGTCTCGGACGCGCCAAAACTCTGATAAGTTTGAAAGTGTTGAATGTATGAAGCATGATGATCGGACTGAAGCGTTCCAGGTGGATGATCCTTGGTCCGACCGAAACTTTTAACCTGCAGAGACATGTACACAGCGAAGTTTCGTTGTTTTTTTATCTTTGCAATTCGTTGAAAATTCTGTTTTGTTGTGTTTCTAACATGATGCCACTTATTATTGTTTTAGAGGTTGTGTGAGGACAAAGGTAATGTTCCGCCAGGTTCAAAGTCCCAGTGTTCGATGATGTCCGTTCCAGCTGGCCGAAATCCTAAAATAAGGGAATTTGACAGTGAGCCTGTGGTCCGTGTTGGCGAAAGTTCCGTGTTGCGGGTTCACATCAGTGCGTGGAATCAAGTCACGCTTCCACGAAAATCATTTCACGAAGCCGTTTTGTGTGTGTGTGTGTGTGTGTGTGTGTGTGTGTGTGTGTGTGTGTGTTTCTGTCACAAAAAGAGACCCACTCGTGAGCAGTAAGGCTTATTCGCTCTCCACGGGAAAAGTACATCACAGTCGTTCTTTGTTCCACTGATAAATTGTACTTTGTTTTTATGAGAAAGAATGAATACTGTTGTGTATGTATTGTTGCAAAATGCACCACTAAATTATTTTTGTTTTCACAGAAAGTGTCTCGAGGATTTGTTGTCTTTCACCATGAAAGCCTGTCGCTGAACAGAATTGCGCGCTTTCGTTGCTTCTGGTAGATTTGCGCTTGTGCGGAAAATGTGGTGCTGACAGTTCAATCATCCAAATTTGCGGAAAACGTTTTAATGTCACGAGGAGTCCAGCACCCCCTGTCCCTGAGCTCTCAATTCGAGATTGTGGTGCTGAAAAAAGATATGTTGTCACCGGAATTTGGTGAAAATAGCCTCTCGCTTCTCCCACCCGTGTACGCCTCTGTGTGTGTGTGTGTGTGTGTGTGTGTGTGTGTGTAGTTGTGAAGGTGACGCAAAATTGTCACATGAGTTTGCTTCTTTTGTCTCCTGTGGAGCTGAATGCGTGATCCAAACCGCCTTTGGTTCCACCTTTTGATGCCCATTGAAATGAATTCGTGCGTCCCCTCGTGCCTCGAGAGTCGAGGAGTTCATCCATTATCCGGGCCTTCGTGTATTATCTTCCATCCGTCGAGCTCAATTGGCCTCGGGTCCCAAACGGAACTGCTGCAGCTTGCAATTCGACACTGCATCTATTTAAATTGGCTGATTAATTGCCTCATCATTTGTGACCATCTCAATTGATGCAGGACTCTACCCTCATTGGAAGCAGATGCAGTTGCTGCAGGTCAATTTGAATGACTTCAACACAATTGTTACGCGTACACGAAATTCTATTTTACGAGTTCGCGCTCAGTCAGGTTCTGAAGTTGGCCACTGTTATCTTTCTTTGTGTCTTGATGACTGTTTCAATGCGAAATAGTGGGCAAAAATACCATTTTCGGAATACAGAAAAAGACACAAGTACGCCATCAGCACTCTCAGAGTGCAACACAGCTTTGTCTGCCAGAATTGTGCTTTTTGTGCACACCTGTCTCAAAACACGTACGAGAGTGTGTTGATGGCGTACTTGTGTCTTTTTCGTTTTTTGCTTTCCTGCAACACTGCAGATACAAAGGGCCGATCTCTCCTTTTGGAAGTCTTTTCAACACAAATCTAGATCAATTTGACACGTTTTGAGCAAGATATTCAAGCGAGCAAAATGTACGAGGCGGGCTCAAACAATTCAGACAAATACCATGCAGTCTTGACGCAATACGACGACAGAAACGAGCACCATGTCGTTTTGATGACGTTTCCATTCTCGCCTGCAGTTGATGGTGTGAAAACGACTCAATTTGAATGAAGTGAGTCCAACAAAGTCAAATTGGCTGCGAAAACACTTCTTTTGGAAGAATTGTTTTGTCTGTCCACAAGTCAAACAGGGTGACAGCAACAAACTTTCGCGACAGTTGTATTTTGATGAACCGTGGCTCGAAGTACTCTCCGTCAGCCCATTTTCTTTCAGTCCTTGCAGTACACATGTGTGGTAAACAGATAAATGACACCGCAGACTTTGAAGGCGAACACAATGTACGAGGCGGACACCAAAAATCCAGTTTTGATGCACTGTGACGAGGCAAACTTGAAACACGACGTCTTTTTGGCAACATTGATGTGCCCATGATTCAGTGTGAACACACCCAACAAAGTCAAAATGGACTGCAAAAGCGCTTGTGTTGTGAAGAATGTCCAGTCTATAACATCCAGGGTTATTGTGACAACAAAGTTTTGCCACAAATTGTAATTCAGGAACCCTGGCTCAAAGTACTGTCCGTCAGCCTGAATTTTTACAGTCAGTGCGGTGTGTGGCACCCACAATGAACATCACTGCCATGGTGGTACCTGTAAAAACAGACAGATGGCACAGCAGAATTTGAAGCTGGGAGGCAACAACTGAACCTATTTGTACAACTACTGTGAGAACACGCATGAATATTGCTCTGCCCATAGTGGTTGATCCAGGGTGAAGATCCCGGGGTTGGGGTATGCACCAGGAATGAGTGTGTCTGCAGGACAGAATCTTGGGGACACATTGAAAAACATGCAGACTGCTGCTGCCGTCCCCGCCACTCTGTTCGTTGAGAACGGTGACGCTCAGTGTGACTTCTGTCTGATTGTCCCAAAAGAAAATGTTCATTGCATGCAATGGGAGGAGAAAGTTACACTGAATGAACCTCATTTGAGAAACACAGCTTTTCTCTCTGTGTCGAAGCGCTTTGCGATTGCACTGAACCTGCGTCAACCTTTGCTGGCGCGGTGGCAGAAACGGAATCCTGCGAAGTCATGGCAGAATTCGATTTGCTCCGTGTTTCTTGGAAGCTCCACACAGAACTGAATTTTGCTTTCAGGTTGTGGTGCGGAGAACATCAGGAAGAGGTTCCGATATTTTTAACTGGGTGTGTGACGAGGATCTGACGTTCTGCTTTTCTTTCCTGGTTCAGTTTCCGCCAAGGTTGTTGGGGTTGGTGTTTCCAGTGAAGAAGTTTTCTGGTGCAATGAGTGCATAGTTTATGTGTTGCCCAGGCAATTAAGAAGGTATCTTTTTTCCCTGTGTATGGCAGGTGTCCGCCTTATTAATGCTCTCCACATGCCTCTGCGTGACCCTACGTCCAGGGGTCACCATAAATTGTTGGCGCTTGCACATTAATTGATTTTTAGTGCGATCATTATCACTCATTTAACAGAATGGGACATGTAATAATGCTGGCAATTGAAATCACTTAAATGTTAGAAATAGATAAATGCAACTAAGGGAGGCAAATAGATTTCATTCAGTATCCATAGCAGCTATTGAGTATGCTTAGCCAACTGATAGTAAAGCTCAAAGTGTCCATAAATTTTTATTTCGGGACCATGGCAGCATCTTCCTTTTTGACACGACCTCAGAAATGGCCAAATGACAACCAGCAAAGCTTGAAAATTCAAGCATTTTTTTGCCTCATCCAATGCCACGATGTGAAGAGTTTTAATTTTGAGAAACTTCCACCATGAAATGTGTCGAAGTGGCGGTGTTGAACCTTTGCCTGGTGCTGATGCTCAAGTTTTGAATGCTGATGCTTTGTCAGTGGTAGAAAAAGAACCGAAAGTGAAGTCTCCACTTGACTTGGCTCTTCTCCGCAGGAAGACGAAAAAATTAGCAGCGAACAAACACAAAACTACAATTCCTTGTTGTGTTAAAGGAACGTGAGCGAGTTGCAAATCCCTTTCCTTCCCTGATCCCGTCCATCTCGTCAGCAGATAATCACTCGGACTGCAACCCTGCAGTGTTCTTCCGTGTTCAACAACAACAACAAAAAAAAAAAAAAGACTCAACAAAACGATTTTTTGTTTTCTGTCGATTTACGAATCTTCAGAACATCTTCGTTCCGCACTTCAGCTGGGAATTTCATTTGAATTTTCAAATTTTAATGGGACCAGAATTTGGACCAGATTTTGTTCGGGAAAACTTGAAAAAGAAGTGCTATTTCATCGGGTCAAAGGTAAAACTTTGATGTCGTGTTCGTGGCATTTGGTTTTCCACAGAAGACACGTCGAGCGATTGTGTGTGTCGCAATAAATTCTGCACAGTTTTTGCCAAAGGTAAAAGACTTACAAAGAAACCTCGTTAATGGAAGCAACATTTCAATTTATCCCCATGTTCGGACTGTCATGACGGATAACAAGAAAATGGTTTACGAGTCGTGTGTGGAGGCCCACACCGTATTTTGTACCCACCAAGCAGTCGGTCGCACCCACATCATTCACCTCGAGTGTGTTTGTCTCCGTCGGGGCAAATCGAAAAGCCATATCATAAACAATGCGAAGAGTGAAAAAGTTGGAGCGAGATTCATCAGAATAGATCTCCAGAGCTTTCAACCGCAGCAGCCATTAATCCTGAGTTAAATTGGCCGAGCATCGCCGGTGGTCCCCGACACTTGAAGAAACTCCCACCTTGAAAAGGGTGCCAACTTTTTCACTAATTATTTTCGATTTTGTTGGCATTGACTGTGGCTGGCTGTCACTGTTTGACTGACCACTGCTAATGAATTGTACTTTCTGTATTCTGGCTTTTTTGGTCTGATTCGCTGCTCGTCCTCCCCGTTCTGCGCGTGAAGAATGACCCGCGAGATCAGTTTATGATAACAATATTTTAATAGCTGACACACTGTTCTCGGGTGATAAACGACCTGAGATATTGCTATCACCACCCATTTTCAGCCTGTTCGGGTATATCTCGATGGCAAATAAAAATCATTGACTGAACACATTTCGTTTAATTAATTTAAATGATGGATAAGTCCTGTGAAAATGGCATCTGGGCAGATGCGAGAAAAGACGCAGAATGAAAATCATCTTCGGTGTAGGTTCCAGCCTTGAGGCGATTAGTATTCTCAGCAACAATGTTGGACAAGCTGCCGCACATAAAGTACCTCCTAATTCATTTCCCGACAAAGTGCCTTCAATGGAAGATATTTCACCAGGGTTTTCTCGCAGCACAAAGCCCACACAAAGTCAGCCGAGGCGGAGTTAGAGCCAAAAAGATTTGTGGAAACGCTGAAAGTCAAGTCGAGGTACGTGCGACAAATTGGAACGTACTGGGGAGTTTTAGCAACAGGCTCCGTAGCCGCAACATGTACACGTAACACGTAGCTTGCAGACACATCTCCCCATTTCTGGAAGAGTCCACAGTTAAAACTTAACAAGAATTTCTTGGGTCAGAAACTTGCAGAAAAACCTGTAGAATCTCTCTTTTTCTACAAATTATCCAGTATCAAAAGGGCTCTCATCAAGTTTGGTCTCAGTGTGAATTGTATTTCACTTCTGTGGACTCTTGCAGAACAAGGGGAGTTGCATCTGCAAGCTAGGTGTTACATGTACGTGTTGCGGCTACGGAGCGTGTTGCTAAAAGAGCCTACTGCATGGTAGATGTCAGCAAACGATTTCAACGTGTTCCAGCTCACCTCGAGTGTTCGGAAACGACGTCGCAAGGAATTGCGTGTTGTCACTTCACTTCTGTCCGACAAACTTGTGTTTTTGCCTCTTCATACGTATCTCAGGGGAGGATCCAACTGGCCTTTGGGCTTCAACGTTGGAACAACAAAGCAGACTGTGCCTGTTTTCCATTGTAAAATTTGCAGGTTAACATCCTCTCTCTGGAGGCTCCTCTCAGCGGCCATATTCTGAGCCCGCCCCTCACTCGTTTTCACATTGAACTCAAGATGAAGATCCACGTCCGAGTTCGCTGCCAAATAACTACGCATTGAAAAAGACAAGATCTCTGGAACAATGGAGGCAAGAGAAAAATGTCTGTGACTGAAAATATTTTGAGGGGGTAGCAACACTGGGCTCGTATGACTGTCATTCACTTCGAAATGGTACAAAGTATTTTTCGCACCAAATTCAGCCTGTAACAATTTCAAGCTGCTGTGAAACGTTCGCATTGTTCTCTTGCGCCTGAAAAGGGAAAAACTTTCTGCGTGCCAAATCTTTGCCCTGTTGATTTCTGTGAGGTGACAAACCTATGAGCGACACCAACCCTCTGTGAGCCCTCCTGAAAATCTGACGCTGAAACGCATTACCCTCTCTGAGGTGGGCATCCTTTGGAAACCACGCAGCAAGAACAAGCTATTTATTCCACCCGGTAAATAGATATCAGATAATGCGTGTATCTCCTAAGTGATTTATTAACAAGACAGTGAAAAATGGCTTTCCGCTGACATGAATAGAACTGCTAAATTGCCCTATCCTTTACCATCGCTTAGCACTGATGCATACCCGCGAGTTAAACTTTTCAGCCATTCAAGTCAGGCACTTACGAATTTAAATGAAACAAGTAGTCAATTACTACAAGCACTCCGGAGCAGTGGTCCAAGCACCTCGAAGAGGCTCAGAGAGTGCACTTATAAAACAGCTCGGATCAGAAGAAAAAGGAGGCATTTGCATTTTTCCCGAGTCTTGAAACGCATCAAGTGCATAGTATTCAGTCTTGTTTCTATCAAGCGTCAAGAACGATTTGCCTCTTGATCCTGAAAGGACCGGCCAACTTGTCATAAGCATCCAACAAAGGTGAGTTCCGATTTAGTCTTGCGAAGCAGAGTGGCACACTTTTTGTTTTTCTGAAAACAGGAGAAAACATATTTGTTATCTGGAAATCGGAAGCAAGTGCATCAGTTACATTTGACGTGAAGTTATTAATTTTCTCAGCAGTTCGCCTTTTCAAAAGGTTTTGTCACTCCCTTGCGGAACCGTTAAGACACTTGAGTTGCACGAAGAACAAAGTACCAAGTGACATCACAAACGGAAATCGTCATACAAATGTGTTGAACAGGTCCTGAGGATCTGAATTCACTTTTGGATCTTGATCAGACAGACACTGACTGCCCAAACTGGTTTTCAGTAATGGTAGAGATGAAGGTGGCCTTCCTCTACCCTCCGACGGGCACGGTGGAGCGCGGGCTCTGCCCGAACGCGCGCGCCGTGAGTCGGGCGAGCAAGGCGGCGGAGGACGCGGCGCTGACGTGGGCCACTTGCCTGCAACACGCAGTGAGTACTCACAACTCAGATGAGACACCGAGTTGACAAAGTCGTCTGTGGAGATTCTGAAGTTTGGTCGTTTATGATTCCGATGATTTTAGTGATCAAGAAAGGGTCCAAAAGTTCTTGGTTAAATTCTCTTTCGCAGAGGCAAAAGCACAAATTACAGGGCAAAGTTGGGCCCCACCGCCTCAGCAGTTTTTCATTGCAACGTTCAGTTATCAAACTTCTGGTTACAATAGGACACGGATAATGAAACAAAATCTCAAACGATGCAATTTTCTTTGTTTTTTGTGACACTCCAGATAATGTGTGCGTCTGAGAAAAAGCTACGGTATTTGTTTATGACAGTGTGTTTTAGGGTAGAAGCAGATAGCTTAACTGCAAACTGCACCAGCGCCACCAGCGCCTGATGTACTTGAGATTATGCAAACCCGGCTCCAAGCATTGCGCAGAAATAATTCTGTGGAGTCACAACGGACTGTCAATAAGTCGTTGCTAATGTTTTCCGTCTTTCCGCACTGGAGGCACAGCAAAGCAAACTGGTGCTGTTCAATCACTTATCCTGATTATTTTATGCATGCGAAACAAACATTTTTGCAAAGCCCTTGAGTTTTTCGTTAGAAAAGAGGCTTAAAATTTTGTCGTTGAAAAATTGAGGCGACTGGTCGCAACTTTTCATGCGTTAAATGAAGTTCAAAGTGAGTGAGTATCGAGATGAGTGCAACTCAAGAGATAAGCAGCTCTAGAAGCTGGCGCCCCCATCGGCCAATCGACTCGTGAGAGGGCTAAGGGTGGGAATGAGAGTTTGAGTCAGATGCGAGAAAAATATTCCGTTTTTGTGATGCGCGATTGCGTGCAATTTTAACACAAGTTCAGTTCAAAGGCGAGCGCACAAAAACTTCTGAACTTGTGGAAGGCACAGAGAATTGGTTCTCCAAAGTCCTTTCTGGTGTTTTGAAAGCGTTGCAAGGTTTTCCGCATCTGTTATCAGATTTATATTCTTTTCTAAGTAGTAACAATAATGTTTACGCTTCGGCTCCAATAATCCCTGCAAGCTGCGGCTAAATTCTGCAGGCAACAAGTGCTGACTGTCCCACTTCAAACCGGATTAAAAGATCCAACCTTCTGGGTCGAGCTGGGTTAATGGACGCCCTCAGGTAGATAGATATAATATGTAAACTTTGGGCTTTTAAAAACGGTGCAGGAGATGTGAGGAATTTAACCTCGGTGCTGAGTACAAATCTTCCAGATGTGAACGCACGGACACTCAACAGCTCAGAGCAAAGCCTTCCCGCCGAGAAATTTGGGAAAAGCTCCTCACCCCTCTCTGTCTTACTTGCCGACTGTTTTTCTTCGAATCTAAATTGTACGATTTCCACCTTGAAAATGAAATGCTTTGTGTGCTGTGTTTCTGTGTGAGAAAAGCTTCAGACCATTATAATTGTGTGTGGTCAACTCTGATTTGCATACACGAAGTAGATATTTTGTACAGAAGGGAGGAGAAGTGTCTGTGAAGTATGCAGAAAGTGCTTTGAACTGGTTTACAGCTCTTGCCCAGGTCCCCGCGGTAATTGCCAAATAATTGCAGGAGGTGGGTAAGTCGTCATTGCTCGGTAGTGTTTTATGATTCTGAAGCAACTTAGTCCAATCACCTTGGTAATTCAGAGGCTGTTGAGAATCACTTGATATTGAAGTCTTTTACCATCCAAGACTCTTCATTTTCGATAGCCAACTGCTTGGCGGTCTCTTTGCTGTGTTATGAGGGCAATAAACCATCATTGCACCTCTGTTTTCTTTAAAGTGCCCCCGTGGTCTTCACAAACCTCATTCGAAATGCATTGATTTGATCATCAGGGTGATAAAATTCAGAGACGGCGAGAGTTTTTTGGGGTTCCCATCCCACTCGCACCAAGGCAGACGGCCCTTCTGTCTTCAGACACTTGTCGTGGGAAAAGACAACTGCAATGCCTGACAATCAGTGTGGAAACTTGCAGTCAGCGACGCTGGAATAGAACTGAAGACTAACTTGCAGGTGGAAGAGAAAAATATGCCAAGTCAGCAGAGCAGTCCAGAGATACGAGGACGACAGTGTCCTCGGGAAAGATTCGCCTGAGAGCGAGAGTGAGAGTGGGTGGTCGCTAACTATCTGGGTGGTTCGACCGCAAAACATTCAAAGCAACTGAGTGAAGTTTGCCATCGTTTATCATTGCAATGATTTGTGCAATAAAACCATTATTGGACATTGAAATAGAGAAATCTCTCAGCCCAAACGATTTGCTAAACGTCCTGGCCGATGTGTCCATGCGTACTTTGAGTTCCAAAACAGGGACGATGATCTTGAGCTTTTTGAGAGGACAAATTTGCACAAAAACATTTCTTTTGAATGTCAAGAAAAGCTCTGCAATATTTCTCCCCTGCAGTTGAAATTGATTGCAGTCCTTGAAATCTATTTTCTGGTGTTGAAAAGTCCATCGGCACGGATTCTCAAATGAAAAAAAAAAACAAACTCTCCAGTGCACTGAGTTTGTCCGACAATCAGCCCAGCCCTGGGACAGTTTGTACTCATCGAGCCTCGCTGCATGGTTGAGGTTCTACCGAGCGGCCCTCGCTGGAAACGGGCTCGGGGGGCGAGGGCTGCCACGGGGCAGCACGGCTCGCGCCGCCGCCGCCAGCCCGGCGCGCTGCCTGTGTGTGGTCGGGCGCTCGTGCCTTGCACTCCCCGCATCCAGTTTACTCCGCGCGAAGCCCTCGGATATCATTCCATTTCGCCTGTGCATGCGATACGCAGCCCGAGGAACCTGATTCGCCTCAGTGTTTTTCTCCTGTTTTGCTCCGCAATTTTGCCAAATCTTGCTTGTTTTATCAGAGCAAAACTTTCGGTGTCTAATTCAACTTTGGAAGATTTTTTTGAGTTTCTGAAATTTGGTCGTTGTCAGAAAGTTTTGAGGCCGTTTTTGGTGAAAAACAAGCACCAGCAAAAGTGAACCGAACACTTCCACACCGTGGCAGGATTTGTGTCTTCCCATCTAAAATTTCTTTATCACAATAATATTTTGAACTCTGGAGCCTTTTATGTCACAGCGGATGAAACAGACCGCCCCGCACTTGCTCAGCTTCCAGTGTATGCGGCGGTGGCAGGTAGCGACGGAACCGCGGCTTGTTGTGTACGATTCGAGGCGCCGAACTTCCCCTCACACTCCGCCGATTGCATCGCTACAAATACAAAAACATACAAATATCCTGCCAAATATCACTCAGATTGTGTATAGATTCGTGCTGTGTGGCTCTGTATTCCCGAAGGCCATTTCAATTCTGCTTTTTTCAATTGCTTGTTCTTGTTGCGGGGTGTCAGTTGCAACTGCACGATGCTTCTATTTGGTCCCTGGATCAACTTGCAGCCGCAGAATCCAAAGTGGAAATGAACAGTCCAAACAAAGACGCCATTCCAACAAGTCCCTGACTTTTGGGTGTTTCTTGTAACTACTCCCGAAGACGGTCTCCAACAAACGCTTTTACTGCGCTTCACTTTCTGTGAAACAACCCAGGAAACTCGTTGACGACTTCAATTTTTGCAGGTGATTTGTAAGAAATAATAATGACATTCATTGCGAGCTTCCTTGTGGCAAGAAGCTGATTCGAGGCGTGTGTGCAGTATGTGGGGTAATTAAAGTTGACATCGGGCTGTGAATTTCAGTCGACAGTCTTCATTTGATCGCCGGGTCACTCTGCATCTCAAAGGGCAGATAAAGTGCGACATTGAGATGCGAAACAGTGCTCGAGGCTTGACCACTTGCTTCTCTCCCTTGCAAGGTTCATTCTATGACAGATCGTAACTGAAAACAGGAGATGTAGCTGGTGTTTGTTTCCAGTCAGAACTCGGCGGAAAACGTATACACATCAATAGTGGCATCCATTAGCAGCACTGGCTTCACAGATACACACGAAGGCTGAATCTGCCTTCGCTCGGATCCTGTTCACCAAGTTGACAAGTCGAGTTGGTGAGACACTTTTTGAAGTTCAAGGAATCTGGTTTATGGCAACTCAAAGTTTCTCATGGATACTATGGAAGTAAGTGTACATTTCAATGTCAACAGTTTATCTCGCACGGTGTCCGTTTTTGACAAATATTAATGCTTAAAATGTTCATTCCCACGGTCTACGTAGCAAGACGAGAGGTTGATCTGGCTCACAATATCCAAACAATTTTTGTTTACATCTGGCATTGTACACATTGTTCTTTATGGTGCTTTGTTGGAGTCAGCTACACTTTTTCCGTTGTTCTGAAGCGATGAAACCTCACCGTGGATTTCCAAACTGTTTGTTCAAAAATGAACAAGACTGATTTCAAACATCAGATTGTTTCACAAATTTTTCTCAACGTTGGAAAAATTGTTTCAAAACAATGGTGAACTTTCAGCGTTGAAAATGGCACTGTGTTTACGGTTGAGAGAAAATCCTGTGCAACCATGGTTGAAGCAGACACTTTCTGCTGGATTCGCGCTCTCCTTGAGGTGCGGTCCGTTCGTGATGTGGGTTTGGCATTTCGAAGCTTTTGTTGTGTGCCAGTCTGTCAATGTTGTGTTCTCTCAGTGAAAATTTGAGAAGTGCTGGTCGTAGGCAGGTCTTTCCTTTCTCGTGTTTGTTGTGCAATTGGCAGACAAGATTTTATTTGGAGGCGGGTGGCGTTTTGAGTCTGACGTGCCAATTCTGTGTTCTTTCTGTGTTCTTTTCAGTGTTTTGTCGGATTTTTTTGCAATTTGTTGAAGTCGAAATTTGTTGAAATCTGGTGATCTAATTTTTGACGTCCCTTTTGTATGACTTTTCTGTGGACTTGCCAAGCAAACTGAGTGCTTTGGATTTTTGTCTGAGATTCTATTGCTTTGGTTCTGCCTCGTCCTCTGGGCCTTCCCGCTGGGTGAGCCTCAAGGCCCATTTCAGCGGTTTTTTTTCCGTCTGGATGGGTCATGAACGAAAATTTCAGTTTATTCCATCCAACGATCGTTGATTCCATCTCGCTGTATCAGAACTTTGGCTGCTTGGATCAGACGAGAGAACAAAACAAGTGAGTGCCATATGGCAGCTTGAATCAACCCCAGCACGGTAATAAGAGCTCTTACTCAACGTAGTAAAACATTTGTTCGATTCTTTATGGGTTAGATTCCACAATGAGACAGGAACTGTCGGTGCTGCATGGCTCACTGGAGCCTGGGTTCAACCTCAACATTGATAAGAACACGCAGCAAACATGCTCCCTGCATTTGCAAAGGAGACGGAAAGTTAAGTGACTAATTCTGAGGTCAATCAAACTGGTGGGGATGTTGTCAAATCAAATCAGGGGAAACACAGCGGCGTGCACCTGGCCGACAACGCTGAGTGACAAGCGTAATTTGGCGCCCTCCCCCAAAACCTTCACCCGTGGAATCTGCTCGTGACGACTGTCGACTTGTGCTTCGCCCATCGCCAGAATGCATTTTCCTCTATTTCTTCTTGTTGGATTTCCAATTGATTTGTTGTGCGGATCAAGCTCGGTATTGAGAATGAACCACAGGCCTCAGATAAGACTCACCGCAGGGTCAGGAACTCAGGAGCCAGTCAAACCCATATTTACATCAGATGTCCGGACGTTCTAGAAATATTTCTCTGCAGACAATGTGTGGTTGAGACATTCCTCTGTGTGATAACCAGAGTAAAAATTTGTCAGAATTACTTTCTCAAGGAATGGTGACGATTTCTTCATTTCTCACTGCAAACAATTGAGCTTGCAGACCGTGTGCAGACTTTATCAAGAACAACCGAAGTTTTATTGTGAAGGTTTTGGCGCCATATTGTGTAAACTGATTGTTCTATGTGTGGCATTTGTGAGCGTGAGAGAGAAGGAAAGCCAACAGTTCAGCATCACATCCACATCTCTGTTCTCTGTCAGTCTTCCTACAGCTTTTCGACTTCCTCGGACTCTGATCCGCGCCGCAGCAAAAAGCGCTCCATCCAGAGATGCGATCATCCGACAGCTCCCTTCGGTGGTTTCGAGGTCGTGTAAACAGGATTGGATCACCAGGTCCATTTCTGTTCTCAGAGACGAAATTTTGAAAAAATACTTCTGTGCGACGGGGGTCCAGCTTGACCACAGGAAAAGAGAGAGAGAGAGAGAGAGAGGAGAGAGAGAGAGAGAGAGAGAGAGAGAGAGAGGAGAGAGAGAGAGAGAGAGAGAGAGAGAGAGAGAGAGAGAGAGAGAGAGAGAGAATTTTAATAATGTAGCCTTGAAGTTAGAGGTTTTCTGTCGTGTTCTCTTGCGACCTCTCTCTCTCTCTCTCTCTCTCTCCTCTCTCTCTCTCTCTCTCCCTCTCTCTCTCTCTCTCGCTCTCTCTCTCTCTCTCCTCTCTCTCTCTCTCTCTCTCTCTCTCCAACTCCGCG
>JAAUXT010040639.1_pt1 | contig 15302 bp, 13 predicted proteins | sample 7278171 | NCBI WGS metagenome assembly JAAUXT01 (sample SAMN14350112, study PRJNA611818) | marine sediment metagenome | isolation source: surface marine sediment (1.8m) | place: French Polynesia: Moorea | collected 2018-08 | reverse complement strand
GCCCTGCCCTCCCCTCCCCACCCCTGCTCCTCCCCTCCCCCCACCCCGCCCCCCTCCCCTCCCCTCCCACTCACAGTCCTCTCGCAGCATATCGTAGATGTCTCCCCAGAAGAGGTAGTCGAGGAAGACGGTGGCGCCGAGGTCCTGCGCCACGTCCACCATCGTGTTGTCCGCCACGTCCGACGCCAGCGTCAGAACGCCGTCCACCTCGTACACGACGCCGTTGGCCGCGGGACGCTGCTCCACGACGTACGCCTGCGACAGCCCTCCGTCCCACGTGAGCAGTGTCCCTGGAATAGGGAGGTTTGGTTGGGGCTGCGTCACGTGCGGTGACGTAGCACGTCGAGTGCTGACGTTCTTCAGAGAGTGGCGCAAAGAACAGGAACATGTTTCGTTGCCCATATCCATAGCGTTCTACTGACGTGAATCACGTCGCACTCGCGCCCACGTCCACGTCTATCACGTGACGCATGTGGTCACGGTGGCACACCTATCACGTTCTACTCACGTCCGTCATGTTCCACTCACGTCCATCACGTTCTACTCACGTCCATTACGTTCCACTCACGTCTGTCTCGTTCTACTCATGCACATCACGTTCTACTCACGCCCATTACATTCCACTCACGTCTGTCTCGTTCTACTCACGTCCATCACGTTCCACTCATGTCCATCACGTTTCACTCACGTCCATCACGTTTCACTCACGTCCATCACATTTCACTCACATCTGTCTCGTTCTACTCATGTCCATCACATTCTACTCACGTCCATCATGTTCTACTCATGTCCATCATGTTCCACTCACCTCCATCACATTCTACTCACCTCCATCATGTTCCACTCATGTCCATCACGTTCCACTCACATCCATCACATTCTACTCACGTCTGTCATGTTCTACTCATGTCTGTCTCATTCTACTCATGTCCATCACATTCTACTCACATCCATCATGTTCTACTCACGTCCAGCACGTTCCACTCACGTCCATCACGTTCTACTCACCTCCATCATGTTTCACTCACATCTGTCTCATTCTACTCACGTTCATCACGTTCCACTCACCTCCATCATGTTCTACTCACGTCCATCACGTTCCACTCAGCTGCATCATGTTCTACTCACCTCCATCACGTTTCACTCACATCTGTCTCATTCTACTCATGTCCATCACGTTCTGCTCACATCCATCACATTCCACTCATGTCCATCATGTTCCACTCACCTCCATCACATTCTACTCACATCCATCACATTCTACTCACGTCCATCACATTCTACTCATGTCCATCATGTTCCACTCACCTCCATCATGTTCTACTCACCTCCATCACATTTCACTCCAGTCTGTCTCGTTCTACTCACGTCCATCACGTTCTACTGACATCCATCACATTCCACTCATGGCCATCACGTTCCACTGACGTCCATCATGTTCTACTCATGTCCATCATGTTCTACTCACATCCATCACATTCTACTCATGTTCATCACATTCCACTCACGTCCATCATGTTCCACTCACATCCATCACATTCTACTCATGTCTGTCATGTTCTACTCATGTCTGTCTTGTTCTACTCATGTCCATCATGTTCTACTCATGTCCATCACATTCTACTCACGTCCATCATGTTCTACTCATGTCCATCACATTCCACTCACCTCCATCATGTTCTACTCACCTCCATCACATTCTACTCACATCCATCACATTCTACTCACGTCCATCACATTCTACTCACGTTTGTCTTGTTCTGCTCATGACTGTCACCATCAACTCACATCTGTCACGTTCTCATGTCCATCACGTTTCACTCATGTCTGTCTCATTCTGCTCACGACTGTCACGTTCCACTCACATCCATCACGTTCTCATGTCCATCATGTTTCACTCACATCTACGACATTCTACTCACATCCATCACGTTCTACTCACGTCCATCACATTCTACTCACATCCATCATGTTCTACTCATGCCCATCACGTTCTACTCATGTCCATCACGTTCTACTCATGCCCATCACATTCTACTCACACCCATCACATTCTACTCACACCCATCATGTTCTACTCACGTCCATCACGTTCTACACACATCCATCATGTTCTACTCACATCCATCACGTTCTACTCATGTACATCACATTCCACTCACCTCCATCATGTTCTACTCACGTCCACTACGTTCTCACGCCCATCACGTTCCACTCACGTCCACCACGTTCCACTCACGTCCATCACGTTCTACTCACGTCTATCACGTTTCACTCACGTCCATATCACGTCCTACTCACGTCCGTCCGGCTCGACGCTGACGCGGATCGCGCGGTTGTGCCCGATCGTCTGCAGCTCGAGCCCGTCCTCCAGTCCGTCGTCAAAGTACGTGCCTCGCACCACGTGACCCTGCAGCATTCCTGAAAACACCAGTTACCATGGTAACCTGCAGTCCTTCCTCACCACGGCAACCGTCTCCACTAAGGTTTACTTTTGGTTGTGAGTTTTCTTGCAAACTGACGGACCGACGAAGTTGAAATTTCTGGGACGACCAAAGCGATTGTTTTGGCGGAGCAGCGTTCGGGCGTGCGTTACGTCTGTGGTTTGTGTCCTCGGACACTTGCGACGACCAAACACGTGCGATATCCTCGCAACCTCAGTTCCATGCGTAGTGTGTGTGTGTGTGTGTGTGTGTGTGTGTGTGTGTGCGTAGTGCGTCTGGGTGAGCTTTTTCTGAGGTGGACCAGCACATAAAATAGAAATTTGACCGTGTGGGTGTGCGTGTGTGTCTCTGGAGACACAGCTTTGAGAGTGGGTGTGTGTGTTATGAATGTGATTTCGTGCATGAGAAGGGGCCGCACCCCAAATTTGAGGGTGCGTGTGTGCACGCTCGTCTGTGAAGCTTTTGAGAGTGTCTTTGCCGCGTGCGCGTGTGTGTGGAGACGCACCTTTGAGAGGGTGGGTGTGATCCAGGATCCGTGTCTCGTTGTTCTTCGTCTCGATCAGCTTCGCGAACGCTTCGTTGTTTGGCGCAAACAGCGTGTAGGGTCCCTCACCTGCAAAACAATATCAGTCAGGGTGTGGGAGCCTGGGCCCAGAGAAGGAAAAGCAAGGTCATTGAGGGTGTAGGGGCCTTCATCTACAAAACAAGATGAGTCAGGGTGTGGATGTGCCAGACATGGGGTTGGTCCACTGTGGGTGTTTGTGCACGGGGACCTTCACCCTGCACACACAGAACAGGAGCACTCAGGGCGTGGATGTGCTGAAGAACTGACAAGGTCACTCTGTGGCCTTCATCTGCAGACAGATTTGCAAGACAAATCAAGGTGTGGGTTCTTGGACTTCTCTTTGAAATTTATTCATTTCAAGGTGTGTGGGCCTGGATCAGGAGCAGGGAAGAGAAAGTTATAGTCAGGGTGCTGAACCCCAGATCCGGAGAAGGAAATGTAAGGTCAGTCAGGGTGTGGGGGCCTAGATCTGGATCTGAAAGGAAGGTCAGACAGAGGAAAACTTGATGCCAAGTGGCAACCACGTGCCTGGTTCCGAAATTGAAAGGGGTCCAGAACGCTGCAATTCTTTTTCGCTGTTTTGTCAAGTCCAAGACTTGTTGCGCGAGGGTGGGTGGCGCGGTGCGCTTTCTCAGAAGTGAAGACGGAAACTCTGGGTGAGTCTTTGTGGTTTTATTCGTTTTTTGCACAAATCAAATTGCAGGAGGGCACAAGGTTGAAATGTTTCCATCAGTTTCTGTTGAGTTTCATTTGTTTCTAAAGCCACAGGTGCCTGCAGACAGACCAGTGTCTGCATCTTGGTTTGGTATTCCTCTTCTATTTTCTTGCTAAAACAGTGAGGAAAATTATTGGTGTGATGAGAGAATTCAGAGGAACCACCCAAAGAACAGTCCACAGCAGAAGTTGAGGAGGGTAGTGAGAGACAAACAACACTGAGAGAAAAACAGAGGTGCTGCCAAACCAGCAAGCAAAAGAAGACACAGTCAGAATGGTAAGTTGTGCACAAACAAATGGACTGGTGTCTCCTCTCTGGGATGCAGATTTGCCCACCTTTTGAGCAGATGCATTTATTTTACTCACAAGCAAGAAACTCATGACAACTAGAGCTACTAAGCTGACTGATTGGGTTGTCAAGAGAAACCAAGTCTGAACCTGAATCTGAATGACAGCTTGGGTTGGATCAAGAAAAGGTGAGCACAACTTGTGGGGCAACACATGTTGTGTGAGTCTGAGAACCACTGTGGAAGCCAAAACACAAAAGCATGACAGCAAAGTCATGCCAGCTTGTGATTTCCTGACAACTTTTGTGTGTTTGAAGCTTGAGGTGACAGGGTGAATGACCACCATCAGCCTGGACAGGGACAAATACACCATTTGTAAGAGACTGTGAGTGGAATACCAAAATACAGCAAATGAGGCTCCACAGCAGCCAAGGCTGGACCTCCAGATTTCTTCTTTGGCAAAGAAAGTTTCAAGAAAAGATATGTGAGCTGCCCCCAAAATTGAAAAGTGGAGTACCAATAGATAATTGGTCAAATGCAGAAGAATTATGTTGGTCAAGAAGGTCTTGTGCTTCCTTTCTCTTCTTGTGTTGAGTACAATGGATGCCAAGTTTGCAGCTGAGATTGCCAGTGTGATGACAACAAGAACAGAGTACCCTACATCATCAGACAGCAGTGAGTCACATGATCTGTACCACACAATCTGTGCAGAGCAGGTGGCACCCTCTGGTGCAAGGCAACACATGTGGTGGTCAACTGCTTGTAAAAATTTCAAAGTCAATTTCTGAAAAATAGAAATATCAACATCAACCAGACTCATGTGCATCAAAGAGAGAACTTGCAACTGTGGTGATGCACATATTGTATGTTTTGGGAAATAAGTGATGGGATTGTTTGACAGATTCAGAAGCCTCAAGTCACCCAATTGTTTGAAGGACTGATCTGTCAGCTGCTTGATTTGGTTGTTGTCAACTCTTATTATCTTGAGAGAAGCCAGTGAACTGAAACAATTTTCCAGTATGTGCTGGAATTGGCTGAAGCTCAAATCAATAATAATAACCACACCTGGCCAGGTGATGCCACAAGGTCCAATAAGGCCAGTGGTCAAGAGTCTCACAAAAACAGCATCAGGAAAATGTTTGTTGAACAGCTGAACAGAAAATCTCTGAATTTGATACAGTGAGACTGAGATACAGGGGAAAACTGAATCAATTTCATGTGAACCAACACAGCTTATGGCCAAGGACAAACAGTTACAAAAGTGTGGACAAGTTACATTTTTCAGGGCACAAAGAGATTCATCGTCATTCTGGGGACAATCGTCTTGTCCATCGCAAACGTCACTCACATGAATACAGGTTCCCAATGTTTGTCTGCATCTAAACATGTTTGTACAAGACCAAGAAGCACACATTTCATGAGCCTCATCATTTCCAACAGGGCAGTCCCACTGGCTGTCACACACAAAAGCCAACTTGATACAATAGGAATGCTGGCATTTGTAGTGTGTACTGCATTCAAAGTTTCTGCAATTTTCCAGATGTGCACCATTTCGGCAAGGGACAAGATGGGCAAATTCATTCAACTGAAAAACACAAATGTCAGTGATTTGAAAACACTTTGGGTGACCTGCTTTGCATGGTATTTGAAATGGTCTTGAACAAGAGACAATGTGATCATTTTTCAATGCTGTTACAAGAATTGGTTCATCCTCTGCCTCAGGGCAATCTGCCACAATATCATCTTTGAGACTGGGATGTACTTCAATGCCATGTTTGCAAATGAAGCTTGATTGTGCTGTAGTATTCTGGTTTGCCACAACAAGCACAAATTTCTGACAATATCCTTGCCATGTCCTGTAATACATAAAACCACACACAGGGTTTTCATCAACAATAGCAAATTTGCACAAAAACTGCGTCTTGTTTGTGTGCTTGAAAGTGTCACATCTGCAATACTGTTCATCTGAATCATCACTTGGGCAATCAATGATGCCATCACAAATTGCCAAGTGAGATACAAAGCCTCCTTTGACACAGATGAACATGTTACTTGTTGGCTTCACTACTTCCTTCCTGGAGAAGAAGATGAAGAATCCTTGAGCAATTGAAAGTGAAATAAAGTCATGCTTGCACTGGTGCAGGGTCAGATATCTTTTGCAGAGATATCTGTGGGCCATAAAACTGCTGGTGAGATCTGCTACAAGGAAGGCTGGGAATTCAGATGATGTTGCATCAAATAGGAATTGAAAGTCCAGGATGAGGGCTGCTGTTGACTGAATGTTGAGGACTTTAGATCCATACAAGTTTGGTTGATTGTGTAAGTTGTTTTGGAATTGCCACAAAAACTGAAAACAAGTGTCATTTTTTAGTATTTGCTCTCGGGAACAAGACTCTTCAGATTGGTTGAATTGGGTTCTCCTGTGGTGAGATTCATTTCTACAACTTGTGACGCAAACTGCCAAGTCCAACATTTTGGTTCTGCATGACACAGAAACCCAATGAGCTTGAGCCAGGTTGGAAGCCAACAACAGAGTGCATGGCTTGCTTCTGTTTGGATAAAGCGTAGAAAGAGCTGCTGTTTTTGTGTCTGACAAATCAACACACAGGTTCCTATAGACTTCCACACAATAATAGTCAGTAATTCTGCTTTGTCCATAGTTTATATTTGAGAAGAGTTGGAAAGAAACCAATTTTTTGTCCTCCCAAAATGTTCTTCCCTGCAAAATAGCAAGTGAAGGTACACAAGTTGCAGTGTTTGTTTTCTGAGAACCAAAGGAAAGTTTTCCCACCTGGTGTTTCAGGTTCAGCCCAATAAAAATTGCTTCTAATGGAGGATTCTGGACAGACTCAGACAGTTTTAGAAATGCAACAAGTTCCTCTAGTTCCTCCCTGTTTGTAAAGCTGGGCAAATAGGCAGCAGCATTCTTGCACATCTTGAGAGCTTCAGACCAACTCAACATGGGTAACTTGGTGGCTTTATCAGACACACTACTGTGCTTTCTCACCAACTTGTGACACCTGTTGCCTTTTTCAGAACTCCTTGGCACAGAATCATAAAGCCTCAAACAGCGCACAGTTGAATCAAAGCTTCCATTGCATTTTTGAGTGAACTGATTGTGAAAGTAGGAATGTTCGCTGTAAATGCCATAAATCCACAAGACTGTGATGTTGGTGCCTCCCCAAGCTCTTTCATAACTGAGGTTGTTTTGATTTCCTCTCAGGATATAATTTGGAACTTTCATGTCTGAAATATTGCTGTGAAATTCAGCACAAGTTATTGTCCCAGGCAATGACACCATTTTCTGAGAGGCTCTGGTTCTTTCCAAACTTGTGTCTGTGTGTAGCCTCAGATATTTAGGAAACTGTGAAAGAAGCCAAACAAAGACAGTCTTCATTTCTGAATTCTCCAGCAGTTCTTTCCTGTATTTTAACAACAATACCTGCTCATGTGAATCCCCTCTATATTTGACTTTGTAAAACTGCACAAGTTTAAAATTTTCAGATTGGTGCAAACTGCTGTCAACCATTCCATCATTCCTATCTCTCTTTGCAGTTGTTTTGAATATTGTGATGTCAACCCAGCTTTTTGTTTGAGCAATGAGATAAACACTAACAGAAAATATGCCATAATAAGTAGGTGTTCCAAACTTGGCAATTGTGATTAAACTTAAGGCCATGCCACAGCATTGGGTCAAGGAACAGGACACTTCTGTGGATGAAAATCTTGCTGCTATGCAGTCAACAACTTGTTTTCCAATCATAGTTGTGTGAACTTTGTCAGCAAATCCTCCCAATTCCAGAGAGTCTCTGTGAAAATGTTCACTTTTAACGTAGGACCTATTCCCACACTTTTTTATGCGGTGTGTGTACATCTGAAAAGGCTTCAGTGACGCCCTCAGATGCAGCTCGATTTCCAGCCCTGAGAGTGGGATTGGGCCGGGTGCAACTTGGCAACCAGAAATACTCATGAACACATTTGGATGTGAATGATTCCTCAAATATTGCAACACAAAACATGAATCAGCAGGCAGGGAATACAAAATTTGGCAATGCTTGTGTGTTTTTCTGTTGTATGTCAAAAATAAGTCAGAGTCCTTTGTTATTTTATTCAGATAAGACTGACAGTGCAACTTATCTATTGGGTATTCACACAAAGAGAAAAATGTTCTGTGAGAAATTTGTACTCCCACACATTTGGTTGGGGACAGTGTGAGCTCAACTTGAATATCACTGTAGTATTTGTACCAAAACCCCACAATCAACAAAGAAGAATTGTGTGAATAGAAACTTCTGTTGAGACCCCCGTAAATGTCATTCTGGTCACACAACACAACAATTTCATTGAATGTGTCTGCCAGTCCCTCAGCAATTACTATTCCTCCAAACTGGCATGTGACACTCTCCATACCAGTGAAATACCAGCCTGTGACAGTAAGATTCACCTGAAAACCATCCACTCCACACAGCATTCCCACAAAAGGACTCATGTGGCTGTTACTTGACAGTGACAAGACAGGAGAACTGTCATTGGCAACACAATAGTTTTGTCTCCTTGACAATTTATTGAATGAATAATTGAAAAGATCAGATGCCCTTTCTGATGTTCCAGCTGAATTCAAAATTTGCACAATGCCTTGGAAAGTAGAAAGTTCAAAGACACCCTCAGCAGACATTTTAACAATGCCTGACATGAACCCTGGACCATCCAGTACATAAAAACAGCAGTGAGGCAAACTGCTGTGGATCAGAAGATGGTGGCTTTTTGCTGTTGTGATGACATATGACAACAAACTGTACTTTTGCCTGATCAGCAATGAAGAGACACTGATTTCTTTTTCATGATGCTCACTGGTTCTCTTATTGGTTATGAGCCCAAAATCTAAGACTGAGAAGACCACAGTAATGTGGTGAAATGTGTTGGTGAAAATATACAGTACAATATCAACTCCACTGAAATTTGGATAAACAGAGAAAGTAGGAAGTTCTCCACAGTAACCATGAAGCAAGTATCTTTGTTCAGAATTTGGACCAGAAAGGACACTCATATTCCCTCTCAGACAATCCAAACTACCTTTCCAAATGTAGAAGTTTTGGTACGTGAGGTTTAATTGTAGTGATTTGCTCAAGTCAAAGCTCCACACAGTTTCATGAAAACTTGGATATAGAAAGTATGCATGAAAGTCAACTGAGTCACATAGGAGATGGTTGAGAACTGAATCTTTAAATTTGCCTGATACCTTATGAACAAAATACAGTTTTTCTGTGTGTTGTCTCCAGCTGATCAGTGTATTGTTGTGTTCCTCTGTGCAGAACTTCAGAAACCATGCAGACATCCTGGCCTGTCTGGAGACAGTCTGTCTGTATTCAGAATAATTCCAACTGGCAGTGTGCAATGTAAGATACAGAAATTCTTTGATGTACAAGTGCCACGCCCTCAGTGAGGCCTCATGGGGATTCACATCTTTCAGAAGTCCAAGAGACTTGTCACTCAGGCAGACAGACATGCATGTGCTGAACACAAAGAAGCTTATTTTGTGAGTCTTGTCACACCCGTTTGATGAAAGGAGGAGCCACCAATACATTGTGACTCACAAGCTTCTGCAGCGCATCAACATTTTCTTTTCCATAACAGAGATGCAGATGTGGGCAAAAGCACACTTATCTTTCCAGTGACATTCGCACAGTTTTGCAACAAACAATTGAGTGAAATACAGCACGCTTTAGATCCACAATTAGATCTTGTCTGTGTCAATTTTGTGAAGTGCTCAATTCAAATTGAGAAGCTGTGTCATCACACATCCGACCTTTCCGTGAAATGAGAGCCAGATGCAAAACTGTCATGGCGGATTCACGACCAGATTCACGACTTTTGCGTCCACGAACGTGGGTCACTTACCAGGCCCAGACATCACCACGAAACACGTACCGGATTGAAGCCAGGCCCTGTCAGGCTCCACTTTACCCTGCTCCACTGAAGCCCACCCCACCACAACGCACACACCCCACCCCACCCCACCCACACACACCACTCCACCCCACCTTACCCCACCCACCACCCCACCTCCTCCTTACCTCTCAGCACATCCAGCAGGTCGGTATCAGACAGCGCTTTCTGCAGGGTGCTCATCCTGTCCTGCTTCTCACCCCACACACACCACTCCACCCCACCTCACTCCACCCCACCCCTCACCTCTCAGCACGTCCAGCAGGTCTGTGTCAGACAGCGCTTTCTGCAGGGTGCTCATCCTGTCCTGCTCCTCATCTATCCCCACTCCTCACCCCACCCACACCCACACCCCACACCCCACACCACCCCACCCCCCTCACCTCTCAGCACATCCAGCAGGTCTGTATCAGACAGCGCTTTCTGCAGCGTGCTCATCCTGTCCTGCGCCTCCACTCGCTCCGCCACCGTCTTCGCCTCTGGGTGCAGGAACCCCTCGATGAGGTGGACGACGCCGTTCGACGCGCCCTGGTCCCCCAGCACCACCGGCCGCCCGTCTATCGTGTGCACCTGCCGTGGGCGAGGGCGTTACGGTCAAGGTCATGTCAAGGTCATGTCAAGGTCATGTCAAGGCACCTGACTCACCCCACCCCATCCCATCTTACCCCACCCTACCTACCTCACCCCACCCCATCTTTCCACACATCACCCCCACCCAACCCCACCCCACCCAACCCCACCCAACCCCACTTCACCCCGTCCCATCACACCCCACCCGACCCCACCTCCTGGTCCCCCAGTACTGCACGCCGCCCATGGGGGAGGCTGTTGCAGTCAATGTCACTCATTCAATTGCTCGTGATATTTCACTGTGCCTGAGGACTCACCCACGTATTTACGAGTACTACACGCATCCCACTGGGCACGAGTACTCTTCCATGTGTACTGAGTACTCACCCAGGTCCCGTTGATGAGGTACTTGTTCATCCGCAGTTCTCGCGACCCGCGGGGCCCGATACTCGCGGTGTGCACGAGTTTGTCATTCTCTGCAACAATCAAACAAGAACGCTTGTCAGTGGTGACAATGTTGTAATGACTGCGAATGAAGAGCAGCAGTCATTGTCTGCTTTCCAACACACATGTGGGCACCTCATGCACACACCCACACGTCACGCATGGCGCACCTCACATACGCACACCTCACACACAGATATGCAACACACCTTGGGAGGGGATCTCATATTATGCTTTTTCTATGTGATCAGACACCACACATGCACACATCTGACAGACCTTTAATGCACGCTCACCCAATTCAAACACACCTCACACCACTACACACCTTCACCAGCACACACTACAACACACACCATGCGCACACAATACACCACACACATACATGCTCACATCACACACGCACGCACACATCACACACAAGCAAACCTATTTCACACCTCACACACTCACACCAGCACACACCACACGTCAACACACCATACTACACGCACACATCACACGCGCACGCATACATCACACACGCACTCATACTCACCCCAGTCGTCGAGCCCGTAGGAGCCGTTGACGAAGAAGGCGCCTATGACGGAGTAGAGCCCGATGGGCAGCTGCCCGTCGATGAACTGCGTCTGCGACGGGAGGTCAGCGTCCCTCACCGCGAACAGCGTGTACGTGTCTGCAACACGTGACCACGTCAGCACGTGACCACGTCAAAACGTGACCACGTCAATACGTGACCACGTCAGCACGTGACCACATCAAAACGTGACCACGTCAAAACGTGACCACGTCAAAACGTGACCACGTCAAAACGTGACCACGTCAACACGTGACCACGTCAACACGTGACCACGTCAAAACGTGACCACGTCAATACGTGACCACGTCAGCACGTGACCACGTCAACACGTGACCACATAAAACATGTGACCACATCAACACGTGACCATGTCAATACGTGACCACATCGTAGAATATCTACGCACGGACGGGACCCACGAGGCTGGACCGCCCATCACAACCGCGTCACACGCAGTCGCGTTGAGTTGAGACGTGGACTGAGAGGATGACCCCTCTCCATGCAAACGCGTCACAGGCACGGACTCACACGAGGAGACCCTCAGCAGGAGAGGATCCACGGAGGTTGAATACACAAAGCATCATTCCTTTAAACTGTTCCCAATTTGTGGGTTGTGCCTGTTCCCGTACAGGAGTCCGCCACGTGACCTTTTGTGAGGCAGAGCCGGGTGTGGATCCACGGCCAGTGTGCCCATCAGGCATTGCTGTACCCACTGGGGAGTGCTGTACCCAGCCTGCTGTACCCACCAGAGCCTGCTGTACCCAGCCTGATGTACCCATTGGGGAGTGCTGTACCCAGCCTACTGTACCCACCAGGGCCTGCTGTACCCACCAGGGCCTGCTGTACCCACCAGGGCCTGTGGTACCCACCAGGGCGTGCGGTACCCACCAGGGCATGCGGTACCCACCAGGGCCTGCTGTACCCACCAGGGCCTGCTGTACCCACTGGGGAGTGCTGTACCCAGCCTACTGTACCCACTGGGGACTGCTGTACCCAGCCTACTGTACCCACCAGGGCCTGCGGTACCCAGCCTCCTGTACCCACCAGGGCCTGCGGTACCCAGCCTCCTGTACCCACCACCGGGGGGCGGTCGTGTTTACCCGGCAGGTCGACGAGGCCGTCGGGGATGTACATGGAGCCGTTGATCCAGCCGACGAACTTGGTGCAGCCCAGGTCGGCGGCCACCTCCACGATGTCCCACTGACCGCCCGCTGTCGGGAGAAGCGAGGTCAAGTGTGCGTGTGTGTGCGTGTGTGTGCGTGGAATTGTTTGTGTGTGCTTGTGTGTGCCCGCCCTCAACGTGTTGCGCATGTGCGTTTGTGTGCGCGTGTGTGCGTGTGCGCGCGCGTGTGTGTGCGTTAGTGAGTGTGTGTGCGTTCGTGTGTGGGTGTGTATGCGTCCGAGTTCGAGTACACACAAACACATGTGCACAATGAATTTCTCTCCAAATTTTGTTGCAGTCAATGGACGTGACTGCCCCATTTCTCTCGCGTTTTGCAAGCTGTAGACGGTCCTGACCAGCCCAAGAGAAGTTGTATGTACCCTTTGAATACAAGCATGGATTGGCCCCTGGGTTGGGGCTGCAGATCTGAGTGACGCTACTCACATCCCTGCCCGACTGCGCTGTGTAACAGGATCAGCTGCACCGCCACTAAGACCTGAGACAAATCCAACAGAAGCGTGGTCAAAATATGTTCAAAAGAATTCCAAAGCGGATCCAAGGTTGAAATCACGGGGTCAAACGCCAAGCTCGGAAGTTGTTCGACGTCAGTGGACGCGTTCCATTTTACGTTCGTCCACTTCGCCTCATCTCCAACCCTGGGCGAAGTGGCGCCACTTCGCCACTGGCCAGCCGCACGTGAAAATGGGACGTTCCCAATGTTGAGGATAAAAGAGTTGGTGCGTGCTTTTGTGGCGCAAACTTGGGAGGCGAAACGGAATCTTCGGGGTCAGACCCCCGCCCACGCCCACGTCCCCCGCCCACGCCCCCACCCGGATCCGCTGAAGAAATTTCTCTCGCAAAATATCCCTCTGCTAAAGTTTTTTGAACCCTCTGATTTGTGGAGGTCTGAGTCTCGAAAAAATAGTTGGCATCTGGAGGTCCCAACCACTGCGAGTAAATGCTGCCTTCACTGAAGCGGTTTTCACATTGGTGACGCGTGGTCGTATTTTTTGACGTCGGCGTCAAAATTTAACATTGAACCCAATGGTGTAATTTTTGACGTCAGCGCAAGAAATGACGCACGTCACCAGTGTAAAAACAACGTGAAAGTTGAGGTCTGCGAACTGCGACACCGGACGTTTCTTGAGCCTTCAAACGCCTCACCCTTCATCCTCAACAGCAAATTCAGCAGGAAAGCAACAAAAAAAACCAACTCACCACCAAAATCTTCATCGTGTCGGATCTTCAAAATTCCTCCCTGGAACGACTCCCGTGCTCAAGTTTCCTGCTCCACTGTCGTCAGAACGATGGGACCGCGCCCTGCGATCCGACGCCTTATGAGGACGTCAGGTATGCGACGTTCGCGACGTGTACGAGGGCGTTCCCACAAGTATTGATTCTCGAGAACGTGATTGCGTCAAAACGGGACAACTAGAAAAAAGAACTTTATGAATTGACGCATTCAATCCAAACAAGCCACTTTCACCACGGAGATAGTCAGGTTTGCGTAGTTCCTTTGTAGCAAGTCAACACAATGCACACCCAGGTGATAGCTTATCAACGAGAAGTTTGAAACATTCTGACTAGTTTCCCTGAGGAAACCACACAGTGTGCAAAACCTGCTGATTCAGCATGCTGAGGATCTGGACCCAAATTTTTCGCACAGAAAAAAAAAAAACTTTTGGAGGTGCCTTCGTCTGGTTTTTATGGGGCCTCTAAATTGAGGGACACTGTTGAATCCTCGTCGCTTCTGTTATCTCGGTCCAGCGTCGTATCAGCAGCCTCTTTGAGTTGGATCCCTGATCCAGGATCATTGGTCACAGGCCTCTATCTCCAGTGATGAACAATGCTGCTTGTTGTGGCCTCATGAAACAATAAATTTTCGGTGCATCCTCCTCAGCGACTTCAGAGGACCGTTTTTCCGTCGGAGATACTGGTTGAATAAACTCCTGACAGTACCACTGGGCGCGTTTCAAGTGTGCAGGGAAGTGGCGCCACTTCGCCCCTGGGTTAGAGATGGGGCGAAGTGGGCGAAGTCAGCCGTTTGGGCTCATTCGGTTAGCCAGCACGCGTAAATAGAACACACCTACTGTCTCAATTTGGCTCCAGCGGGATCTGTCCACCTCTCTCACCCCAAAAATTTTTTTTTTTTTCTACGTGATTCGTAAAAAAAATTCAGGTCCCCAACCTTGGGTGTGCCCGCCCTTGCCCTCCTGCATGGACAGACTCTAGATCCGCCCCTGTCTGCAATTGCCTGAGTCTTTTTAGGTGATTTGAGATGGGTTGCACGATTTGAGCCAAATCAGTGCGATCAAAATCGAAGCAACTATAGGCAGCATCCTCCAAAAGTATGTCAGCAGCAGTTTCATGTTCAAGATGAGAATTGATTTAGGACCTTTTGGGCTCTTTTGGTTCATTTTGGGTTGGGGATAATGCGCGAGGAAGGAATTTGTTAATTTTGAATTTTTAGGTTTCTGAGGTTAAAAAGGTCAAATTTGGAAGTGCAGAAAAAATGGGGTGTGAATGTAGAAATGTCTCTGTATCTCAGAAGGTACAAATATTTGGTGAAAGAAGTATATTGATGAAATGT
>JAAUXT010019175.1_pt1 | contig 15302 bp, 15 predicted proteins | sample 7278171 | NCBI WGS metagenome assembly JAAUXT01 (sample SAMN14350112, study PRJNA611818) | marine sediment metagenome | isolation source: surface marine sediment (1.8m) | place: French Polynesia: Moorea | collected 2018-08 | reverse complement strand
GTTTTGGTTTCCGGGGGGCCGAAACCAAAACTGATGGCTTTGTTGACCTGGATATCGTTGCAGGCCTGAACGCAGCGCCCGCAGAGAATACAACGTGAAAAGTCCCGCACGATCATGGGATTGACGTCTTCGAGCGGGTAATGGATCTCGGTGCCCGGGTGCCCCTCACCGGTGACCTGATAGGGGTAGGCCAGATCCTGCAGCCGGCAGTCGCCCCAGGTGGGGCAGAGCTTGTCGCTGCGGTCGCCCGCTTCGACCGCCAGCTGGAAGGTGGTCCAGTCCTGCTCGTCGGAGCCGCGGGCCGCGCAGTTGTGGTTGCCCGAAGCCAGCATGAGTTTCAGGATCGTTCGCCGGGCTTCGACCACTTGCGGCGACTCGGTGCGGATGACCATGTTCTTGCCGGCCGGTGTGGCGCAGGCCGCCAGCAGGGTGCGGGCACCCTCCACCTCCACGACGCAGATCCGGCAGGCCCCCGTGGGGATGGCGCCTTTCAGATGGCAGAGGGTGGGGATATCGATGCTGTTGCGCCGGGCCACATCCAGGACGGTTTCACCGGGTTCGAAGGTGAATTCATTGCCGTTCATCACCAGGATATTTTGGTCTGTCATGGCGTTTCCGCTCTCCTTTGGGCAGGTTGGCGAGCCCGGTGAAGAACCGGGCGGGCAGGTGTGCAGAGTTTAAATTTTTATAGAATCCGCCTGCAATTGTCAACGGAGGAAAGCGCCTGATCCGCGGTTCCGGACCGGGGCGCGCAGGCGGTAGAAAAGAGCGCCGCCGACCGCCCCGGCCGTATCGGCCACCAGGTCCCAGAGGTCGGCGCTGCGACCGGGCACGAAGGACTGGTGCACCTCGTCGCTCAACCCGTAAAGGGCGGCGAACATGGCGGCGGCCCACGGGAGCCAACCGGCATCCGCTATCCGCGGCAGGGTGGCAAAGGCCCGGGCGGCCAGCCAGGCCAGCAGGGCGTAGATGGCGGCGTGGGCGATTTTGTCGAGTCCCGGCAGGGAGGGCGTTTCAGGTGGCAGTGGCCCGGAAGACTGCCAGAAGATCAGCCCGCAGAGGCCGATCAAAAGAAGCCAGGGCATAGCGATGTCGCGTAGCAAGGCTGTCATCGATCGCGTCGGATCAGCGTTTGCCCCCGGCAGGGCGAAGCCTCCGGGGTTGATGTCAGGGTTCGCGTTACGGCGGCGTCAATCCGTGAAAAGGTCCAGGTTCAACCGCCGCTCGCGCACGTGATCGGCCACGGCGTCAAAAAAGGCGTCGCGGGCAAGACCGTAGCGCACATTTCCGTCGAGGGTGCGAACGGACAGGTTGCCGGATGCCTCTTCCTTGGCCCCAATGGTCAGAATCAGCGGAATCTGGTTGAGCTGGGCCTCGCGGATCTTCTTGTTGAGGCTTTCGGCCCGGTCGTCCAGATCGGCCCGCAGGCCGGCCCGTCGGAGCTCGTCCCGGACCGTTGCGGCGTAAGGGGCCAGATCGTCGTTGATGGGCAGCACCACGGCTTGCACCGGCGCGAGCCAGATGGGGTACTTGCCGGCAAAGTGCTCGATCAGGATGCCGAAGAAGCGCTCCAGAGATCCCAGCACGGTGCGGTGGATCATAATCGGGCGGCGGCGCTGGTTGTCCCGGTCCACGTAGGTCAGATCGAAGCGCTCGGGCAGCGACATGTCCAGCTGAATGGTCCCGCACTGCCAGGTGCGCCCGAGGGCGTCTTTGATATGCAGGTCGATCTTGGGCCCGTAGAAGGCGCCGTCACCCTCGTTGAGCTGGTATTCCTGGCCATAGGCCTCGAGGGCCGCCCGCAGGCCGCTGGTGGCCACCTCCCACTGCTCGTCCGTGCCGATGCTCTTTGCCGGCCGGGTGGAAAGCTCCAGGTGAAACCCGAGCCCAAAGATGCCGTAAATCCGCTCCGTCAGGCGGAGTACGCCCAGGATCTCGGCTTCGATCTGATCGGGCGTCATGAAGATGTGGGCATCGTCCTGGTGAAAGGCCCGTACCCGGAAGAGTCCCGAGAGCACGCCGCTCAGCTCGTGGCGGTGCACCAGGCCGACCTCGGCGGCCCGCAGCGGCAGTTCGCGGTAGGAGTGGGGCCGGTTCTTGTAGAGCAGCATCCCGCCGGGACAATTCATGGGCTTGATCGCATACTCGATCGCGTCCACCTCGCTGGTGTACATGTTCTCGCGGTAGTTCTCCCAGTGCCCGCTCTGCTCCCAGAGGCGGCGCTGCAGCATGATCGGCGTCTTGGTCTCGACATAGCCGGCTCGCCGGTGCTCCTCGCGCCAGAAGTCCAAAAGCAGGTTCCACATGACCATGCCCTTGGGATGGAAGAAGGGCATGCCCGGGGCTTCGTCGTGAAAACTGAAGAGCTCCTGGGCCTCACCGATTTTGCGGTGGTTGCGCCTCTTGGCTTCCTCGAGGAAATGCAGATGGGCCTTGAGGTCTTTCTTGTTGAAATAGGCGGTGCCGTAGATGCGCTGAAGCTGGGCCTTGCTCTGGTCGGCCCGCCAGTAGGCCCCGGAGACCTTCATGAGCTTGAAGGCCTTGACGAAACCGGTGTGGGGTACGTGCGGCCCCCGGCAAAGGTCGGTGAATTCCTCCTGGGCGTAGAAGGAGATCTGCCCGTCCTCGAGGTCTTGGATCATTTCCAGCTTGTAGGGTTCGTTTTTGTAGAACGCCAGCGCCTCCGCCTTGCTGACCTCCCGACGGCGGATGGGAAGCTTGGCCTTGACGATCTTCTTCATCTCCGCTTCGATCTTGGGGAAGTCGTCCTCGGAAATGGGCGGCATGTCGATATCGTAGTAAAAGCCGTCCTCGATCACCGGTCCGATGGTCAGCTGGGCCTTGGCGTAGACCCGCAATACGGCCTGGGCCATCACGTGGGCGGCGCTGTGACGCATGATTTCGAGGCCTTCCGGGTCGCGGGTGGTGATCAGCCGCACGGCGGCATCCCGCTCGATGGGGCGGTAGAGATCGATGATCTGGCCTTCGATTTCAACGGCCACGCAGTCGCGGGCCAGACCTTCGGAGATGCTGCTGGCCACATCCAGGCCGCTGGGGATTTCATCAAATTGTTTTGAGCTCCCATCGGGAAGTGTTATATTGACCATCGTGTCCTCTTTTGAAAATATTTAGCAAGTTATCGAAATCATGAAAATTAGGGTATTGATGCAGTCGGGTCAAGCAAAATCATGAAAAACGTTTCTTCGAATGGATACCGTCTGGTGGCCTCTCGCGATGCGCTGGAACAGGCGGCCGAGGAACTCGGCCGTGCGCGCCGGATCGCGGTGGACCTTGAAGCGGATTCCATGTTTCACTTCCAGGAAAAGGTCTGTCTGCTGCAGATGGCATCGGCGCACGCCACCTATGTGGTCGATCCGCTCGAACTGGACGACCTGGACCCCCTCAAGCCCCTGATGGCCGACGACCGGATCGGCAAGGTTTTTCACGGCGCCGACTACGATATCCGCTCCCTTTACCGCGACTTCGGCATTCGTATCCGGAATCTGTTCGACACCGAACTGGCCTCGCGGTTTCTGGGCATCCGCGAAAGCGGGCTGGAAGCGGTATTGAAGTCGCGCTTCGACATCCGGCTGGATAAAAAATACCAGCGCAAGGACTGGTCGCGCCGCCCGTTGCCGGGGGAGATGATGGACTACGCCGCCGGGGACGTGGCTCACCTCCTGCCCCTGGCGCGCGAGATCCAGCGTGAGCTCAAGGCCAAACAGCGGCTGGGCTGGGTCCGCGAAGAGTGTGAAATTCTGAGCGGTGTTCGGCCGCCGGAGAACAACGCGGCACCGCTATTCCTTACCTTCCGGGGCGCCGGCCGGCTGAAGCCCAAACAGCTTGCGGTTCTGGAAGAACTCCTCCAGCTGCGCCGCCGCCTGGCCAGGGAACGCGACCGCCCGCTGTTCAAGATCTTTTCGAACCAATCCATGCTGGCGCTGGCCCTGGCGGCACCGACGAGCGTGAGGCAGATCGAAGCGGCGGGGGTGCTTAGCAAGCGCCAGGTGAACATGCACGGCACGGTCCTGCTCGAAGCGGTGGCCAAGGCTCTGGCCATGGACCCGAAGCAGCGACCGGTTTATCCGCGCAAACGGGCGCCGCGGCTGTCTGCCGGGGTGCCTGATCGGGTGACGGCGCTTAAGGCCTGGCGCGACCGCAAGGCGGCGGCCCTCGATCTCGATCCCGGTCTGTTGCTCAACAAAACCCTGATTCAGGCGATTGCGGTGGTCAAACCCCAAAACCGCAAGGACCTGGCGGCCATCGCCGATATGCGCCGGTGGCGCACGCAGGCGTTCGGTACGGAGCTCGTCAACTTGATGCAAACCTTGCGCTGACGCCGAACGGCCCTTCATGGCGTCTGTGCCGCCGGCGCGCTGCCCTGCGGTGGCGACGGTCGGCGAACGGAATCATCGGGCGCAGGGCGCCGCGGCCGGCCGGGCGGCGCGAACCAGAGGAGGAATCCATGCCCGCGTCACGCGTTGTTTTTCGCTCGGAGGGTTATGGGATCGAAGGGCGGCTGGCGATCGGCGGCGAACGTGCGGTGGTGGTCACCCATCCCCATCCCCTTTACGGCGGCGACATGGACAACGACGTCGTCACCGCCATCACAGAGGCTTTCGCGCAGGCGGGCTACACCACGCTGCGATTCAATTTCCGCGGGATCGGGCGCAGCGAGGGCCGCTACAGCGAGGGGCTTGGCGAGCAGGAGGATGTCTGCGCGGCCGTGGACCACCTCAGGGGGTGCGGGTACGCCGACGTCGAGCTGAGCGGCTACAGTTTCGGCACCTGGGTCAATGCGCTTTGCGCCGGGAGTCGTCTGCCGGATATTCCCATGACGATGGTTGCACCCCCGGCGGCGTTCATGGACTTCGGCGCCGTATCGGACCTTCCGGGGTTGAAGGCGGTCCTCACGGGCAGCCGGGACGACATCGCCCCGCCCGACATGCTCAAGCGCTTGACCGCCCTCTGGAACCCTGAGGCGCGACTGGAGATCCTCACCGGCGCCGACCACTTCTTTTTCGGCTACCGGGAGGCCCTCATTTCTCTTCTGGTCGGCCTTATCAGGGACAGGGCGGCCGGAGGTGCCGCCGCACGCATTTCTTAAAGCCCCCCGGTGACGTCGTGCGTCAGTCGCCGCCCAGTCGGTTTCCTCATGGGGGCGGTTCCCACACGCGGCTGACCAGGGTCTTGCGGCCCGGCAGGCGGCAGTAGACTTCCTCGCTTCCGGGATAGCCCAGGGCAATGGCGGCCCGCACGGACTCGCCCGGCGGGATGCCCAGTTGCCTGCGGATTTCGGGATCGTTCTTCATCGCCGAGACGGCAAACCCGATCAGGCAGGTACCCAGGCCCAGCGCGTGCGCGCCCAGCAGGATATTCTGGGTGGCCAGTAGCGCGTCTTCTCCCGGGCAGGCCGCCCCCGGTCGCACACCCACCAGTATCGCCGCCGGCGCACCATGGAAGAGAACGTCGCGGCCGGAGCGCTCCCACGCTTGCAAAGCGGCCACCGCGGCATCACGGTAATTCCGGTAGTAGAAATCCAGCTCGTGGCGGCCGATCAGTTTGAGGGCCTGGCGCAGCAGACGGTTGTCCGCCGTGCGGTTCAGGCGGCGGAAAAAGGCGGCGATCAGATCGCCCAGACGTGCCACGGCCTGGCGCGAAGGCAAAAGGGTGAATGACCAGGGCTGACAGTTCGATCCGGAGGGCGCGGTCAGTCCGATGCGCCCGAGATCCTGCAGAACACTCAGGGGCACGGGACGGTCGCGGTAATGGCGGCAGGACCGGCGCGAGTGCATCAGTTGCACCAGACCGGCGGCATCCGCGGTCCCGGGGGCCAGCCATTCTGAGCGCCGATCAAAGCTCTCAAACGCCAGACTGTCGTTTTGCAGCGCGCGCACCCGCACAGCGGCCTCGGGGCAGACCGCTTCGCAGTGGCCGCATGCAAGCGACTGGCTGCCGCTGACGACGGCCTTTCCGTCTTTCAGGGTCAGCGTCTCCGAGGGGCAGACCGCGATGCAGGCCCCGCATCCGATGCACTTGTCCCGGTCGATGTCGACCGACACGGTGCGATCCATCAAATCCATTTTAACGCTCCTCCCGATTGTCCGATGGCCGATGATTCGCAACGGCGGTGGTGTATTTCAGGCCCGTAATGAAATTACCCACGGCTTCGTCGTAGAGCGCCCGGTGGCTGTCGGCCGCCAGCAGGGTCGCGCGCATCTTGCGAAAGGGAATTAGCCCATGAATCAACCCCCAGAACAGTAGGGCATAGCGTCGGGCTGGAACCGGGCGAAACCGGCCGGCGGCGACCCCCGCGGCAATCAGTGCTTCGACCCGCTTTAAAATGCGCTGGCCATGCCGGTCGATCTGTTGCTTGACGGCCGGTGAAAAGACCACATCGGTGGTCGACAGGAAATAGTGAATCACGTCGAAATAGTTTTTGTGGGTTTCGCTGAAACGGTAATAGGCGTCGGCCACCCGCGCAAGCGTCGTTTCCGGGTCGGCCGCCGGCCGGCAGGCAGCCAGGACGTCGCGGTGAAGGATCGCCAGCCCTTCGGCCTGCAGGGCGGCGAAAATGTCCTCCTTGTTTTCAAAATAGAAATAGACCGTGCCGATGCTCAGCTCGGCGATGCGGGCGATTTGGTTGACCGACGTTGCGGCCAGGCCCTTTTCAAACAGAAGTTGACGGGCCGCATCCAGAATCTGCTGCCGTCGCTCGGCCCGTTCACGGTGACGACGCTGTTTTACCCCATGGTTCCATTTCCTTTTCGAAGCGGATCATCCACCCACGGCCCCAAACGCGGACGCGGTCAGAAGGATTTGTCGATATCCGCCACAACCTTGATCGCGCGGCCCGGTTCGATCTGTTCGCGAAAGACCTGGGGCAGCTGGGCGAGCGTCGTCCGATGCGAGATCAGCGGCCGTCCGTCCAAACGGCCTTCCGCCATCCAATCCAGGATGCGCCGGTTTTCCTCGTGGGTGTTGGAGTAGCAGCCTGTCAGCCGAGCCTCCTTGAAGGTGAGCGTCAGGGGCGCGATCGTGGCCGGGTCGAAAATCAGGCTGACAATGCAGACATCGCCCCCGCGGGCGACCCACTCCAGTGCCTGGGCGATGTTGGCGGCAATGCCCGAGCATTCAAACACGATGTCGAACCCATGCCCGGCGGTGCGTTCGAACACCTGCCGGCCCGTGTCGTCCCCAAAGGGATCGATGGTGGCGTGGGCACCGAGAGCCGCTCCCAATTCACGCTTGGCGGCCACCGGTTCGGAGAGCACGATCGGGTCGAATGTCATCAGGCCAAGGAGTTTCACCAGGGCCAGACCGATGGGACCGCCGCCCACGACCAGGGACGCGCCCCGGCGGCGCCCGACACAGTTGATGGCGTGCAGCGCAGCGGCATGGACCTCGGCCAGGGCGGCGTTAAGGGCGTCGACCCCATCGGGGACGGGAATGAGCATGGCGGGCAGCACCCGCACGTAGGCCGCGAAGCCACCGGGCATGTCCCCGATACCGATGCTGTGCCGGTCGTTCTGGCAGAAATAGGGGCGTCCTTCCCGGCAGTCGCGGCAGGCACCGCAGGCGCTGGGCCGGACCATAACGCGCTGCCCGACCGCCACGCCGGAAACCGCCTCGCCGCAGGCCGCCACCCGGCCGCTGACCTCATGGCCCAGGATGGTGCCGTCGGCCAAACCGCCGGTTTTGATCAAGGCATGATCCGATCCGCAGAAACCCGTGTGCGCCACCTCGATCAGGACGCCGTCAGGGCCGGTGGCGGGCACCGGTATTTCCTCCAGTACCAGGCCGCGCCCTTGGCGATAGACCACGGCCGGCATGTGCGGGGGAATCGAACGATCCATATGCGGGGCCTTCATATCAGGACGCCCGGCAGGCATTGGTGTTGTCATTGTCGCCGGGCAGCCGTTTCCGGCTGAACACAAAGGCGGCGCTCAGGCCTGAGATGATGTGCCAGATACCCCACCAGGCCACCAGGATGGCCATGCCGCCCAGCCCGTTGAAAAAATTGAATACCAGCACGAGACCCAGGGCCGAGTTCTGAATGCCGACCTCGATCGACACGGCCCGGCAGTCGCGTTCGTCCAGGCGCAGCGCCCGGGCCGTCCAATAGCCGATATTGAGCGCCAGCAGGTTGTGCAGAAACACGGCCAGGATGACCAGACCGACATACTGCAGGAAATGCTGCCAGTTGGCGGCCAGCGCTCCGCAGACGATGAGAATGAAGAAAGCGAGGGAGAAAATCTTAAACGGTTGGCGCACACGATCGGCCAGGCCGGGGAAGGCTCGGCTGGCGATCAGGCCGGCGGCCAGGGGAATGCCCAGGATCACAAAGATGGTCACGAAGACGTCGAACGGGCTCAGTCGGACTTCACGCAGGATGGCGGCGGTGGCCGGGTTGAGCCGCCCCCACAACGCGAGGTTGAAGGGCGTCAGCAGGATGGCCAGGGCCGAGGACACCGCCGTCATGCTGATCGAAACGGCGCAGTTGCCCCGGGCCAGATAGGTGATGATGTTGGAGAGGTTGCCACCTGGGCAGGCGGCCACCAGGATCATGCCCAAGGCCATGCTGGGGTGGGGCCGGATCATCAGGGTCAGCAGGTAGGTAAAGGCCGGCAGGAGGACAAACTGCGCGGCCAGGCCGATGCCGGGCGCCTTGGGGTCAACGATCACCCGCTTGAAATCCGCAAGCTTCAAATCCAGGGCCACCCCGAACATCATCAGCCCGATGGCCATGTTGATAATGAACAACCCCTGGGGATTGAAATTCAAACGGACCTGATCGACGGCGGCCATGTCCATGGACGCAACTCCATTCGCACGTAGGGATAATCGGGTCGGGGCCGGCGCCCGCACGCTTTATGGGTGCCGGCCGGTCATCAGAGCCGAATTCGCCCGGCCGGGTTACATCTTCCCGGACCGCGCGGCCGCCCACAGCCAGTTGCCCGGCGGATCCACGTTGGCTTCGGGATCGACCACCACGTGGATCACTGCCGGTCGGCCCGAGGCCACGGAGCGCTCCAGGGCCGGCCGGAGTTCGGCCACGGTGTCGACGTATTCGCCGTGGCAACCCATGGCGATGGCCACCTGGTCGTAGCGCACAGGCGCGTGATCATGACCGAACCAGGGGGCCTCGCGTCCGAACTGGCGCTGCTGGGCGCTCTTCTCCATGCCGTAGGCCCCGTCCACGGCCACGAGGATGATGACCGGCAGATCGTTTCTCACGGCGGTCTCGAGTTCCTGGAGGTTGAAGCCGAAAGCGCTGTCACCGGTGACGCAGTAGACCGGCCTGTCCGGGCGGGCCAGCTTGGCCCCCAGGCTGTACGGCAGGCCCGTGCCCAGGTGCCCGTAGTTCATGGAGTAGATCACCGCGCGTGAGCGCCGGGCGACATGGTAATGGATGTCCCAGAGGGTCGTGTTGCCGCCGTCCATCACGAAGATGGCGTCATCCTTGAAGAAGTCGTTGCAGGCCTTGAGGATCTGGCCCGTCAGCATGGGCCGGCGCGTCGTGTCTTCGAGCGCCGTGTTCAATTCCTGTTCGAACGCGTCCTGAAGGGCCCTGAATTCGGCCACCTTCGCATGCGGCTCCCGCTTTGGCGTCAACTGCCGGACGGCGTCCAGAAGTTGCTCCAGAACGGTGCGGGCATCCCCGATCAGGGCGATGTCCGTCGGGCGGTTGAGACCGATGTGGGTGGGCTCGGTGTCGATCTGGATCAGGCGCTGCTTGCCGGGTTCCCCGAACATGGGGGGCCGGCCCCACATGTTCAGCTCCCCCAGACGCGTGCCCACCGCCATGACGACGTCGGACTGGCCGTTGGCCGCGATGCGGGACATGCAGGTGGGATGGAAGCACAGGGGGTGATCGTCGGGGATGATGCCGCGCGCCCGTATCGTGTGGGTGACCGGGCAGCCCAGGTGCTCGGCCAGACGGCGGACTTGCTCGGCTGCGTCGGAGCGCTCCGCCCCGTTGCCGCAGTGCATGTTGACCAGGTCGGCCCCCGCCAGCATTTGCGCCGCTTTTCTGACCGCCTCGGGATCGGCGGGCACCCGCGTGGTCAGGCGATACTGATCCGGGGGCAGGATCGTCACACTGTCCTCATCCCCCCGTCGGGAGATGATATCCTCGGGGATCAGGATGTGGGTCGGCCCGGGGCGGCCGCTCACGGCCACGCGGAAAGCGTGGCGCACCATGTCGGGGATGCGCTGCCAGTGTTCCACCTTGCCGTTCCATTTGACCGCCGGCTTGAAGATTTCCAGGTGGCGGCTGACCTGCATGCCCCCCTGCTGTAGATAAGCATCCGCGATATCGCTGCGCCGGGTCGTGGTGATCGCCACCACCGGACTGCCCTCGGCCTCGGCGCACATTATGCCGGCCAGCAGATTGGCGGCCCCGGGGCCGGCGCAGGCCATGGCCACCGCCGGCTTTCCGCTGACCCGGGTGTAGGCATCGCAGGCATGGGCCGCGGCCGCCTCGTGCCGGGGCACGATCAGGCGCATGTCGAGCTGTTCGCCCAGCCGCTCCAGGGCTTCGACGACCATCATATAGGTGCCGTCCGTAATGGCATGGATGTGCCGCACCCCTTCGGCGTGCAGGCATTTCAGCAGCAGCTCTCCTCCCGTGACCTCCGCCATGACACCTCCTCAGACTGCAGATCGTGTGGGGTTTGTTGCATGGGCCGCCGCAGTCGTCCATGACGGGACGGCGGCCGGAAGCGCTACAGCTCCATCAACTGGCCGCCGGTGATGTTGATGGCCTGGCCGGTGATGTAGGCCGAGGCCTCCGAAGCCAGAAAGGCCACCAGGCGGCCGACCTCATCCGGGGTGCCGACCCGGTTCATGGGGATGGTGCGTCGCACGGCGGCATTGCGCGCTTCAACCGTCTGCCCCGTGAACTCGGCCTCCAGGGGCGCGCGCCAGTCTTCCAGATCGGTGTGAATCTGGCCCGGACAGATGGCGTTGACCCGGATGCCGGCACCGGCCAATTCCTTGGCCATGACCTTGGTGAGCATGATGACACCGGCTTTGGCCACCGCATAGGCGCCGTTGAAAAGCGGGGGCACTTTGCCGCCCCGGGAGGCAGTATTGACGATGGCCGCCGGCTGCCCCAACATCAGCGGAAGCAGAGCGCGGGTGACGCGGAAGACCCCGTGAAGGTTGACGTCGATCGTCTTCATCCAGTCTTCCTCCGGGTAGGTATGCACGGCGTTGGGCACACCGAACACCGCCCCGGCGTTGTTGCACAAAATGTCGATGCGTTGGGCTGCGGCCGAAACGGCGGCCACCATTTTCTCGATCGATGCGTTGGCCGTCACGTCGACACTGACGCTCGAACAGCGGGTGCCGAAGCGCGTGGCCAGGTCGGATGCGTTCTTCGCCATCTCGGCAGACGACCCCGCCGCCACCACCCCGCCGTCGCTTCCTTCGCTGCCCAGGTCGGCCAGGATGATGTGGCATCCGCTGGCGGCCAGGTTTTCGGCAATGGCAAAGCCGATCCCGGTTTTCTTACCGGCCCCCGTGATGAGGGCGGTTTTTCCCTTGAGGTCCTTGTACATCGTTAGGCTTTTCCTTTGCTGGCAGGGTTGGGCGAATCGGGGGAAATTGCAGTCGAATGCCATTCGAAAAATGATCGTTATATTTTCTTTGAGCTGTGGTCAACAACAAAATGATGGCGGTACGGTACGCGTCGATGCTGACCCTTGAGGGGTGGGCGCGGAAGCAAACGGGCGTTGTCGGCGGCATGGCGAGGGGCGCGGGCCGGGCCGTAAGGCCCAAGCCCGGTCAGGTCATGACATAGGCGTCGGTGGTTCCTGGCAGGTGGCACCCGCGTTGCGGGGCAAATTCAGGATAAAGGCGCGGGTCGAAGCCTTTGCGGGTTGAAACGGTCACCTGCATGCCCCCGGCTGCAGGCCATGGCTGTTACGGTGACAGGTGTTGACGGCGATGTTGGCGGCGGGGCGCGCCAGGGGTTAATTCAGGGTTTAGCTTGCAGCGCCGTTGGGGAAAGGTTGGACGGGGTCTATTGTTTGGCCACGCCGCTGCGAAGCAGACGCTTGAAGCCTTCCAGCGTCCCCTTCCACATGGCGTCGTCGCCGGCCATGATCGCCACGATGACGTCCTTCTCGACACTGACCTCGATGGCCAATTCCTGACCGCTCACGTTGAACACGGCCTCACCCCAGCGTTCCGCCGGCAGGCCGGTTGCCTCGCAGTCGTAGTCGGTTCGCACTTCGGTCGTCATGCGGATTTCGCTCATGGCGGCACCTCGGGCAGGCGTTGTTCGGGCCGGTTCGGTTTGCCCCTCGACCAGGGGCATTCAGACCTTTCACCCCCCTCGGGGGGCACAGGGCGGTGGGCTGAACCCTCCGGCGCCGGTGGGTATTCCCTGGGGTCGAAAGCTGCCGGCCGACATCAGCTTGTCGACGCCTTTCTTTTTGCAGCAGGGGCATTCAGGCTCGTCATCCCCGGAGGATAGGACCAGGCACTCGAATTCGCTCTGGCAATGACGGCACCGGTATTCATAGAGGGGCATGGGTGAATCTCCTCAATCTTCTACGGGCAATGGCGCGGAGCTCCAGCCCCTATTTTTTACCGCGTTTGGAGGCGTAGCCGTCAGCGTACCAGCCGCCGCCTTTGAGTTCGAAGGTGCAGGATGAGAGGATTTTCTTGGCCTTGCGACCGCACTGCGGGCACTTGATGCTTTGTGTGCCCAACTTGACCAACCGCTCGGTGATGGTGCCCTTGGGGCACTCGAATTCGTAAACTGGCATGAGGTTTCCTTCCAAACAGCCAATAGATTAAAAACCAATTTATAAATATAGCTTTCATAGAAACAGCAGTCAATTCCTATTTTATGACATGCCTCGCGAAGGCTTGAAATTTGCATCTACGCGGTGATGGTTGCGGTTTGCGCTCAGGGCGGTTTGTTGCCATGGGCCTCCGCCTTATTCCCGGCTGCATGGAGGCATCGGAATGCTGACGTCAAGTTTTCTGGAGGATAATGATAAGATTCTGGGTTCGCTGAAGCGAATCCCGGTGTTCGAGCCTTTTTGTGAAAAGGAATTACGGCGATTGCTCAAACGCAGCAAGCTGCACAAATATGCCCCCGGGGAAACCATCATCCGTGAGGGCCGCACCGGAAGCTGGGTCTATTTTCTGGTCTATGGCGAGGTGTCCATTGCCAGACAGGGTCGGGTTGTCACCACGACCTCGCGCCAGGGCGAATTGATCGGAGAGATGGGGGCCATCGACGGCGCCCGGCGGTCGGCCACGGTTATTGCCCACAAGGAAACGATTTGTATCGCCACCGACACGCGACAGATCCGTCAGCTAACGGGTTACGACCGCATGGCCTTTAGCTATATCCTCTATCGGGTATTTGCCGAGGTTCTGGCCGAAAGACTCAGGGAGACGACGCGCGAGTTGATCGAGACGCAGGCGCGCTTCAGCCTGAGCCGCTTGCACCCCCGGCACTTTTGGATGGGACTCCGGCGGCTCATGCGCTGAGGCCGAGGGGCGTCCTCGGACTTGCGGCCCGGTGCGCCGGGCTTCGGGGCTGCCCAGCCCCCTGCCGCCGCCACGGGTCTGGGTGTTGCGAATCCGCCGTCGCGCGGCGGAGCCCCGGCCAAGTCGAATGCCGCCCCGGTTCAAGTTTTGCGCCCAATCCCCAGGCGCCGCATCCGGGAGGCAAAAGTGGATCGGTTGACCGCGGCCGCCTTTGCCGCTCGGGTGATATTCCAGCGGTGGGCTTCCATGAGATAACGGATGTATTCCTGTTCAACATCCTGCCAGGTTCGGTGGCCGAAATCGAGCGGATATGGATTGGGGGTTTTGTCGTCGGTGACGTAGGGCCGATTGGGTGGCCGCCTGATATCACTGTGCCGGCGGCGTTGGCCAATGCCTGCCATGTGGGTGGGGAGATCCGCCCCGGCAATCAGGTCCTTTTCACCCGTGACCAGCATGTAGCGGACGAAATTCTCAAGCTCCCGGATATTGCCGCCCCAGCCGTAGGTGGCCAGCAGATCGAGCGCCTCCGATGAAAACTGCTTGGGCTCGACGGCCATCTTCATTGCTTCCCGGGTCATAAAATGCCCCAGCAGAAGGGGAATGTCCTCACGTCTTGCGCGCAGGGGCGGCACGCTTAACGGGAGGACGGAAAGCCGGTAGTAGAGGTCTTCGCGAAAAAGGTTTTCAGCGACCATTTGCCGGATGTCGCGGTGGGTGGCGGCGACGATGCGCACGTCGACTTTTTTGGCGCGGTTCGAGCCCAGGGGTTTGACCTCACCGCCCTGGATGACCCGCAAAATACGTGCTTGCAGGTTGAGCGGCATATCACCGATTTCGTCCAGGAAGAGGGTCCCGCCGTCGGCAGCTTCAAAGAGGCCGATACGATTTTTCTCGGCTCCCGAAAAAGCGCCGCGGGTATAACCGAACAGCTCGCTTTCCAGGAGGGTTTCGGGTATGGCGCTGCAATTCTGGACCATCAGGGGCTGGTTGCACCGACGGCTCATCTGATGGATTTGGCGGGCAAATAGCTCCTTCCCGGTGCCGCTTTCGCCCGTGATCAGTACGGCATAGTCCGTGCGGGCATATTCTTCCATGCGTTCGTGGGCCTCCAGAAATACCCGGCTCTGGCCGATCAGGGGGGGGTGTGCTTGGAGCTTTTCCAGGGTCTGTTTGAGCGATTCGGTTTCTTCCAGCTTTTCTCGATAAATCAGGGCATTGCTGAGCGCCACGGCCCCGATGTCGACAAGTGCCTGAAGGTCGGCGAGATAACGGCTTTGCAGATTCAGTCTACTTTTGCGAGGATCGGTGTCGATGATTTGGACGGCGCCGTAGACCGAGCCGTTGCGCAGCAAAAGGGGGAAGCATAGAATCAGACTGCTTTTGACGTCGAATCCGCTCTCCGCCGTGGGATGGTGACGCCCGTCGGTATCGGGTTCCGCTACGGTCATCTGGCCCTTTTCGATCACCCAGCCGGCGATACTCGGTTGACCCACGGGAATCCGTACGCCCAGCATGGACTCGCGTTGGCGCCCGGCCGCTTCCACGCACTGGTAGACCTGGTCTCGCTTGATCCAGATGGAACCGCGGCTGACACCCTGGAGTTCAAGTAAAGATTCCAGGAACTTGCGTTGAAGTTGCTCGGGGTCGAGTTCTTCGGAGAGGGATTTGAAATAATCGATTCGGTCACGCATGATGTTATTTAGCCTTATTGATTAAATATAAACAGTCATATGTTAAATATCGGCATTCTGTCAATCCAGTGGCCTGTCGCCTTTCGACGATATGAG
>JAAUXT010053515.1_pt1 | contig 15306 bp, 18 predicted proteins | sample 7278171 | NCBI WGS metagenome assembly JAAUXT01 (sample SAMN14350112, study PRJNA611818) | marine sediment metagenome | isolation source: surface marine sediment (1.8m) | place: French Polynesia: Moorea | collected 2018-08 | reverse complement strand
TTGCCATTGACACACAAGATCATGCATGATGTCCTCAAAACAAAATCCGTGACAGACATGAAACAGACTACCTTCAGAGGTCAAAAGATCAAGGTCACAAACATGCCATGACACCACATACAATGTCAAAGTGAAGACAAGGTACTCAAGATCATTCACTAAAAACAGGATCGTTCTGTTAATTTCCGATCACCCAGTAGAGCGGTGGATCGGTCAAATAGAAAGCGAACCTCGTACGATATCGCTTTGTACGATATTCCGCTCAATTTGACAAAATTGAAGGAAGACACCAAAGAAATCAATTCGATGAAATTTTTGTGTATTTTTGCATTCGAACAAAGCGGGATCCACTGCATGTTTGTGGTTCTTTGTGGCTGATACAATAAAAAGAGGATTCTCTGCAGCCTCATGTTGTTTGGAGAAGATTCCAAAACATCTCAGTCATTTGCAGCAACATCTGAGGAGAGACCGGTAAATCAGTTCAAACTTTGCAAAACATTTCTCAATAGAAAATGTTCACGAGTCATGCAGCACGAGATCCAAATGGCCCCTGCCTTTCATGACGTACAACACGATCCGTCCGTCCAACAAAGCACCAAATGTCACCATCCTATTTTGAGTCCACATCGAGATCTCTGTCTCAACAAACGCCACCAGTTCAACTTCACCAGTGTCATCGAAGATTGGACAGTTACACAAATTAGTTATCGGCAAGTGAGGGGTTATTTCGCCGATTCAAGCAACGCAGCTTTCTGCTCCATTTGGAACCTGACTATGACAAGGTTATCGAACTGATTGCGAGTGTTCGTGGCATTTATCAGAACTTGCACAATTTTGAGCAGAATTTTGAGACATGGCTTGAACTTCTGAACAGTCGAGGCTTGATGAGACTGTTCTGGTCAAGCCATGTCGAGAAATGTGCACTCAAAATCAAGCAAGTTCAAATGCCATGGACACAAGACATCATTTCGATGACCAGTTCTACAGCACAAGAATCAGTTATCGAACGCTGTTTTTCTGGGTTAGTTTGTCGTGTCTGGAACAGGTGAAAGAGTGCAAAATTCTTCAGTTCGGCCCTTGCTTTTGAGTTGTCAAGATGTGCTTTTTGTTGTGGAGAGTTTGAGTTATTTTGCTTTAGTTTGTTCATCGAAAAGAAATGGATTTGCCTCCAAATTTGCCAGATTTGCCTCAGTTGATTAATTTGGATTTGAGTGAAGATGAAATTTTGGTTGTGGACTCTCCTCAAAATTGTTTGGATAAGACGTTGCAAGAGCATGACTTCGGAGACTTGTTCAGGTTTGTAAATTTCCTTCTTTTTTCATGAGTTACTTGTTTTTGGAGTGGTTGCGACATGAAAGTTTTTGTTTGAGGTCTCAAAATTCGGTTTGCATTTGAGCAGTGGGTTGGCCACGTCTACACAAATGCCAGTGGCACAGACATCACCGAAGAAGCCGGGTTTCCTGCCTGTTCCAAAGTTTGCTCCAAGACGACTGCAAGCAACTGTGACTGCTGCTGATTTGGAGAAGTTCAGGTGAATTGTTTGAGTCATGTTTGGACATGGGAGTAGCGAAGGCAAGTCTGTTTTTAAGTGTTCATGTTTTTCTGATGTTTGTTCCTTGTTATTCAGTTCGGGTGAGCAGAAGGAGGAGTTTCCTGAGAGCGATCCGGTCCTCGACTTTGTGACAAAACAGGGCAGTGGAGATGTGGATCCAGTCCCAGAGAAGACCTTCAGATTCAAGCCTGTGACCACAGACGCCGAGATGGAACAGCTAAGTGGGAAGAAGTTCACCCAAAACACTGACAGGAAAATTTCCTGGGCTGTAGAATTATTTGCTGAGTGGCACAAAAACTGCATGTTAGACCCAAACTGTCTGGGTGAAATTCTGTGGTCATCTCTTGTTGATCCTGATCTGAACAAGGCACATTTGTGCTACAGTCTTTATGCTTTCATCAACGAAATCAGATGCAGATATGGTAAAGAGTTTCCAGGAAGGACATTGTATAATGTTGTTTTGTGCCTCCAATTTTTTCTGGAAAAGAAAGGCAAGTTTTGGAAATTGATCGAAGGTGACAAATTCAAGAGAGTGAAATTCACTGTTGACAATTTGATGAAGGAGAGGGCTGCTGTGCATTTGGGTGTCAAGTCTTCAGCCAAACCAATCAGTTTTGACCATGAAGAGATTCTCTGCTCGAAGAGGTTGCTTGGTGAGGAGAATCCTACACTTTTGAGAGAGACCGTAATGTACCTGATCGGAATCTCTTTTGCTTTGAGGGGGGGAGGAACATCGCAAACTCAGGTGTCCTCCCTTCAATCCGCAGATAACTGTTCACAAAGACATGGATGGGAGAGATTTTTTGGAGTATGTTGAAGACCCAAAATCTAAAACAAATCAAGGTGGAATCTCAAGCAAAAACTACACTCCCAAGCAAGTGCGCATGTACGGAAATTCAAATTTTGACCGAGATCTTGTGCATTTGTATGGCAAATATGTTGGGTTGTTGCCTGCTGATGGAAAGTGCACAGCATTGTATAAGTACAGTCTCGTGAAAAGGAGACCAAATGTCTGGTACACAGACAAACCTGTGGGAGTTAACTCCCTGAAGAAAGTGGTTTCCAACATGTTCAAAGAAGCAGGCATTGAGGGTCGTTACACGAATCATTCCCTCCATGCAACCACAGCGACCAGGATGTATGAGAAAGGAATCGATGAGCAACTGATAAAAGAGGTCACAGGGCATAAGTCGGATGCCGTGAGAATCTACAAACACACATCTGAAACATTGATGGAAAAGGCATGCAAAACTGTGGTTGAGAGGGATGCTCCTGGAACAATCCACGAGCCTGCACAAGCAGAATTTGACATAGACAAGGTTGTGTTGTCACTGAAGAAAGAGTCTCTCAAAAGGAGCACTTGTCGAAGCAAAGGTGGTAGATGTCACAAGGAGGAATTTTGTCATTCACATAAGGGTTCAAAGTGTGGAGGGTTGTGTCAGTTTCTGAAGAAGTTGGACAAGGTCAAGCGTAAAAAGAGCGATGTGAAAAGGTTGCGGTTGAGCCTCAAATTTGGCAAAAAGTAAATGTTCATGAATTTTTTTCACCATGTTAAGTTCTGTTGATTTGGTCAAAAAAGTTTTGGAATACAGTTGAAAAGGTTGGTGATGAAAGGCTGACCTCAAAAATATTTCATTTGTTGTCGTTCATTCGTGGGAGTTAGCAGAACGCACGGAAACAGTGACCCCAGTTCGATAACTGACTCACGTGCTGTAGTTGTCGACATCGAACTAGAAATTGAAAAGGGCGAAGTGCCTTGAGCTGAACGCGTGTGAACCACATTGGCACGAGTGAACAATGGAAAAGGGTCAATTTTAGCAGAGGTGTCACTCAACAAAGTCGACGTCAAAAACTTCAAAAATTTAAAACAAAAAAAAACCCTGTTGTGTTGCGGTTTGAACAAATGCGTAAAAAAAGTCGGCGAATCCGTGCTTTTTGGACTTCTGGAGAAGCAACAGGTTCCGCATTATTGTTCCACGCGAAACCACACACTGATACTCTTCCGATCCGACAGTTCAGGGACATCCGAGAAACTCGATTGAGAATCCGATGCCCCCAGACTTTCTCCTATTCTCAGACCTAAACTCAGATCTTCTCGGATGACATTGCTGTTTGTCTGTTTGTCATCCAACAATCCGAGAAATTCTAATTCTTGGATTCTCGGGTGCAAACCCAACAACATCAATCTCTCTCTTTGCTTCTTTGCAAACAGGCTGACTTACCCAAAAAGCAGCAAGCAAAGACGAAAACATAGAGAAAAATGAACGTCACTCGCACGGCGACCACGTTGAAAGGATTGGCGTAATCCACGCTGTTGTTTGCGTAGTCCGTCATCTCGGGTCCGTAGTCGCGTTCTGTTGACGTTTCAAATTCAGACAGCTCTCTGGTGTCGTTTGTCATGGCTGATTGTAACAACGCTTGTTCCAGGCTGAGCAAAGATTCTGATGTCAAATTCGTTCTTCGCAGTCTCGCTCATTCACTGGTTGCATGCAAACACGCCAGGATCCCGGTGCTTCAGCTTTTGCACCAGACCAAGCGAGGCAACCAAAGCCTGTGATAAAGCTGAGAAATTCAGACTTCACTACAATCCAGCTTCGTTGGTCTTGAGCCTCTTTCAATCACGCTTCTCTTGAAACAGATCCTTTCTGCTTTTATATCATTGTCCCGTTGACAAGAAGACAAGGTTCAGCTGACAGACTCAGCACGATTCGACATAGATGATGGACACAAAGACTCACTCGTTTACAATGACGTCCCAACTAACAACGGACCAACAATAGGTAAAACGCGCTGATTGAAGAGGTTCACGCACAAAACGTTCACATCTTTTGTCCATCAAACGAATTTTTCCTCTTGCCTGTTGCATCGGGTGGTAAGTTGTTGGAAACCCCTCGTCACCAAATTTCGTGCGCACCCATTTTGAATAGAAAATCAGAAAAAAAAATTGGATACTTGGACCTCAGAACCCCAATGTTCCGTTGTTGTGTCGTGTGTAGAAGTTCAAAGGCTGTTTCGGGGTCGTTTCATTCTTATGTATTCCTGTGTACACGTGGAAAATTGAGCCCCACCTTTGGACGCTCCAATTGTTTTGGCCATACAAAGAGAGAACGGTACCGAGTAATGTGCAAGTCGTCTGCACATGTGGTCGAAAAGGCCAGGAGATGCACTTGATGAAATTTTGGATCCGTTCCTGATCACGCACGGAAAACCAAAACCATTCTTCTTGAGACTTGAGACGTGTTAGACGTGTGCGCTTTCTGAACTGGAGACAAACAAAATGTTTTCTACTTCGCATGTCAGTGTGGAGCTGTGACGAGAGGCTTCGAGACAAGCACGTGAGCCAAGGATCACCAGAAAAGAAAGTCGATCAAGAGAACCTGGCATGGGATTTACCGCTGTGTCACGCCCACAGAGTGCAAGAGTTGTGGAATCCGAAACGCATCAAGGCGGCTATGACTGGGAAGGTCCGATTGCCAGAGACAGATAAACGGAAGAGAGAAATCTGCGTCGGACTGGTTGATGGGTCGTTGCAGATTTGTGAGTTTCCACCACGAGCGTTGGTTTATCCGTAACCCACATTTCGCACCGTCATCACTGCCACCAAGCCTCAGGGCCTGAATTTTCATTGCGCGAAATTGATTGGCGTGTGTTTACTGACAAATCCGCTTCTGTGTCTCTCTATCGATGCCGTTCGGATGGAGGAAATGCACATTTGTGCGGCCTGCCAGAAGGCTCAAGAAGAAAAGGAAAGGTTTCCAGGCAAATGAGTCGTTTTTGGATATCAGAGTGGAAGTCAAATATTTGTGCTGTCTGGGTGCAATCCCCCGGGAGCTGTTGAGAGGAGGACGAGGCCCGACAAAAGAGTGGAAAACATTGTTTTGCTTATCTCAAAGGGCCATTTGCACTTGGGCGACCAGAACCAACAGCAAACCACAACATCGGTCGACAAAACCTGTTCGTTGGCCTTGCAGTCCTTCAGCAGAACAAGCTGTCGGTCTGTTTTGGGTTTTATCTCCAGAAAACTTGGCCAGAGGTCTACCGGAGGAAACCCAGAAACTGGAGACGAAGTTTGTGGGCTCAGCGGGCTACTTCCATGACGGTCCCACCCATGTGGGCTTCAAGAGCCAAAAGTTCGAACAATTTCATCTTTTGTTTGTCGACCACAACTTCCTGTCATCCCTCGAATGCTGGGCCTTTCCTGACATACGCTGTAACGACTTTTCACGAGGGAAAAACACTCACGTTCATTTCCGTTTCTTTTGTTCTTGTCATCAAAGGCATTCTGTACTCGCGGAAGACCTGTGTGTTGGCTTTCTGCAAAGATTTTTCTTGTTTCCTATCATCCTTGAAAGCCCCCCTCCAAAAATACCAAGTCATTTGAGACCATACATCCTTCAAAGCAACATGTAGCCTGTCGTTCTGTCGTCTATAATTGTTGTCAAAACCATTTGTGTTTTCGGTCTTGTCTTTGACCATATGGACTCTGGCACATTTTGGTAAATCAAACTTCAGATACGCCTTCATCTTGTCTTTTTCCCTTGGAATTTTCCCAAGGAAAAAGAAATGAATTGTTCAAGAAGACCTGCACTCGTGGGAGAAATACCTCTCTCCCTGCCAGAAATGGAGTGATCAGATTCGTAATGCAACGCAGTCCACCTTTCCTTCTCTTTGAGAGACACTGGACAGAACCCGTAGTCAAGCCCGTGTTGGTCGACAGGGCCGGACGAGCCAGGGAGCCATGTTGAACGTGGTTCTCTTGATAGAACACCAGCCTTCCTCTCCTTGATTTGTCTGTTAAAAGGAGTGTTCCAAGACTTGAAAGAGTATAGAATTCAATGATAGGTATGACTCTGCAGGTCCTGAATCAAAAGGACCCCATTATTTCTTCAGGTTGCCAGTAGGTCAGAAGTGGACTTCGTGAAATCGATGTGGAATAACATGAACAGCTGTGTCAACGACAGATCAACTTGAAGTGGCCTGCAAATTTCACTGAGCAAGCCAAACAGTAATGACATTTGTGCAGGAAAGCCTGCTGTAATTGACAACATCCCAGAGTACAGCAAAGCCAGGAAGAGTCAGGGAAAGTTTTCTTTTCACAAGACTGTATGCTGACCTGTCCAAAACCTCATCATCATGTTTTCTGCTTTGTCTGACACACACCCTGCAAACCAAACAACAGAAAATATCAAAACAGAAAAAACACCGTTGCTTTTTGAGCTATTGAAGTCTTTTCCCTTGTCAGTTGACTCAAGACAAGGTAATGTCATGACATGAACAGTTTCTGCCTTCAGCATGTCTGATGTTTTTCGTCGTGCAGTAGAAAACAGCTTCTGCACAGTCAACAAACAATTTGGCAAATTTGTGTTTGCCCCTTCTTTTCTGTGCATTGTGAAAACAATTGTGTGACTGGTGTTATTTCTGCAGTTGACATGAAGACAGTTCCTCCAAACCTCATGTATTTTTATTCTCCCTTTCTCACTATTTCTTGCCAGAAACAGAACTGTTTGCCAATTATGCGTTTTGTAAAATCATCCTCACACGCTGAGGTGTGACACAGGAATCTGACATCTGCTCCAGTCACTCCAACACTTTTCAGTTTTGCTTTCAGCTTCAAGCACAAAAGACGCCTGACGAGGCACTGCTGCCAATCAAAGGGCACAATGTCACTGAAACAGCAGAAGATGTCTGAAACATGACCAAAACCTGGTATTTTGTTGCACGTTGCAGAGCATCCTTCTTGGGCGTGTGCTGCTTCTTGTTTGGCAAGTTTTCAAAAATATTGAAAACAAAGTCTTGCGAAAAAAGCCAGTCTGATGAGTTTTTCACAGTCCAAATGTTGCTCTCATCTCCAGAAGTTACACAAAGCCAAGTTGAGGAGAAAAGATTGTTTATACATGTATCCAAGGAAGGAGCTGATGATCAATTGTGTGTGAGTCAACAATCAAGCTGCAAAACAATTGGTTTTATTCTCAAAAACTTTTGCACTGGCCCGAAAATTCATCTCTCTGTAAAAATTCAACACCATGAATTCTTTACTCATGAAGAACCATGTGCTCCAACTTTTCAAAATTACAGTTATCAGTGTTCCCTCGCTCTTCATGGAGAAAACAAGACAACTAAATCAAGGTTGGCTTTCTGTTTGTGTGAAGAAGACTTCATGTCAAGCAACTGTAGCATTGTTGGGCAGTTCTTGATGTCCGAAGACACAACACCTAGGGACAACAGCAGCTTCAAACTTAAACTTCAAAACCTTGTTGTCTCCTCTCTGGTGGCGAGTGTTGAGGGCTCACCGTTTTTGTTTGCAGAAAATGTGGAATTTATTGGCTTTGGTTTTTATGTTGATGCTCTGTCTGTTTTTCCTTGCCTGTTCACCTGTATTTCCTGCTCTTTCACAAACTCTCTGAATGAGAATGTTGCAGATAATGTGAGAATGATCTCCCTGCTCAATTGCGTTCACTTGAACTTCACCATGGAAACAGTCTCAATGAGTTCTCAGGGTATTCACCTGTCATTCATGCACTTTTGTCAAGTTTTTCTTCAAGACTTAAACTTTAAAGGAACCACGCAGGCAGAACAACCCCATTTGTTTTTGTTGGAGCAAAGAGAAGTACTTCTCTCAAGTGAACCAGCAGATAAAGAAAATGCAATCACAATCAGAAATGTGACATTGAGGAACCTCAGAATTGAGGGGTCTATTTTCCAGATCTATCTTCTCCCTGCACCAAACCCAAAGTCTCTGGTTGTGTTTGAGAATTGTGTCAGTTTCCAAAGCTCTGGATTCCTTGATTATCATGTCCTGCCAGATGATGAGTCTTTGGGGAACACAAGTGCCTCACATCAACTTGTAATTGTGGACACAAGCATCATTGGCTGCACGAAAAACAAAGGGAACTTGATGAACCTTTTCAACAAAGCAGGGGGGATGGTTGTGATCAATGGATGCACTTTCAGCCACAATGTTCTGAAGGACAGTGGTGGACATATTTTGTCATTTGTTGTGTCCAGAACAGTTGTGAGTTTTGCTGACACACTTTTTGCAAACAACACTGCAAGTTGCTTCTCTATGTCTGCCAGGCTGGTGCCCAGCAAAAAGTGTATGCAACTTTTGGGAACAGGAAGCCGAACATCAAGAGTCCCTCACATTGACTCTTTGAGGACAGTTGATAAAGATGTTCAAATAAGAAACTGTAATTTTACAAACAACAGGGGCATAAGTGTTATGGTTTCAGCAGAAGGCGGAGGGAGGTCCAGCATTTCAGTGCATTTTGGAATCGTCATTGAAGACATCTTGTACGAAAACAATTCTGCATCTTCTGCCGGGGGCATTCAAATAGAGCTGGACTCTTCTGTTCCCAAGGATTTGAAAAAAATACAGGAAGTTGAAGTGATGATTATAGGTTGTTCTTTTTTGAACTCTGGAAGTGTTGGGGCAGTGTGGGTAACTTCTTGTTGTCAACATTGCAAACAGCTTCTTCTCTGGAAACGAAGGTGGACGAGTTGGGGCAGCAATTTTTGTGTATCTCATGGATAAAAGGGCACCACACATCGTCACAATCACAAATTGTACATTTGAAAACAACTTTGTGACATCTGTGTATTATGGAGAAGGTGGAGCTGTCAGAGTTCATGCAGACGTTCAAATGGTTACTCTCAACATTTCAGCTTGCAAATTTCGTGGCAAAAGGGCAGCGTATGGAGGGGCGTGTTTCTTTGACATGACGCCACACTCTTGGGAAACATTTGCCCAACACGCAATGTTGGGGACAAACTCATCTTTCGAAGGGAATTTTGCTGAAACCAGAGGGTCTGCCATGGCGATTTCAATTTTGTCCAGTGGAACACATGAATTTCCCTTCTCGATAACTTTGTCTTCTGTTGAATTTGTTTCCAATGTGGTCAACAAAAAGGAGCAAACAAGTGCTGAAACTGGTGGAAGTCTTTACATTGCCTACGATGCAGCTGACCCGAAATTTTCAGGTCATGTTGTTGTTTCAATGACAGGCTGCATGGGAGAACAATTCATCATCTGAGGATGGAGCTGCATTGGCCTTCCACATTGTCGAGTTTACAGACATCAGAATTTCTGAATGTGCTTTTTGAACAACACTGTGATTGAGTCTGGTTTTGGGGGAGCCTGTTTTTTCAAGATCGTCAAACTGGACACCAGGCCTACAGTGAAAACCTCTTTGCAAATTATTGAATGTAATTTTGAAAACAACAGAGCGGTCCAGAGAGGCTCAATCTTTCAGACATTTCTCTCTCCTGTTTCTACTGTGATGTTCCTGATAAATACAACCTTTGTATCTGACAACCCTCTGGCATCAGACTTTGTTTTTCTGACCACGCATTCTCACTTGAAAAATGTGAAGTTCTTTTCTGCTGTCCAAAATGGAGCTTTGACCCAGACTGGTATGACACTGGCCGCAGGAGGTCCATACTTTCTTGATGATGTTCTTTTCTCTTGCCACCATTCAGATATTTCCCTCTTCATGAATGATATTCGTGTAGCTACTCCCGAAGAAATGCAGAACCTGAGAAATGGAAGTTCAAGTGAACTGACGTCGCTGTCAGTGGGCTGTTCTGCTTGTGGTGCAGAGCCCTTTCCAGCAGGCAGCAGCCATGCATTCTTCAAGATGCCACTTTCAGAATCTTCCTCAGCCTTAACTCTGGAAATGTCTCTGCATGATGTGCAAATGAAAAGCTCATGTCAAGCCTGCCCATTTGGAGGGGTGTGTTCTGATGGTAAGGTTACAGCTCTGCCAAACTATTGGGGTCACACAATGGGGGACAATATTATTTTTCTTTCATATCCAGCCTCTTACTGTTGCAATGGGATTGATGCCTGTGTGATGCCCACAACAAGTGTGTCCCTCACCGGACAGGTAAGCTGTGTGGAGAATGTGAAAAGGGATTTTCAGCATCACTGATGGCAACTGCTTGTGTTCCCAATGACGATTGTGATGATACTTGGATTTGGCCTGTGGCCTTTTCTCTGGCTCTTCTCTATCTCTTGTGGTATATGTACAAAAATATTATTTTTCACTTCTTGAAACTTGGAGTGTCAACATCATGAGTATTGTGAAAGTTAATGTTGTTTTCAAAACATCAAAAAGTCAAACAGGATTCCTTTATGATATGGACAAGTACTTCATGAAATGCTTGGACATTGACGTTCAACAAACATTTTCTTTTGCTGTTTGTCCATTTCCTGGAACTGATGCCACAAGCAAAGTTTTGTCAAGACCTGTCTTTACAATTTTTGTGTTTATTGTTTCGTTGACGCTTTTTTCTTTCACTTTTCTTGCAAAGCGAATCTTCTCACAAAATAGAAAAATATCCAGACATTTTACGAAAAACAATCTGAGAAAGTTTGAGCTGAAGTTGATTGAAGGCTTCATTGAAACTGTGAAGTACAGTTACAGTGGATTTACGAGAGCAACATTTTTGCTTCTTTCATGTGTTGACACGGGCAACCAAAATGTTTGGCAATTAAATGCAGAAGTGTCATGTTTCTCAACTTTGCAAGTTTGTGCCATGGTGTTTGCAGCTTGCTACACAGTTCCATTGGTTTTCATTTCTTCACTGGCAGGAAAAATGCTAAAAATGAGAGTCATACCGTAAAATCCCGCGTATAAGACCCCTTTGCGTATAAGACCACCCCCCTTTTTCAACCACAAAATCAGTACAAAGCTATTTTTTTACATTTTCAGAAAATTTGTTCACATACACTTTTAGGTTTTTCTGAATCAAAATCTAGGAAATTCTGCTTCAAAATGATTTTTTTCTAAATAATTTTTCCCATCCCAAGGTTTTTTGTTTCAAATTTTTCCCTAAAAGTTATAAATGTACCCTTTTCAGGCAACTATTTTTTATTTTGTCCCTATTTTAACTTAATTTTAACAATTTCTTGATTGATCTACTCTCCTTTCATGCTTCAGTTTTTTTATTTTTACTCTTGACTTATGACTTTTTGTAATATTGTTGATCAATGATGTTAAAAGTCTAATCCTCATGTATAAGACCACCCCCCATTTTTGGCATTAATTTTTGAGCATCAAAAGGGGGTCTTATACGCAGGATTTTACGGTAAGTTTCACCCAGGTAATGCTTGCCTGTTTTGTGCCTCTCCCATTCACAATTGTCTGGGCTAGTTGGCATTTGAAGAACTGGAAGAACCACAGAACAAGTAATTCTTCTCCCTCAGTTCCAGACATTCAAGCTGGAGATTCTTTACAACGTAATTCTTTGTCCGATGAATCAAAAATTATTGTTGACACATACCAGGCAGCATACAAGGAAAACCATTCATATTGGGAGTGCATAGTTGAAATCAGAAAATTTGTCTTTTGTAGTTTCTATTTGATTCAAAACAACATTTTCAGACTGGTTTTTTGTTCCCTTGCAAGCGCCATTGTTTTGGTTCATCATAAGTCTGTGTATCCATTCAGACATGACAACAGTAACAGGGCAGAAACTTTCTCATTGTTGCTATTGTGCACTGCATGCACCACAAATGCTGTGAAATCCATTTTTCCTCAACTTGGGATTATTGTTGAGCCCAAACCACCAATTGAGCAGCTGCTTCTTCAGTTGAACAGACTTGACAGGGTTTTTAGTGTTCTTCTCCTGTGTTTTATCTTCATGGTAGAAGTGCATGAAACTTTGAAAAGGAGGATATCTAAGAAGCAAAGTTAAATACTTTCTTTTTTCCAGTCTCTGACAATGAAGGCTCTATGGGTTTTGTGTCACAAACTTACTTCATTTGGAGGTCTTGTGCTGAAATATAGTTGTTTCGCAGACCTGGAGGTGTGCGCGAGATCAAATATGTGTTTTTGCTTCCCAAAGCTTCTGGGACGAACCCAGCCTCCGTGGTTTGATGTCATGTTCCACCAGGGGGAATCTGCATTTTGATGGAGCCAATCACAAGCAACTTCTGAATGGAAGCACTGTGATTGGAAAGGTGATATCTGCGGAAGTTGTTCAGCGTTATGAAAGCAGGCTTCAGCCTCAGCTTTGGTTCCTTTTTGCCTTGGAAATGGAACTTGGAATGTCCAAGTTGTTCTGGGTCTCAAGGTTCAATTCAACATCAAAGTCATCTGAGCTGGAGTTGGGTGTCTCTCTATTGGGATCCAACAGGACTCTGTTGAGTCTGCCACACCAAGACATCACCCTGGAAGGTGGATTGTGACACAAATCTGAATTCCATCGCTCTTCTTGTCATTCTCTGCCCCCGCAGATCAACGTTAGACGTCTGCTGAGTCTTCAGTTGCACGACACATGTATTCTTCGTGAAGCAAAACGAACCAGATCCTTCGGTGTGTGTAAAAAAATGCAACAGGTGCCAAAGAAGGACATTCAAACTCGCAATTTGTAAGCTACCAAAGCAAATCGGCAAGGGCGTTGTAGGGACCAAATTTTTGCCATCAAGTATCGAGATGGTTTCTACGCAAAGCGGTCTTTGAGAAAAATGACACCCTGTCTTCGCCGCTCGCCCAATGCCTCACGACAAATCGGTCTTCAGCGCAAAAGCACAACTCTTTGATCTGTCCCAGATCTTTCGGCAGTGAGATCGTCTGCACGTGTTTCCCGTCTGTTGAGTCCAGGACCAAAACCCTGTGGTTGTAACCATCACAGGAATACAGTGTCTTGGTGCTATCGCAAAAGGCCAGGCCGGTCGGGTTGCATTCCGCCCTGTCCATTTCCCCTTTAACTTCCCAGACCGTGTCGCCCGTGTCACAAGATACGGCTCTGATGATGTTGGTGTCACTCAACACAGCAAGTCTCTTCTCTGTGAATGCGTAGCAGAAGCCTCGCGTGACCTTCATGCCGACTTCAACGGGCTTTGCAAACTCCAAGACATTTCCAGAGGAACAGTCAAGCTCAAGAACAACAGGATGTGAACCTCTGCGAGAGAACACCAGCAGTCGTTCGGACTCTCCTGTACAAATGTTTGAAGGGCTAAACTTGGGGGAAGCAAAACGTGCGGTGGGTTGTGGGAATTCTTCCTCCCACGAAGAGGAATCTCTCTCTGTGCCTTGTTCGGCTTCGTCAGAGTGAGCAGACGGCAGTTGAATCAGTTTGATGTCAGAACATTCCTCGCAAGCTACCGCAACAAGTTCAATTCCTCCAAGCACAAGTTGAGAAATCCTGCAGATATGGTTGCAGGGAGCTTTGATGATCTTGTGCTCCAATGCTTCTCCGGTGAAAACGTACACGTGCAGGGATTTGGTGCTACTTGCTGTGACTTCACCAAATACAACTACGTGTCCCGAAGAAGGAAGAAACGTGAAGCTGTGAGCCAGGCCCAACTTCAGGTTGTGTGTGGAAAGCAGCTGAGGCTGGATTCGTCCCGGCATCTGAGAACAAAAAAGAGTCTTCCCGCTATCATGCTGCCAGCGAACTGCGAAAAGTAACCTGCAGTCAAACAAAATCGTTCTTCTGTGGACAATGCGTACCACTGTTCTAATTGGATCAGATTCACTGTCGAGTGCTGAAGAGTCGTCGCGATCTTCACTTTGTTTGTTGGCTGGAGGTGGCTCCCCCTTCGTGACCTCGACTGATATTTTCTGAAATGCAGAGAGACACAAGATCAAGGTTCGTTGTTTCCCAGTGGAAAACTAAAAAACTGAGAAGTTATCTCGTGAGGTGTTCAGACCTTGATTGGACGTTGATGATACTCTGAGAACATGATGTCGTACATGCAGCTTCCTCTCTCCTCAGAGCACTGAATTCCCTGAAAGACGAGAGTTTGTTGTGAAAACTGTTTCAGAGCAACTGCGTACATGACGAAGAACTGACCGATTCATTCTTTGAGGTTCACCTGAGTCAGAACCATATGTGTTCGCACCGATCTGAAGATTCGGTCAAGCGGTTTGTGTTTGTAGCCCTCCAGCAGAAGCCTGGCCAGGGTCTGCAGGTACATGGAACCATGTTGATTCCCCGCGTCAGCCCTGAAGAAACAAACCACCGGAGTACGTTTTCGTGACAAGTATCTTGCAAAACGTGACGTGGACAACAAAATGTTTGCACAGTACGCACACATATCCAGGAACCGTTGAATAGGCAATCAAGAAATCTGCTTTGTCTGGCAGGAAGTGTGGCGTTTCTTCACTCAGTTTGACGCGACCCGCTGGACATGACTCTCGGACGATGTTCTCCTGAGCTGGATTGTGCAATAAAATGCTTTGATACAGGACTGCAGGGGTTTTTTTGTGAAAGGACCAAACTCGGGGCACGAGTACTCGTATATCAAAACTCAGCAAGCTCGAAGAATTGTCTGAGACAATTGTGCCAGTTCCATGTGAGCCCGTGGCAAGTACTCACATCCCCGACAAGCTTGAATCACGAAGATCTTTGGCTTGCCCTTCAATGTTTCAACGTCGTCAATCTGACCCACGAGGATTTCTGTGTCCCAGGCTTTGTTGCGGCTCCTGTCCATCAGGTGACCGTGGCTGTCCCCGTGGCAGATGATAGTCAGCAGAAACGCATTGCAGGCAGCGTGATTGCTCGGATTCCTCATCCACAGTTCCAGGTCTCTCATTTCCTGTCAAAAGGCAATGACAAGGAATGTGTATCCATAACCTCTGTCATTTGTCTCTGTCATGAGCCATGGTTTTATTTTAAACCGTACTATTTCCAGTTCCGGTGCAAGTAGTATGGTTTTTTTGACATCATTTTGATCATTTTGTTGAAAAAAACGTACTGCTTGTCATGTAGTACTGTTTATTTTTTCCCGCCTTTTTTGTTGTTGTACT
>JAAUXT010042119.1_pt1 | contig 15307 bp, 15 predicted proteins | sample 7278171 | NCBI WGS metagenome assembly JAAUXT01 (sample SAMN14350112, study PRJNA611818) | marine sediment metagenome | isolation source: surface marine sediment (1.8m) | place: French Polynesia: Moorea | collected 2018-08 | reverse complement strand
GGGATTGTGGGTGGGACCACTTGGGTGGGATTTTTTTGTGGGTGGAGATTGTGGGTGGGGATTGTGGGTGGGGATTGTGGGTGGGGATTGTGGGTGGGGATTGTTGGTGGGATTTTTTGTGGGTGGGGAGTGTGGATTAGACACCTTGGGTGGGGCTCTTGGGTGAAGATCAGGGGAAGGGTTGTGGGTGGAGGTCATGGGTCAGGATGCTGGGTGACGATTGTGGGCGGGGTTCAAGAATGGAGATCGTGGGTGAGCACTTGCCCTGGCCACTGGCTTGAGTATTATGTTCAGGCGGCTGTTTCAGCCATTGGGTCAGCCCTCAACCCACCCGAACAAATTGTATTGCCAACCCTCCCAGGATTTCTGCTGCAGGCCCATGCCAAGTTTCACCTTTTTTCATGCCGAATTCGTCGGTGTTTGAACCTGGGATCTGAAAGATTTTGTGGGCCCCATCCTGACATCAGAATCATCATCGCACCAGCTTGACTTTTCAAATTGCCTGCTGGTGCCCTTCCCCTGCCCACACAAAACAACCCCCCTGGCCCCGCCCCCTGGCCCCGCCCCCTGGCCCCGCCCCCTGCCCCCCTGGCCCCGCCCCTGTGTCGCCGGGTCTGGAACAGTGGCGCGCCCATTCCTCATCCGCGGGTCCCGACCCCGCAGAACAAGACCCGCATAAAGCAAGATTGGAGCCTGTGAGAGGAAAGATATGTCATCTCCGCCAAATGTTTGCATTGTTCCTCGTTGAGAAGGAGAATGGTGGGTGGTTCCGAGAAAAAAAAACGTCGAACCAAGGGATGGAGAAAAGCAAATGCAAGGACACAAAGGTGGAGGATTTCGTCAGAGCGAGCAACCCCCAGCGGGCCTGATTCCGCCTTTGGTTATAATTGGAAGACAACAATGGAGAAATTTGTTTCGCACCTGCGACTGCATCCAAAACAATGGCTTCTGGTGTCAAGGAAGTGGATCCTTGGATTTGTCATGCGGATCCTTCAGGTGTTGAAGTTGCTTCGGGCTCTGCAATGGATCAAGGGTGGAAGACTCCAGGGACACCTCAAATTCACACAAAAATCCCCTGGCCAACAGCCACACAGAAGTTGCTCTTCCTTCTTGAGTTCTCAGAGTCCCCAGGACTGGACCTCGGTCAGTGCCGTGTCGCTCTGTACGCTTTCCCCTCTCCAAGGCATGAAACCGCCCCTGAGAGCTGTTGTCAAACCAAAAAGCACAACAGGAAAACAGAATCCATCAGATTCGGACATGAAGCACGGCCATTAGGATGTTACTGGGTCAAATGGCTCTCCAGCGGATCGTTGGGTGCCGCAGGTCCGAGGATCTGCACAATTAATGGGGTGCAAATCCATTCGTTTATGTTTTCCGCATCATCGCACGAAAATGTTTTTCTGGGATCGTCGAGGTCGAGTCTGTCTGTCTGTCTGTCTGTCTGTCTGTCTGTCTGTCTGTGTCTCTCGCTTCTCTCTCTTGCCTCTCCCTCCACTCTCTCCCCTCTGTCCCTCATCTCTCTCTGTCTCTCTTCTTTTTTCCTCTCTCTTCTCTCTCTCTCTCTCTCTCTCTCTCTCTCTCTCTCTAATGTGGGATTGGCAGCAGGTGGCTACGCAATTTCAACTGAGATGCCACCCTGTTGACGGAAGGACCCGTGTCCAACATTGTGTTGATTTGCTTGAACTGCTGTCACAGAAGATGATAACCGTCCAGAGCTATCGAGGCTTGTTGGGTTGAGAGTCAGTGTCATGGAGCCATGGGTCCCGGTGGCCCCCCTGCACCAGGCCTGCCTGCAGGTTCCACAGCAGGCGGCAACAGCAGGGGGAGGTCTGCAGCAGCAGGCAGCGACATTTACACGCCCTCAGAGCCGTGCACTGTCACAATTAGGCATCAAACAAGATTCCGGGTCGTGTTGTGCTGAAGCTCAAACCTTTGGAGCTGCCAAAGCTCAAATGCAGGGTGAGGTAGATCCAGGGGTTGGTGTGGGAGGCACCCCCTCCCCCAATGGGAGGGAGACAACCCCTGGTTGGGGTGGACAAATTTGAGGCACATCCAGCAGTCCGTGAGGGATGCCACCCCTCCCCCAAATGGGGTGGCCCAATTTCAAGTTTCGACCTGAAATCGGGCGGGGTCTATCGCGCTCAGGACACCAGGTTGTCAGGGTTGAGAGGGGAGAGGCCCCTATTACTCCTCCTCCTCCTCTGGATTTGCCCCTGAGCAGAGCTCAAACGCGGGAATCCTCGGAACTGTGCCTGGGTCTCTGAGGGAGGATTTGGCTTTTCCCCCGGATTCCCCGTGAATACGGGAGCAGTGACGGCGGCGGAAGCGCAGGAGACGGCTTCGTGATGCAGCGCAGGAGAAGAGGGACGGTGTCTCTCTGAGCGTGACAACATGTCAGGGCCCGCTTCACACTGCGCGCGTGGACGCGTCATGCTCCCCGTGACGCAGCGCGCACTGACACCAGGGGGCGGGACACTGACATCGGTGCAGGGAAATGACCAGACACCCCAGATCAAGAGACTCGGAGCGAGGGTCCCCAAGGTCAGGGAGGCCTGGTTGCAAGGCTCCTTGCCCCTCACCCCTCGTGCCTGCCTACTCATTTCAATTTGCACATTGACATCAGTTGGTACAGGCTACTCGGAGCCTTGATATGGGCCCACTTGCAGCAGAAACTTCAGTGGGTACTTTGCTATTTCAGGTGCAACCTGAAATGGTAGATACCCACTGCGACTGGCCTTTTCAAGTGTCTGCCTGAACTGGCCAGACCCTGTGCCTGGAGAACCAGTGTCTTGTCACTTTGTTCCACCGGGGGTGGGGTGGGGCGTGACACGTCTGGTGTGAATCGGGCTGCGCCACGACGAACAATGGTGTCTGCCTTGACGTGACAATTTGTCAGGCGTGATTTACACCGAATGGCTCCTGCTTGTGAAGAGGCTGCGGATCGGTGCTTGTTTCACGCTGGGAGCGTCATGCGTCCCGTTCCTACCAGTTGTGTCGCACAAACGCTGCGTCGTGGGTAGTGACGCAGCACTCTTCAATTGCAGACTTCAGCAGCAACGTCCCATCCGTGCCCTGTTTGCCTCACAAGTTACACAGGTGCCATTTGGTCACTTGCCATTGGCTGTCAAGTGCAAGTAGGGTCATCTGTGGGTACTGATCTGGAAATTAGGGCACCGTACGGTAAATGCATGGTTGCTAAAACTTGCCATTGACTGAAGAATTTTCTAAGGGACGCAACTCCCATTGACAGTTGTGCAGAGACGCGACAACGGTCTGGGCGATATTCCGAAGCACAGCGTTCAGGCCACGCGTGCTGCGTCCGGCGTGAACCCCGCTCGCCCCGGCAGAGCGCACGCCGGTGTTTGTCTGGGCACGGCGGCGGCGTTGGCGGCGGCGGCGGCGGCGGGGATGTATTGCCCGTGTCAGAGAGAGGCTCTCTCGCTCCATCTCACTGCACGGAGCCGCGTGGACCCAGAATCCTTCTTTACGATTCTGCAAATGGCTCAAACGCTTTCGCGTCTTCCAGAGCGCGGATCCAGGGAGCCAGAGTCCGTCTGCCGCCCCTTCCACTGAAAAGATAAAATCTCCCAACTTATCAGGCGCAAGAACAAGATAAATCTCAAAAAAGGGACACTGTTGCACGCTTTCGGAGATGCTGCATGACCAAACCCTGCAGCCGCGCCCCTGTCCCCAGGACAATTGGAGGAAAAACAGACGCGTCAGAGACGCGACTTGTGTTTCCATGTTCTCAACGAGCGCGTTCGTTAATACCTTCCGGCGTTCCCACTCCCCAATGGATACCCTCAACGTGCCCAACGTACCCAGTGACGAGTCCTTTTCTGTACCCTGGGAGCATACTTCGCGTGCGCCCCAGCTGGGGACAGGAGGTGGGCAGTACACACTCACGGAAATGACCGAGTTCTCCGAGGGCGTGGTGAAAACGACAACAGAGAGGTTTCGATGCAACACGTCCACGCCCACATCTGAAGTAACATTTTCACGTGGCAATCCACAGTGCCACATGTGCCATTTCCATGGTTGTTTCAGGACAAAAGTAGCTAATAATTTCAACATGTTTCAGCACAGGTTCAAACATTGACTCTTTCTGCAGAGACATGGTAAATTTCAGAATTTACTTTGGTGTTTGACTTGCCAAAAAAGACTTTTAAAATGTCTATTCCCATGTTTTTGGGAATATTTTTGGCACGTGAAATGGGGCCAGACGTGTGTTTATCCCATCCCTAATGACGGAGCGTTCAGCATCAAAACCTCTCAAATCGAACGCGCCCACCTCGCGGCTGCAGCCTCGCGTGTTCCGGCCGCATCATTCCGCCTCGACTGAACCATTCTTGTGTCGACTGTAGAGCTGCCGGGTTGGCTGGCGCTGTTGTGAGCCGCGACGCGGCCGCGGAAGCATCGACGCGTGTGTTTTATCACCATCGTCTGTCTGGAATCAGGAGATGTAACCCCCCCCCTCCGCACCAACCCCCCCCTCCCCAAGCTTCAAAACAATCGAGGGTGGACACAAAGCGTTGAATAGTCTCTCATCCAAAAGCATTGTGAGCGCAATGAGCAAGCATGGCAAACGTTTAGAAGCCAAAGCCAGAAGAAAGTGTGATGGGCCGCCCGCCCCTGTGTTTCCCCCTCTGTGTAGCCTCGAGTCTTTCGTTCGCAGAGCAGGTGCCTGTGCTGGGCGAGCGGCCCGCCCTACCCACCAGGCCTGGGAGTCTCTGTACCCACACCTCACCAACACAAGACTCAGAGGAAAACAAATATCCTCCCCAGAAGGAGCATCTCACCAAATCCAAATTATCCATTTCAAATCAGATACCTGCAGCACCCCCTGGTGGGTGTCAATACTGTGCGGTGTTCTAGTTTCCTGTATTGTTCAGCAAGCCGAACTGACTTTTGTCCCAGCATGGCGTCTTCGATTGTGTGTACCTATTCTGATTTATCGCGCAAGAAACGGAAAATTGTTCCCGTGGGTCTAATCCTTATTTACTGGCTGTCGACTCGGTGATACCTCCGCCCCTCTGTTTGCACTGAGAATCATCACAGAGGCATACACCTCATTAAAGGGCAAGCCGTGCCTCAATCAGAATCTACTGTGCCCGCGAGTCCAGGGGAGAAACGGTTTTGTTTTTGGCGCACTGCTTTGTGGTGCCTGGATGTTGTGCACAACAAGCAAGAGAACAAAACAGAAGGATTGTTTCTGTGTTGGTTGATGGTCTGATGTTGGCGTGACACACATGTGTGAACCTTCCCCAACTCTTCAAGCTGTCACCTGGCACAACCACAACAGGGTAACACAGATGAGTGCACAAAAGGATGTGAACCAAATGCAATCAGGTTTTGCTTGAATATTCAGCAAAGTCCGATGTGGTTTCCTACCGTCTGACTGTGCTTTCAGGCTCGAGTGTTCGTGTTCGGTTCTGTTTGTGTGTTTGTGTGTGTGTGTGTGTGTGTGTGTGTGTGCGTGTATGTGTGTATGTGTCTGTCTGTCTGTCTGTCTGTCTGTTTGGCTGTGTGCACGTGTGTGTGCGTGTGTGTGCGTGTGTGCGTGTGTGCGTGTGCACTGTGCGTGTCGCCGTCTGTGATTGCGCAAATTGACAAGGACGTCTCTCGCGGTTGAGTGTCTGAGACGGCCTTCTCTCCTGAAGTCTCCCTCTTTGAAGCGGGATCCTCGCCGAGGCGTGGGCTCTTCTCTTTGTGCTCAGAAAGACGCGGGGGTCAGAGGGTAGCGCGGGGGCGACAGACATCTGAGGCCTCACGGCAGGTGTGGCTCCACCGCGGCACCGACGTCGCGTGATTCGCGCCCGGCCCTTCCCCGCCCCACCCGCCCCCTCCCTCCACGCCCATTCCCGTCCGCCCGCCAGCCAACCCCCTCCCCTCCCCACCCCACACTCCTCCGCGGCGCCAGAGTTGCGTTATTCGTGCCCGGCCCACAAAGGCCACCCGCCATACCCTGTCCCGCCCGCCCGCCCCACTCCCCACCCCTCCCTCCCCTATCTTACCCCGCCGCGCCCCTCCCCACCCCTCCTCGCCACCCGTCGAGCCAAGCCGTGTCCCTCCCCACCCCGCCCGGATCCACTGCGGCGCTACGTCGCGTGATTCGCGCCCGCCCCTCCGCTAATGAGGGAGTTCTGAGCCTCTGCAGCGTTAGTCATCAGCGGGGTTTAGCTGATGCACGTTGACAACGGATGTAGCGTGTGGCGTCCGCGCGCGTGCAACGGGCGTTATTCGAATGGCCAGTGCTCACGTGACCACTCCAGCGGGAACCAGTTAAACGCGTGACCATTCCAGACAAGAGGCTCTTCTCCCCCAGTTACTTTAAACGCAGTGCTGGACGCACGAGGAACGATTAGCGGCTCATGCCCAGTGAGCTCTGCCCAAAGCGGCTTTTCCTCCATCAACTCTGCAGCGACGTCCTTGCAGTGAGAAACGTCTCGCCTTACTGAAAAGTCTTACTGAGCCAAACTTCAGATCCAGCAGTTCAGGCAGTTGAAGCAGTGGCCTGTGTTGAACGTTGGGCAGAGCAATAATTGACGACACAGACAACCAGGCAAAATGGAGAGACCCCACAGGTTTGCATTGACTGCATGGACCGATACCATGCTGCAAGGATGGCGTTGAGGGTCCTTGCGTGTCCAACGCTTGAATTCAGGATGGAGCCTGTGGCAAGGACGGCGCTACAGGCCCTGCTTCGCGGTACATGTAAGAACGGCGTTGTTGACCGTGCTCCAGGCAAGGAGAGTGTTTCAGGCCCTGCACCCCCACGCTGAACGGAGGCACAGTGGACCCTGGCGCCACCCTGCAAGGACGGAACCTATCCTGCCCCCATGCTGAAAGGATGGCGCTGCAGGCCCTATCCTCTCCCATGCTGCAAGATGGCGCCTGTTGCTCCCCTGTGCAAACCTCTTTGTACGTTGACACATGACGAGGCACCAGGGGACGGACACCTTCTAATCCCCACTGAGCTCCCAGAATCCGCTCTCACTGAGTTAAAGAGCTTTTGACCGGCTTGAATTACAAATTACCGTGATCTACTGGGTGTGCTTCCCTGATTCGACACGAATCCACCTCCAGGTGTCACGAGTCCTGAATCCGGGTCGTTTTCGCGGACACACGTGCAAAATTGTTCACTTTTTTTCATGCTTTGAATTGATCAAGTCAAGGCCAGGCCCCGGGGACTGGATTTCTGGACCTAATCCTGGATCAGTCAGGAAACGTGGGGGTCCCACCGAACACCTGGCCCCTCCTTCCGTTCACCCTCAGCCTCCCCTGGGCCCCTCATCCGAATCCCTCTCCTGGGTTCTGCCTCAGGTCCAGCCCTTCCTCATGCCCTGTCCTCCCTCAAGCCCACATTGCCTCTCTCGAGTCCCCCGCCGTTTCCTACCTCTCCTCAGCCTGCCCCCTCTGACCCTCACTATCCAAGTCTCTCACCCTCCCCTTGACCTTGCTATTGATGAGCCCTTGCCCTTCCCGGACCCTGTGTCCGCCATCCCCCACCCTCTCCTTTCCTCCAGCTGCCCTCTCTCGCCCCTCTGTGTCTGCCCAAGCACGAACTCAGGGTCAGACCACACGAACTGCTGTTTGTCAAGCCAACATTCGCTGTAGGATCTGCGCGACCCTATGCTGTGGCCTCTGTATGTATCGGGCTTCACAGATTAGTCTCAAGTGGAGACCCTGAGTGACGGCCAGCCTCCGAGCACCGTGCTCCCCGACAGCCAACGGGCCTTCTTTCGTGTCGCCTGCCCTGACAAGCCTTCTCTTTGGTCTCGTTTCAGACGACAACTGAGCGGTGAGGAGTCGTGAGGAGAGACATGGGCGGGTTTGGTTACCTCGGCGTGATCCTACTGCTGGTCTGTGGGGTCCTGGTGCCGCCGGCCGCCGCGCAGTCGTGCCTCTTCCCCGAGTTCGTGCAGAGCAGGTTCCGCGGGGAGCTGGAGCGGCAGTGGTACGGCCACATCACGAAGCACGGACGCGAGTCGAGCAAGTCCTTCTCCTACGTCATCACGTTCAAGGACGCGACGATGAAGGCTGCGGTGATCGCGGGGAGGAAAGCGAAGCACAAGCCGAGTCCGTACACGCGCGAGTGTCTGCAGCAGGTGGAGCCGGGGCGCTACCTGGTGGCGCACAGAGAATCCGGGTTTTCACGGGAACGCTACACGTGCGTTCAGTTCCTCCTGCGCAGCCTCAATGTGCTGCAGGTGAAGGAGGCGCCCCTGGATGAGTGGCCCAACACCAAGCTCTGCGAGGATGACGTCATGCACGTCGACCCCTGGCCTTACGTCACCAACGCGGCGTTGTTCGAGAATTACGTCGAGTGTCCTCTGAGCGGAGGCTACAACATGAAGATTTACGACAAGGCGAAGAAAATCGGCGTCTGCGACGCTTTCCACGGAGAAACGCGTCTTGAGAGCGAGTGCATGGAGGGCGAGGGAATGCACTTCCGGTTCCGCCATTCCAACTGCGTCCCCGACGGTCTGCGCATGCACAAAGACCAACGCGTCTACTGCATCGCCAAGTGGTCAGAGGGCGATAATACATTCGCCATTCTGCAGCACGACAAAGCAGACCACAGATGGTGCTTCCGGTATCGGACAAATCCAGGCAAGGCTTTCATCGCCTACCTGTTCCAGGATGTCAACTGCAACATGGAGCCCTTCCCCAAGTCTACGTCGGACTACCTGCAGCTGGAGCTGACACGGGACGAGGTGCGCCCTCTATCCAAGCTCTGCGTGGACGACTACGAGGCGTGCGACATGTGGTCGAACCCGTGTCGCCACGCGGGGTCGCTACCGGCGCTGTCGTGTCCACGCACGTGTGGACTGTGCGGCGACTCGCGCCCCGCGACGTGCACGTTACCGGGCAAGATCCACGGGAAGTGGGTCGAGACGTCCGACTCGGGCAAGGACATCGTGTCCATCTCGGACATGTTCGTCAGCGTCGGGGATCTCGCCGAGATGCAGTGCGTCAAGTGGAACGAGTTTAGTAACGATGACCCGGACTTCTCCGAGCACATGCTCGTGACGACGTTCGAGGACGGGTGCCGCCCGCGCTACCAGTGCGCGCAGTTCGAGAAGCGCACCCCGTCCATCCTCCGCTTCAAGCTGAGTCAGAGTCAGATCTGGCCCTTCGAGGACACGATTGGCTCGTGGATCGACTGCAGCTCTTTCCGGTTCCGGGACGACGACAAACCCTTCAAGGACAAATACCGCAGCAAACATTTCAAGACCCTCATCTCGATGACGGACAGAATCTACGTGAACTGCAAACTCCTCAAGTCTCGAGACTTCGTGGTCTCGTTTGACAACGGCGAGAAGTGCAACGGGACTTTAACTCAGGATGAGCTGAGTAGCAAGAACAAGATGAAGATGCACTTGGAGCGGTGCTTGGGGCAGGCGTCTGAACAGGAGTTCGCCTGTCTGGACACGGCTACTCACGGTTACTATGGTGACCAGATGATAGTGACCGAGTCCTTGGACCTCTCGAGCAAACTGAGGTGTTGGTTGTTCCCGGCGAGTCCAGGAGACACTTTCTATCTGTTACCGGCCTCTCAGTGTAACGAGGGGTCCTTGACGAAGATCTCGGCTGGACAGCTGAGGCCATTAGGGACCTTCAGAGACAAGCGCTCGCTGATTGTGGAGTTCGAGGCCGTTGTGCAGATGCAGGACGCCAAGAGAGCCAAGGAGCTGCTGCTGCGTGAACAAAATAACGGTGGCGGTGATGGTGCGTTGGACGCCAATGCGCATGCGCCTGACGCCGGCAGAGACGCTGATGACGCCGGGCAGAGCGGCGCGAGTGGCGCCACCCCCGGCGGCGGCGGCGCTGTGGTATTTCTCACCAAAACGCCTTTCTTTTCTGGTGGCATTGGCTTCCTGCTGACTTTCCTGCTGTCCGCGTTCTTTCTGCAACAACTCGTCAAGAGGTAAAAGGAAAAAACCACCAACACAACTGTCAGCAAAATACATCCAAATTGTTTCCTGGCTTGAACAATGGACGAATGATGACTCTTCTGGTGCAGGAGACACAGACTCATTTCATTTCACAAGGAAGTCAAAGAAACTCATCTCGGGAATGTCGTTCGGAGTCACAGCACGGCGCACCCTCTGCCCCCACCATACCCACAGAATCCGCTCTGTCACCTGCATTTGCTGACAACACAATTCACATGGGGACTTGCAAGCGAAACGAGGTCATTGGGTGATCTTCTCATCTGTGAATCCAAAGAGTAGAGACAAGGGTGGAAGCCGCAGATACCAACAACTGCCAAATCAGGCCAAAAACTCGTGTCAGGTTGAACGGTACTGTGACTGATGAAAATACGTGTGCACACTTGCAACGCATTTTCTGTGTCAGGTGAACTTCTCAAGGCGCACGTCCTTCTGCCCAGACGCGGTGTCAGGTGAACATCCTTTGGCTCCAGACATCGGGGCATTGCAGCGAGCAGAACGCCCTCCTCCTACTCCCGTTGTTGGGCAGAAACAGTCCAGACCCTGACGCCCTTTTGTGTGCCCGCCCTCATTCGGACACCTTTCGGTGCGGACCTTTCGTCTTGTGTCCGGAGCTGCTGAACAGGAGCGAACTGTGCTTTTTCCAAGCGAGTCCCCCCCCCCCAGATCTGCATCCGGGCTTCGTCTTGAGGGTGCAACGCCTGTTCTGGGAAATGAGACTGAATTGCGTGAAATTGCTGCATTGAAACAGACTGGTGTACAGCTGTACATACGTGTACATGCACTGCCATTTGTACGTCGTGTTACTTGAATTGAAGGCGCTGGTGCATTTTGTATCGCATGAAGGGTGAGCAGGGTGGGGCGTTTGTGGATGTGTGTGTGTGTGTGTGTGTGTGTGTGTGTGTGTGTGTGTGTGTGTGTGTGTGAGATCAAGAGTTGGTGTGCACAGTGTGCCTGTGGGGGGATTTCAATGCCAATGGCACGCGACCAAAAGAGATGTGGTGTGTGTGCGTGCGTGCGTGTGGTGTGGTGCGTGCATATGTGCGTGTGTTGTGCCGCGTGCGTGCGTGTGTGCGTGTGTGCGTGTGTGCGTGCGTGCGTGTTTGAGGGGGAACAGGTGCCCGTCTCTTTCCCCCCGAATCTGTACATACCACACATAACCCCACATTGTGAATGATTGTGGGCATTTTTTCCTTTCCGCCCTGTGTGACAAGTCAAGGTCGGTCAACCCCTCCTCCTGCCTGAAGAAGAGTCATGCCCTTCAGACAAAGACAGGTGGGTTCCCTTCAAGCTGCAGCTTCGGCAACAAAACGGAAGCGAAAGCGCCAGAGTCAGTGAATATCACAAGGACACCAACAATTTCGCACAAGCACAAAATTGACACAATTCAGTGAAGTACCATTGTTCCGTTGCTATATAATCAGCAGATGTGTGCTTGCATCAAGTACTCTATTGCACATGTTTGCAATCGTCTGCAGGTGGAACTTCAAACTGATCAGAAAGATGCTCATCAAAATTATGTTCCAAATCCTCTCACTGAAACCTCTCAATGACTTGATTGATTGTTTTTGTGGTCAAACCACAAGGATGGTTGCCCACTTGGACACAGTCACAGATGACGTTACTGTAACTCGGATGTGCATGTCAAACATAAAAATAACACACACGTACACACATACACACACAAACACCACACACCACACACACAAACACCACACACACTCACACACACACACTCACACACACACACACACACACACACGACTGTTTCGCCCTTGATGACGCACTCTCCCGCCTGACGATGAGCTCTCTGAATCATCCCTATCTCTCCACAGCTGCTTAAATTTTGAATCCAATTTCAGATGAAAGGAAAATTAATTCATTAATCTTTGTGAGCCGATTGGAGGGGATTCCAGTGTTTTGTGTCTGTCTCTCTTTGAATTCGTCCTCCTGGAAATTCACTCAAAGTTTTGCATCAGGAGGAAGAAGTGCGTGGAGATAGGCGGATCCAGAGATCGACCCAGGGGACTCTCCACGCTGAATGTCGGAAAATGGGCGGATCCCTGCAGTGAAGGTCCAGAAGGCTCTTAACTTTGTTTTCACGTGAGAAATCGTGAATTGAACCTGGGTGTGGGTGGGCATCGGTTGCGTGACATGTGCTCGTTGGTCCAGGGACCTGCCCACTTTGAACAGAACATGAGAAACACCAATTGGGTGGGTGGAGATCAGTGAGAAAAAAGGGAACTTTTTTGCACATTCCTGGGGTATCAGTTGCAGAAAATGGGCCCTGGTCCCCTGCCCGTTTGCGGGTCACAATTTGCAGGGTTCCAACTCACTTTCACACTCAGTGCACAACGCCGCAGGACTCCATTGTGTGGCGGATCATACAGGGCTCAAAGCAGAGCTTTGAAAAGGACAAATTAATTGGTTCTTTGAATGGAGCTGCTGGGTGCGGGACCCCGTCTCCGAGCCCTGATCCCCCGGCTGAAACAACAGGATTAGGCATTTCAAGTCTCCCCCGAGCTTCGTCAGGCCTGCTTCACACTGAACGGACGGCTCACAATAAATGAGTCAGGGATCCCTCTGACGGTTGCTCCCCCCCCCCCGTGTGCCACCCCCGGGAGGAGGGGGGGTGCCCTACGTGAGAATTTTGGATCCGCTCATGTACCACTTCAACCCAACCTAACTCACATGTGTTCTCTCCACCTGCGTTTGTGTTGTTCCAGACAGGAGAAAAGCTATTTTGTCTTTTGAAAGAAAAACAATTGCGCCAGTAGATGATGTTTTGTGCGAGGTGCAACACATGCAGCCGTTATTATTATTCAAGCCTGTTCAACAGAAAACAACTAATCAGAGCTATTGCCACAGCAAAATAGATGCCAAAAATGTGTTTCTGAACACGACGGACTCCCACCCCTTTGCATGTGCATGTCCTGGAAGGGAACGAGCCCCCCCCCCCCCCCCAGCAGACCTGCCCCCCCCCCGCACTGGAGGGGGACTCGCCCCCTGACCGCCCCCTGCAATGCTTGTGCCGGTCCCAGTTCTCATGCGGAGCGCTGCGTTGAGAGCGATACCAAAATTAGTGAAAACATGAGCTTCATTGTAAAAATCTCATTTTGCAACCGTAGTGCAGAAAAAAATGTTCATTTTGTACAAAAATGTTCCGTGTGTCTATCTTGTGGGTTTTATCATGGCATTTTGGTCTGAATGTATATTTTTCTAAAAATGTCGTGTCCATAGGCTTCTCTCATGACAAATAAACATTTCACAAACAACACTGCACCTGCACCTGGTGTTGTTCTTTTCCTGAGGACCAAGTTTTGATGTGGGAGTGGACTCAAAGAACAGGTGCCCCAAACAGGTTTTAGTATTGGTTCCGCTGGCCGCACCAAAATTGCAGTTTTTTTTTTTTTTTGAAACCAAAAACGAGAGACTGCAGCGAGGATCAAGGATGGAAATTCACAAAACACACGGACAAGCAAAAATTCAAGCGGATTCGTCCGTCTTCGCAACTTCTCCCCAATGACTCGTGAGGCTGGCTCATGTCGCCTGACCCCTGACCCCATCAATCCATGATCTGCCTTCCAAATTTGTGTTGGAGGCCTTGGGTCAGACCTACGTCAGGTCTCCCTGTACCCTCGACCCTGGATCCGCCGTAGAGACTTCTGGGTCTCAACGCACACGTTTACGCATCCGGTGCGAAACGCGCCTCGAAGCCCCCCCCCCTCCCGAGTCCACACGGCGCCGCACGAACACGTACGGAGGCGCACGAACACTGCCGACGCGCGCAGAACCGGATATTTACTGCGCTGCAGCCAACTGTTGATTGCGAAGCAGAAAGTCAATTCCATATGTGCCATTCGAAGGTCACTCGGGAAATGTCCCGCAAATTGGGTCAGAGTTTATGCGGTCCCCTCTGGCCACGGCGGCGTGTGCATGGAAGCTCGCGCCGTGTCAGCCTCATCGGGGGAGAGGGTGAGCCGCTGCAAATTGGATTGCTTTTTGTCGTTCATTTGATGCACGGGAGGATTTGCTGCTGGCGAAGTTTTGGAGGAACATGCAACCAGCATCCACCTTCTGTTCAGTTGGTTTTTTTCTGGAGGAAAAGTGATGCATGATGGGATCCAGGGGTGGCCCCAACAGAACATCAAAACATCAAAAAACAAACTCATATTGTCTTGTTGACAACAAAACAATGACCCCTGACCCCCCGCCAATAAATATTTTTTGGTGTCCAAGAGATGGACGGATTCTTGGAGCTCAAGAACCCCCCTCCCCCCCCCCCTGCTTAGTAAATCCCGCCTGGTGTTTGACACCAGAACTGCGTCTGAAAATTAGAGAGACTCACGTCTGTTAAAACCCAAGAACACACGTGTACGTGTTCTTTCACGTTTGTTTCCTTGGAGTTTAGAGTGCACGATGTTCGTGCAGCCATTTGAAGAAGGAAAACAAACGACGGGTTCCGCAAACTCCAGTTTGGCCGTGCAGAAACCAAAACTTGTCCTTCTTGGTGGAAACAGATTTGCGGTGTTGTGACAAAACACGCTTTTGAGCTTCCTCAAACTCTTGGCAGTTTTCTGAGGTTGGGCACGTGAGACAGGGGTAAATCCAACCCAACCCTTGACAAAACTGTCGGCCACCCCCCCAAAGGTGAAAGTTTCTTGATAATTAATAACTTGAATAAAAGTTTGAAGACCCGAGTAAGAAGACCAGGCACTCATGCAAGTGTGTGCCAAATTTGATGAAGATCGAACAATAGAGTCCCGAAGACAACTGGCAGTGGCCTCAGAAGGATTTGGGAAAGTTTCTTCATTCTGGATGATTTTACATTCAGAGATGGCTTGTCCTCCCACTTGACGTGAGTTCACTTCCGTTGCACATGTCCTGCACAAATGAGTCACGCTCCGAGGCTTCGTGATCCATAATAGCGTCGTGAATATCGTTTTCCTCAATGAACACGAGTTTCTTGCGCAAACGAGGCTCCCATTAATCAAGGAGAATGAGCGATTCCGCGCTGGCCATCTGCTGCCCGCATTAAAACTGACCGTCCCAGGGGCGGACCGCGGCGAAGGGGGGCGAGGGGTCTCAGGGGCAGCTGCGGGGGTGCGGGGGTCCAGGGGTGGCTGTGGGGTGGGGGTCCAGGGACAGCTGTAGGGGTAGGGGCTACAAGGGTGGCTGTGGGGGTGTGGGGGTCCAGGGGTGGCTGTAGGGGAAGGCGGCTACCGAGGCATGCAATCTATGTAACCGATTGGGCAACGTCTTTCAGGGATGACACATTCAAGTTGCCTGAAACTTTCTATGGTGAAAGAGAAGCAACAGGGCAACATGCCTACACAAAAATATTTCAGCTG
>JAAUXT010089369.1_pt1 | contig 15308 bp, 14 predicted proteins | sample 7278171 | NCBI WGS metagenome assembly JAAUXT01 (sample SAMN14350112, study PRJNA611818) | marine sediment metagenome | isolation source: surface marine sediment (1.8m) | place: French Polynesia: Moorea | collected 2018-08 | reverse complement strand
GGTCTCCAAGGAAACCTGCAGGACCAGGGTCTCCACAAAAGCCTCCAGAGTATGTGTCTCCCTGTGGAATTGTTACTGCAAGAAAGCCCAGGTCTCCAAGGAAACCTGCAGAGATTGTGTGTCCATGGAAACCTGCAGAAACTACATCACCTTATGGAGCAGGGAGTGCAAGAAAACCAAGGTCTCCAAGGAAGTCTTCCGGGGCTGGGTCTCCACGGAAACTTGCAGAAACAACGTCCCCCTGTGGAACTGTGACTGCAAGAAAAGCCACGTCTCCGAGGAAACCTACGAAGACTGTGTCACCACGTGGTGCAGCATCAAAAAGAAAACCCAGGTCCCCCAGGCAATCTACTGGGGCTGGGTCTCCAAGGAAACCTGTTGTGCTGCCCTATGGAACTTTGGCTGTAAGACAACAAAGGTCTCCAAGAAAACCTACAGAGACTGTGTGTCCGAGGAAACCTGCAGAAACTATCACACCCTGTGCAAGAAGGTCCCCAGAGAAAACTGCAGAAACTCTGTCCCCAAGTGGAATAGGGACTGCAAGAAAACTAAGGTCCCCCAAGAAATCTCAGGGATCTCCAAGGAAACCTGCACAATCTGTGTCTCCCCGTGCTGCTGGAAGAAAAGCCAAATCTCCAAGCAAGCCAGGACGCACTGTGTCACCCTGTGAAAATGTGGCTGTAGGAAAATCCAGGCCCCCCAGAACGTCTGCAGGGACTGGGTCTCCAGGAGCACCTGCAAACACTGTCCGTTCGCTGAAAGCGGTACGCTGTCCCTGTGCGACTGCTTCTCCGTGGAAAGGACAGAACACCAGAGCGCCGTCACCACCACCCACGTTACCGTGTGAAGACGAATTTCTGCCGCTGGCAGAATGTGCTCCGAGTGAGTGTCTTGCAGGACAGACCCGCTCCCCCCTCCCCGGGTTGGATCGGGGGGAAGCCTCTAGAGGAGGGTGAAGGGCACAAAATTGGGTTGGGTGCAGAAGGGAGGTCCGGTTCGCTTTGTGAAATGGCACCAGTTCCCATCGCCGTGTCCAGATCTTTGTGGGATGGTCTGAAATAGCGGGAGAAAGACTGCACCTTCTAAAACTGTGACAAAACAAGTTTGGAGTCAAATGCTGGCCGGACAGTTCAGCCTGGATCAAGCGGTGAACTTGAAGCTGTTCTGTCCGTCGCTTTTCCACTGTTTGTGAGCGTGGGCGAGACCTCAAGGGTGCACGTACATCACAAGTGCTGGCAATTTGTCGGTCAAGAACGGATTGTTCCCGGCTTTGTTCGTATCAATAATTCACGGCCTAATCCTCAGCTTTTGTTGCAGCTCAAGACTGGCTCGGTGTCCACAGATGGGCTGCTGGGCATCGTGTGAAAGTCAGAGTATCAGGTATCTGTTGCACACAGGTGGTTCTGCTTTTTTTTTCAAGAGCCACGTTTTCACGTGGTGCTTTCTTTGTCTGTCGGTGTTTGGAAGTGGGGTGACAGAAGAGAACAGATTTTAGATGATGTGTCAAAAGGTGCGCTTGCATGCAGAGCTAGGGAAGCAACACCACAACGGAATCCCGCTAGGTCTCACGATGCTCGATCAGTTCAGCTTTTATTGTGGAGTCCTGCAGGGACTGAAGACCCCAAAAGACGTTGACCTCTTGTTTTACCCTGAACTTTCTTTTTGGATGACCTTTCAGACACAAGAGATTTGCTTCCCATAGGTTTGAAAATTTTGTTTTTGCAGTTTTGGTTTCTGGGTTACGATTCCCAGACGATTCCTTTTTGCGTAGCGTTGCCTCCTGGTGTGTGTGTGTGTGTGTGTGTGTGTGTGTGTGTGTGTGTGTGTGTGTGTTGTGTTGTGTTGCGTGTGTGCGGACGAGGCATGCGGATCAGGCGCAATGTTCTTCCTTTTCCTCCCCCCCCCCCACTCAATCCAGAATCCGCTGGACACAAAGCTCTGCTGCGTGTTTCTGCTGTCACCAATTTGTCACAATTGCGACAAGACCCGCTCTTTGCTTTGAAGCATGTACTTCATAAAAATTTATGACACGCCCTGAACTTCAGTTTCAGTTTCCTACGCAGATTTCTTCCAATGCATTTTCCATTTCTCAGAATCTGAGTTCAAATCCGGGGAACTTTTATGGCAGTGAAAAATTATGAGGGATGCGTTGTGAAATCTGCTGTGGATGTCATTTTTTTGCAAAAATAGATCTATTTCTGCTGCAGCTTTCATGTTCGGTGGGTGCTGGTCAAAGTTGTGTGGGAAACAAATCGTTTCTTTTCAGTCGAAGAGAGGCCAAAGAAAGCTCGATCGCAAAAGGAGCAACTGTTGTTGGGCAGTTCACCCACAAAGGAGTGTGGAGGGTCGCCTGCAGGTACGGAGCTGTTTCGGTTGTGAATGAGTTCGATTTGTCTGATTCTGAGAAGACTTCCACAAAAGGACCTTCTTCCTCACTGAAGGCAGATTGTCTGGTTTTGGAAATCGTGTTCAAGTGAGAAAACTGGAAGCCTTCTAGGGGTGTGTTTGAGAAGTGGATTCAAGGGAAAACCGCCCTCCTTACCTCTTCTCTGCGTTTCACGCTTCTTGTTTCTCTTGTGCGTTGTTTCTTTGGGCCCATCGCAGGGGGGTTTGTCACAAAGCCACCCACGCAACGTGGAGCCCTGTGCCCTGACGCTGATCCTCTCCGGAGGTGTTGATCCGATTGTGGTCCCACAAAGAGGACGGTCCTTCGAGAACCGGGGAACGCGTTTCCTGCAACAACTCTCAGCAGTCGCCCTGCTTATGGAATGCCTTTGTTGTCAAGCTGAACATTAGCGGGGGAAGACAGGCGCTTCACGTGGATGGTATCGTGCAGAAATGTGCCATTAACACTGCGATACACAAGAAGCAATTTCCCCCTTTCACTTGAGGCCGCTCTGTGCTTGACGCTGAAGGCGGCTTCGCTCGTATGATTCCCAACGTCAAGCATCCATTGGGAAAAACGATTCCCCTTCACTCTGATGTGGTGCTGTACAGTGGCATCACTTAAACTGGAGACGCTACTCTTTCCAGGTCTTGCACCGGCAAAGGGAAAGAAACAAGGTCACATTCATTTGCAGTCCACAATTGCAGATTGGTGTTTTCTTGCTGTGTTTTCTTGTTGACCCTTGTGACATCATGGCTGATCCAGGGCGTGGTCCAGCGGGCTCGGACTCTGTGCCTGGGGCTGGGACCACCATACAAACGAAAAGGAAAACATTTGGCGTCCACGTGAAAAAAAGCTAAAATTTTCAAGGGTCTGGATCCCTCCCATCTGCTTCTCAATCATCCCCTTGTTTAGCGCAGGACAAAGCACCTGCTGCACAAACAAACTTCACCTTGATAACTAATTCCTTCCCTTGCTTGGTGAAATAATCACTTCTGAGGTCCTTTGCACCCATGATGTGTTTCTCAATGCAATGAAAGGAAGGAAAACTCCGTCCAAAGCACGCGGTTCTTTCTTGCACTGCGTCACTGTAAAAGCACTGGCCACGTCACAAGTGTTCTTGGACGCGACGCTCGAAGCATCCAGTGACGCAGCGCCTACTGACCTGAACAAGAATGCAACGCGTGACGCATCTAGTGCGCAACAGACCTCAATCAGTACATGTACGTGCATGACATGATCACCAAAAAGAGTCATGCTGTCAACCTGCAGGAAGCGAGAGTCGGGCGCCAAAAGCGGAAACGGAAACGCAGACGCCTGCTGGGAGCGGAAAGAGTCGTCCGTCTGAGAAGGAAACGGCGAACAAGTCGACCTGCCCCCGCTGGGGCAGGAAGAGCGCGCAAACACCTCGAGGTGAGGCTGATCTCAAACGGGGAGCGTGGGGTCCCAGCTCGATCTCTTGGGCAAACAATTTTCGTTTCGTGTTTGGGTCAGAATGCAGTCAGGACGCTTTCCAACCCATGCTGGCCCCGAAAGAACCAACAGTCGTTCTCCGGTGTAATGGCATTGCCAGACCCCAGAAACTAGGAGACCCCGGTGTCTGGTCAGTACGTGCACATTACAATCATTTGACACCTGTCACTCAGAGCCTTGACTGATTGCACTCGAAGATGTGACCTGGGGTCTGGCCATTTCAACCCAACTGGTCTCCATATTTCTTTCCACCGGTCGCAGACGGACGTGTTCTTGCAAAGAAATGTGTCAGTCGTGTCAAATTAGCTCTTTGAAGGCAGGGACTTTGTGATCCTTGACTTAGTGAAGGGCCTAATCCAGGAAGGTCCTGCAACGTTCTATATCCTCCCCAAGTTTGTGCCACTGACCATATCCTGGATCCGTGTCAACCAATGGGTGTTGTCCAAGCTTCTAAATATAGCCATTCTTGGATATTCTCAGCCGCAAATAGAACAGCACACTCAGGCCAAGAAGAATCGGGAGACACGACAGAATCTCAGGTCGTTTTAGACCTAAGAAACCTGAAATCACTGTCACGAGTAGAACAGCCTCTGTATCTTGTTTCAGAGAACGGAAGTTCATTACCGGGTGTGATCGTAAATACACCATTGTCATGGACACGGAGCGATGCGCCGGAAGTGACGCGAAACGACGCGGCGCTGAGCGGTGGCGCCACCACTGGAGAACGCGAGCACACGGTGAGTCGGGGTTTTGTCCGTTTCTGTCGATTCAATGGTGCATGGATACGCCGAGTAACTTTGGCTTTTGCTGCAGCGAATGCAGGGTTTGCACAAGGTGGGGAGGGAAAGACGGAAGTTGAACTGTTGAGGAGGGCGTCACTTCAACACGAAACAAGTCATAGAAAAAGAGGGGTGGCAGCAGACGGGCCTCCTGGATCCGCTGGAAATTGCAACAATTGTCACGTACATGGAACTTCGCAAGGCCAATGATGTCCTCATGCAGGATGCGCTGGGGCTTCCCGCTGTTGTGATCAGGGCAATTTAGATACGTCAGTGTGATGGTTCCGTCCTCACGTCTCAATGCTGGCCAATCTGGTGTTATTTTTGAGCCAACACAGTGTTACCAGAATCATCACAAAGTAAAACCCACACTCACATCAGGGATGAACCCATATTTTGGTTTGCTGAACTCCAGCGTTGAAAGTTATCCAAAAGGGCTGGTGCCAATTTTTCAAATTTGATTGGTGACGGCAGCGGCAAAAAGAACAATTTTCTGGCCCCCGGTACTACCTCCTCCACCTCAAACCAGTGTCTCTGTTGCCTTTTTGCCAGGTTCCTAAGGCCAAATCTGGTGCAACATCCACTGCTGGAAACACATCCACTGCTGGAAACACACCCACTGCTGGAAAGACGGAGACGCGCCCAACCGCGGTCGCAGTGGCGTCGCTGTTGTCGGCAGAGATTCTGGCGCGACTGCGTGACGTAGTAGGGAGGCCGCCCGACCCCGCCCGCCTCACCCCCTCCGCCAAGAGCCTGGTGGAGACGGCCGTGCGAACCGTCGCCCACAAACTGAACATCTCGCTGCCCAACGCCTCCACCGCGCTTGAAGGCGCCCTGGACGACGAGTCGGAATCGACGGACGCGAGGACGCCGGCCGCGCTGTTTCTGCGCGCCGTTTTGTCCGCGACGACCAAAGGAACTCAGACGCCGAGGAAGGCCGGACGCGAAGTCCAGAAACTCAAAGCCGAGACAGTTGCCAAAGCAACGAGTATTTCTGGGACCACGATCCAAAGATTGCTGGCCACATCGCAGTTGGACCCGTCGAATCTCCCTGAAGGCGGAACCGGAAGTGAAGCTGTGGGTAGTAACCGTGGCAACGATGACGCACTCGAGTCGGACAGAGTGGAATTGCCCGAACCCAGCGCAAGAACCAGCGTTCAACCATCCAAGAAGCCAAGTTTCATAACAAGGCTCTTGGAAGCCCTCAAGCGTGTGACAGAACCAAGACGGAGAAAGAAATCCAAAGCAAAAGAGGAGTTGGATGTCGTGGAGAAAGCGGATGAAGACCTCGAGAAGACAGACGAGGCGAGCGATGAAGCGACCAACGCGATTCTCAAAGAAGTGTTGCAGGAAATGTCGCAGTCCAAGATGAACGAAACAACGGACGAAGAGAAGGCGACGAACGAAGCCGCAGCTCCAGCGATAAACGCGCTGATCGACGTCATCGTCGCATCCACCGACGTTCTGGACGAAGTGATGGCTGCCAACAACAGCGCGTTGACTGAGGAGGCTCGGTATGGGATGGTGAGCTCGGTCCAGAAGCTCATCGGAGAAACCTTGAGTTGGGCCCTGCAGGAAGTGGAGGTGCTGGAGGACAAACCGGAGGACAGGGTGCTGCGGCAGGAGGAGAGAGACGAGCTGGGGGAGAGGGAAGCACTTCAGGAGAGGGAAGTGCCACAGGACACGGACCGACCAGAAGAGAGGGAAACACCAGCGGAGAAGAAGGCGCTTGAGGAGAAGGAGGCGCGACAGGAGAGGGAGGTGCCGGAAGACAGTGAGCCACTACAGGAGAGGGACAGCCTGGAGGAGAGTGACGGCACAGAGGAGAGCCTTGAAGAGACTGATGGCACAGAGGAGACGGACAGCACAGAGGAGACGGACAGCACAGAGACGGACAGCACAGAGGAGACGGACAGCACAGAGACGGACGGCATCGAGGAGAGGGACGGTAAAAAAGGGAAGGGCAGCACAGATGAGATGGACGGCACAGAACAGAGAGAGGCACCACAGGAAAAGGACGTCCCTCAAGAGAGAGACTCCAGGCAAGCGCCCCGTCCCACGAAAAACGCCACCACCAACGTCGCTTTCAGCTTGGCGAAGATGGGTTTGAGTATGATGCAGCGTGCAGTGCGGGCTCGTGGCGAGGACGCAGTGAAAGCCCCAGCTGAGAGGAAGGTGGAGACTGAGGACGTGGGCCACGTGATCGAACAGGTTCTCTCGGAAACCACGTCCGGTGTCGAGCCCAGATCGAGGCCCGTGTCTTCGGTCGAGCCCAAATCGAGGCCCAGGTCCGCCGGCGTGGTGATCGAAGCCCGTGTTGACAGCGAGCTCAACGAAGTGTTGTCGTCCGTGTTCGTGGACAGCGCGTCGGATGTGGACTCGAGAGGCAGGTCCGTGTCCCCCGCTCTGAGTCAGACGGAGAGCGTCGGGCTCCACGAGGTCGTGTCCGACGTCCTCATCGACAGCTCGTCGGCGTTGGAGACGGAGAAGAGACGCCTCACGTCGGCGTCAACGCGATCGTCGGACTCGCACGGTCTGGCGATGTCGGCTGCTCCCAGCGTCGTCGAGACGTTCTACGCCAGCGACATGGCCATCGAGCGCGGAGTGCACTTCGTTGTTATGGACGCCATCGCCAAGAAACTCGCCACGACGCAGACGCAACCTGATCCCAATACAGAATCAGAAGCAAAATCACCATCCATAGGAACTGTGACGCCACAGGATTCCCGCGGTGCCATCGAAACGCTGTCGTCAAAGGAATTCCTGAAGCGGGCCGTTTCCAAGTTCGTACAGCGTGTCAATGAGAGGCCGGAGGAAGGTGGGAAGTCGTCTGCGCATGAGCACGTCCTGCGTAACGCTCTCGCCTCGTCCGTCATTCTCGTCAGGGACGGGAAACTGCCCACCACGAATGTGCTCGATTCCGTGGCGTCCGCCGTCGCGGCGTACGCCCTCGCCCACTGTGCGCCGTCAGCCATGATCGGAGACGCCACGCCTCTGGAGAGACGCGCCGACGTCGACATCGAGGACGTGTTGGAAACGTCATCGCTGATTGACGTCCTTCTGGCGGAAGTGCTGGACGCAGTGAAACCCGGTTTGGAAGTCTGCAGATACAACGCGGCGCAGGTCATCATGGGACTGACCCGAGACACCGACCGGCAAGAAGATTCCAACGTGGATGGCGTCATCGGGTCCGTCATGACGGTCTCAACGAACCAGAACAACTTCGATGATTCTGCGGAGGATGGCGCCACCGTGAAGACGTCGAGCGAGCCTCGCGAAGACGACAGCAGCAGCAGCGACGGCGAGGAGCTGGACACCATCACGCAAGTCGCGGCCGCCAACGTGCCGTTCACGCCCATGTTGGGCGCGAAGCCCCTGGGCATGACTCAAGACGAGGCGAGCGCCGCGCTCGTCGCAGTCGCCGTCGCCGAGCCGGACGCCATCAACTCGGGGACGGAGGCCGTGGAGCGCAACTCCATCCTGAGCCTCGTGCGCCCGGACGTGGCGCAGCTGAAGGCGTTCTCAGCCGCCGACGGGGAGCCCGTGACGGGCGAGAGCGCCCGGCGCCGTCTCTCGGCCGTATCCATGCAGTTCCGCGCGCGTAGCGACCCGACGTTCGGCGCCGTGCCCGAGGCGGCGTTCAAGGACCTGGTGGATCATCTCAAACTGAGACGAGGCTCCGTGCCAGGCAACAAAATACAGGAGGAGAGCGAGCCCGAGTCAGTCGACTCGGAGGAGGAGGAACCAGAGACGAAGGAGATCAGAGAGGACAGGGCCAGGAGGATGCGGAGCCAGTCCGTCGCTATGGGGACACAGCTCGCCAAGATCAGGATTACCGACCCGCTGCTGCGCCCCGTCAAGGAGACCAAAGAGACCGAAGAACCTCCGTCCACCAGTGCAAAAAGCGCCAGCGTCGCTGCTGCACCGCGCTCCGCTGCAGACCCGGGAGACAGCGGTCAGGACAGCGCCCGGGGAGGAAGCGGGTGCGCGGCGACAAGCGACGCGCTTCCGGGGCCGTCGCCGTTCTCCGCCGCCGCCGCCACCGCGGCTCCTTCCGCCGGAGCGGGGCTTCGCCGTGCGGAAGACTGCCAGGTAATCAGCCGTTCATATCGCCAACAGGGTCAAGGAAGTCTGCAGTAGATTCTATCCAGGGTGGGGTCCCGGAGGTTGCCAGGGCAAATCCAGAGTGGGGTGCCACCTGGGTGATCCAGGGTGGCCTGGGCTGATCCAGGGGGGTACCGGAATCGCTGATCCAAGGTGGGACGCAGGGAGGCTTTGGTTCCAACTTGTTGTCAATGCTTCGGGTGCATGTTGAACAGTGACAACAGTCTACACCACATCCTGACAAACACAGAACAAAAATGGCCAGGTCTTGACCAAAGTCAACACCAATAGTTTGTCAACGTTCACGCGACAAAGCCCTCCAGATTCGCTGGTGACAGTGCACAGGAAAGCCGTCTGAGTCCCTTGCTGACTTCCTCGCATTTGATGTGGATCAGTGCGGAGGCGGCGAGACTTATCAAACCGCAGTCCTCCGTATTCCAGGCACAGACTGATTGGCACACACACGGACACACACTCGCACTCACACAGTACACTTTCGCACACATTCTTTCTGTCTGTTTCTGTCTCTGTCTGTCTGTCTGTCTGTCTCTCTCTCTCTCTCTCTCGGAGACACGCAGCCACACATGTCCAGGAGGAGCAGACCTGTGTCCGCTTCACACATTTCTGTTATGAACAAACACACTGTTCTGTTTGTCAATCGAGAACAACAAAATATCACATCTGCCGGGTGCATGCAGAACAGCCTCATTGTCTCTTCAAGGTTGGGAGCGGCCTGGGAGATAGAGAACAGATCTCCGTTTCTATTCAATTTCTGCGTCTCCACAGGTGTCCGCCCCTGGGGACCAGGAGGAAGGGGACGAGGAGGCGCAGGTGCCCCCGGAGGACCCCGAGCTGATTGAACTGTCTGCGAGGTCTGCGAGGCGACGCGAGAAATGCGCAGCGGCGGAGCGGGCCGCAGCGGCGGCGGCGGCAGGGAGGCAGCGGCCGGGCCCAGCGACGGAGGCAGCGGCGGCGGCGCCTGCGGGGAGAGGCGCGGTCTGCGAAGCGCACGGTGCCGGGATGAGCCTCAGGCCGCGCCCGTCCAGCGGCTTCAAGGCGGACAAAGTGGAGCGGTTCCCGGAGGACGAACTGCAGCAACAAGTGGAATCCCTTCTGTCAGCCACCGCCGCGTCTCTGTCCGAGGACAATCCTGCGAAGAGCAAAGCGGGACCGACCTCGAGTGTCGACGACAAACCCAAGACTCTGTCTGACATCCTGAAGCAGGGCAAGGCGTCGCCGGTAGGGGTCGCCGCGGTGCGCAGCGACGCCAGGCTCCGCCAGGTGGCGGCGGCGTCCGACGCACCGCTCGACCGCGCCCGCTCCAACTCCCCGACGACAGCGATTCGGAACAACGTGACCGCATCCCACCACACCCCCAGAAAAATGTCGGAGGAACTCGAGCATATTCTCGCGCGAACCAAGCCGATGCGCAGAGACAGCGATGGTAACCATGGAAACGAGTCTAATAACAACAGCAGTGACGCGGTGACGCGCTCCGAGTTCCCCTGGTGGGACCCGAACCTGCGCCGCTCTCCGTCCCCGTCATCATTCGGGTCGCGTCGCCCAGCAACGGAGTCGCCGCTCAAGCGTCTGCGAATCGGCTCAACGACCCTGACGACCGTGGCGAATCCTGATGATGGAGCTTTGAAGGACTCACACGAAGCGGACAGTCAGCCAGGGGACTCCAAGGGGTGAGGGGTGCACACCTGCAGCAGTGCGTAGGAACGCGCCCAGGTCTGAAGGGAGGGGCGCATCCAGGCATGTGCAGGGGCGGGTTCAGTGTGCAGCTGAGGTGGGGTGCCCCCCCCCCAAGTTTTGCAATATTACGGCGGGAGTGTGGGCGAGGAAAATTGTTCCCCACGTTTTTGTGGGGCGCGGGTGCTTGACTTGTTTTGCACTTTGTAAGTGCCTGAAAGTAAAAGTGTTGTTTGTTTTCTGCGAATGTTTTTTGTCAAATTGTACTCGTGTCAAATTGTTTTGCGTTGTAAATAAACAGAGTACTGGTAAATGTCTGCGTCTGCATCGTGACAAATTTCTATTCTGCACGCGCGTGCAAAACCCATGAGCGAAGAAATACAGCACGAGGTTTTTTCTTTGTGTGGGAAAATGACGTGCAAAATCAAGTGCCTGGTGGGATAAAGAAGGAAAAAGACGTGGTGTCTGTCTCCGGGCTTTTGTGAAGATGAACTTGATCTGTTGCGTTGTGCAAACAACACTGCGCTCGGACATATTTTGCTGCGATTGCCGCCCAGAGACTCATGGTGACCGGCTCCAAATTACCTTTCGTCATTGTGTAATCCTCCGGGACAGCGTCCAATTTCAGGGACGCGGCGTCGAATTGCAAAGGTGACAGAGATACACGCATTCTGTTGTGTCTCAGGCCTGTGGACACGCTACATGCGTCACGCGTAGCAGTCTGCGTGTTCTTGCCCAACGAGCGCTGCGTTGCAATTGATGACGCAGCGTGACGTCAAGTGTGTGTCACGAAGCTGTCATTGGGACGCGACGCTTGACGCGTCCAGGAACGAGTCTCGCTGCGTCATGTTGCAGACGCAACGTCCGAGAAGAGATCGTACCTCCGTCGACGGTTGTGCACGCAGCTTCAGCACCCAGAGTTAAATTTTAATGGGAAGAAACGGGGAATCTTTGAGATGCTGGCAAGCTTTCAAATTCACTGTGCCAGGCTGTCAAATTAGCAAAGTGCAATTCTCCAGTCCTGAAGTTCTCGTTTTCCGTTCTCTTGCGATATCGCAGAAAACCTTCCCAGGCCCATTTTGTCTGGAGAGAACTGTGCCTGGCTGGGGGCAGGGCCTACGTACATGAAGCGTGCCTGCGTCGCAAGCGTCGCTTTTTGTGGGTCAGTGAGAGGTGCATCACCCTGTCAACATTGCAATGGACGCGTCTGACTGCTGAACTTCACGCGAGCTCGTACGTACGCCGATGCAGTGGGGAGTTTGAGCAAACAGCCCGCAACCGTGGAAACGCAAATGGAACATTTGGTATGCTGTGATAGTCAAAGGTTACGTTTGCGTTTGCGTTTCCAGGTTGCGGGCTCTTTGCTCAAACTCACCAGTCACGTGTGCCCTGGGACGCACCCGATGAGAACCTGGCCTGACGCCTGTCCTCGGTACGTGGAGGACAATCAGCGCTTCCCTGCTGGAGGAGGAGGAGGAGGAGGAGGAGCGTCCGCCGCAGCCGCTCTGTTGGAAAGTTCAACAGAAAAGCACTCAGTGTCTCCGGAGGTGTGTGTGCCCGTGTCGTCAAAGACGACAGAGGTTAACGTGTCACTCACGTAATTTCACTGCGTCGGAATATCATTCTGCGTCTCCTAATTGTGTTTGGAGTTTTTCTCCGTTGGGAACTTTGGAACTCTTCTGTTGAACGCTTTCAGACGCGGTAGAGTTGTCTGGCGATGTGAAGTTTGCAGTACTCGTGCAATTCTGTTGTCTTTGCGTGGGTGTTTGGGCTTTCAGAGCCGCGGATTTGGTGGAAGGGCACACAGGCACCTGACCTCCCCAGGACCCCCTCTCCTAAAACAAACAAACAATTCGCAACTCCAAATTTGCACCGCTTCTCATTTTTACTGGACTGAAACCGAAGAAAATTCCAGTGTATGAAGCTTCTTGATCTTTTGAGTGCGAAGTCGAATGCGGAGCACCGACACCCTCTCTCCGCACCACCTGTATCCAGTGTGTGCCCGGGCTCAGCCGCACCTGCGTGGCCATAAAGATAAAGATCTTGGTGACAAGAAAGATATGGCTAAAGGCACGTACAGGGGTTAGTAAACCAGGGGATTTAAACACGTGGGGTATGTTGGTACACATGTGGTGGGACAGGACATCTTGCCTGTACCCCACAACCCTTTGCCCAAAGGGTACTCGTGGCAGTGGTCAGAGCGAGATCTTGGCGTGTAGGGAAGATCCGTTTCACACGGGGTGCGTCTTGACTCGCACAGGGACGCAACACGTGGTGCACCCAGTGTGAAGCACCCAACGATCATGACACAGCGATGTGTTATGTTCTCTACAACCCTGACGTACTGGTCCGACCAGTGCTTGTTGTTTTGTGGTGGGTGGAGCGGGAGGGGAAGGGGGGCTTCTCCAGAGAGCAGCTGTCCTCCCGAAGCGGTCAGTGAGCCCACCGAAGCGGTCAGCGACTCAGCCGACAACGCTCCAGAACATCAGGAAGCTCCAGGTGTAACGGAACGGACTGAATCCCCCGCGCGAACGCTGCTTTGCGCTGTTGTCGCAAAATGATCCGATTTCCACTCTGGTTGTGCGTGATTATTCCACTCGTACTGTGTCTGGACGACGCCTTCGTGCGGGACTACTTTCACTGCGACCCTTGCACGCTGCACGCGTGCGCAGAGACGCCATCCGAGTGCCCTGGGGAGTACGTGAAAGGACCGGGTGTCTGTAACTGCTGCTTGGCGTGCGCGCGCATGGAAGGGGACCCGTGCGGTGTGGAGACGCCGCGCTGCGCCCGGGGCCTGGAATGCGGCCCGGTGAGGAGGAACACCAAGCCGAGGAGTACCTGGAGTAGCTTCATGCGGAACCAAGGCATATGCCGCAGAAAGGGTGAGTGTGTTCTGTGTTTGAACTGGTCCCCGCGGGCCAATATGGACCGGTTGTCGTGAAGTTTGTTTTGTTGTGGACCAGTCCGCCGGAAGTGCGGTCCGTTTTGGGAAGGTCCACCGGAAGTGCTTTGAATGGGTCCCCGCGGGGATCTCCATGGGAACCACACTCTCTTTATGCCGTCCGGACATCACCATCAGTCAGGCCCCGCTGCACACAGGGACGTCTGTGGAGGTGTCTTCAACGATCCAAAGTTGCAGCGGAACCAGGGTCGGGGTGGGTGGGCTCGACCAGGCCCCACCTGGGAACTCCAAGCAAATCAAAACAGTTTCACCTGAAGAAATCCGAGACAAAAAATTTTGGAAGGGTTGAAGAAATTTTTTCGGAGGCAGGTGGCACGCCATGCAGGATCCGCCGGAGTGAAGTTCAGAACTTTTCAGAATTTTGAGGAACGAAAATAGCAACAACCCGCTAAAAATAGACACGGGTACTTGCTTGCATGTCAAGCTCAAAGAGACTGATTGGTTGACGATTGCGCTTTGTGTCCCTTCTCCTCGTCACTTCCTCAAGGGAAAACGCGTTCCAAAATAGATGGCAAGGTTTTTTGCCTGGGCCGTTCTACGTCGAACGCTTGGCGCAACATCCAAATTGCCTCTTTGAAAAAACACAAGCTCAAAAGCTGTTCGGATACGAACCCTTGAGACCTGCCAAAAAGTGAGCTTTGTTCTTGACGTCACAGCGAGTTTTTGGTGGGACCAGTTGCAATGGACGTTCTTGACTGTGTCTGGATGCTTTGCACGTTGCGTCCCAGAGCACAACAACGGAAATTGCTGGCCGACGCGCACGCGCACACGCACACACAGACGCACACGCACACACCTTCACGGGTACAGAGTTGCAAGTTTTGAGATATGAAAATAAATGTTGAGAATCAGGGGCACACGTGAATTTTCTACCATGAAGGGACGCTGGTCCACGGCCCCACGCTGTTCCTGCACTGCACGCTTTAGCTCTCCAAGCAACAGGTTTGATTCAGTCTGAACAACCAGCAGAGAGAGAGAGAGAGAGAGAGAGAGAGAGAGAGAGAGAGAAGAGAGAGAGAGGTCAGGGTTCGCACACGTTGTGAAAAGGGTTCCTCAGCGACTTTTCGAGACCCTTGGCCCTCTCTGACGGAATCCTGGATGCATCCCTGGTAGGTGACCATCACGTGGGGTGATTCCATCTGCTTCAGGTCAGCGCCCCTGAATGAGCTGTCCGTGTCTGACAGCTGGACGTGACTCGTACACCTGTTGCTCTGCACCCATGGGGAACAAAGAGGCCGATCCAGGGCGTGTGCGAGGAAATCCGGTTGTGTGGTCCCTGGACTCCCCATTTTTGCACCAATTGGTTTCTCCTCTCTTTGGGTCCTCTTTGGGAACCGCCTCAAAACTAGCAAAAATGGAACTAATTCCACTCAGCCCAGCTGGCTTTTGTTCAAAATTTATCACCCCCTGGGGTTGAACCCTCTTCAGAATCGAGGTTGCCCTCGGACCCCGATCCTGGATCTGCTGAGATATGGAGCTGGCCACACAGCCCACGCGATATTAGTTGAAAATGAAATGGCAAAAGTTCATCTCTCGGCTCGTTTGTCATTGTCGTGGAACGCGATTCCATTTCCTTCCGTCCTGCGTCTTTCCGCGGCTCGTGTGAATGATTCAGCCGCCACGTGCAGCACCCTGATGGAATATTGATGAACGCTTTGTGTAGAACTCGCATCTCAAGATTCATAAACTGTTGTCTCAGGGCCGGATTCATTCACCCAGGATGCGTCACGCGTCGCGTCGCAGCGCGAGTCACCAGACGCTGCGTCGTCACGTGCGACGCAACGTGCAGAAACGTGCGTTCTCGTACGGTCATGATGCGGCACGCGTACAAACATGTTTATTGGAGCATTCTGTGAACTCTCACTGACAAACATGCTTGAACTTGTGCCACATCATTCTATACAAGAAG
>JAAUXT010110663.1_pt1 | contig 15309 bp, 17 predicted proteins | sample 7278171 | NCBI WGS metagenome assembly JAAUXT01 (sample SAMN14350112, study PRJNA611818) | marine sediment metagenome | isolation source: surface marine sediment (1.8m) | place: French Polynesia: Moorea | collected 2018-08 | reverse complement strand
CTCACACACTCTCTTGATGAGAGGAGGAGATGAACTTGTCTTGCCACTGCGTGGCTCGACAGTTCTGATATCTCCTCCTCTCATCTCGAGAGTAGTGCGAGAACTCTGTCTGCACGACGTTCCCATTGTTTCTGTGTGCACTGAGATTTGCCGCGGTGGGAGACGCAACAGCTTGATTTTACAGTGACGTTCAGCCTGTCGAATTGACGTTGAAAAACGCCGAAGAGCACAAAGCAAAACTTGTTGGTGAGGCTCATAACGTACGCACATTCGGCTGAAACAAAGCTTGCGAAATCAAAAGAATTTTCGTGCGATTATTCAGACGTCGTCATTTCTCAAACACGATTTGGGCGTTGTGGCACAGAGCCAGAGGTCTTGGCTGTGGGTCACTTGTCGGTTCCTGAGTGACGACGTAGCGCACGTCAACGTGCAGAGGAAGTGACGTGACGCGTGACGCATGCAGTGTGAACCAGCCCTGCCCTGGCAGTGCACATAGTTTATTGAGCATAATTTCCTCAGTTTGATGTTTGCCAAAATATGCACAACAACTCTGTTGTGTCGGCCATTGAGTGAAACACCAAACAGGGCAAAACAGGCTCACAAAACACGGTACACAGACGTCTGCGATGTGGCGCTCAGGCAGAGTTCACACGGAGTGCGTCCTCCCACATTCAACAGGCGTTGCGTCGCACCTGACGACGCAGGTCGTGTTGCCTCGTGCAGAGACGCAATGCGTGACGCATCAGGTGGGCGTGGCCCAACTCTGTACGCCTGCTTCACAACTGACTCGTCCGTGGCGCAACGCACAGCCCCCCGCCTCCTCGAGTTTTCGCAAAAAGTTTGTCCCTCAAGTCTTTCAAAGAGGTTCTTTGGGAAATACAAACTTCAGCAACACAAAGATTTTGGAGGAAACGAACAAGTTGCTCGCCCAGTCTTCTCGTTCGTGCAATTTCGTTCCATTTTTCAAAGTTCGTGCATTTTTCCAAAGGGTGAATTGTTTCCGAGAGTCAAAATCGTGCGTGTGTGTGAAAAAGGTGTGCGTGTTGCTGTCATATTGTTGAAGTTACAATTTGGTGTCAAATTATGAAAGTGAAAGGAAATCACAGATGCTCAAAATCCCGCGAAACCCAAAGAGATCAAATTTGCGCAAAAAGTTCCTGGCTGCTGCACAAAAATGTGACACCGTGCCTCAAAATTTCCATCTCTTGAAATATTGCGCGAAAATGCCGCGCTCAGCAGAGTGAATTTCCAGCGGAAAGTTTCAGCAGACACACCCTGATGGCGGGTTCACATCGGGGTGCGTCATGCGCTGCGTCTCCGCGCAAGTCAAGAGGCGTTCTGAGACATGGCAATGGCGCTGCGTCCAAGTGCGACTTTGTCGGTGGGCGTGGTACGGTTTACGAGGAGGATATCTCATCGCGAACAATCATCCTGATATTTACATGTGAAGGAGCAACAGCGTTGAGGTCCCCCTGGTAAAGCACTGAAGCACGCAATTATCACAGGGAATGAGCGTTGTGTACCCACATGTCAACAGACTTCGTATCTCATGTGCACAAGTCAGCGGGCGCTAGATACGTTGTTTCTGTTTGTGTGATTGCTTGCAAAACAAAGTGACGGATACTTCTGCACGTCAACGGGCGTCGCATCGTCGCTTGCACTGACCCGGAGTGCGTGACGCATCTTGCGTGGATGAGGCCTGAGAGCAGAGGTATTCCCGTGCACTGTCCTGTAAAATCTCTCCAATGGCGTGCAACCAGAAACTTTCCTTGCGTGTGCCAATCTGAGGTTTGTGAAGCAAAGTGCTGTGTCCTTGAAACCCACAAAATATCAAAGGCAACAGCCACACGATTGAGAAAGCAAATGTTTATGTTTGGTTTCGACAGCAGTGATCATTTCCGGTGACAATGATACAAATTACAAATTTGTTCTGTCGCGCAAAAGGAGGAAAGCAAAATTAGACAAGTTTGACGGACGGTGTGCTGGCAGATATGAAATCATGAGACGGATTCAAAAGTCCCAGCAAATGCAAAGATAATTGTTTGTTTGACGTGGACTGTGACTCTCTGGAGTAGCAAACCACTGTGAACTGTGGATCTGTCCGAAACAACAACATGATGTGATTGAGGACGAACCAGGGATTTGGTCAGGAGGAGCCTCACCCCACAGGGGGCGTCTCGACTGATCATTCTCATGGAAAAGGCAAAGCGACTGTGGCACAAACTGAGAGGGGTAAGGGAGGGGCCAGCGTCACTGTGTGTTGACGTGCGGTGTGAAGGATAAAGCAGTTCTGAAACACGTGCGACCGGGTTGCACTTGATTGCTGCAACTGTCCACTTTGTTTGCCTGTGTGTGCCTGTGTTTGTGCACTTGTGTCTGTGTGTGTGTGTGTGTGCGTATCTGTCTGTCTGTCTGTCCGTCTGTCTGTCTGCAATCTCTGTCTGTCTCTCTTTGTTGTGTCCTCTGCCTCTCTTTCTGTGTTTTCTCACTCTCGCTCCCTCGGCCTCAAGCTACACTGGAAGCTGCTGCTCTTCGGACTGTTTTTACACAACGTGACACCGCACTGACCCTGACTCCATCTCTCTCCGCAGGACCTGTGCTACCCGATGACGTACCCGCGTCTCGGTCACGCCCTCATCGTCAACAACGTCGCTTCCACACAGCCGGGGTCCACGGCCGACGAGAGGGTCCTCGAACGGACCTTCACAGAGATGGGGTTCAGTGTGAAGACCGAGAGGGACCTCAGCCAACAGGTGGGTCTGGGGAGGGTCCCGGGAGGGGTCCACAGGGAGGGGGGGTTCTGGGCTCTGATGGGGAGGGTTCTCGAGCGGACTTTCACAGAGATGGGGTTCAAAGTGAAAACTGAGGACCTTGGCCAACAGGTGGGTCCGGAGGAGGGTTTGGGGGAAGGTCCACAGGGAGGGTCCTGGGGAGGGTCCAGAGAGAGAGTTCTGCAGCAGACCTTCACCAAGATGGGGTTCAGTGTGCGGACTGAGAGGGGCCTCATGCAGCCAGCAGGTGGAGAAGGGCAGCCTTTGCGCGAAGCGTCAGGCCGAGGGAGGGGTCCAGGTGTAGCCAAGGGGTGTCGGGAGGGGGAGGCTGTAGGGAGGCAGAGTCATCAGGCCAGAGAGGAGCCTGTGTTCACGGGAGGGGCCAGAGGGAGGGAGAGGGTCCGAGACAGGACCTACCGTCGACACCGCAAATGATCCCACAGCCCTCAGGCTATTGGAGATCTGTCAAACCAACTCTGTGAACGCGTGTTGATTCACCACAGCAAATGAAGCGGCTGAAGGTGTGGCTGACGGAGGAGGAGACGCACCGAGACTCGAGCTGCGTCCTGTTCACATTCATCGGGCACGGCAACGAGAAGGGCTGGCTCATGGACAAGGACGAGAAGGTGCGACGGGACGGGACGGGACAGAACGGGATGGGGGAAGGGGGGGATTGGGCATGATGGGAGGGGAGGAGAGGATCGAAGGGGAGGGGTGCGGTTGGGCAGAGTAGGTAAGGGGAGGGAAGGGGAGGGGAGGTGTGGGGAGGTGTGGGGAGGGCAGGGTGGGTTTGGCCAGGGTAAGGTGGGACCGGGTGGGGCAGGGAAGACCTGAGCAGGGAGCAGCAGGGTGGGGATGGGCAGTGTGCGGTTGGGTAGGAGTAGCAGAGCATGGATGGTGGGACTGAACGAGCAAGGCAGGGCAGGGCGGGTGGGGTGGCGTAGGAAGTTGAGTGCCAGGCCGGATGTGTCAGTGCCTGTGAGTACTCTCCATTGAATACTTGCCGTTCTCGCCACCAGGCGGCGTGGTTCCTGGAGGCGCTCGTGTCTGAACTCAGCGCCGTCGAGACGCTCGTCGGGAAACCCAAGGTGCTCATCATGCAGTCCTGCAGGGGGAGTGAGTATCTTTGAGTATCTCTCACAGCAGTCAGTATCTCTGAGTATCTCCTGCAGAAGGAGTGAGTATCTTCAGGAACAAAACCCGTGACGCTTCGAGTGTGATCCCTGCCCGTGCACACGTCTCGCGATTCCAGAGCCCCGGGGGCGCGGACTTCCACCGCTCTCTCTGGAGTGGCGTCTGGGGCAAACGATCTGACGTAATGGCAATCATCACACGTGACGAAAAGGCGTTTGATAAACAAGAATGCTTGCAGGTGGGACGAGCGAGGGGCGGCCGCGCGCGGATGCGCTGGCGCAGCGCGACGATGGCGTTCACCTGCCGATCCTCCCGGACAAGGCGGACATGTTCATAGCGTACGCGACGGTGCCAGGATACATGTGAGTAAACCACTCACGCATACATGCACTCACACACACGCACATGCGGCCAGACAGACTGACAGACACACAGGCAGGAAGACAGACAGACAGACAGACACACACACACACACACACACAACTTTCTGACAAGTCGGACAGGTTCATTGCCAACACCGCCGTCCCTGGTTGCACACGCACACACGCACTCACACACACGCAGGCACACACGCACACATGCACTCACTGACACACAAACACATACACAACTTCCCGATCCTCCCCGACAAGGCCGACAGATCGTAGCGTACGCTACCGTGCCAGGATGCATGTGAGGACTCTACATGTATCACACACATACACACACACACCCCCTTGCCCTTGCAGGATGCGGAGGCCGGTGTAGCATGCCCGGTTGGCTTGCATGCCCCATTGACACGTGTCAATGGGGCATTGGTCTACCACTCATGTCCAATTGACATGTGCCGTGGTCAGAGAGGCAAGGGGCTGACCCCCAAATGTTCACCGGTTGTCATCTGATTCTCTCTCCACAGAAGCCGGGCTGGAGGGGAGGGAGGCTCGGACTACCTCCAGGCCTTCGCGTCCCTGCTGCGTCAGAACTACACGACACGTCACATCCAGGACATCTACCTTATGGTCAAGCAGTACATGGTGCAAAAGACCAAGGTCAGTCCCAAGGTCAAGTGGTGATCAGAGTCAAGGTCAATCAAGGTAATCAAGGTGAGAGTAAAAGGTCAGATGTAGAGGGTCAGTGGCAAGAACAAACTTGAACCCAGGCTGGTGCCAGGCTGAAACAACGACCTTGCAAGGTGAGGGTCAGAACAGGGTTGTGAGGCCAGCCACAGAGTGAAGTCAGAGACGGTTCAGGGTCAGGAATTGGGTCAACATTGCATCAAGATCAGTCCTGAAGTCACGTCGTCAATGACAACACTAAACCTCGCATAGAACGCCAAACTCTTTCTCGCTTGTCAATATGTCTGCAAAATTACGTGAACAATGTTTCTCCATAAAGAGTTTCTAATCACAAAAAAACTCCAGTTGAACACATGCGAACAGATAGCCACTCCATGCCACATCAAAATATGATCCTCATTTGTCATTGTTACAGGGAGAGCAGTGTTCGGAGGAGCGCAACAGTCTCGTCTACAAACTCAAGTTCCAGAACCAGGGTTCGGACCAGGACCATCTGGGGTCCGGGACGCACCCACAGCAGACAGGACCCGCCCTCAGACCCTCCTCAGACCCCCAGGCCACGACCCAACCCCAGCACCAGCCCCCGTCTCAAGGACCCTCCTCTCAGGAGGATCGGAACCAGGCGGACTGGCCCCTATGGGAGCCGAACCAGCCGAAGAACAAGCCGACGACGCAGTGGAACCAGAGGCAGTGGAGCCACGGGCAGCCGCAGGTCCCTCCCGGGGAGGGTCGGGCCCCGCCCCCGGGGGCCTACCTCGTCCAGTCGGAGGCGGAAGACCCGGTGACACACGGGGACAGGAAGGCACCGCCCATCCCTCCACGAAGCTTCAATGCTGAGCTAAACGCCTCTCGGCCCGCGCCTCCAAACCACGCAGGGGGACCGTCGAAGGACAAGACCCTCCCCAGCCCCCTCCCCAGCCCCTGGACAACCCCATGGGAGGTCCCACCAGCCCCCGAGGACACCCCGTCCCCCTCCGAGAAGACCCCTCCAGGCCCCCGGAGCTCCCTACCTGGAACCCCCACTGGCCCCCAGAGCCCCCTGACCCCCTCTGAGAAATCCCCCACAGACCCCTCATTCAGAAGAAAATCCTCCTCCTCAACCAGTTCAAAATCCCCGACCAGCCCCAAATCCTCCGTCCTATCCAAGCTCCCCTTTAGCCCCCGGACCCCCTCGGGCCCCCGGCTCCAGCTGCAGCGGGCCGCCACGGTGGACCAGCCGCTCCCTCCCGGGGGCGCACAGGCCCGCGGGCCGCAGCTCCGGAGTGCCCAGTCCATGGACCAGGGGCGCAGGAGGGAGTCGGGTCCCGGAGGAGGGGCAGAGGTGCGTCTGTCGAGCTGTCGTTTTCTGCGCGTGAGCAATTCGTGTTCAAGTTTTGCGCTCAGCCAGCATCACTCCAAAGTAGACCTCAGCTCCTGACCTGTTGTTTCCAGTGAAGCATCACACGGGTCTGACAGACGAAGCACGCATGCCTCACTCACACACGCACGCACACCTCAGCTCCTGTTTTGATGTTTCCATGGCAGGTCAGCCTGAAGCACCTGGTGACGCACGACATGGGTCTCATCGCGTGGGGCGACACCCGCCTCACGGTGCTGCCATCGTCCGGAACGTTCGTGTTGTGGCGCAAGACAGAAGAGGCGGGCAGCCCAGGGATGCTGACCTACAGGTGCGGTGTGCGCGCGTGTGTGTGTGAGGTATGTGGGGTGGGTGAGGGGGGTGTGCGTGCACAGCAATGCACTGCCACATTCTCTGATGGGTCCAAACACCGGGTGGACGTGAATGAAGAGCAGCCTGTACGCGTGTTTGACCAAGCTCCGTGTGTGTGTGTGTGTGTGTGTGTGTGTGTGTGTGTGTGTGTAAGTCAGGTATACGTGACAGTAATTAAACTCCATGTTCACCTTCCAGGGGCCCGAACTCTGGGTGGAGACGACTCAAGAAGCAGCCGCGGTTCTGCTCCCATGAGGACGGGGTCTTCATCCAGGCTCTGAGTGTTGGGGTGCAGCAACCGCAACAGCAGCAACAACAGGAGCTGCTGGCCGTCAGCTGCATGTACTGCGAGGTGATCCGCCTCTACAACCTGGAGACGGGGGAGGTGGGCGTGGCCTTCTCCGACCCCAGCAGCCACCCCGGGGGGATGTGCCAGGGGGACGAGGGGAGGCTGTTCGTCGTGCACGGGGGAGCCGGACCCAAGCAACAACAGCAACAACAGGTGCAGCAGCAACAAAGACAGCGACAGCAGCAACAACAGCAGCAGCAACAGCAGCAGCAACCCAAACTGATCCTGCAGCTGAACTGCTCCACCCCAGAATTCAAGATGTCTGGGTTCATCGAATCCGGGATGGACTCCTTCTACGCCCTGTGCTTCATCCCCCGACACGACCTGATGGTCATCTCAGACAACACCCCTGGAGCCCCCAGGGTCAGGGCCGTGACCCTGACCTTTGACCTGCAGTGGGAGGTGAGGGGTCAGGTGGAGGGGGCGGAGTGTGACCCGCATGGCATGGCGTATTACGGGGGCCTGGACGTTGTGTTTGTGGCGGACGGGAGGAACTCGCGGATCCTGGTGCTGGGGCCGGAGGACGGGGTGGTGAGACAGGTACTGCCCCTGGGGAGGACAATGGGGGAGATCTGTAGTCTGTGTGTGCACAACGAGCAGATAGTTGTGTACCACCAGTACTTGAAGAAGGCGAAGGTTTCCCACTTCTCTATACAGTGACGTATGCGTGTGTGTCTACGTGTGTGCGTGTAAGGGTTAGGTCAGGTGTGTGTGTATGAAGTGTGCGTTTGTGAGAACCTCTCTGTGTGTGCGCGCAACAAGTACAGAGATGGTGGTGTGTCTTCTCGTTGTACATTTCCAATTCTTGTTGTAAATTACCATTCTGTTGAAGTGCGTGTGTGTACGTGAGGTGTGCATGGATAAGTGTAGCTGCAGAAGAAAAACAGATCGTTGTGTGCCACGAATGTGCGAGGAAGATTCTCTCACTGAATTCTTCTGTACTTGCGTGTACGATGTGTGCGTGCGTTTGACATGGCGTGAGCTGAAGCTTCGTTCCGTCAACTGCTGCCACTGTTATTTTGTTGAACGGAATGAATTTTTTGCTGGACAAATCGGCTGAACAATGCTCGTCGCATGAGTCGCGGACTCTGTTGTATTTGTTCAATGACATCGCTTTGTGGTCTGCACATGTTGCTTGTTTGCGGCCTGTACACAATTCAATACAGTTGTTCTTGTTGTAAATCAAGGCATTGATTCCACGTCTTGCCATTTCGTGCAGAACCGCGCGCTTGCCTCTGATCATGGATGTGCAGCGTGTGTGTGTGTGTGTGTGTGTGTGTGTGTGTGTGCGTGATTCACTGATCTGATGAGAACTCTGCTCTCGAATGCACTGCACAAAACTCTTTTGCCATGAAACGTGACATTTTGGAAAGTTGTGTTCACGTAATTGGCTCTTGTGAAAAGAGTGTCACAATCTGTACGAAGCAACAATTCACACATTTCTCCTTGCTTTGCATCCCAGATTATTCGTTTGTTGGACACGTCCAAAGACAGACAAGAATGCGGTCATTGTTCGAATTGTTCGGGTGGAACTGCATACACCTGGCAGAATCCAGAATCTTGCTTTGTTTTCAACTAACTTTTCATTCCATCACTACCTCATCGATGTTGTTTATCTCAATTTGTCGAGAATTTGCCAAGCTTGTAGCCAGACATGTTCAGTTCAAATTGAAAGATTTTGAGAGTGCTCGTTTACTTTGGGCACCCACACTATAGACATGATGCTTCCACTTGCCATGCGCATATGTCACGAAAAAAGTTAATTTATTGCGAAAATAAAGTAACGAACCGTGAAAATTTATCGTGAAGTGATTTCTGAAGTTATCGTGTCTGTTTGGAATCAGGTCTCGGAGACTTTCGTCACGGCGCAAAGGGCGGTCAGTGTGGAATCCACTTTCATACAGAACTACTGCAAGCAACGTTTCGACGCCAGCGTCAATTTTCAGCGTAAAAAAACCGCACTCTTTTCGTGTGGATACATTTGACCACAGCTTTTCAATGCGCGTCAAATCTTCGACACTTAAGTAACTCTACCGCACTGAGAAAATAAATTGCCGTTGCGTCAAGAAATGGTGGCCACCGTTTCTTTTTGACGCCGGCAAGATGAGATCCATTGCCGTCGGAAAACGGCTTTGGGCCATGAAAGCGCCTTGAAGTGGACATTGGAACTTTGACCCATCTTGTTGGTCTCAGTATCGATTGTTTGTTTGATCAATAATCAATATTCAATATCTTCTGCGAGCAATTAGTGTCCGATGTCACCTGTAGAATCTTGAGTCAGATGATCCAATGTCGGTTTGGCCCTGGTCACTCGCTGGTGCTGAGAGATTTGTCATGGAATGACTGTCACTCTGGTTTTTCAACGATCCGACTGGAACACACATTGTTGTTTGTCACTCCAGTCAGTGCCTTGTGCGAACCGAGCTCATTAGTAACGGAGGTCCCTGGTGCAGCCGTCCAACCCCAGCATGTGTGGATTGATCGCGGGGCCATGGCCAACAACGTTCTCCATGTGAGTCAACAATAACACAGAGGAGAGTACGGTGCACCAAAATGTCCGCTCAAAAATGTCAAACTTTCTTGTGTTGTCATTGAACCTGTCCACAAAATATTGGCTGATCTGAAGCAAATCGAACTCGAAGATCCAGAGATCCAGACCTGTATCGACACAGTGGAAATCCGAGTCAGAGCTCATTTTACGGAGAGGCCAGTCCGTCCGAGATCTTGGACAGAAGAAAGCAAAAGTATGTGAATCGTGTTGTTGCACAAGGCTGGGTTTCTGGCAAATGCAAAATGGTGGCCTGAAGGAAAAGAAACCCGCTCTCCAGTGTTTGTTTTGGGGTGAGACACTACCTGTGGATGATTTTTAAATTTTGAATGGAATCCTTGAACATTTCCCTGTTGTAGGATTTGTGTTGACCAGATATTTTGATTGTTGCAGATTGTTTTCTGATTGGTGCGACGCAAGAGCATTGCAGAGAGAAAAGCAATCAACTACTGATGAAATGCATCCATCAATGCATTGGATGCTGCACATTTTCCTGTTGTTGTGTTGTGCTACAATATTCTACACTGCTTATTTTGTCTCCAAAAAAGAGTCTCACCTGAATAACGATTTTATCAAGACAACAGTAAGGGAGAGAGAAATAATAGAAAATCTGTCAACTATTATGAAACATTTGGAATGGGTTAATAAAGGTATTGCGAAGGCCAAAAAGGTTTTGCTGAACATTGAAACAGATACAAAGGGAATAAATACCACAGACAACAATACTTTGACAGAATTAAAACAACCAGAAATGCAGGTTTTGCCAGAGATGGAAATTCTGAGAGACTTTGGACTCTACTTGAGAATGTACCACAAGATGAGACATTATTATGAGACTATGTTGGTTCCCAGTATGAAACAGTTTTGGTTTCTACCTGTAAATCTGACAGTTGTTCTGGATGACACACCTGAAGACAGAACATTTGGTCAAGAAATATCCCAGAAATACCCTTATCCAATCATTTGCTATCAACCCAAACCAAATCCCAAATTTTTTCATGGACAAGGATACAATTGGATGCAATTATCTATGTTGTTAGTTGAAACTTGTTTCAACAAGAAGTATGTTGGATTTGTTGATAGTGACACATTTTTCACAACACCAGTGACTCCAGAGCTTCTGTTCAATCAAACAAAACCAAACATAATTGGTCAGTATGGAAATATTATGACTATTTGGCCCAAAGCAACAAAACTATTTCTTTTGAGAAATGAAGTCTTCAGATGCATGTCCTACTTTCCAGTTGTCATGAAAGTGGAACACATCATTGAAATGAGAGACTACATTGCAAAAGTTCACAACAGATTTTTTCTCACTATATTCTCAAGATTTTCAAAAAGTGCTGTGGCATATTCACAGTTCAACCTCATGTGTAATTATGTGTGGTATTTCCACAAGGAAGAATATCAGTTTTTTGCTCAATTCAGAAGAGCTTACAGGCTACCCAGAAATCATAGTGTTTACACTGCAAGAGAATCTGATAATTACTATGATAAACATTTGACTGAAGCCATGAAGTTTCCATTCCCAAGGTCATCTATTCATTTCAAATACCACAGAGGAGGAGTGTTCCCCTACATTGAAGGAGTCAGTGAGAAACAAGTGCCTCGTATAATAAAGGAAGGACAGTGTTATTCTGGAGGCTTCATGTGGTGTCCTGAAGCATGTTGGGGTCTCATTGAATCGTCTCTTCATAAAGCCTTGTTCATGTTTGAAGACAGTGACTGGACTTGGGATGAAAAATGCCTGGAATCCCAGAGAAGACATTACCTGAATGTTGAGACTAATTACAAAGAAGAAGTGAAGAAGAAGGTTCTGGAATGGTGCCAAGAACAGACCAAGGATTAGCTTCTGCTGAAGTAGTTTTGTTCTTCTTGAACAGTTTCGTCAACAAAATATAAATCTGTTTCTGTTTTCGGCTTGTCTTGGTCATTGTTGTTGTGTGAGCAAAAGAAGAGGTGTTGAGTGAATGCTTTTGCAACACAAGGCAAGAAAAGTCCTGATGGCTTCAGTTGAGACAAAGCCCCTGTTCCTGTTTGATGAAAGCAAAATCAGGAGACAATGCATCAATTGCCCACGTGACAAAATAGTCTGTGACCAGCTCTGCAACGTTTAACGTCATCAAATCCTTTCTTTGTGAAATTGGCAAAATTTATCCCTTCCTACAAATGTTGAATGTCTCTTTGTGTCAATATATATTTGGCTCTCTTGGGGGTCACGTTGTTTCTGTGTGAACCAATGGTTACCGTGCAACTATTCTTGGACCCTTGTGGTGACGGTGTAAAAACTGAGCGTTGCCAACCTTTTTGTGGGGAACAACATATATTTTTTTCTTTGATGCCAGGGACACACAGTTTGTTTGGTTGTTTTCTTGGATCAGACAAATCCAACAGGTGTGAGTTCAAATGCTGAAAAGCGCAACTGCTTCGCACTGCCCCCTTGAATGGATGAGTTGTGTTTTCTACAACGCTGTGGTCACATCATCTCTCGTATTTGACCTCATTGTTGGAACAATGGTTCCAACTCAATCAGACAATTTTTTTCTCAATCAAATGTCTCAAAATGCCATTCTGTGATCTCTCAGCATTGTTTCTAGGGTGTGTGAACCCTTACATCCCAGCCAGCAAATGTGTGAACAGCGAGGCAAACAACACATCAGGGACTCGCTGTGTATAGAACATTGATCTTCAGTGTGGGCCCACACCTGATCCCCAATTTTGCCAATGAACAATCGATTTTGTGAACACCAGGCTTTTGGAGGAAACTTGAACCAATGATCCAAAGTTTGTTTGAACCAACATAGCAATGAAAGAACAAGGTGCGATCAGAAAGTTGATATCAGAAAGTTGCCATGAAAATTCAAAGGCTAAAATGTGGAACTGTTGCTCTTTAAATTGAGTGATAATGAGCTGTATGAGTAAACTTGTTGAGCCATTCCTTCCTTCAAACAAATTTCAGCACCACTTTCATGTCTTGAGACAAAGTTGGAGTTCCAATTTTGTGGTTGTTTCTTTTGGGGAGGGTGCCCTCACACTCCATTGCCATTTTGATTTGGCAGAAAAGTTGTTGGCAGAAACAGTTTTTGTGGAACCAGCACTGTTTGGTTTTCCAAGGTTCTTTGATTCCCTTTGCCAAAAAACATGATCAACATCACTGCATGTTGCACAACTGCTCACATGGCATGAACTGTTGCATTTCGATCTCACCCATTTCTTTTCTTTTGACTGATACAGACCAACACAGTTCAAATTCAGGCCCTCTGGAACTTAGGAGCTCACACCCATTCTGTTTCTCAGCTCAGGTGCGGCTCAAGCCCTTTTTAGTGATTTGCGCTAGGTACTGGTCAAGCATGATGCACTACAGGCAGCCTCTTCCGAAAGTATTGGTACAGCATTTTCTCTATGAAAATGGTGCTCAATTGTGTTCATATTTGGTGTGTTGATTTGTTCTTGGTCAAGGATAATACACCAGTGAGGAAGTTGATCAAATCATAGCTGAAGAAAATTGGCATTCTTCCAAGAGTGTTTTAACTTGTGTTCTATATTTGTCTGGTACTGTTGACCTTTGACGACCCCAGGTGCAAATCACGTGAGCTCTATGGGGGTATTTTTAAGGGGGGATGCCTTGGTTAGATGCATTGTTTGCTCCTGACAGCTGTGTGTCCAGGAAGTCACTGCATCAGTTCAGGAATGCAAAGTGTGATGCATTCAGTGTGAACTGGGCACAGTAGATTTGATCCAAATTTCAACATTTAATATTTATTCAAAATCTTCTGTGAGCGACAAGTCTCGAGTGTGGAATATTGAGTCCGTGATCCAAGGTGGGTTTGGCCCCCAGAGAAAAAGACGAACAACAACTTGTTTTGTTGAAATGCAAATTCAGTGTGGCAGTCATTCCATCAGCACTGAGAGTTTAGCTCTGTATTGTAAGGATGTTTTGTGGCTGCGAAACATAGTGCTGAATTATCCATGTTGATAGCAGACAGGCTTTGGTGCTCAGGACAGCCCAAGTCTGAAGGGCCTTATCTTCGGGGTTCTTCTGTGTGTTCTCAGTGAGAGTCAAAGCAACATGGAAAGGAGTTTGGTTGAGCAAAATGTCCACTCAAATTTCAAGCAAAGCTTGTGTTGTGATTGAAAATTGTTCACAAAATCCTCATTGATTGACACAACACACAAACTCAAAGATCTAGAGATCCAGACCTGCAATATCGGAGGCATGGACATTTGAGCCAGAGCTGCGATATCTCATGGAGAGGCAAGTCTGGGCCAATATCTAAGATCTTTCACCCTGTCAATTGTGCTGTTCAAGAACACTGGCTTTGTCTCAGATCTTAAAATTCGTGGCTGCTCCTAAAGGAAAATAACCCTGTTCCAATTATTTTCTTGTGACAATGCTTGTGTGTGAAATTAGATTTCCAGTATGACATTGTTGTGACAATAACGTGTGTTTGACGAGGATATTTTGATTGTTGCAGATTATTTCTAAAACAAAAACAGTCCAGACAAAGGAGCTGCAGAAATGCGTTCGTCAATGCATTGGATGTTCCACATTTTCCTGATGTTGTGTTGTGCTACAATATTCTACACTGCTTATTTTGCCTCCAAAAAGGAGCCTGACTTGAAGGAAGATTTCAGCAAGATGGCAGTAAAGGAGAGGGTTTTGCTAGACAATCTCTCACACATTATGAAACATTTGGAATGGGTTGATAAAGGTTTTGCCAAGGCCAAAAGTATTTTGCGGAGCATAGAAACAGACACAAATGGAACAAACAGAAGAAACAACAATACTTTGATAGAAAGAAACCAATATGAAAGTAAGGCTTCGCCTGAGGCAGAGATTCTGAGAGACTTTGGACTCTACTTGAGAATGTACCACAAGATGAGACATTTTTATGAAACCATGCTGGTGCCAAGTATGAAGGAGTTTTGGTTCATACCAGTAAATCTGACAGTTGTGTTGGATGACACACCTGAAGACAGAACATTTGGTCAAGAAATATCCCAGAAATACCCTTATCCAATCATTTGCCATCAGCCTGTCATAAATGCCAAGTATTATCATGGAACAGGATTTGGTTTGATGCAATTATCTATGTTGTTAGCTGACACTTGTTTCAACAAGAAGTATGTTGGATTTGTTGATAGTGACACATTTTTCACAACACCTGTGACTCCAGAGCTTTTGTTTGACAAAACAAAACCCATTGTTATTGGCCAGTATGGAAATCTTATGACTAATTGGCCCAAAGCAACAAAACTATTTCTTTTGAGAAATGAAGTCTTCAGATGCATGTCCTACTTTCCAGTTGTTATGAAAGTGGAACACATTATTGAAATGAGGGAATACATTGGAAAAGTTCACAACAGATTCTTTCTCACTGTATTCTCAAGATTTTCAAAAAGTGCTGTATCATATTCACAATTCAACCTCATGTGTAATTATGTGTGGTATTTCCACAGGGAAGAATATCAGTTTTATGCTCAGTTCAGACGACCTTTTATTTTGCCCAGAAATCATAGTATTTACACTGCAAGAGAATCTGATGAATATTACAAGGAACATTTGACTGAATCTATGAAGTTTCCATTCCCAAGGTCATCTATTCATTTCAAATACCACCGAGGAGGAGTTTTCCCCTACATCAGAGGAGTCAGTGAGAAACAAGTGCCTCATGTAATAAAGGAGGGGTGGTGTTATTCTGGAGGCTTCAAGTGGTGTCCTGAAGCATGTAGGGGTCTGAATG
>JAAUXT010019386.1_pt1 | contig 15309 bp, 14 predicted proteins | sample 7278171 | NCBI WGS metagenome assembly JAAUXT01 (sample SAMN14350112, study PRJNA611818) | marine sediment metagenome | isolation source: surface marine sediment (1.8m) | place: French Polynesia: Moorea | collected 2018-08 | reverse complement strand
CTAACTTTAAGAGATTTTTCTCTCACTTTTTCCTTTTTTGTTACTGGTTGAGTGATTTGATATGGAAGACAAAGGTTGCCTCTTTGCTATTCCCCAAGGATTGGTAAAAACTTGCACCCGATCCACACAAAACGTTGCCCAATCGGTTACTTAGATTGCATGCCTCGTATCAACAAACGAAGATAGAGCAACGACAGGCATCGGAGAAAGTTCCTCAATTCACTTCTGCAGCTGAAGTTGCTCCCTTTTTCTTTTTTTCACAATTGAATTGTCAAATATGTGGTACACACTGCATATTCCTTACCAGAAGACAGACCTTGCTCAATCTCCCTTTTTGTGGTGATAAATTTGTTCTCATACAGCTGTATGGTGGACCTTCTGACCGGACATCTGTCCTGGTGAAGAGTCTGACACAGCGACAAGTCGGAAGGTAAATTTTCAAGACCAAAGAAAATGTGAAAGCTTGGCTTTCGGCTTTCTACTCAACGTACCACAAACAAATTTACACATCATATTGAAACGAAAACAAAAAAAACACTTGCAAATTGCGTCTTGAAGAGCATTCCAATGCATTTCTTCGCACAAAAGAGGAGAAACAACAAAACTTGCCACCAATGATGGAAAATTCAGGCAGAACGTCTGGCTGGACAGGTGGGTAAATCAACAGTAGAAAATGCATTCAAACACCCTCCAAGAACTGTACTACATACTGGTTCAAAGACATGTCAACAGGTCACAAGGTTTGACCCTTGCAAGGTCATACTTTCATCAACAGTTTCGTTTCTGACCCTGTCGAGGATCTTTCCGAGCTGCAGTCCGAGTACTGTCTTTGTTTATTGCTCTGTGCACTGCACATGAGATCTTTGGTTGTTGGTGCAGCGGCACACTGTTGTTGCTGTTGCTGCATATGATGTTGTTGCATCAGTTTTTGTTGTTGCTGAGCAAGTATGTGATGTGGGTGCTGCAACTTGAGGTTGCCGTGGTAAATGGGACACAGTTTCTGATTCTGCTTCAAATGCTGCTGGTGATACTCAGCCATCAATGCATTTTGTCTCTTGAGAATGTAAATGGCAAAAATTATGATGGCCAACAGTACACAGGCGCCCGCCACTGGCACTGCTATGTAGAGAGGGTTGATGGTTTTTCTGCGGGACTGCTGCCTGGGTTTGTAGATGTGCGCTTTTTTGGAGCTGGGCTGGTCGCTGAGTGGTCGGTTCTCGGAGTCGAACGGATCGGAGTCGCGCTGAGCAGCCTGGTCATTTTGCCGCGGGTACGGAAGGCCACTGTCCAGTGGTAGTTTGTCACCCTGACCGCCGCTGTTTCGCTGGGCGTTCTCTGCAAAACGAAAGGAAATTACGTGCATCAGTCACCTTGGACGAAGCAGAACAACAATATAGGCCAGATTGTGTTTGGCAGGAAAGTCTCGGTGGCGTGGCGTGTGAGAACAAAGTGACCAAAACAATCACAATCCACTACTTACTCTTCATCTGCTCGAGCCAGGGTGTGGGTACGGTGGGCACGACGTCCTTGTTGCACCACTCCTGTTTGCAACAGTGGAGGACGGGCCAGGGACCTGTGTAGACCTGCGGCTTCCGGTTCTCACACAGCAGCGGCGTCCGCTCGTCTATGCACCCGCGCACTATGCCTGAAAAATACGAGTTTGGACTCTTTCTTCTCACAGAACTCGAAAGAACACAAATGGGAATTGTGATCTGACAAATATCTCCAATACTCACCACGTTTGAGTCCTGGGTTGGAGGCAACGTCCCCCGGCATGTTTTGCACGTAGCACATGTGCTCCGACGTGCACGAAGTTTTGCCTTCGCTGATGCATTCCGCCGTCGTGCAGATGCATTGAATACTACCTGAAAACAGAAAATACAAACAAATATCTCAAGGGTTGTGTTCATTCTGATTGGAAGTGGACGAGCAACTGGTTTCACCGATTTCGGCACAAAAAAAATCCCGCAAACTCGTTCTTCCAAAGTTATCATTTTTCAGTGATGGAAACACGAAAAGGCCAGTTTGCAAAAAATTTTGACGACACCTGACGAACGTCAAAGAGTACCGCGTGCCAGCTGGACACTCAGTAGAGGGGCCATAGTGTCTGTTGGAAAGAAGTTCAGCGAAACTGCTTTTCTCAATTGAGCAGCTATTTTCATCTGAGACAAAAGGAAACAAAAACATGCACAAACACCTCCCAAGGCAGCATACACTGTCATGACTCTTGCAGATAGAGATGTTCAAGAGTGTTGCGGGGTGTGGAAAAAACAGCTGCAGAGTGTCGGGGTTACGATAATGTTTGCTGTTGTACAACTCATCAGCAGTGCAACACGCGCACAGCTGTCGACCCGTCGTCGTCTGTCCATCAGGCGAGATTTACACCGCTGTGGTGATGAAGACGTCAGTTCTATTTTTTTTACCACCGACGCAAAAATCCAAGGAACATGTGTCATCCTTTTCAGGTGTTTCTGCAAGTCTTCATCAGGTTCACGAAAACACGTCGAGAGGGGGGCACCAACGAGATCTGTGTTTGCATCTCATTCAGACAATATTTCAGGCCCAACACAGTGAATCGGAATGAAACACAAGAAGTTGAGACACACTGCTCTGCGTTTGTGTTTCCACTCGCATTCTCGGGTCACTGCTCGAGCGGAATTCCATTCTTTCTGGTCTTTCTCCAAGCGAGTTGGAAACTGGATACGAACACAAAGGTTGCAAAAATGATGATTTTTCGAATGATTTCTGGGCGTACACTTTTAACTGTGTCAACTGGCTTCTCGTCGGGGGCTCAGTGTAGTATCCAAAGCAAATGTGTGACAGAATGAATGTTTCCTTGTTGCCAGAGATTATACGTAAATTGTGAACAAAAGAGGCTGACTACGGTTCAGTTTGACGATTGACTCAGACAACTTCAGCGAATAAAGTCTGAGTGTGAAGAAACTCTTGATCCGCCTCTGTCTCGCCATCGTCTCCCAACCATTAGGCGCCATTAGAGAGCAAATCGGACTTGGAATCAGCAGATGAGTATCTCGCTTCAAATATTTTCGCTGACGGGCTGGGCTCAGGCAGAGATGCGTTCTTCGATAAGCTTGTTTGGCGTTGGTAAAGAGCACCCTTCAACTTGTTCAAGAAACGCCGTCCGGAGGTCAGAACACACTGTTCGTGAAACGAAAGATTCGAAAGAATTGACAAGAATGCAACCTGGTTTGGCGTCGGTTGCGACCTGTTTGGACGTTCTCAACGTGCCCTTTGTCATTTTTGACTCGATTCGAAAACAACGAACTTGCTACTTGTGATCCACAACGCAAAAGCGTAAACATGTGAATCTAACACTTCTCAAACCCTTCAACAAAACGCCTATTTTTGGTGTGATCTCCACTTTAAGAATGTCAACAATAAGGTGCTCTGCACAAACAGTCCACTTCATAATGAGGGGTAATTTTCATAATGGCAGACCAGCACAAAGGCGCCCCGGCGTGCTACAGGGTGATTATGGGGTGCGGGGTACCTGGGGGGAACTCTCCGCAGATAAGAAGCAGGTATGCGGAGTGGGGATGGTACCCACTGGTGGGGCGCTGTGGAGGCGGTGCAGCAACAGCCACGGGGGCATCGGCAGGTTATCGGAAGTTACTTTTTCTTGAGCTTGTTTCAAAAATTGAACCTCATCAACGAGGCAGTTTTTAACTGTGCAAGTTTTCCGACAGTCAGAGTGTCCAAAAGAACAACGATCTCAATAAACTTCTTCATATTTTGCACAACACACTTGAAAATTACACGTCCGAGAACAAAGCTTTGGAGTGCCTTTGTTTGCGGGGCTTTTATTCTCCACGTTGTTTTTGCAGCACGAATACGTACTATGCTGCAGAACGTTTTGTGTGAACTCGGCGGCGGTAATTCCTGGTAGAATTGTGACAACAGCTCGTTAGAGTTGAAGGGATAATGCGACACAATGAGGTTGGTGTCGCCTCCTCACAGGCCACTTTGCCTCGCTGTGGCAGACATTGTCATCATGTTGCTGTTGGTCTGTATCACACACGAACGTACACATCTGTGCATGGGCCTCCTCTCCAAAAGAAACTGAGGGTCGTGTGGTCAATTTGTGATGTTTCAAAAAACGCATTGTCACACGTACTCGTGCGAGCAGGCTTCTTTCAGACACGGGAGGAATGACACAACGAAACGTGTGCACAGAGCCACTTCTCACGTTCAAACGTCGTCGGGTCAATGAATTGACATTTCCTTGGACAAGCCTGCTCTTCTCTCACCAAGCACAGAAATACTGACCAACGAAGACGGCACACAAAAATACAAACCCCGGAGGCAAGAGACGTAAATGGACTGCTTTGGAACGGATCCTTGTTTGTCTCTTTGCAAACATGTCCTCGCCCGGATCCCCATGTTCAGTTGTACCTGAAGAAAGATCCCCCAGGCAGCAAGCAATTGTGAGTGAGTGACATTTTGAACCAACACGGGAGCCAAAACATATCAATATTGCCGTGTGTATGAAAAGTCAACACACTGTTTTGCCTTGGTAAACATCTCGAAAGGTGCACGGAATAGAAATAGGACTCCACCATTCAGTCTGCACAGATCCATCAAATAGAATTTCGTTTCATTGTCCCGACAGGTTGAAAAAATTTGTGTTGTTGCTTCTGCCAGATTTGTATCAATGTGAGCTTCCGAGCGCACTTACAGATCGTTTGGAGAGCATCAGCCATTTCGTTCCTGACACAGTGGCGTGTTGGGTCATTTATGACATCAATTCTCGTGATGAAAACAATTCCGTCACAAACCCATGCACTCGTCAACAGAAATGTGAACGGATCACAAGTGGCAAAGAAGCTGGGTTTTTGCGCGCGAGAAGTGTCTGCGGGTGCTGGGAGCGGAGATTGGCTCTGATTGGAAACACTCGGCTCCACTTGAACACGATCAGAAACAATCACTTCACAACACTCTCGCACCAAGTCTGGTGCGAACATTTCAGCTCAAGCAACTCGACTTTCGCGCGCATAGCTTTTTCAAATCAGGTGAATTTCAGACCTTTTTTACCGCAAAGGACAATTCACTTGTTTTCCATTTTCTTCTGGAACCAACGAGAATACAGATTGCGAGCAAACCTAAGAAGCAGAGCAGCACAACTCTCACACTGAGAGGAGCATTTATCTCCTGCGGACCAACTCCTATCCTGGCTACACTTCATTACCTCCCTCCCTGCTGCACCAACACAGAACAACCGAGCCGGAATCATCGCTCAGAAATATGCAGAAGGAACTTTCTTTTTTGTAAAATTATGAGCTCATTGTTTCAATTTGGATTGTGCAGAGGTGCCTCATCAATTTGTGTCGCAGGATTTGCAACGTTTCGTTCCGTTTTCTCACCAGAAGTACTGGTTGTCACAGTCCGTTGAAATGTTCTTCAAACATGGGGATTGAGGACCACTGGTTTCTCAAAAATTAAAAAGATTTCTTCGCGATCAGGTACCCTAGCAAAAACTTCTTTCTTTCAACCTTGTCAGTGTGTGTTCAGAGATGTAGGACGCTTGCGGGAAACCTTGCTGACGTCTTCCCCCGAGCTGCACTCGAAAGTTGGTCCCCAGTGTTTTGTGTTCAAAAGCAGATTGTGGGTGAGGAGTCAGAGGTCCCACACTGAAGCACGCAACTCCATTGCTGTTCAAGAACAAACCTCAGTTCATAACTTGACAGAAACAACGTAACACGAGAAAAGCAATTGCAAACAACAAATTTGAAGACCTGCTCGTTCTTTTTGTTGTTTCAATCTCCTTGGCTATTTTGGAAACCAATGCATACAAAAACCACGATAAGCAATTGACAAGTCCATCGACTTTGTGGATGCTTTTTCGTTCCCGGCCCCTCGCTTCCCATGGCTCTCCAATCCCCGACTGTTCGCTTCTTCATCAATCTGCACCCTGCTGTACTGCGGTGTACTCAAGTACGCAGTACCTGACGGGTCGGAGCTGCGCACCTTTGCACTGTGGGTGCTGAAACTAATGAAGATTTATCCGCAGCTTATCAGCACCTCACAATCCCAGCCAGATCCGTTCGGTCTGATCAAACTCAACAACAAAGCACGCAGCCAGGAGATCCAGTTGGGTCAGAGGCTCGCAGGGTCGACCGGAGTGCGCACAGTTTTGTTCCACACAAAAGAACGGCAAGAATACGTACGTACTTTTGTGATGAGAAGCAATTTTCAAAGTTCATTACTTTCTGACTTGGTTTGTGATGTTGAAAAGGAAAGGTACTTGCTCCTGATCACAAAACAGCGAGACCTGGCGTGGGAAGTGTTGTTTTGGGGGCACTCTTCCGAAGAGGAAGACAGCACTTTCAGAGACGAACGTCAGATTCGTTGTCTGGTTCAGAAGTGCCACACATCCTCTTGACACACTGTCACAGACGAGCTCTCCTCGATCACCCGCCTAAGCTCCTTCCTGATTCTGACCTCAAAATCAATTCAACAATCACTTGTGTCAACAGGTGCAAACATGGATATTCTCCATGTCAAACTCAAGCAAAGTTGCGATCAGAACCTGAGGTTTGGCCCTTCTTCGACCAAATGCTGGAAATCCTCTGTGCCTGAAACAACCGATTCTTGACGACCCAATTCTCTCAAACTGATGCACTGGGGATCTGGGGGACAAGTTCATTGTCCTTGAAGTTCCGTTCTGTTCAGACTTATCTGACACTGAACTCCGTCTTCCTTCAAACTGAGTGCATCAAATGCATTCAGCCTGGTCCTTCAGTAATGGACTGCAAATCTTCAAATGGGATTCTCCGCTGATACGTGATTCCGTGGCCATTATTTGCAGACAAAAAGCGATGGAAATTCGATCCACGCCCTGGGTTCATTAGCCCATATCACAATGCGCAAAGCTCGGTCCGGTTGCAACGTAATGCAGGGGACTCCTTGACAGTACTTTGAAAACATTTGCAGAAATGCGGTCGGTTCTGACAACGCAAAGTTCACACGTTTCAGTGATCGGAAAAAGGAAAAAACATTGGACAAGACAAAGAAAGTGCAAACACGACTTTGGTCAAGGAGAGAAAAGAAACCGTTGTCAACTTGAAGTGACCAAAGAGAGAAGCTGCATCGAAGCAACGAAAACGGTCTTCACTCACACAACACCATTTTCCATTTGCTGCAAAATCAGATAAGAAGTGGAGAATCTACAGTATCGACACCAATTTATTCCAATGTGCGCTCAAAGGACCAAAGGTCCCACCCGACCAATACGTAGACTTTACTCGTTTCTCCAGTTGTTTCGTTTGCGCCAGCCGCTCTTTTGGATCTTGAAGCACAACACCGTGAGGACTCAAGACCCAACTGCCCAAAAATAGCACAAAACAGAAAGATCTTCAACAAAAGCAAATACTGTTGAAATGAAAACAGAGGGAAGCTCGTTTCAGCCAAAGTAACACGTTGGAGAACAAACTGGGCTGTTGTGATATGATGCGAAGCAGTCTGCATCGCATGTATTTAGGTAGCGAGTTCATTTTACATTCATGTTTGCTTGGTAATTGGATAGACTTTCTCAAAACAAACCAGAGGAAAGCAATACATTGATGTTTCACGGAGAAATTTCTCCACAGGCGACTGAAAATCTCACTTCTAGCCGCCGCCAAACAGCAAGAACGTCGCTGATTATTTCGTTCGCCCACAAAGCTGACACCGCTCCAAAGGCGATTCATGCAGGCAGGCACCGCATTCATGGCCTCGTGCGCACACAAGATTTGCAGGTTGCAAGCCTGACTGCCCCCCGTATGGATCCTCCACTTGCCCCACTCAACGGCGGTGCAAACCCAACGATATGCAATAATTTGATGTCAGAAAAGTAAGGTCTTGGTGTATCGGACGGGCGGCCTTTGCCGCAGCGTTCCTCCCAGCGCATCATGGAGTCTTCAGCGCATTCCGCACCGGAGCCCCCGTCGACTGCTATCGGCGTTGCGACCGCCGAATCTATCCGCTGTGCGCCGCGGAGTCTACACACCTCCCCCACCGGAGCGCTCCCTCTATCCGTGTTTGTTTTCTGGCTGATTACAATACCCTTGCTGGCGTCGTAGGAAAGAGAAAACAATGAAGTTTGGCGAGACTTTCGAGAAGGAGCTTGGAAAATGGAAGTTAGAAACATACCGGACTCAAGGACAACCAACTGTACGTACTCACTCGAATTCACTTGGTGTCACAACAGCACACCTCTGCCTCATGAGTGCACCGGAGCCAAGTCGTCACTCCTTCGTTGTGCATTGTCAAGCTGGACATTAGAAGCCTGCATTTTGGTGAAGCAAAGAGTGAAAGGATGGAACAGAAATTTCTTGAGATCACGGGTGAACTGAGCCAGATTTCTCGTTGTGATATTTGCGGCTTCAGATTTGTAGGTCATTCGGATGCAAGAAACCTCGTGGTGCGGGCAGCCCTGCACGAAAGAAGGTGGGAGGGTGCGGGTGAGTGGAAGGAAGGGAGCGGATAGTGGAAAGGAATGAAGACGAGAATATGATTCGACTTCTTCTGAACTTCTTTCCCTTCAGGGTTTCTGACAGATTTCCTTGTCAGTCACGCAACACACGCAAGTTGTGTGTGTGTGTGTGTGTGTGTGTGTGTGTGTGTGTGTGTGTGTGTGTGGCTGTTGCCTGTACAAAAGTTGATTTTTGTTCACAGACAAGAGAGCATAAAGCTACAGATCTTCGAAGAACATCAGGAGGCAGAAAAAAGTCTCAACCAAAAGAATGTTTCCCAAGTCACTTGAAAGCTATTTTTCAGCGAAGCTTGAGCGCTGAGAACTGTTTGACCTGCGCTGCTGACACTGATCAGTCCAAAGATAACTTCACTCAACATCGATCCTCTATCAGTCCGCCTTTTGTCCCGTCAGTCACGGGGCTGCAATTTACACAGGTAAGGGCCGGAGTCAACACGGTAAAAATCAGTGGAAAATTGAGTCCACACGACAGCGGATCCAGTGAGTGAAGAAGATCACGACGCGATGGAGCAGAACTCAACCCCTGAACAAAGAAGCTCACTCGTTTTCAGTCATCATCCAGCCTCTGACGTTGGTTTATCCTATCTGTTTGATCGTGCCGCTGTTCATCATAATCTCGCATCTTGAGGGCGGGGTTCGAGCAAGTTCGCGCTCTGCAGTTGCGCAGTTGTCCTGTGCAGGTATCCACCAGCCTACGCCCCTTTTTGAACAGGAATAACACAATTTCAACCCACAACTGCACAAGGGATCCGCTTTGAGCCACACGAAATGAATGACCACAGCTCGTCAAGCCCCCAGTCCTTATCTCCAACATGGGAATCTCTCATATGCATAGGGTCTATTGTGAGGGTCTGTCACTTGATACCCACCAGTCACTGATAGAGCCCTGCTCGCTGGAAATGAATCTCGAGATCTGATCTTTACCTGGGTACAGGCCCCATAAAAGGAATTACAGAGTGTGACTTGGAAACAATGGGGGCGCTTCAGGCAAACTATTTTCCTTCACCTGCCCAAGTTAACCCTCAGTTGCGTTGTTACACACACACCTTTGCTTTAGTGTGCAACTGGAAGCATCCCAGGTGCTGCCTCGTACGAGTGGAATCGAGCCTTGACCACTTTTCGAGGGATTCAAATCAACCTCTTTGAATCCCATTGCCCTGGCCAGAAACAACGGCCGAGTCGAATCCTTGGGAACATGTCTTGCTGAATTCAGGGACAGAGAGGGTTAATTTGCGACCACATGGTTAATGATGAGGGTGACCTGAAGTTACAGTGCAGCCTGGGCAACGAACATCCCTTTCAGCCCTTTTGGAATTGACTTCAGAAAAGCTTTGAATAAATATGTACACAGAGACTCAGAAAAGTGGTTAAACGCAAAAAAGATTGTCGCTTTCAGTGGTAATAATAGCGATGCCATGTTTGATTCGTTCCTGGTTTTCGTACATTGCAACTGAACCCAACTATTTAAAAGTGGTTGCTGCACTGTCGGCAGTCACAAGCTTTTGTATTTTGAGCAGTGAATCTTGCAATCAGCCCATGATCGTTGAACTTGCTTCTCGGACTCAGCACTGGGAAACAAGATCCAGTCAGTTTGTCAGGCGTCTAAACTGAAAGCGAATGGTCTCCGTCATTCGTTGCGTTAATTGTGGGAGCAAAACTGGTACCTGAACAGCTCGATTCACGTTCGCCTTGTCCACAAACAGGGAGAGTTGTGCAGACAAGTCCTGAACGCGCCTGATAAAATTGACTCCTCAGCTTTCCGAGGCTGGGTCAACTTTGGAACCAGGTTTTTGGTGTGTTTGCTGGTGTTTCTTCTGAACAACCCAACAGCTCGCTTGCACCCTCGTAACTTGGTCAGACAGTCTTTGCGTTTGCCGCTGTTCGGGGGCGAGAAACTTGCCGAATCTCACGCACAGAGCGGGTCCCGTCCAGATCGTTCATAACTCCACCCGATATCCGACGCCGAGTGTCGAGATAAGCAACGGTCGGGTTTCGTGCACTCACTTTGTACCGTTGCTTCGACGAGTTCACAAGGTCTGCTGCCAGCAGAGTCTATTTTTTCACTGACGGTGAGAATTTGTTCGACCTTTCGTTGTCAAGTGCCACACAACGCGTTGGCAATTGCTGGTTGAGTGACGGATTTTTGCAGTTTCAGTTTGCGACACCAACCCACAAGACACAACCCAAAATCTTTTTGGCAAGAAACTCAGCGAAGACAACACTGACATGGGTTCTGCCTTTGGAGTTGAAAAAAAAACAACGACTTTTCTTGATTGTTCTGCCGAGTACGCGCCGAGCTGGTCAGGACTGTGCAAGAAGCACATGTCCACGTCGAACACAACACACCACAATGCCCTTCTTTGAAACCAAGTTTAGAGTTCGTTCCTTCATTTAATTTTCAAGCCCAGAGCTGACGGTCATTTATCATCGTTTTCTGGAGACAAAACCGAAGAAGCCTCGATTCATCATGCTCTGTCCCTCTGCAAGACTGATGACTGTTGACACAATATCTGTGTAACGTAGTACCAAAAGCCAAACATTCTGACAAGAATTTTAAACAAGATAGTTCAAATATTTGCACCCATATTTGATCAGTGTACATTTGGAGAAAGATGCACGGGTTAGGAGAGTGGGGACTAAGTCTGTAAGTCTGGACAAAACAAACGGAAATTGTTCATTTTTATCAAAACCATCTTTTCGTCCCAAACGTGTCAACCCAACAAGCACTGACACTGCATGGGCTATACAATTTCTGGTTTCATTCTGTTTCATGACTGCGCCTCTGGGGAATTCGTCAACCAGAATCATGTGCCAAAGCAGTGAACTTCCGCCGCGCACGACATGGGAAGGGGGCGGGGGCTTTTCACTGAGAGCAATTTTGCCAATGTGGGGAGCGTTCATCAGGAGAGACAGGAGCTCACTTACGCGAGTTGTTTCGCTGACCAAGAGGTTTCACCATTCAGACGATATTTCACTTTCTAGGGAAGGGAATACAAAGCCAACATGGGAGAACGGGGGTCCAGAAACAGAAGAGGATCTGACACACAAACACTCTTGGGAGAGAAATCGCTCGACTTCGGCTCACGCGGCCGGAAGGCTCGTTTTTTGGCAAGCAGGGCTTAGCTGAAACTAAGCACAGCCAATTGTGACCGTTTCTTCGGCAAGCACGCAAAGGTTCCACTGTGAACCGAGTGTGGAGTTACGAGCCTCGCTTTCTCTCAGCAGAACACGAGATCTGTTGCAGACCGAATCAAATCTCAGGAAGTGGATTCACATTATTGTTCTGTCCCTTTAAGTGTGAAACCGGCAAGTAAAATGCGTGTAATATTGTCCGCTTGATCCACTAGATCTCACAAGTCCAGCTGTCACATGTCTGTGACAGTTGACCGAGTCAATGTGGCAGTCCGATAACCAACACAGACCTTTTTGTGCCAGCTGTTAAGTCCACCAGAGGAGATCACACTCTGCGCCTTGAGTACCCACTCAGACCCGCAGCTGCTTCCTTACATCCAGGCAATTCAACTCCTACCTCACTCGTGATGCATATTTATGCAGCCTAGTCATTAATAACCATAGTCTTCTTCTGTCAGTTACATTCTTCTTAGAATTGTATTTGCGGACCCAATAATGCAACTTCCAAGTACAAGTTGATCTCGCGATTTATCACAGTCAACTACATTGGGATATGTATCATTGTCGGCAGAACAGACTCTCACTCATTCACGCTTTACTCGGTCTACACTTATACCATCACCACCGTCCTTGCATTATCTCCGTCGGGTGAGCATCCCGTGACTGCAGGGTCACTTTTTCCTTTCCGAACCTGTGGCGCTTGAAACAGTGAGTTTGGCCTTTCGTCCCACGCTGAAGTCTGCAGTCTTTACTTCCCGCAGCCAGCGAGTCTGCACGCCGCCGCAGCACGCAACGCTCGCACCAGGCGCCGCGTCGCGTGATGCCGACACCGCGGCGATTATCAGCGCCGAGCGCCGCTCTCTGCGCCTCAGGAGATACGATGCCGTTCGGAGATCCACCCGGCCGATCATCGCTCGACGCAGTCTGATGCTTTCATTTTGGCTTCAGCACAATTCAGCCTGCCCCGTCAAAGCATCAAGAGCAGACTTCAGATCTAGGGCGGTGGTACTGCATCTGAGAAACATTCTGTCAGCAGAATGCGTGGGGCACGGTCTGGACAGTGTTTTCTCTGCAGCCTGCACCCGTTGGATCCACACCCAAAACGTATTTCCAAAGCTTGTTCCCTTCTCTTGGTCTGGCAGTGCAACTCAAGGTGTTGACAACCCATCGGCCTTCTGTTGGAAACTGGCTCCAGTGTACAAACCGCAGGGTGAAGTGCTTGGAGTGGCTTCGGCGCAGATGGAGTGTGAAACCCTTCACGGCACGCCGTGCCTTCAACACCTCAACACCATCACCATCCAACATCAAAAGCGCCAAAGAACAACACAAGTGCTTCAATCGAGGAGGAACTAGTCCGGCGGATCCAGGATTGTAATGAACAAGCAACTGAGGATTTGTCGATTTATACATTCATCGGGAGGCGTATTTGATCTTTCCTGAACCTCCCCACGAAATATAACGGACCAGCTCCGATGGAGCTGGTCGGAAAGCTGTTGACGCTCTGCAGAGGAACGCACTTGTCAATTGTCGCCGTCGACTCGTCGACACTGCCTCCAGACCCACATTGATGACAAACAATTTACACAACGATAGTGTACAGACACGGCAACCCGACACGTCCAGCTGCGGATCCAGACAAAAGCAAAACTGGCCTTGCTGCTTTGTCCAGAGAATTTCAAACATGGCAACCAGACAATGTGTCAAAGAAGAGATTCGGCCTTGTCCGTCACACCGAGGTGACAAGTGCCTGAAAGAAGACGGGAGAACCACTGTCTTCTCGAAGAAGGCACAGCGCAATGTCGCTCTCACTCACGTGGCGCAAGTCTCATTTCCTTCCCCTCGACGCTCTGTGCGACGCCCACACGTTGTACCGTACTATTTTGTGAGGGGTTCTTTTGACTTACCTAAAATGAGAAAACAGGCAACATATGAAGCTTGAGCAGAAACACCAAGGAGGGAGACTGTTTCTCCCGACATGCACCACCAAACTTCAAGGCAAAATTGGACAGTATTTTGTTTCGGTCTTCTGATGCTTCGTCAAACCTGAGCCAGAAACAAAACAACACATTTCTGGAGTCCACATTGCCCTCACTCGAACAAACCTGGGTTATGGTGGAGATACATGTACAGTGACACAGAACACATGTCAAACCCCAATACAGTGCACAATCTGGATCCGACAGAATCCACCAAAATCCACCCGACGCCAGTTTTCTTCGCACGTTCACGCAAGAATTCGGCCCAATCACTGCTGACAGACTCCAGGCCGAGGCACTTGACAACCATCGCGGATGCACAGTTACAAATAGAACAGACCCGATGATGTGTATGTTACAACAGAGTTCGAAACACTTCACAACGTTTCTGGCCCAGGGAAAACAGAGTGAACACTCGAGAACCTTTCTCTGGCGCAAATTATTAGATATTATTGGGTAGAAATGTTTATCGTTCAGCAATGATCTAGAAAGCAACAGAAGGTATTGGAAACGCAGAATGGATTGAAGGATTCTGAAGAAAAGGAACGGATATTTGGCGGGGGCTGCCCCGACGCACAAAAATTTTGATTCACTTCCCTCCTAAATTTTGCACAGCAGACGTTTCTGCGCCATCCAGTTGGCGCGTCCACCAACTTGATCTTGGATCGTCCTCAGTACTCAGTGTGCTGTACTTCTGAGTCCAACAGCCAAGACCACCAGCAAACAAGAAGAGGCGCCTTCAAGGCTTCCACCCGACTTTGCACCTTTGAAAATGGTTATCTCGGCAGATTCTTTTTCAATTCAACAACTTTATCTTCACATACGAAAGTCTAGATTCAAACGATAGAAAACAACGCACAAACATGTTCATGTAACACTAACTTATCGCAGGGTACTCATCTATGCGTGGAGCCAGGTTGAATTCTAAATGATAGTGATGCGGTGTGGGTCTATCTGGGCTCCGATTGGCTGGTGCTGGGTCATTTTTGAGAGGTTCCTATCCGGTTACTAAAACTACAGTCGCTGTGTTTTGGTACAGAATCGTTTGGGAGATGCATGCGAAAGATAGACTAGCATTCGGTAGCGATGAGAATCTTCTCCACAAGATTTCGTAGAAAATCTACGATGAGAAAGAAACTTGCAAAAGTGAACTCACACAGCTGCAGGGAAGGACTTTATCTCGGACACACAAATTTGTTCTGACAACAAACAACACAGGTCAAAAGCAATTTTTCTTCGAGTGAAACCAGGCATTGAAGATTTCTGTGACTGGGCTCCAAAAGAACAAGAAAGAACCAAGTTTCAAAACCCTGAAAGATATTTTCAAAATCGTACCTCCTGTTCTTTCACCTCAGTGGCACATCAATGTTGAATTTACTTGATGTCCAATTCATCAGCAAGATGCGTCATTCATTCCGAAAGTACGAGGACCGTCTCAAAACAGACCGATTGGAGGACCGTACATCTTTGTGTTTGGTCAAAAATGAAAACTTCCTGTGCCATATAAATATATTTGGTACAACTCATTAACCTATAGTTTAAGGATCTTGTGATCACAGCCAAATGACCTCTTTTAACTGATTAAAAATTGGATAAAAATGTCTGTTTGCTATCAGAGATCAATTCTTCTTATTACTATGCAATTTTTTGGAATTGCAAGGTGTTTGTGCTTCTTTTTCCTCTTAAGTTTATACATAGATGTCTCAACCT
>JAAUXT010017582.1_pt1 | contig 15310 bp, 16 predicted proteins | sample 7278171 | NCBI WGS metagenome assembly JAAUXT01 (sample SAMN14350112, study PRJNA611818) | marine sediment metagenome | isolation source: surface marine sediment (1.8m) | place: French Polynesia: Moorea | collected 2018-08 | reverse complement strand
TACAATATACTACATTTTGTCAATATACTTCTTTCACCAAATATTTGTACCTTCTGAGATACAGAGACATTTCTACATTCACACCCTATTTTTCCTACACTTCCAAATTTGACCTTTTTTGACCTCAGAAACTTAAAAATTTAAATTTGACAAATTCCTTCCTTGCGCATTATCCCCAACCTAAAATGAACCAAAAGAGCCCAAAAGGTCTGAAATCAATTCTCATCTTGACCATGAAACTGCTGCTGACATACTTTTGGAAGAGGCTGCCTATAGGTGCTTCGATTTGGCTCGCACCGAATTTGGCTCAAATCGTGCAACCCACCTCAAATCACCTAAAAATGGTGATCACAAAATCATAATCCACTTTATTGCCTTGATGATGTGCGTGACAAGCGGCAGCCTCACCTTCCTGCCTGAAGCAGTCGCAGATGCCTGTTTTACACGGCGACAATCACCCTCGCTTCTGCATTAAAAGCTCAGATTTTTTCAGTGCCTAATCAGCTTTGTAATGCTCAGTTGTGCTTGTCTATCCATTCGTCCGCAGATCAACACGTCTGATTTCAACATCGATCAAGTTCCCACACACTGGTGTCGCGTGACACGACATATTGTTGAGGAAGCACAAAGTACCAGACTGAGCCTTTTCTCGTTCTTTGACACAAGACAAGGTATTTTTTCCCGGTCTTTTGAGTTGAATGCGATTGTCGATGGTCTAACAATCACAGAAACACGAAGTGAGCTGGCAAAACAGGACAAATGGAAGGAAACAGGGACGAGAAGCTATTTATCAGAAATGAGTTGGTGTCATCAAACAGGGGTTTGTCCCGCGCTTTGCTCTCGTACGGGCAACACACAGCGAGGCGAAGAGGTGGAGGACTATTTGCATGCAAGTGGACCTCACAGGTGTGAAGAAGGCCTCGGATGCGTGAAGAAGGTTCTTGAGGGTGCGTAGTAAACCTTGTCATCTATTTAGGCTCCTTCACGCTCCAGAAATAGCTTCCTCATTTACCGCCAAGCTGGCCAATTGGCTATGAATTTTTCATAACTGTTTCACAACCAACCATCAGTATGAATGTTCTTTGCGCAAATCCAATATTCTCGGAGACAAATGAAGCTCCAACAAAGTCATCTGCTTTTCACTGCTGTGTCTGACACCAAGGCTCCAATACATTATATGGGTGCACCAGTCGGGGATGACACTGACTCTCGACGCACAGATTCCCAAGTGAGGGAGGGCCTATCGATTGTTGCTCTCCCCCCAAAAAACCCTGCTGAACATTCCTCACACTTATTGCTGCATGTTCTGCCTCTCCAATGCAGTATGCAAGATCTATCTTTCGAAGAGAAACGAAAGTTATGATTCTCGAACAGAGAGGTTATTTGTGTTTGTCCGCTCTGATACAAAGGAAGAAGTCGACAATTATTCTCCAGTGACGAAAACAGGCATTCGAGAGATGCAAAGAAAGGTAAATGGACCCAACATCTCGATCACATGTTGCGGCACACGGTTGTTTGTTCGGAGTTTCCCACAACAATTGTGCAAAGATTCCAAATTGCTCATCCCAGCCAATTCTCATGCTGCTTCAGCGACTGCCACGGGAGCACCTCATTTCTCACTTTGTTATCCTACCATGCAGAATGAATATAGATGTGTTCGTCGGTGTTTACATTGTGTTGCTTGTGTCATTTCCAAGACAATAGTTGTGATTTGTTTTGTCGTTGCTTCTGGGAAACATTATCCGATCGGTTTCGACTGGTTATGAAAAAATGTGGGAGTTAATCGAATCTTGCCTTTGCTGCAGGGAATGGCAGCCGGTACAAAGTAAAATTTTTCTGTGGAAATTTTCTCTGCTGGGAACATTGAGACATGACAAGCATGCCATCCCTTTGTTTCAAAACATGCAGCGATGTGCAGAAACGGAGAGCTCTTTGTGAACCTCTGTGAAATCAAGCCCAAAACGGAGTCAGCCCAGCTTGACATGACAAGATAAGAAACACTCGACAAAACAGGATTTTGGTTGAACAGTCACTTCTGATACCGATTGAACTCGCTCGTTTTTGTACACATGTGGAATGTCGCAGAGCGTTGCCTTTGTCTTGTGCGCTGCTGAAGCAAAGAAGAGCAATTCTTGCATTGTCAAAAGTCAGAACAAGCCACAGACATTTTCGAGAGTCTCCTCGAGAATCTCAGCAGAAGGAAAAGCCACAAAACAAGTCTGAAATGGCAAGTATCACCTGCTCCTAGAACGGCCCCATCACAGCTGCAGTCGTAAACCATGTCGATGTCTGACTGTCTACTTCCAGCCTTCCGTTCCAAGCAAGACATACCTCCACAATCAGCCAGGGCATCTGGGCGGCAGCAAATACAAAGCAGGTCACAGGCGTTGTGAATCTCTGTCTGGCCGGGGACCCATCTGTCACTGACGAAGTTGTCAAGTCCAAAACTGAGGATATGCACAGGCCCGACTTTGCTTCTGTGTTTTGAGAAAAGGAAGATCATGCAAAAGCCAGGAAATACGTGCAGTGATAACCCAGCTTCCGATTTGAAAAATTTCTGTCAATTAGCAGGTTTGGGAGGTGGGCTCGAGCCTTGTTGTTCAAACACACTGCAATAGGCAATAATGATGCGTTGACCTGGCGCTGGAGCAAATACTTTGCCAGCGTGCCACAACTGAGCTTACAACTGAGGACATCTCTGCAGAGCCTGAACAGTCTCTGCTTATGATCGATGGAAATGGGCAGACACAAACACTTGCTTCTTTCAGAATGACCATTCCCAACTGAATCTAAACCACTTTGCCCGGAAAACTAATCCGAGAAATTCCTCAACAATGGAGCAGGCATTCATTCTGTACCCAAAAGTGATTGGCAAAATGCGCTTTTATTGCTTAGGGGACTAGGAATGTCCTGGACTCGATCAGATAACTATCTCCGGAGAGAGAACGTTTCAAAAGGTGGACGCGGAGAGCATTGTTGTGTGCACTGTCACTCATTCACTCCCGGTGGACGTGAAATGGGCAAATTGCTGGGTGCCGAATCTGTTGGTTCATTTAGAGAGGCTGTTCCTGACAAATCATCAATGTTATGTTTGTGCAGAAAGCTCCAAATGTGGAATGACGACTACAGATACACGTGTAGCTCGGGAAATTGGAAAAACACGAATCCAAGTTGTGATTGCTGTCGCTGCAGGTGCATTTCCTGAACCAGAAACACACTTGCAGCTCTGCAGCTGCAGTTCTTTCAGGAGGATCATTTCCAAATCAGATGTAAGCACATCGCATCCTCCGCAGACAGAGAAACTCCGGCTTACCATGCACATTCTCCTCTCAATGCCAATGTTATTCCGCATTTCTGAATGTTTGTCACTTGACAGATGCATCTGCAGCAGTTCGATGTGAGCCATTAGACACACACGCCACGCGAATAGACTCCTCCTGTATCCACTGTGGATTTGCTGCTCCAAGGAGTAAATTACAGAGCAGATATTAACCAACCGCACTTTTATTTGATATCTCCTAATGGATTCTGAGATATGTCCCTGGGAAACCAATCCACAGGCCTCACGATCGTTTCAGACCTCACACAAGTTAAGGAAGAACATCATTCCACAGAGACACCAAAAAACAGAGCCTCCATTTCGATCGCCATGAAGAGAATGTGAAATTTTGTTCTTTCAGAAATTTGACGGTTCACTTCGAGACAGCGAGGAATGTCTCACCGAGTTCGTAAAAAAAAAAACCAATGGCGGTTCACGTGGAGCTTCAAGTTGGAGCTCAAAAATTGTCAAATGAAAACTTCAACAGTTCCAAATTATTTCCCTGCAATATCTCCATGGAACTGGCGTACAATAGCAGTTATCTGCGCTTTATGAACCAGATCGCTGTTTTAAAATCGCAATCATTGCCATTCAAAATGAAACTTCACTCCGGAAGGAACTGGAATGGATGAATATCTCCACAAGCCGCATTCAGAGTCCTGCACAATGAAAGCCTCGTCAGGAACATTCGAACTGCTTTGTGGGAGATTAAACCATAAAAATGCTTCTCTGAGGGGAATTTGTCTATTATGGTCAGGTATTGTGTGCAAACTTTGCATTAAGTTCGCAATCAACGTTGCCCCATACAAGCGTCATGTAAACCAAACAAGTCCAAATTTGCAGTAAGTCTGCACGCTGAAGAGATGTGCCTCTCAAAAGTTACATGGGGGCAGGAATTTTCCCCTAAAATGTGCAACAATATGTTCAGATGGGTGCTGTGTTATCAAATGCTTCAGTGATCTGCAAAATGAGCGTGAACAATGATTTATCAGCAGTTTAAATGATCGGCCTACAAGCTTCTTGCAATGAAATCATTGAAGATAGTTTCGGCACCCCAAGGCGAGAACACCACGAGTGACTTGTGGAGATTGTGACTTTTTGTCGAAGGAAAATGTTTTGACGACAGCACCTGTCACAAGAACTTCCAAAGAAAGTTGCCTTTTTGAGATCGAGAGAAGATGCTCCAAGTCTTTTTGGCAGTTTTGCAGTAGATGGGGTCAACATGTTCCAATTATTTCATTTTGAACGGTCTTTTCTGCTGCAGACACAACAAAAGGCTTGAAAAGAAATGAGGACTCAGTCGCAAAAAGGGTGTCAGGGCACATTCACCGCAGCCCGAAGAGCAACAAAATGCTCGTCTCTTCGCAGCAATCCTTCAGAAGAGACAGGGAATTTACGACAGACAGTCGGCATTTCAATACAAGATAGATGCACAGCGGGCTTTTGAAAACTCATTCTCCATTGGTGCTGAATCGTTGTGCGTCCAAAACTAATGCGGACAATTCCATAACAATTGAGACCAACCCAACTGCAGGGGCTCAGATGCGATTTACTCGACACGGCTTTATTGCGACGGGGATTGACTAAATGCTGTCCCCGTTCAGATATTTATCTTAGCAACTAAACAGGGGTTCACGTCACGGTGGGGACGGAACAGACTGCGCACTGACTCATGAATGTCCGAGGACTTTTGTCAGAAAACTCGGCAGCACCGTCCTCCACGTTTCCCGTCGCCTCAGACTCCGATCACACGCAACACCCGACGAGACACCACGTTCAGATGCAAACACCAAAACAGCTGAACTTTTTGAGTGAAATCAAATGATACTTGCGGTTCCTTGTCGACACTTTTGTGAGCACGTGATGGAGGAGCTGAACCGAAGTGGAAGAGAACTTCACCAGTTGGAAGTTCATGCTGTATGAATGCTCCAAAATCAATATTCTATGAAAGCGAATCAATCGCCTCTTTATTGTAAGAAATGGTGATATCAATATTTAATAGGGTCTGTTGTGGAACTTCACAATGACATCAAATGGACTATGTGCTAAATTGGCGGAATGGGTTGAAGCCAAGGTTGACAAGTGAATTTTTTTTCAGAACACACCATAATTGAAAATATTCTTGGTCATGACAATCTGAATTGATTAATCCAAGCAATGTCAGCACGATACCTTGTGGAATAGATGTGTTCAGAGGCCCGAGTGCAGTGAGGGAGATGCATCGATCCAACTACGTACTCGTACAGACACTTTGGGTGCATTATAAACATCAAAAAGAAACATAACTATTCGAAAAATTCTTTCAGCACGGAGTGACCAACATTTCTGCCCTTTCTTTCCAGCGAGGTTTGGGAAATTAAAGACCACTTTGCAAGTCAACTTCTGTTGTCAGCTCTGTCATTTCGTTTCTTTGTGGAGAGAGTGAATCCATCCTTGAAATACTTGTGACGGGATGACTGACTACAACCGACATGGAATTGACGGAAAATCTTGCGAGTTACAATTTTATCTTCTTCGGATCTTCTCCCAGACGCACGATCCACACTGCGTTTCGGCCAAATTTCACCAGCTTCACTCTTTTGTTCACCTGTTCAATTTGAGCGGTGCTGCGTTGTTTGATTCAATTGAATCTGTTCGCTTCGGGTCAATTGGAAAAAGACATCATAATTTTGTGGGGACAAAATGCTGAGTCCTGAGTCAGATATTTGAGATTGACTTGATGTAACCAGTCTGCCAGACAAGAAAGCGTAAACCCCGTCTTACGCAGAACACAGGTCACAGCTTTCAGCAAGAGACACAGCCGCAGCTCAGTAAGTCTTTTACTGCGAGCCTTTCTTGGGACATGGACTTGAGCTGGATAACCAGGGGGACAACTTCTCGGCCCAGTGACCCACTGCAGAAGACAAAGCTCAACCTTCGTCCATTTGGTGCTGTACTGTTCCGTTTGTCGCCCACTGGAACACTTGGAAGATTTGTCCCCATCCTTTGCGTGTCACATTCTTCAGAGTTGAAGAATGTGACCTCAGTGTTGAAAAGCTTGTTCGGATGCACACAGCATAATTCTTCGGTTGACAGTTTCGATGATCTTTACCTGAAGGCATGGAAACGTGCACTTGAAATGTGCACCAAAGTTGACGTCTGTGAAGCTTTTCTGAGTGCATGTGTGTCAACAATGAGTACGGTTTCAAGCTTGGCAGACAATTTCATTTCAGGAAACACATTAGTCGTAAAGATGCGCTGGACCACACAGGGTCCAGGCGTCTTTTTCTTCTTGACAGTTCATCTCCATTTTTACTGCTTACGTGAAATATTGACCGTGGAAAGCAACAACTTTTTTTCAAAGGGAAAAAAGAGTTGAAGGTGAATGTTGATTTTCGTTTCTGGTTCCACGAATGGTGTTTCTGAAAAAGAAGTTCAAGGAACAACGGAGAGGTGAAACAAGTCAGAGCTGGACCTGTTGTCTGGCTGTGACCTCGAAGAATTTTGACAAAGAAATTAGAGACTGCTAGTTTGTTCTTTGCAGCTACACAACCGCATAACAAAAGGCGACAACGTCGCCACGACTCCAGAGAGGAGAAGAGAACGTATGAATGACATACCTTCCGCTGTATCATTTGCAGATCCCAACACCACTTCGTTTTTTCTTGCAACAAGCAAATAGACAAGCAGAAACTTCAGTGAGGGACATATCCTCTTTATCATTGTCACTGCCTCCTCATTCTCCTGAGAGAAAGTGATTCAAATCCGTTTGTGACACCCCTTTTGAGACGTGACAGCGCCAACAGCGCAGGCTTAATCCATGTGATGACACCTAATTTCTGTTTTTCTCACTCTTGAGCGTGCATTAAACTTGAGAGGCACGAGTTGTTATTGTGCTCCAGAAATGTCCTGATGCCGTGAAGCTTTTTGATGATAATGTTGTAATAAACCCAACGGAATGTATTCTCAATGGGTCTTTTCAGTTGAGAGCACACTGATGTACTGACGTATTCTACAAAGGATGACAGACAGTTTATTTGGGTCGGATCAGATGTAAATGGAGGATTATTGTTCAATTTTGAATGGGTGTAGCCATTAAGCAAAATATGTTCGCAATACCTGTCGCTGATGAAACGTACGGTTCGTTAAAATGAAGTCGACTGGGCGTTTGCATCTACAATCGATTTTCAGAACGCTTGGATTGTTGTCTCTTTGTGCGTACGAAGGTACGTGCACTTCATCACATTCTCTCTGGATCTAGTTTCCAAAAGACTGAACTTCAGTTGCACACCAGCGAATGCTTTTCGCAATCTCTTGGAAGGGTTGATGCACTTCTGAAGAGACTTACTGTGCGAGTTGTGCGGTCGAGTGTTGCTTCAGAAGCCCAACAAAGAATTCTTCATCGCAGCAACACACAATAGGGCGAACTGAACGGTCGCCCCATCAGTCCAAGAACGCTGTGCGCGCACGGACCGTCGGGAGAGCCTGAACAGAAGGCCGCGCTTGGAGCACTGAGCTGTTACGAAGGGATCCACTCGTTGTCCCTGACATAAAGTTGAAGCTGAACAGTTTCAAATCCAAATGTGCATACCTTCACGTGTGTACATGTGATAAAAGAAATTATGTTGACGTTGAAAGCTTCTCTTTTGTCCTCCCAAAACATTTCGTACTTTGTCTGTGCTTTAAACAGATTTGACTGGTTGTCTTTCCTGTCACGCAGCAAGGCGCCACTCTGTTGCAACCCTGAGACTCCCACACAAGAAAGACGACGCTCAACATTTCATATCTGGCTCTGGCGCCACCTGGCACTTTGCCATGCGAACCAACGCCGAACTTCTACCTTTCTCGGAGCTCTCCACAAAACGGATATAGACTTTTGAGACATTCTGCAATTTGGAAAACAATTTCTTTGTGTTCATGTCACTGCTTTTCATGCAAATGCACAACAAACATCAAGCAGCAGCACTCGAGGAAATGAACCAGTCAAAGTCATATTCAAGGGCAGGTTCTTGTCTTCCTGAGAGTTTGTTCTCCAAACTGTGTTTGCACAACTATGCAGACCTGCACAAGAGGCGTGAAACACGTTCGCATTCAACTGTGCACCTTGAAAATGCAATTCCATCTCCATATCCAGTTTCTTTCTTTGAAACCTGGGTTCAGTAAACTCAGTACTGATGTGGTTTCTCTTTGAATTGAAGTGAGTGTACTTTTGGGGAAGGTTCATTGCTGATGTAAGCGACACGGAGAAAGTCGATTGGTTTCACACACAGCGGTGTGAATTCCGCTTTGGGCTACTTTTCTCCTCTCCAAATGAAGGTTCTAACGATACAAGCGAAACCTCCTGAGCCATTTGTAGCCAACCAGTCTGAGAACTGTAGTTAAAAAGTTGTCGCAAAACTTGCCAACCAAATTGATGAAATCGATAACAAACGTATAGCCACTACAAGTATTTTATGATGATTAGAAACCGACAACGATGCCACACACGAGCAGGTGCAGGATTTGCTATTTGAATCAAAACGCTTAACTTCCAAGAAATTAGGCACGTGACATGTGATTTGCAAATATTTCTCTGAGGATGTCCGGCTTGTAATCCACAGAATTTATAGGCGTACATGTGCTCATACCGAGATGTGGATACACATATATGAGCCAGAATGAAACAGCCAATCCAGTACCCTCTTGAGCTTTGGAGAGAGCAGCTCTGTGGAAGACAAATAGAAAATCATGTGCATCCCAACTTTCATCAAATCACATTTATGAATTTACCGCACAAGGTTACATGATGATATTATTACTCAGAAAACACATGGTTTATTCTGCATCAATAATTTAAAACATTAATGGAAAAGTTATTGGGCTAAAACCAATCCTTTTGGTGTTTGCACCCATTTGCTTAATTGCGCTGCGTGCGTGTCCCACGTAAGGACTGCATTAGCAACACTAGAATGGGAAGCACAAATAGAAACCACGAAAATATAATCCAAAACCTCAACATTTTTTGTTTATGTGTCAATCGATCTTCAAGTTTCAGAACGTCAAATTCACTGGCAGCACAAACTTTCTCCCTTCAGGTAAAGATCCTTTTTGTTTGGATGTTGAATCCAAGTTCAGGGCAAACATCTGGGTGCAACGCAAGGCTCTGCAGCCAGGTGTCTGGGAAGGTCGCGCCTCCAAAGAGCACGTTTTGTGATCGAACAGAAGAAGAGGGTGCTCACCGTTGCCAGTCTTCGTTCAGAATGCAGATTCACCTCACTACGACATAAATAATTTTCCGCCTCATAAAGCTAAGAGTCTCTATCAGAAGAAGGAAATTATTTCCTCCGAGATGAATTGTAACCACCGAAGCAGAAGACAATAGTTCATCTTTTGCTATGGCAACATCAGCAGCAAAAGCTCAACCCTCGGAAAAGAAGCGCCTATTCCGTCGCAACGTAAATCCTGCGTGAGCAACAGTGATTAAAGTCAACATGCGGTGCATTGAATCCTCTTCAAGCGAAGTCAGTCGCGTGTTAAAGACACTGGATGAAATGTGTCTTGAGTCATGAAAAGTTGTTCGCATTTGAAAATAAAATACTCGAAAACTGCGGTCCGCTTGTTGACCGACACACGCTTGGTCATTATTTTCTGCTCTTCTTGCGTTCTTGGAAACAGATTCTTGTCGAGTGAAACGTTGTCAACCACTCCGTGGTTACAATCACTTCAGACCTGTAATCTGCTGCAGCATTCATTTTCATCAGTTGATGTCCCTTTACTTTGTTAAAGTACAAAACATTGTTTTTGAGGGTTTTCTTCGCCATGGCCAACAAGACGGTCAGACATGCAAGTTGATGTGGTGAATTTCCGTGGATTGCAACGCGATGCGATATCGTGCACATGCATTGGAAGTGCAACCTGCTGTACAGGGCTGTCAACTTTCAACCGCAAATCGTGATAGAACAAAGTACGTTCCTTCTGTGTTTCGTGATGACAGTCAAAAGTCCGAAGAAATGTGTGTGAGTTTAAATTGTGACGGCGAAACTGCAAATGCAGCCCCTTGGAAATAAAAACTGCTTGACAATACGTACAAAAAACATTCTTTCATTCTTTGAAACAACCTTTCATTGTGAACATGTATTTCTTTCCAAAGGAATGTTGAAATTTGCTTGGAGCAATTCAAGTGACGGCTTTCGGGTGACAATTTCATGATGAGGGGTGGCCTTGCTGAATCTTTGAAACTTAGCATAAAAGGGATGAAAGCAAAAAACCAAATCAAACAAATCTTATTCTATTATTTCACTGCCACTTCATCCGGCAGAGTTAACTTATTGTGTAGGATGTTTCTCGAGCGCAGTCTGACTGAAGGACGGGTTCGCCCAATTGTTTGGTCATCTTGATGCACACTCGTATTTTTATGCAGAAAACTTGACTCAAGACTGACCGTTGGTTTGTGCGGCTACCTATTTGGATATTTGAACATGAAGTGTGACTGTTGCACAGATGAAAAGGTAAGATAAAGCAGTTGATATTACCGTGGCAACCATGTGACATACCTTCTAGAAACGTCGGCTCTCCCTCTTGTCCGGTGATGAGCAGTGGATGGGCGACGTCTGTCGAGGTCAGGCACAAACAGAACGTGACAATCCTTACACAGTTCATGATGAGTTGGAGGTGTTTGCAACAATCCAATACAAAAAACATTGTGTGAAGAATCAAGGCAAGTTGATGCAAAAATAGTTTTGTACAACGCAAACGTGTTTCTATTTCTTTTTCACTTGTCATGCAAATCTGTGCACTGTGACAACGTTGTGCTTGTTTTGTCAGGACTTTCCAACTCTCTCGAGTCGACTCGTATCTGCGTGTTTTGTTCCGACACAAGATGAGCGAATCAATTGAAAGTTTATTGCAGTTCGCTGATTCCTTCTCCCTTGTAACGGATGTAGACCGCAGAACCAAATGAAGGTGATTCCGCCTTTTTTCTCGCTTTCAGTGGGTAGGCCGAGGAAAGAGTCTCATATCGTATTCCCAATTAGTGTGATTGCTCCAGTGGACCAGGCAATTTCAGGAAGAAAAACAAGACGACTGCACAAGGAAGCAAACTCAATTCTTGTTTGAGCAGGCAATGAATCTGTCCAGAGTGAAGAAAAATAACGCACACGCGTCGCTTATCTTGTCTTTCCGTCCAAGGCCCAGTTGACATTGACCCTGAGCTGCGACACAAAGCGTGCGCAATTTGGTGCAAACGAAGATACCTGCTCTGACGCATCCTGTGCAGAATGTGCTTGTCAGACACCACAGTTCATTCAAAAAATAAAATTCCCGATTGCGAAAGACCTGCGCTTTTCTCAGTGTAGTCTCCTCCGTTGACTCTGCCTGATTACGCTTGCTCCTCATGCGTCTGTGGACATGCAATTAATCTCCAGTGTTCGCATCCCTGCCATTGGAAATCAAATTTGATGAACATGTTATTGCCACTTTTCCTTGAGCAAGGAATTTTGTTTCAAGTTCAACATCCAACAAACAGATGCGTCTTCAAGTCTCCCAACTGTCCCGACGACACTCGTACAATGATCACCGTCGTCTCGTAACACCGATGTGAGGTGCACTGTCACCGATCTCTGGTGTGGAGTGAAGATCCTCTGCTCAATGAATTGTCTTCAAGTTATGGAACCTTCCAGAGTCTGCAGAGCGATGCAATCTTGTGCAAGAACTGGTGATTTTTTCCTCACTGGCGTCGTGCATTTGAAGGCAAATGGAGCACAGATCCACATAAGGAAGAAGGATCGTGTTTGCATGCTAGAGAGGAAACATCAAGTGAGTGTATGATGAGGCAAGGAGCATGGCACTTGAAGATGTCTCATGTAATGGGGGAGATACTATCAAAGCACCGCTTGGCGGGTGATAAACTGTTATTGCCGGATTTACTTCCGATGGTCATGGGGATTAAGCGTCGACCATGGCCACCGGTAACTGGCAGAAGCGCTCTCACATGATGACCTTGACACTGAATTACAACGTAATTTTCCAAAGCAGGTGTTGAGCACATTTTATGGTCAGTGGCTCTGTTTAGGAGCGCTTTGTCAATCAACAATTTGGGCTCAGCCACCGACAACCTCAGGGAGGCCAAACTACAGTGGTAAATCAACTCGGCTTGCACAAGTGAGGAAATAGACTCCAGAGGATGCACACGCGTCAGAATGTCCCGCGCATATTTGCCAGAATAAAACAGTGAATTGACGAATTTTACCCAGGAGGATTGTGTTCTCAAACGGAAAGCTGCTCGGTTGTACTTCTTTTCGCAAACCCGACTCGCACTGCCTCGAAGACAAAATTGGAACATTCCAGCTCATTTCCAAAAAAACTTCACGTGCTATCTCCTCCTTCTATCTCCAGGCCTTTGGATAATTGCTGAACATTGCCGAACAGAGCTGGATATGAACTTCACTAAGTTATTGTGAAGAGGCATCTGCAACTCAAGGCAGCATGATCAGCCGCTGTCTGCTCCCAGGAGACCAATTCCCGGGCAGAAGCAGCCCGCAGAAGTTCAGCCTGGTCAACACGAAATGAGCACTCCCTCGACAATTGATGGCTGAGGCTTTACAAAAGACGACTATTTCTAGTCCCGAATGATTTCATACATCTTTCTGGCTTCTCAGAAAAAGGGATATTATCCCACAATTTCCTATGACTGTTCCGTGGCCTGTGTGAAATTTATAAAATTCGCGACTTTGCATTTTGGAAAAAGAAATTGTCTTTCAAGTTCTTTCTTTGGTTCACTCAATCGACTTGGCGAAATTGGTGGCGAAGACAAGTCTGAGTGAGTCTGAGGCAGAAACACAAGGCGCAGCAGAGGGATTCAGAGGCCAAGTGCTTACAGCTTCGTCGTCAACAACAGGTGCAGGATGTCCTGCCCGTCGGGAATACAGGGGATGATGAGAAAACTGTTCTGTCTTTCTTTCAACAAGTGTTTGCTTCTGCTTGCGTGCCTTCAAACGACCAGAATATTTGGACGGTTCGGAGATCAACTGAAGCGAACAAGTGGAAACAGCGTTCTTCCTCAAGCGCTTGAGAATGGGTGTTGACCCGCAAATGTCGAATCCGGATGAGCCCAGGTGCCAATGAAGCCCGGTCAAATGCATTCCTGCTGATGAATTAATGTCTCTGGACTCGGAACCTCAGGCATTGGCATCATTAGTTGCAAAACTGCGCACAGCAAAGTGTGATTGAGGACTGAGCTCGAGTAATGGACTTCCAATTTCGAGAGTTGCATTTGCAAGCCTTCCTGCACATTTTACAGTGCTTTGATGAGTGCATCAGTTGGATTGAAAAGTTCAATAAAGGAAACTAGTTTTAAAATTGGAGCACAAAATTAGGTTGAAATGGACTGTTTCCGGAGAGGCTTTTAAATCTACGCAGACACAACAGAGATAAAGGTTCCTTTGAAAAATGCTGCTGGGATCTATCGTTCCAGAGTTGGTTTCAATCTAAATTTTCATTTCCCACAGGCAACCGGGCTTCATACAAATGTCTGTGGAAAGCATAAATTCAATGCTTTCAGACCAGAAAATCTGCTGGTCCCTTTGCTTGATCGGGATATCATTGTGTGGACTCACTGGTCGGGTAGTCATGATGACAGACTTTTATGGCATCACTCGCAACTCCAGAACGGCGCCGGTCTATCCAGGCATCTTTTCAAAGGTTTCAGCAGAATGTGCTGCAAAGTTGCACGTTCAGTCTGCGCTGTAAACATGTCGCTGGTAAGGCAAACAAACAGACAGCGGATTGACAAGCTTTATGATTGATTTAGTCCGGGAAGACAATTTTGCCAAGAAAGGACAGACGATTTTGGAAGAAATCTTGAGCAATTGAAGTCCGGATGAGTGCACGTCTCGGTGCATGATGATGATGAATGGGCATCAGACCCTTTGCTATGGGAATGTAAATCACCGTTCTGACAAACAATTGAGTCAAGCTGGTTCCCATATGGACTGTTACACTGGGTTGTCCCCACATTTTGCCCTCGAGTGGGGAGGGGGGCGCAGGAGACGAGCATCTCTCTCCTCAGTCCGTCCGATCACATACAAGCTTGGATGTTTTTAAAATGCGTGATGTCTCTTGTTCGTCCTCCTGTAATGCGCAGAAACTGAGAGTGACGGGTGTATTTCTTCTCTGGAAAACTGCAGTCAGAACGAAATGAAAATTTTTGGGGCGCAAACCCTAACTTTGAGAATTAAATTTTGCCTTCTGAAGGAGTCTGTGACGCAGAAAAGGATGTTTTTTAGGGATTAGGATCCGCTGGATCTGCTCGATCTCCTGCATTGAAAGCTCCATTTTTGGGTCGTTCTCAGTGAAACCAAACACCACTACAAGGTAAGATTTCCATTTCACTCCAACACCATGTTGGAGCCAGAGCGTGGTTGTGTGAAGATCTTCTGCCTGCTTCAAAGCGAATTGCACACTGATACAATTTGAAAACTGACAGCAGATGAGTCAGAGTCAGATAAACTGGCGTCAACAACGTTGTCACCTGCACCTCTGGTCCAAAGAATTTCTTCCGGCAGAGTCAGTGTGGTGAGGAATAGAAACACGTTTTTCATTTTACAATGTGATTTTTTCTTGGAGTTCTCTGTGTAGATTTGCCAATTGATTTCGAACAGTTCGAAAGAGCGTATTCTCTCGTGGATCGAGTTGGTCAAACAACTTCGATGCTCGTCTATACTCACGCATACAACGGCTGTCCTGGTTCCCCTGGCATGGTCTCGCCTCGTACATTGAACCGGTACATGGTGTGCATTCTACAAGGAGAAAAAATACACCGAAGCTGATTGTCGTATTGATGTGATCTCCCGTGACGCTCATCTCAAATTGTTCGAGAAGTTCAAGAAAAGGAAACAAAAAACTGTTTCGCTGTTGGAATGAGATTACGAGGCTGTATTTTTAAGTTCTGACTTCACCGTCGTCAAGCACAACCGAGTCGGAATTGCTTTGCCGAACCTTTTTATATGCCAACAGAAGATGCCAACACATAATGCC
>JAAUXT010018766.1_pt1 | contig 15314 bp, 13 predicted proteins | sample 7278171 | NCBI WGS metagenome assembly JAAUXT01 (sample SAMN14350112, study PRJNA611818) | marine sediment metagenome | isolation source: surface marine sediment (1.8m) | place: French Polynesia: Moorea | collected 2018-08 | reverse complement strand
TCTTTTTTGGCAAAAAATTGCTTCATTTTACTTTATTTGTTTTGGAAAAAGGGTATACAAAGCCAACAAAAAATACCTGGAGAAAACTTTGAAAACCTGGAAAAATCATGGAATTTTGTTGGTCAGCCGCAGTGGGATCCCTGCTGCCACAGCATTTGCACGAAAACAAGTTTGAAAGCAGAACCAAACGGGCCAAAGGGAGACACACAGCTTAGTGGACAGGGCACCCAAAGGGTCAGGTGACTGCAATGAACCGCGGGTTGGTTTGTCGCATTGCCATGCAGCACATTGCACCTCCCTGCAATGTTACAAAAAGGGAAGTGCCTGTTCATGGTGGTGACACGAATACCAGATGCCACGCCTGAATTTCGCTGGCAGACAACTTTCCTTGCAGTGCGAATGCAGGTCGGGCGTCTTCAACTCGGAGTATTCTTGTTTCGTGGTGAACTCTTATTGTGCGTGTTGGAGAAGGATTTTGCCGGGTGGTGGGCAGCTTCCGTCTTGCCAAAGAAGGTTGAGTGATCTCATCAGTGAGGACGTCTTTATCCCCGCCTTGACGCAAAGCTCGTCTGTAACACGACAGGGAAGGAGACTCGTCTCTGATCAGATCCAAGACGCCGCCCACGTCATGTCTCAGACACACAGAAGGTCGTCCGCACTGCAGAAAACACAATTGTGCTCAGAAACAACTGTCCCATTGAGGCGACACCTTGAAATTTGCTTGGGTGTCCTTGGATTGTTCCAGAGGGATCATTTGACGCGAAGTGTTGTTGCCTCCCGTTTGCTGAGTTCCTGCTTTACGAGTAGATCTGAGATTCGACACCAAACTCCAGTTTCACAATTTTCAGTACGTGGGAACAACAGCGAGATTCAGTTTGCACCACGTTTGACAGATTTATGCCTTCAATCCGCGGAGCTGCCAATGGAGCGAATCTGCATAATTTCGAGCTCAATTTGCATCACGATAAAAAGTAGACGTCACAAGATTCTTTTTGCACAACTCTCAGCAGGTGAATTTTGTCAAAACAAACGACTCACTGAAAACAGTGAAAATGTTGCAGCTCTAGTCTGAGCAACAACTGCAAAGCGCTTGAGGAGTTCACACGTTTGGCACCAAGATTTAGGTCGGAAACGTCGAGGTCAAACGGTGGAGGAGGAACGGTGGAACAGCTGGAGCTGATGGATGCGTCTTTGTCCAGGGCGGAGGAGGCGCAGAGTTCACCGCCTGGAAGCGAAGCTGCGATGCTCGCCGGGGTTATGACCGGAAATCCGACGCAACTTCAAACCCAGGGCCAGCCAAGGGCCTCTTTGTGGGGATCAAGTGCCAAGTGCCAAGCGGACACAACTTGATCTTCGGAAGTTTGTTTGAAGTGCTGAGGCTCAGAGATAGTGTTCAGACCACATGATCTGAAAGACTTGAAAATCACACGCTGCAGCCCTTATCAGGCTGGTGAAGTTCACAGCCTGTGCCTGTGTAGACGCATTGAACCCATATTGTTGGGTTCGAAACGATAAGCGACCGTTGTAGTCGTCACATCTGTCAAAGAGATCGGTTTCGCCATGGTGGTCAAAGATCCGTGGCGTGATGTCATCATGTGATGCTGGTGACGGCGGGATGAGGAATGGTTCTCCGGGATCAATAAACCACGTGATCCAGGAACCGACCGGGTAATGGATCTGTCCAGGGCAACAATGGACCCACATGCTTCCGAAGACCCGCAGACTGAAAAAGAACTCAAAACTTAAAAGGCAACTCAAGTGCAATACAGGCTGTGCAAAAATTTTTCAACTTGTATTTCTGTGAGAAAAAGGATCTCAAAATGAATTAGACGAGGGAGAAACTCAGGCCCGAGGCGAGTTTCATCAGGACAATAATTCACCTTTCGCTAAGCAGCGGAGAGCGTTGCAAGAGTTGCACAGCCAGAGGCAGACGACATGGGGTGCAACTTTTTACGACTTGACTGTCCCCGCCATCGCGCCTCCTGAGCTCAATTACGACCTGATCTCAGCCTTGCTTTTCTGGAAATATGCTTCTTGCTCGTACGTCTCTGTTGTTGAGCGGTATTTTTCAGAGGCGCGAGCCCCTGGAGGTCGGTCGGTCGGACTGACGTTGTTCGCGAGATTCCGCTGATTTACCTGTCGATCCGGCTCTTCACGCTGGAGCTCGAGCACACCGTCGCCTTGTCAGCAGATTGTTGCAGGGCAGAGAATCTCCACTGCGTCATGTCTTAGTGCAATGAGTTCACCTGACGAAAAACTTGAGAAAAGTAACAAATTGGGGTCTGCGAGAGAAATCCTCCAACTGTCTGTTCCTGTGTTTATTTCTGCACCAAGGAAAAGAGTCTGTATCCTGAGGCAAGATCCTGCAAAAGTTGGCCAATTTTCTTTCACCCATGTTGAAAGTTTGTGATGAATTCTACACAACTGTGTTGTGAATTGTGAAGTTGGAAGACAATGCAACTGTCCTTGCCTGTGCCACCGGGCACAGAAAGGGACTGACTGTTTCATGGTGTTCGGTGGAACAAGTTTTTTGTTTCGACGAACCTGTCACATGAGAATAGGGGCAACACACCAGCCTCCCGCACAACACCTCTCCGTCCCACCCAGGACCTGGGATAATTTCCCAACTGGAACTGATCAGACACCAGAACCAAACGATCGATTCGGCCTAAAGCGACGCAGCACGCACAACGCACGAAAATTTGCAGTTCGCCGTCAGCGAAACCCTCAGTGAGTGCTGTAACAGTGTTGTCTCAGGTGGAACACTGGAAATCAGCATAATTTATGTGTTATTTTAGCTCCAGATACTTGTGGTATGCAGACAATTCATAACAACCAGAAATCTTGAGCTCAGCAGTTCTGCTTTTCTGCAGGCTCGTCCATTTTGCCAGCAGAACTGTGTATCCAACGGATGCTCAATGAAGCGGCGAGAGAGTTCCAGTGAAAGACAAACCCCGACTCCCTGATGCTGGGTCTTGTGTCGCTCGTTGAATCGATCCCAAAGTTCTCGAGTGGCGCGTGAACAAAAACACTCAAGTGGATGTGGAGGCCCACCTGGCAGCGTGCGTGTGATCCTCCGGACAAGTACACTGAGTACAGGGCAGATGTGGCATCTCGCGTGATATTTGCACAGCTTTTAGAAAGCGCTCAACCTTCACATATCGACTAATAGATCCTGTCAAACTTTGATAAATGCTCGCGTAACGCAGATAGGTGGTTCTCGAGTGTGCCAAGTGGCCCGTGCTGCAGGGATCATCGCTATGCAGCCGCTACTGATTCGATCCCGATGCCTGGACATCTGCAGAGCCTCATTCTAATGCCGGGTCACTCATCAGCTGACCCGCTGTGCCACCTTCTGCAGGTGCCACGGTCAGTGGACCGTGTCGCTTCTTGACAGCCTTCATTCAAGGTTTTTGGCACGCCATTTTCTCAAGCGAACCTGAAGCTCCTTCAGGCTCCATTTCAGGGGGATGAAGTGTGGCTTGCGTACGTTGCTTTATCTGACCGAATTTTGTGAGAGTGAGTGAGAGAAGAATTCTCGTTAGATGGTGATTTGCGGGATTGTGCGATGAACTCAGAATTTCTTGTCTGGAATCGTCAAACTTGAGCAGCTCGTGAGAATAACAAGCTGAGCTCGTCTGTCTCACAGATGACCAGGTCGCTGAAACGTGATGCTGACTGGGGTGTTTTCGTATTGCGTAATCTATTTTGACAGATTTATTTTCCACTTGCCAGAAGTTACCAAAACAATGTGTTGCTGGTTTTCATTAGAAAAGTGCCTGGCTGTTGGAGCGTGTGGTGTCAAGGTTTTCTTCTTCTCAAAAACGACTTGCACGCACGTCACTAGCACCACCAATTCACGCATTCCTGGAAGATTTTTGTGGAATTTGCATCAGGACCCAGACTCACCACAATTGACATGATGATCTAAACTCAAGCTTGTTCCCCCTGATGGCATGCGATGCCGTGATTACCTTCACAACTCTAAATGCTTTCAGAAGCCAAAATATTTGCCGTGTTCGGCAGTGAGAGCGTATGTCTTCGAATCGGGTGTCACCATTGCAATGCTTTCAAAACGGCTCTGGCATTCGGCACACAAATCGAGACGGCCCGATGAGAAACACTTTTGTGAATCAGCACACTTTTGAAAACTTACGCATAGTTGGGGTTTTGATGAGCATTTCCGATTGGGGGCTTCACGTGTGCGGTGCTTATTTCACTGTCCGTTTGCCACGCACAATAGAGATGCTGCAGGGAATCTCGGCCGCGCCAGATCCCACTGGGCAAGATTGATGGGGTGGACGGTCAGCACCAACAGAGGGGAGGGGGACTTGTCAGGGTCATGAAAATGTTGACCCAGTGACTGACAATGTCAATCTGCATAGATGATTTGTACGTAGATTGGAATGTGCAAGAAGAGTTTTCCCCGTCAGCATCTGAATTGCTTGCACTGCGGAGATCAGGTCCGTGAGTTTCTCTCACTGTCATCCAAGACCAGATCTTTGTGGTCCCAAGCCTCACACCCACCCATCAGAACCCAAACGCTTCATCTCGTTCCAGACAACAAGAGGCTCAAAGGTCAAGTGCACGAAGAGCGCAGTTCCGTATTGTTCTATGACAACGGCCTTTTGCTCCAAATTTTATCGAGCTTGATGATGCATTCACGAAGCTTTGTGGATGCATTGAAATATTGGCCGTTGTGAGAACCAGAAAAATTCATTAAGATTTGGCTGACCACGTCAAACGGGCCTCGAGATAGGCTATCAATTAGAAAGCGGCGGAATTGGCCCGATATCTGGGTCTCCCGGGACGCGGTGAATGATGCCCGCTCGACCTCCCACCACGAGAATTCCACCCAGATCGCAACAACTCCGCATTCACTTAACCTCGATCACACTGTCGATTAAATGAGTGAAGCTCAAAGATTTCGAGGTCAATTGCGGCAGGTTCAGGGAGGGGGAAAGAAATTGTGATTCTTCCCTTTGAGACTCAAAATGCACATTGTCAGATGGGCTGTTGATCTCGGTGGAGTTTCGTGATTTTCCTCCTGAGCGAGTGACAGCGGATGGCTTTGTGCTGGTGGTCCTCAGTGGGGCTTTGATGCCAATGCAGATTTCTGCCCCACAATGCGAGGATTTCCGTTATGACATCAGGACATGACTTCGCATCAGCAGTGAAGCCACAATGTCGTCTTTGTGCATCGGGCATTTGAAGCTCGCGGAGGAAAAGAGAAAACCCGAGCCCTCTGTGGAAACACATCTCAGATTCAACCGACGGGCAAAAACGGCCGTTTCTGGGGATCCTTGGGAAACGAGAGACGTCCCTTTTCGGACGAGAAGGAAGGAAGAAGGAAATGCGACCCTGACAACTCGTCACTTTTAAATGGTCACTGTGAGCAGTTTCTGGAGACTGCGGTTTGTCGGCAAATCAGGCTCGACAAAGTGGTTGATAGAGCAGGTCGCGCTCACTTCAATTTTCCCACTGCTGCTCGAGGCATTGAGACACACGAGTCCCCCGCGGGTTCGGCTTGTGATTTTCCCAGTGCACGTCGATTGAAGACAGAAATTGTCACAAAAAATTGCAGGGCCACTGAAGCCTAGTTTCTGTTCATTTGTGTTCTCTTGGGGTTTTTGCTCGGAATGGAGCTTTGACCTGCATACTTACGGTCTTGTTGTCAAGGGTAATTGTGGTTAAGCATCACCTTCACAGTAACAGGGGCTGAAGAGGACAATGTTCCATCAGCCTTTGAAGCGCTAAGTGGAAACTTTAATCAAAATACTCAGCGAGCAATAATTAACGTTGGAGTGATGCCTTCCCTCAATACTGACTGGCTCATCAAAGGGAAATGTCTTCATGAGTCCGTCAGAGTGGAAGAAGCCTCGCGGAATCGTAAATGGGGGTGAGGCCTGCTCTTCACCCTCTTGTCGAAGTTCCATCATTTGACGGTAAATTTCTGGGTTACCTGGGACCTGGACCCTTCCCCGGCTCTTTGATGTCGGTTTGTTTAAGTCGATTACGGATTGGTGTGCTGTGTGTTGCCAGTGGTTTCTTTCATTTTGTCTTCTCGCCTGGCGGTTTGTGTCCAATCCAAGGGATGTTTGATTTGACCTGACGCTTTCTCCCACGTTTCATCAGCAGCGTTTCCGGTCGCTCCCGCTCGCACCGCGTGGTTTGCTTTCTTTTCCCTCGTTATCGTGGCGCTCATGCCTCCGCTTCCCTCCCAACACCCCGCCGTGAGGGAAAACACGGGAAACGTTCCACCTTCACCGGTATCGTCTCCGGTTTCGTCCCCTGAGAGCCTCATTATTCCGCCCCGATCCTGGGCTCAGTTCCCGGCCGCGCTGTCCAGGTAACGAGAGAAACCGGAGGTGTCAACTGTCGGCGCTATTTGCGTCATCTGCTTCTCCTGACGTTTGCTCGTTCAGAATGTGTTGGGTGTTCGTTTGAAGTGGTTTTCACTGAGCCAAGAAATGGCAGCACGTGTACGTGTAGGACAAGGCTGTTGGGGTTGTTCAAGAGTTGAGCAGGCGTGCATGCAGGTGAAGAGCTCCTTTCATCCGTTATCGGGGCTGTTTGAGGGGCCGGAGCGGAGACGGGTGTGTGTGGCACGTGCGGCGCACGCTCTGGGGCGGGTGAGACAGCGCAGGCGCCGGACTCGAGTCGGATCCAATTTCTTCTGATCCGCGCAGACTGGACACAGCCGTCGAAACCGGAAAACTTGGGGAAAGTGGCACTTTTCAATGTATTTACTCTGCAGACGGAACATGTGGTTACAGAACTGCAGAGATCGGAACTGTGGTCAGAATCTGCGCGACTGACACGATTCAGCAGCTGCTGCGGCTGCGGTTGAAAAGAGCCGAGGGGCAGGAATATTGTGGTGAATTAGATGATGGCGTTTTTACACGCCGCCGTAGCTGCCGACAGTGATGGAAGACGTCGTGCCCAGAGCCGTCCCCCAAGATGGATCTGTTCCAGTGGTGTTGAGCCGGACTTGCGCTTTATTTTTTATCACAGACTGTGTGTTTTGGTATCAGTCTTGATGTCTCCGTCTGGAACCTCTGCCTGCGGGCTACATTCGACCGTGTGACGCCTTTTGGGGTCTTTTGTTTGTTGGTCCCGTGATCTGTGGCCTGGATTTGGGATGCTCTTGGCAACTCGCAGAGGATGAAATTTGTCAGCAGTCCCAGGTTCTCATGGAGAGGAGCTTTTCGGAGCAGCGAGTGATTTGCACCTCGTGACGAACCCCTCGTACATCACACTGAAATCCGCGCTTGTCGTTGGAGTAAATTAACCGGTTTGGGAATAATTAAATCGTAAATCCAGGCCGCTGCGAAAGGCAGTCAATCTTCCCTTCTGCAGCAGTCGATAATTCCGAGTAAATCACATCAGGAGTCTCAGTGAAGGGACTCTCTCGTCGTAAAGAGGCAGGTTGCTTTGGGCGTGGGCCCAGGTGAGACTGCGAGCGAGTGCTCTGACCTGCGAGGTTTCGTGACAGATGCGAACTCAGCCATTAGACACCACAGTGGATCTGCAAACGAGCTTCTGTGCTGGATTTTGCAATGCATAATGATGTCATCAAGCCACAATTAGCGTTGCATAATTGTGATGTTCATTCAGAAAAATGACATTCTATTTGCAGAAAATAGACAGTGATTATGACATTGTGTACATTGGCAATTTGCTTGTATTTTCTCGGACCCGGGCGCAGGATGACCTTGTCTGTCGACACATTCGTCGGCCGAAGCTTTTCTTCTTGTCCGCTTTGCTTTACGAGGTGCGGCGTGTTGTGTTTACGATCTGCAGTTGAGTCAACACGCCGTGTGCTCCGCGACCCCGTCCACGCCGCGGGTTAATCGAGTCCGTGGTCCGCGTCGCCGGCGCGATGGCAGCGCGGGCGAGCGACGTGTCAGGGCGTGACCCGTCAACAGCGTCGAGTTCGCTGTTTCTCATCAAGCCACGTAACAAGAGGCACAACACTTGTCTGATGGCTATGGAGCTCCACTTTGTAGCGAAGGGAACATGTCTTTCAGCAAGAAAAAGGTGTTTACTGGCGAGACTCAGGGTTCTTCTGCATGGAGATCCCACGCTGGGGACCTCGCGCGCCGTCGTGTCTCTGCGCGACCTCCCGAGATGAGCCGAGGCTTCCCGAGAAGAGCCGAGGTAATCTCGGGTCCGAGACCGGGATTCAGCGCGCAATCTGTGAGATGAAAACCTGTGAAAACACAGAAGCACCGCAAAACGCAGAACACGAGTTCTTACCATCAGCCGAAACACGAGGGCTCTTCGCACTTCAAAGCAGCTCCACTGCAGGTTTCGCCCGCTTCTCTGTTGACGTAAGATTCCTGTGTTCAGCCGATGTGGGGCTGAAGAAGACCAGACGGAGGTGGGTGCAACCTGCGGAGATGTGCGGTGCAGCCGGGCAAGAATGCGGCGCAGTGGGAAACTTATCGTCAGGATCAGCCCCACAATGCGACGTGATGGGTCGAGCCGATCAAAGGTGCGGAGCAAATCCGAGAGACGCGGGCGAGGAGGGGCCCAGAATCCCCGTGTATTTTCGCTCGACTGTCTGATTGATTGAATAGCTTCGCTCTTTCATCTTGTGTCCCTGTGCGTGTCTGCAATCTTTGGGAGGCCATCTCGATTGGAGTCTGAAGGACTTCAGACGAATGAATGTCGGTTTCTGCTGCTGAATCTCGTCTGAAAAGATGGCGTCACGAGTTCGTCTCACAAAGTGGCAGTTACAGGCGTGTATCTTGAACGATCTTTGTCTCAAAACTGTGGAGGGAAGTGTTGCAAACGAACGTAGATTTCATGCCCTTTGGTCTTGTGAGCATGTCAGGCTTTTGGAACAAGAAGCCGCCTGCAGGCAAGACCAACCACGAACAGTTGCATCGAGTGAGGATCGAGCGTTTGTGAACGCCCAGGCCAGCGTCGAGGGTATGAAACAGAGATGTCTGGTGTGAGGAAAACCGGCAGTGACAGCATTGTGCTCAAGATCGCAACAAACCAAGTACGAAGCGCAAGCCATCCGAATTCCTGTCCCGAGTGGGCTTCATTTTTCTGCCAAGTTGGCTTTTCCGAGGGTGCGAGTCGCACTGGATGACCTGGAGTGCTCCAACAGGGGCATATCAAGTGCCATGCAACGTATGCCACTTTTCTGCTCTCTTTCCTGATGTAAAACACCAAGTGGGTAATTTTTAACTGTGCAAACGGACTTGTTGTTATGCTTGTGTATTATTTGCTCAAATATTACCACAGAGCACGGCACAAAAACGCAGTTCGGAATGACATGTGTATTTACTGTATTGCTCTGTAGCTGCAAAACGTGAGGCCGCCTGTTTTGGGGTAACGTCGTTTGCATATGCTGGCTGAGGATTCTGTTGGCTCAGATAATATTGTTCGGGGGTGGAAAAATATTTGGAAGTGAATCTCGATGTGTATTAAAAATAGCCGGGTGGAAGCTGATTCAACAAACTGTGGCCCTGCTGCCACTCATGCGGCCGGTTTTGTGTTGGGCGGGCGGGACTCACTTCCGCCCAGCTGCGCCGCAGCGGCGCGAGGCGAGGCGCATCCCGCGCCCACACGTCGCACAACAAACAGCGTCGAGACGACGGAGGATGGGCGGGTTTCCTTCTCTGTGCCAGATTCGTGTTGTAGAGCTTCGTTTTCGAGTGGGTGCGGAGGGATCAGATTCGTATTGTCTGTTGCGCAAAGAAACACTGAATTCCCGTTTCTTTGAACGTTTTGTTTGACCGTTTTGACACGAGCATCACTCACCTCTTGTATTTTTCTTCTGTTTTCAGTGACGGGTCTGGGTCGCACACGCTGCCGAATGGCACGGGCGGCGGCGGCGGGGACGGCGGGCCGGGTGGCGGGGGCGGCGGCGGGCTGAAGGAGCGCAGCAGCTCGCTCGGCGCCCCCGCCACGTTCGCGCATGCGCAGCCGCCGCCCGACCGACAGCGCAGCGTGACGACGGGTGCCAACACCGTGCACCACCCCGCCAGGAACTCCAGACAGGTGCGTGGCCCGCGTGGACTTGGAACCGTGAATCTCTGTTGTGGTGTCTCCCACCCTGTCCTGTCTTGTCCTGTCCTGTCGTAGTGTGTCGTCTTCTGTGCGAGTATGAGCTGATCTACTGTGAGCGAAGTTTGAGAAATCACACCTCACTGTTGAGTGTGACTGCTTCCACAAACACAAAACAAATTGGCAATCAAGAAGTCAACCTGAGCTCACAGTGGATGAACCAAGCTGGCCAGTCTTCATGCCAAAATGGTGTCAATTGCTGTGGCGTGAACTCGGTCAGGCCAGCTCAGTTCAGCATTGTGACTGACCATTCACACCTCAGCCATTTGCATCGTAGCGTCAAGTGTGACTGCCAACCCGTTGTAAAGGTTTCCAGCATCATCGACGCGATCAGATTTTGTCGTGTTGTCCATCAGACCTTCCGAAAACTATCAGCGACCCTGCGTCCGTCAAGAATCTGAGTGAAACGAAGCAACCAGCAAATCATGTCGTCTGTTCTCGACTCACCGCACTGTGCGTCCAAGTCACGTGTTATCGCCCTGATCTTTTTCTTCTAGCGGAATTCGTACAAACGTTCGAACGAGGACTCTGAAGACTGGCTGAAGAAGTCGCGCGCCTGGGCGAACGCGTACGAGTTGTCGCAGGATCTGCACGACAAGCAGCTCGAGATGCTCGAGCGCAAATACGGAGGACACCTGATCGCGAAGCGCGCAGCCAGGATCATCCAGCAGGCCTACAGACAGTACGTGATGACTGACGGGCGTGGCCTGGGTGGGGATGGGGTAGAGCAGGCAACACGTGGCAGGGGGGGGGGCGGGCATGGGTTGGCCCAGTGGGTACGAAACGAGTGTTGTCGTCTGGGGAGGGAGAGGACAGACAGGCCCAGTGGGCGGATAGGTTAGGGGCAGGCAGTCCCAGTGGGGAGGGACAGGCGAGAGGCGGGGCTCAAGTTGCGTTGAGGCGAGCTTTTATTCTGGATCTTCTGACATTGCTGAGTTTCTGGTTCCGGAACACGACGCTGACGCTCCTGTACACGGCAGGTACTCGATGACGCGGAACTTCGAGCGGCTCCGCAGCATCACGAGCGAGAAGCGGCTGTCGCGGCGCTGGGGCCACATGGAGCGCAGCAACACCATCTGGAGCGACATGGTCATGGAGTCGGGCCTCGGGCTTGGCATGCACATGCGCAGGTGTGTGCGGTGTGTGTGTGTGTGTGTGTGTGTGTGTGCGCGCGTGTGTGTGTATGCGTGTGTTGTGTGTGCGCGCGTGTGTGCGGGGTGTGTGTGTTGGGGTGGGATTGAGAGTGGGTCAGCGGACCTTGTGGATTCATGAAAAGAAAAGCACTCGGTGGGTTTCAGTGAAGTAGAGAGCTCAAAACACAGAAAGCCAGAGCGATATCATTGCTGCTTGGCAACGCGCACAATTTTCAATGGCTGTACATTTCCGCTGCCGTTGCAGGTCTCACACGCGTCCTGAGCACGTGACGCAACTGACGCACTCGAACACGTACGAGGACAACCTCAGCCACAACCACGTGGGCGGGGGCGGGGCGGGGCACCAGACGTACCCGCACCTCACGACGCGACACATCCACCCCGCCGGCGTGCGCGCAGGGGGCGTCTCCGGGGGCGGCGTGCACAGCACGTCCAGCGAGTACAACATCTCCTCCAGACAGGTACGCCAACCGCCCGTCTCGGGTTTGGTTGATGAATGGATTCAGAACAACAAACATTTGATAGCAAGTGATTCTTCAAACTGAAGCGAACAAGAAGCACCAAAACTTCCAACACGTCCAAAACACGTCTGTGCGAACTTCGTTTGAAGATCCAACATCGCTGATATACTCGTACTTTCAGGTGATGCAGAAGTCGCACTCTGTGTACGTGACGTCGACGCATGAGAAAGTGCTGCGTCAGCAGCACAGTAGCAGACACGTGACGCACAGTTCGAGTCACCATGGCAACCTCATGACGTCAATACATCAGCACCAGGCGGCGGCTGATGCTCTGTTCGCGCACCTGCAGCAGCAAGGTCACGCGACCGAAACACGTGACGAGTCCCCGCACCCAGTCGCAACTGCAAGTGTCCTTCCAGTCGTGACGTCATCAGCTTCAGACATTGTGACGTCATCTTCCGCGGACGTGTTGTGTAATAACGCGCATGCTGCGCAGCCGTGTAAACACAGAGCTGTGACTGGCGCCGCGGAGGAATCGAACAACAACAGGAACTCGTATCCGGAGCTGAACGACTCGAGCGGGAGCGACTCGCCCCGGGACACCCCGGTGGAGCCCGCGATCGACCTGCCCAGTGTCAACTTCGAGAACCTGCTGGAAGCCAAAGAAACGGACATACTCAACGACAGTTTTCACAGTGACAGTAGTCATAACTCGCAGAGTTCCACGCACCACAACCATCACCATGGGCTGCATCACCATAGAAACGCTCATTCCCATCTCCCTAGCAACCGCCATCAGTATAGCAACCGCTCGTTGTCAGGGACGTGCAGTTACTACGGGCAACCGATGCCTTCGAGCGGGAGTATGGACGATATTCTGTCTGCGGGGCAGGCGACGCCGCGCATCGGTGAGAGACACGCCTTCAGCTCGGGCAACATGTCCGACTCAGTGTGCAGCGACAGTGGGTCCCTGGGTGGGGACGTGCAGGTGACTGTCGAGGAGGCAGATGTGAACTTCAGTGTGGATGGTGATAGTGACCGGACTCCTACTCAAGAGGAAAATGTCATCACCAAAGTTTACGCCAACACTGAAGTGAGATTGAGAAACAAAAAGAAGCCGGCTTCAACCTCTCAGGATAGTACTCAAGTGATATCTGCCAATGAGGAAAGCACAATCGACAGCCAATCCCAAATCACTTCCGGTCAGCAGCAACCAACCAGCAAACACTCCCCGGAGGCGTCGCCCATCTGGAAGCGCAAATCGGCCGCCATCAACGGGACGCTGACGGAAGACGTGAAGCGCATGAGCAACATCTCCGAGGCCTCCGAGACGGAGGGGTCGGAGGGGCGCCACTCACGCGGGGACCTGGGCGGCCTGGTGCCCGGCGCGTCGAGCTCGGACAACGCGAGCGTGTCGAGCGGCTCGGACCAGGGTCAGTACGTCAGCGTCGGCTACTCGCGCACGCTGCCGCCGTCGTCGTCCACGTCGAGCGCCAACAGCGTCGGGATCGGCAGCGTGAACCACGTCGTCACGACGTCGACGTCGGCGCTGCCCAAGATGACGTCACGTCAGCACAAACGCCTTTACAGGATCGGCCTCAATCTCTTCAACAAGTAAGCGACGTTTTGCGCCCAGCTGCAAAAAGAATTGTATTCGAATAAGACCCGTGCTGTGTTTTGTTTGAAAGGGGACAACATTTTCGTCAACGTTGTTTGTCTACCAAAGACACATGAAAACAATCGGATTTTTCGAGTGTGGGCTCAACCTGTGCATCATCTTTCCAGCTCTGGTACTTGTTTTCCAATTCTGGAAACTTGTTCGCCCGTGTTGTTGTTGTTTGGCACTTGGTTGATGTTTTCGTACCGGGAAAACACACGATCCTGGCTGGCGCGCTGTCAAGCCTCGTGGTTGTACGCGAGGATAATGGGATGAAGTCGTGTTCTCCGGATAAATATGCCGCTGGGGCCCATGTCACAGCAAAATAATGGCCCCGAATAACATGCACTGAATATGGATGTGCGTACTCATTCACAAAAGGCATTTGACTTTCAGGAATTTTTTTTTTTTTTGGGGGGGGGGAACTTTCTAACTCTGACGTGTCAGTTGAATCAGCCGACCTGTGTTCACCTTCGGGGGAATTATGCATGCGTGGTACCAGAATTGTGTTTCTTTCAAATCCGTTCGGTCAATACTCTTGAGCCCGTATTGACTTGGGACCGCTGGTCAAGTGTTTGCTCGGACCGTGGTCATTATGCGGAGGATTAGGTGGTCAGAGGGGCCGCCGTCCTCTTGAAAAACAACTCACAAAGTGGCAGTCGTGACATTTGGCGAAGTGGTCGGTTTCACACAGCACTGCGGGTCAGAACCATTGCACGTCGTTGTGCCTTTCCCGTGCCTCGCCTCAGCATCTCAGTGGGACTGCAGTGATGACCCGCAAACTGACCCTGCGAGCCTTGCTATGTACAGATCAAGGTCTTTCTTGTGGACCGACACTTGCAACAACAGTGTCAAGTTTCATGAAGAGGACATGCGAACGAATGCTGCCACGACCCAACTGGTTTCCTGAGTGCGATATTGTGCTTTGTGAATTTCATGGGAAAATGCACCGAGTGAGCGCCCAGTCCGTCGCAATGTTTGCTTGCTGTTACAATTGAACACACACACTCGCACTCACACTCTCACACAGAGAACTTACCAAAATGGTGCTGTTGCAGGAAGCCCGAGAAGGGGATGCACTACCTGATCGAGCGTCGCTTCGTGGGCGCGCAGCCCGCCGCCGTCGCCAAGTTCCTCATCTCCCGCAAGGGGCTCAGCAAGTGGATGGTCGGCGAGTTCATCGGGAACCTGCAGAAGCCGTTCAACCTCCAGGTCCTCAGGTCAGTGCTCAGACCGCCCTATTTCTGCACTCGCTCCTGCAGAAATCCACCCACGTATTTCTGTTGGACGACAACCATTACCAGCCGCAAGCGCTAATATTTTTTTACCCGCGTGTCCCTTATGTGGATGACCGACCGACTCGGTTGGCCAGTGTGTGTAAGGGTTGGGGGTGGGGGGGATTTTTGGCATGCGGCTGGTTTTCTTCTTGCAAGTCTTGTTTGTCGTTGTGTTATTTTCACTGTCGCCAATGAAATATTGACTGACTCGTTGCCTTCCGTCGGTGCCACTTGAGCCGTTTGTAATTTTTCTGCTGGGCTCGGTCATCCGTTTCAAAGATGAGTGATTCTTCTCCGCCTTGCCTCGGACAGAATCGATCACAATCAATGGTTTCCAGCGAAGATTATGACGGAATAAAGTTCGTCGCAGTCTTTGTATCCCTGCAAACAAAGTCACACAAAATTTATTTCCTTTGCAGGTGTTTCGCTGAAGAAATCGATTTGTCGGGTTTGCAAATAGACGTGGCGCTCCGGGTGTTCCAGACCTACTTCAGAATGCCCGTGAGTTGGAGTCCTTTGTTCAGCAAGATTTTACATCAGTTTTGCACTGCACAAAACACGCGTATTCATATTTATCAGCCGCGGTAGCGGTCTGATATTGGTTTGCCCCTGTATCCGCATCCGTCCATCTTGGGCAGACAAAACCTCCGTTTTACCCCTGTTCCAGTGATCACAGACTGGA
>JAAUXT010018534.1_pt1 | contig 15316 bp, 22 predicted proteins | sample 7278171 | NCBI WGS metagenome assembly JAAUXT01 (sample SAMN14350112, study PRJNA611818) | marine sediment metagenome | isolation source: surface marine sediment (1.8m) | place: French Polynesia: Moorea | collected 2018-08 | reverse complement strand
GGGTGAGGGGTCCCAACCCCAGGGTGAGGGGTCCAACCCCAGGGTGAGGGGTCCAACCCCAGGGTGAGGGGTCCCAACCCCAGGGTGAGGGGTCCCAACCCCAGGGTGAGAGGTCCAACCCTAGGGTGAGGGGTCCAACCCAAGTGTGAGGGGTCCCAACCTGAGGGGTCTCAAGCCCTGGGGTTTCCGGTTCCAACGACTGCGGTGAGGTTTCAAGCCCTGGCGCAATGGGGCCAAACCCCCAGAGTGAGAGGTCCGAACCCCAGGAGCGGGGCCAATTCCAGCCAATGAAGATTCCAGCACGGTGAGACGAAACTGCTCCCTTCATGAATCTCACTGAAACTTCTCACTCTCAACATGAGTTTCTGGCAACAGAAACATCTGGGACAAAGAAGAGAGGGAATGCAGGTCGTGTCGACCTCAAGACCGAGCCTGGGTGTCCAGATTTTGAGTAAATTGGCTGCCTTTGTCTTCAGTGAGACACTGAAACTCGAGAGAAAGCCACGTTGCGTCCACATTCATTTGAGAAATGGTGGTCAGCGTCAAATTGCAAATCTGTCGTTTCGGTCAATGGAAGAAATTTGACATGACAAATGTCAGCGGACTCTTCGTTTCGTCTCTGACAAACGCGATGATAAAAACAAACACTCACCACTGTACTTGAACCCTATGGATCTCCTGTCTGCGATCCCGGTTGAGTTCGCATTGGATTCAGCTGTGGAGTCGACGCTCGGGTCCGAGTCCGCGGCTGCGGGTCCGTCGGGGTCGCTTCCGCCGCCGACAGGCCGCGGGGGGCCGGGGGCGGCGGGGGCGGGGGCGGCCGGGGGCCCCGCCGCCGTCGGGAGCACGTCGCTGGACGCAGGCGGCTCGTAGCTGATGTACTTCACCCGGATCACCGAGGTCGACGTGCCTGGTGAGTGAAGGTCAATTTTTAGCACGTGAGCGTGAATGACGTACGAGTGTGCATGCGTGCTGGTCTGATTGGAGGCGTCTGGGGTTTTCCTGTGTTCTGCGAACTGTGGCTGATCATGGCAATCAAACTGAGTCTGGTTGCTCATCTCTCTGAACTTTCCACATTTGACACGCTGATTGCATGCCGCGGAATACTTTTGATAGGCGTGAAAATCCTTCGTGTATGCGAAACTGCTTTCTGCGGTTTCGTGTTGGTGTTGGTATGCGTGGAAATTGGTTTATTGAAAGACCGTGTCTGTGCACATGCGGGTTGAGAATGCAATGCACGTGCAGCCTAACGAGGGATGTCCTCAAATATACGGTTTCATACTTTATATTTCATGTTTTTTGGTTCTTAGCATGCAGTTGATTGTTTTCTGTTCCCATTGAAAGTTTCAGCAATTTTTCATGATCGTGAGCCATTAAAGTTTGGGCAGAAACCGCATATTTGAGGACATCCCTCGTATTCAAGTGTGAAGACGGATTTGTGAGCCATGCAAAACTTACCGCCGACTTTTATGAGCACCCCTCTGCCTTGGTGGTAGAGTTGGTAGTTGTAGTGGTACACGAGCCTCAATGGAGCTACGATCTGAAACGTGCGCCCCACGATGGAGCACGTCTCCCAGGGCCTGGGACCCATGTCGCTGTACGCTGCACCTATGTGCAGCGTATTTCGGTCGCACAGACTGACGTACTCCCCCTCGGGGATACTGACGTCCGTCTGCGCGACGTCGATGGCGGAGACTGGGGGCGGGGCCTCGGCCGGGTCCGCGGGCGACACGACGGAGAGCTCGACGGCGCAGACGAGGGACGGGCGCTGCCCGCTGCCCGGGTACGAGTTCGGGTAGCCCGGGCTCAGCAGGTGCACGTGACCCGTGTAGTGGGAGACCTGCTGGTCACTTCCATCCGGACACAGGGACTGGGCTGCAGAGAGGAAGAGAAGCGGGTACCGTATTCACCTGTGTGTATGTCGCACCCAAGTGAAGGACGCAACACAAGGTTGACGTTGACTTCTGGCATTGAGGTCCATTGAAACAACAAGAAACTCATACCCATGTACAAGACGCACCCCTTCTTTAGATGCCAAAAAGTGGGGCAAGGGTCTTTTTTCGATATGCAGGTCTGTTGCTTGCGCGAATATTGCACTGCGTGTGGTTGCAGACAGCAGATGCACAAAGATCCAATATTCACGTGTTCATCATTTGTGCATGCATATTGACTATGTTGTGAATAGCGTGTTCACAATGTTTATCAACAACTCGTATTTATTTTACCATTCTCCATCTGCGATGAAAATCTTTGGCCAATGAATGGCTCATCATCAACCCCCCCACCCGGATTCTTCTCTGATTGAAACAGGGCGAATCTGCCCTGAGGTGGTTGGAACCTGAGGCAGAGGAAATGAACACTGATGCGTGGTTACCGGGCTCGCAGCTGTATCTGATCTTCCTCTGGTGCGTGCAGCGTCCCGGTGGGTTGTACATCTCGAAGCTCTTGAGCTCCCGGTCCAGGGTTCGACAGGAGACGCTGCCTGAGCAACGCGCGCTTAGCAACCGCGCCATGGTGACGGTATCCATGGAGAAGCAGCCGCAGTAGCCGGGCGCGTCCCTCTCGACGCGCAGGTCAACGACGATGTACTTGGGCGGACAGGCCAAGGTCACTTCCGGCGCGTTGCAGACGGAGACGCTGTAGTCAAGACGCGCAGTCGGCGTCGTTCTCGGGGTGTTACTGCCTGGAAAGCACGACAACAAGAGTGGTCAATGCGCACGAGTTTTCTGCTAATGATGAAGACGCAAATGTTCATTTCGTCTTTACAGACAAGACTAAAATAGATCTGTCACCAGAGAACAATGGTTCAGCAAAAACAAATTTCTCAATATGAAAGGAGGATAAGAAAATTACATTTTGCAGGATTGAGTTGACTGCACGAACAAATTATCTCATTTTGGGAAAGCATGACATGTCCCAGTGAAGGAAACGAGTGAAAAGTGTGTCCCTACCTCCAGAAGAGTTGTCCTGGAAACCGCCCTGCGAGACAGTTCCCATGAAACAACCGCAGAACGTGAAGATCAGCAAACACCATCCTTCTGGCGCGACCATGTTTGTTTTTCTGACTTCGTTGCTGAACTTCCAGGAAGTACAAGGTTTTGTTATCTGCGATGAACTATTGCTCCGCCATGACGGCCCACGCATGCAGCAGAGTTTCGGTTCTGTAGACCCAGCGCAGTTACAAAGCTTCCATCAACTCATCGAGTGCGCTGCCTCAGATTGTCCGTGCGGCATCGCTTCTCCTCACTTTGTTTTCATTGCTGTTCAGTTTCATCCAAAGTGGAGCATTGGGCCGGATCTCCTCCCAATTAGAGTTTTTCACAATGTTTGGCTTTATCATCCTGTCCGTGATACGGACAACATTACATATTAAATATCATCAGAGCTATTCTGTGTGCATTGAGCTCTGCTTGTATTTGGTGTGAAATCTTACGCGACCTATTTTGTTCTTCATTTGGCTTTCTGTGAATGGCACTTTGTTGGTGAGAGCGGGACGTGTGTGCCTGAGCGCTGATCGTCAGACATGTCCTGGGTCTGACCCACCGCAAAAGGGAGCATCTTTCGACAAAACCGCAGATTGTTATGCAGCGCACTCGTCGTGTCCTGGTGTTTGCGTACTTCTCTAAACACACTTTCATTAACAGGTGAATTGGAGAGCAAAGTTAGGAACCTGCACGTTGGGCCACCACGAGTGGTTTATCTTGGGCGCTGAAGGCTAAGTGTGGCTGCCAGAGATTTTGTGTGTTGAAGTCTGGTGGTTCTTTTTCATTCCACGTCACTGATATTTCCCTTGGTTTCGATTGCAAATTTGCGCGGAAGGAAATTGACACTGATAAAAATGCAATCATGACACTTTATTTCTGGTGAATATTTCTATTGTGCGACTTTTTCAAATTTGGCAGTTGCTCTGAAGCCTGAGATGATCAGGACTTCGACTCGTACAGATCGTTCTCCACGAGCAGAACTTCTCCTTCCTGCAGATCCATGGACTCATTACAGTTGCTGTCGTAACCATCATCATCGCTTTTGCTTCTTTTTCTGCCCATGTTGTGATTGCGACAGGCACTCGACTCGTTTCTCGAGTTGTCTCTCCGCTCGCAGGACGCGTCATCACCGTCACCGTCACCGTCACCGTCGTGTGCCGCCAGCGGCAGGATGTGCGTGTGATAAGGGCTCGGGTTTTCCACCTCGTCGTAGATAGCGCTCGGGATCCGGGTACTGTAGCGCGCGGACTTGTCGCGGAGGTTCACGTAGGTACCGCCGTGGAACGCCGCCGACGCCGACGCCGTTGCGCCGTCGCCCGTCATCGGCACGATCTCGGTGCACGCGTACGGGTTGACGGCGGCGGGTGCGCCTCCGCTCGTGCGCTTGGGCGCCGCTGGCGGTCCCTTCCGCGGCGTCGCCGCCGCCGCCGGCGCTGGCGCGCAGCAGACGCAGCACGTTGAGTCTGACCCTGATTTTCCCGAATTCCTCAACCTGTCGGGATATGAACACTTGTGATGAACAGAAGGTGACTCAGACAGACTTAAACCGCACAATCAAAATATCTTGTTTGTTTGGACAAGGAAGATACCGAATGCTCTTGAGAATGAGACGCACGCAATTGTCCGAAAATCAAATATGAAAAGAAAAGTTCGTCTGAAGCCGTTTTCACATTTGTGCACGTCGACGTCAAAGCTTTGACTTCGACAGCAGAAAAAGGATATCAACGTCAAAATTTAACTTGACGGCCAATTGGTGGGCATGAAAAAACGGTCCATTCTTTGACGTCGTCACAAAAAGGTGCCAAGGACGACAGAGAAAGCTGACGCCGTGACCAATGTGAAAACCGCTTTGCAAACACAAGGGTTCTCGTACGATGTTTCTTCAATACATGGGTGCGTTTTATGCATGGCAGGTGCGGAAGGTGCCTGGCGTCTGACCTTCTGCAGAGGACGATGAGAATGATGAAGATGACGACAAAGAGCGAGAGGGCGGACGCCGCGACGACGCCGATGAAGAGCGGACCTGCGGGAACACGTGGAAAATGATGGCGTTGTTTCAGCTGACACGCAATACGTCAGACACCGCACCCGCCTCAATACGTAAAGAAACTGGCTCCATGTTGGGCTTTCGTTCGGTTCGAGAATCTTCCCGTGAGTGACATTTTTGGTGAAAAAAAAAACTTTGTTGTCACCTTGGAATGTTTCATCAGTGGCAGTTGTCTTCGTGCTGTCTGTGTCATTTGAATACTGGTTGACGTCGCTGCTGTGGACGTTTGTCGGGAGTTTGTTGTTTTTGGTGTTGCGGCCGCGGGAGTCGGGACGCCCCCTGGCGGTGTCGGTTCCGTCCACGTGGTCCGAGTACTCGACGCGCAGCGCCGCCGTCGGGTCATTGGCTGCGGCGAGTGCGAATGGAAGAGCGAGAATTTTTGAGGTGTGGCCAAGCAGCAAAGTGCAGATGTCTGCGCACAGAGGTGTGTGTGTGTGGGGGGGGGGGGATGCACAAGGTATTTCCCTTGTTTGACGGACCTGCATGCACATGGTGAAAGAACTGCGGCAAAATATATTGTGGACTTCAAGAGAAGATTGAATTGTTCGGTGCCGTTCACTCGCTTTTGGAGGTTTGATCAAGCAGGAGAGTAAGTGTTTCTGGATTTGGTCTGCACAAAGTAATGGGTCAAATCCATTGCAGAATGTTTGGTGGCACACTACAGGCATGCATGTACGCTGAACAGTTCAAAGAACTGCAACTGCAGACAGACTTCGAAAAAGACCAAATTGTTCGACACCGATCGCTCACCTTGCACCTTCAGGATGACGCCTCTGTGGTACGAGAAGTCGTAGTCATAGTGATAGATGATGAACATCGGCGTTTGCACCGGAAGTTTCTGGGACGACCCGACGCAACGCGTCCACATGTCCTGCCCGAGTTTTTCGTGCGACACTCCGACGTGCAGCACGTTTCCGCCGCACAGCGCGACGAACTGGTACTGCGGGAGGCTCAGGTCCGTCTGCGAGACTGTGACGGAGGCGTCGAGGGGCGCCGCGGCGCCGCGCGCGCCGGGGACGACGGTCACCGCCGTGCCGCAGACGAGCGTCGGCCGCGGGTCGGGCGAGCCCGGGTAGGAGGCCGGGTAGTCCGGGCTGTAGAGGTTCACGCTGCCGGCGTAGTGTGAGGCGGAGCCCCCGGGAGCCTCCGTGCCGGCTCCTGCTCCGCCTCCTCCGCTCTGACACAACGACCGTGCTGCAGGCCGAAACAGAGTGAGCCACTGTCATCGTTGCTGTTATCACCAGGAGGTCTGTTATTCCCCTTTGTTGAATTCAAGGTTTAGGATTTGAATTTTTGCAGCTGGACAAAATTTTCAAAACCAAGCAGAAACACTTCACTTGCAAAATAGACGTAGATTGTACAGAAACACACAAGTCTGTCTCAGCCCTGATATTTCCTCTTGAATGAAACAGTGTCTATTTGTGTGTGAAAACAAACGCAGCCCATGGATCAGGTTTGTTTGCTCTACTCAATTGTGGATCTCGCGGGGCTGCAGACTGGGTCATGTTTTTCTTACCAGATTCGCAGGTGTAGCTGATTCTGTACGTAAACCAGCAAAACTCGGTCGGTGGAGGTGCGAAGAAGTTCGTGTCCACCTTCAGCGCCATGTATCCGATGGAGCAGGACTCGGCTCCCAGGCACTTCTCGTAGAGAACGGCGTCGATGTTCTGCCGGAAGCAGCCGCAGCTCCCGGGGTACATCCGCTTGGTGGAGACGGTGGTGATCACATGACCCGCCGGACACGTCGGCTGGATCTCCACGAAGCTGCAGATATCCAGGTGGAATTCTGCGGACCCTGGGACATCATAGGCCACCCCAGAATCTGAAAAAAATCAACTGTCTCAGGTCAGGTTTCAAGGAATGTGTTTGTAAGTGCGTGGTGGGGGTTTCCTTTTGCAGAGGGCAAAAGTTGGGTCACTCTGCTTCCTCACAAACAAAGAAGCTGGAGAGAAAAACAATTGATGCCAAGGAAATTGCTTGCATTGTTTTTCAGTGTGAAAGTTCTTCCCTTCTTTTCAATTGCGTTATTTCATAGAGTCAGCTTTCGTTACCCACACACACGAGCACGCACCGATTCACGTGTTTGGCTTGAAGTGCTGTTCCACCAAAAAACACTCAACTGTGAACACACAAAAAAGGACTTTTTCTGTGTAGATTTTACGAACCTTGGTCACGACTCGTGATGTGATCCTGGGCTCGAACCGATTTTCCTGTCGTGCAGTAGAAAATCACGACGATGAATAATCCGCAGTTGGGCCGCATGATTCAGAACCTCCACTGGCTCGGACTCTACACTGTGTGAAGTCTGCGCCTTCCTTTACACTCGCGCAGATAGAGCTGTGCGTCTACGCTCTGTGTGTAGCACACTCGATGTTCAGCTGGTAGAGACTTTTTGGTGAACAATCAGGCCAAAATCCCATTCATCGTCAGATTCTAATGCAAATATTGTCAAATGGAGCCCCCATGGGCTCACAGATGAAAGATGCTGTACACTGGCTTTGTGTACAAGGAGAATATAGATCATGTCGTGCAGAAATGCTCTGTGTGCATGGGAAAGTACCCCTCTTCTGGCTGACTGATGCTTTTTGCACCACGAGAAGCGGAGATATTGAGTTGCTCTCGAGGATTAGCTGTTTGGCTGGAGCATCGTGGATGGGGTTTGGGTTTCGCTGGCATCGAGGAAATGACATACAAGAGCAGAGAGAAAGAGAGAGAGAGAGAGAGAGAGAGAGAGAGAGAGAGATGGGAAAGAGAGAGAGACATACATGATCGAAAAAGAGAAGAGAGAGAGGGGGAGAGGAGAGAGAAAGAAAAAAAAGAGAAAGAGAGAGCGAGAGAGAGCGAGAGAGAGAGAGATGGGAGAGAGCCAGACAGAGAGAGAGAGAGTCTTTGTGCACATGTTGCAACACGCACACGCACGTTCTTTGTGCTTCCTCCTCACTGAGCAGCGAACGGGGAAAAGGGAACACAGGCAGTGGGAATTCACCATGAAACACAAATTGCTGTTGTCTCGCATGCGGAACGAATGTTCCTCCGTTTCCTCACCAAACGTTTTCCCCTACACCAGAAACTGAACTGCAACGTGCCACAAAGTTTTGTGACTTTGTGTCCAGGAAGGTTCACCTGATCAGGTCACAAGTGCGCTGATGGGTGAACTCTATGGAAGGCAAGCTGTAGATGTGTTACAAGCGTACAACTGCTGATGTATCAAGCGTAAACCTAACTGAGTCGCTTTCCTTTGGAGGAAGCAACCCCACTGGGCATGCAAACGTGATTTCGTGCACAGTTGTGTGCCAGTTTTGTTGGTTTGGGCTGGTGACCGGGTTTCCTTCAATGTTGGCCCAGAAAGTCGGGATTACAGGAACAATGGAGCACCTGGCAGACACAGAAAGACAACCCTTTGTGGAAGAGGAAGGGGTTCAATGAAGGCGGAAATGGTTACAAGTGTTTGGTCAAAACAGGTCGCATTTAGGAATGTCAGTCTCCAGAAGCTACTTTGTTATCCCATTGCCTCTGGGCCTTCGAGGAGCCTGGAACCCGTTGGTACAATCACATACCTTCTCCCTTCAAAACGAATCAAAGCCATTGGAAGCCTGACTAAAAAGGGTTTCAAGTGTATTCGCAGTTTTAGTATCACAACAGCTCAACATACATGTCATGAAAATTATTTCATTGTCCGCTCAGGTGTGAGGGGAAGAAAAATTCCTGTTCGTGATGTCTCTGTCTCCTTACACGCAACCGAGATTTTACCAACCTTTTGCATCACAGAGGATCCAACTTTTTCACCTTCTTGTCATGAATGCAACATTTTCTCGGGTGAACGCTTCGTGAAGAAACCTTTTCGATTCGAAGTGAAAGTCGGTACTTGTCAGGGGAGGGAATCCCTCCTGGTGTCCTCAGGTTGAGGTCAGTTCTGCTGTATGATCCACATCTTCACGAGTGATGAGGTTTTGTGTGTTCCATGCACAGTTGCATGCGCACCAAAAGTTACAGCGTACACTGCGGTGTCTCTGCACATAGTCTACACAGAATCTGCAGTGTCTTGTTGCAATGTACGAGGTCTGTCCACGAATGAAGCGCTTCTTTCTGTCTAAAGTAAACTCAACAGTTGCTGTGGTGAATCTGACCCCACTAGTTGGTGTGGTTGGTCCAGATCTGGCCCCACCAGTTGGTGTGGTGAATCTGACCTCACCAGTTGGTGTGGTGAATCTGGCTTCACCAGTTGGTGTGGTGAATCCTAAAAACTTGAGAAAACGGGAAATTGTGGACAAACCATGCATGTACGACAGACATACTGCAGCACTTGGTGAACAGTCACGTGGAGTGATTGAGGTGGACCACCTGAGACACTGAATCACACATCCAGCGTTGCTTTCCATTGTCCCATTCTTTCACCACAAACGCACAATATCCTCTGAATCCAGCACTCATCATCAGCGAAGCTGTTGGGAGACGAAGACAGCGTTCTCATACGCGGCGATTCTCTCGCCTCCCTCGTTTTCCGAGATCGGGGTGAGGTCCGCGGACGGGGCCTGGGACCGCCGGGGCTGGCTCATCGGTCTCCGGCGGCCCCGCGGCGGGTAGGTCCGCTCCCGGTGCACGTCAGCGTTCACGGTGACGGCGTGCACGACGCCCGTGTTCTGGTACACGTGATCGTCCTCCTCACGTGACCTGCGCTGCGCGGGGGGACTGCGCGGAGGGTCCCTCGTCTCCCTCTCGATGTAGACGTTGTCCGGCTTGGCGCCCGCGAAAAACGCCTCCGCTCCAGGGACTTTTTCGACTTTGCGAGACTTTGCCACCTTGGTCTTTTTCCTGAAATATTGAAGCACGAGAATTTTGGTTGGAGCGCACAGACAAGGTTGGGGTAAATTTTTTCAGTGAGAAAACGGAGGTTTAGCAAACACGTCCGCTCGACCGGTGGCACAGAAACCATTTGCTCACATGTCATTGGATCTCAATGTAAACTTTGGTGACCCATATACTTCTGAACTGAAAACTAGGCACCGCATGAAAATATTTCAAGGCGCATGCTAAATCTCCCTAATGGCGCATGGCTCACGCACTTTTGCTTCTTGTTCACGTTGCCGGGCTTGGCGGCGGTGGCGGCGGTGGTGGCGGCGGTGGCGGTGGCGGGCTTCTTCTTTCCTCGACAGCAGGGGGCGCAGCAGATGACGCAGGACACGATCATGACGAGAACGATGACGACACCGCCCCCGGTGATGCCCGCCACGACTACAAACCACGTCACCAATTCACAGTGTGCGTCACAAAGCCTTTTGTGAGAGCACACTGCAGAGGGCGCTGATGGGCATCAGCGGATGAGGAACAAGCTCGTCTCGTGGTATATGGCGGCAACAACGACAGTCAGCCGCTGTGTGACTGTTACGTGTGATCCATGTTCTCACATTGTGCGAAGTCCCTTTAGGGCGAAGCACCATGTGGTAGTGAAGTACATGGCAGCTGGACCAAAATGTCCCCTGCCCCCTGTGGAACCCCCCCCCACCAGCCAGAGCCCCCTGGCCAGACTCCCCCTGCAGACCTCCCCCCATGGACTCCCCCCCCCTGCAGACAGCATGACTGGTGGAGGACAAGGAAGAATTGATGAACAAGGAAGAATTGACGACATTACCGACGCTGCAAGGGACTTCGTACTGCAGTTGCCTTGAATACTGCTTCTTGTTGGAGACAGTGAACCAAGAGGTATGCCCAGGAGCCTCAACAGATCTGTGCGTGTCTTGGTCTCTCTTCGCTCAATGCGACAACCTGAACTGTATTTACCTGGCAGCGTAAAGAACGTTTTTCCCTCGTCAATCACCGGCTCCCCTGTAGTCGTGGCCCCGGGGGTCGTGGTGCGGCCCGGCCCGGTGGTGGGGACGGTCCGCGGCGTCGGGCGCGTCGTCGTCCGCGGGGTCGTCGTCACCTCCTCCCGCTCCTCCACCAGTGAAGGAACCATGCTGGCGTCTTGCGTGAAAGAGTCTTCAAGAAAAAAAAAGAAAGTGTTCGTTTGGTATTGTTGTGTGAAAGAAAATATTGATTTTGCCCTTTTTTGAGAAAAATAGTTCATACGCAAAACTATCGCATGTGTTGGCATTGAAGAGATTTCCGCACATGCAAACCCATTTTGGACATGTGAGTTGGGGAAATTTGACAGACCATTCAGTGCGACTTGGTTCACAGTGCAAATACACTAGTGGAAAAAGTTTTGGCACGAGCTCATTTGAAACGTTTACCGCCATGGCATGTGCACTGAAAGAAGAACGCTTCGCACACGTCGTATCAATGGTAGATTCAGGAAGGAAGGAACCGCCCAATCGCCTCAAGTAAAAGAGTCGGTCAACCGAGTTTTCCATGGTTCAGACGCCTCGCTCATTCATCCTTGAACCACACAAATTCACGAGCAAATTCACCCATTCTCCAAGCGTCAAGTCTTTTCGATCAGTACTGCATCCCTACATGGTGTAGCACCATTGTGGCTTCCGTCTGCAGAACAACACTGAAAACGCCTCACCTGAGGTGACTTCCAGAAGCAAGCCCCTGCTCTCACTCACTTGCTCCCGGAACCTGAATGCCACGCTCGTCCCCAGAAGGAAAGTCTCCCTTGACAGCAGGTCGAATTGACGGCAGGGCAGGGGGATAGGAGTGAATGTGATGTGCACTTCCTGTGGATTCCCGCATGCGTAGACGTACACGTCGTGCGCCAGCCTCTCTCTGACTTGCACGTGCACAGGGGCGACGTTTGTGTCCACCGTCACTACGTTGCTACATTCCTGAGGAACGTTGTAGGTCTCCGGGTATCCAGGGCTGGTCACAAGTAAAGGTCCTGAGCCCAAGGAGAGAATCCGGTTCTGTCCCTCACACCCCTCGATAATACTGTCATCTGAAACAAGATACGGCAGAGGGTCAAACTTCCTCCAACAAAGAAGCGATTCTCAGTGACACTGCATGAATTTTCGTCAATCCCATATGCGAGTCATTTTGTTCATCCACATTTTTTGCACCCAAGACGCACCCCAACTTTTTCCCTCCTTTCCTGATGTCAAGGTCCATTGAAACAACAGCAGAATTTTCGTCAATCCCATATGCGAGTCATTTTGTTCATCCACATTTTTTGCACCCAAGACGTACCCCAACTTTTTCCCTCCTTTCCTGATGTCAAGGTTCATTGAAACAACAGCAATTTCAATCTCAGGTGGGACGCACGCCCCCCCCCCCCACTTGGTTTTCAAGTTTGAGACAAAAAGGTGTGTCTGATACACGGGTGGATACGGTACCTTTGACACACGCCGCGAACGCGATGATGACGCCGTCGAAGAAGCGACAGACGGCGTCGTGTACCCGCTCGGCGTCGCACACGGAAACGCGGAAGCAGCTCCGCAGCAGCACGTCCTTGAGGTTGGTGACGCCGGGGCAGTCCGCCTCGCGACAGCGCGTTCCCGGAGGCCTCACCACGTCCAGGATGACGAGCACTGACCCAGTCGGACACTGGATCTGGTCGTTTTGTTTGGCACATAATCGCAACGTCTCTCTCAACAAACCTGAAAATGAAGGGATGGTAGACGTGTACATTTGATCTGACATTGTTACTCCTTTTGTTTCGACTGATTCTGTGTGTACTCCGTGGTTTTGACTTCTTCCTCTGGCGGTTTCATACTCAGGAGATTCGTGTACGGCGGTACCACTTCGTACTTACTGTGCACATCCCCAATGAGCAGCGTATTCCATACCAGGGACATCGTCAGTACACGAAGAAACTGTGTTCTGTGAGGAACCATAGCGCCTTGGTCATCGTCCCTTTCATACTCTTCCGTCCATGGTCAACTTCACGCCACATTGGGGTTTTTCTTTCACCCCTGAACGCATTGGTGTCTTGTTGGGGAAGTTATGTTCGCACGAACACGAACTGCACAGTATATCTGGTCAAAACATTCCTCTTTTGGTGCCGTTAATAGAGCATGTAACCAGAATGCGTGCGTTTGTTCCCCTCTGATTACCAGCCTCGTCAGCAGCCTTTGCGGGGTGTGTGCAAATTTTTGTGCACTCATGGGGTCATGTGTTTCAGAAGCGCACCCTTGTCCGCAGTTCACGATTTCATTGGCTTTGCTGATTTCAACTGTATGTGCTTTTTGTTTGCCACATACCGGGACGAGAGGGACCATGCACAGCCTGTTCGTTCTGAATCTGAGGTCAGATGCAGAAGCACGCACTGAAAGAAAGAAATCTGAAAGAAACCTGAAAGAAAGAAAGAAAGAAAGAAAGAAAGAAAGACAGGACATGTGATGATGGTAAAATGCACAAGAACACCCAATTGTGAGAAAGATAATATATTTTTGTTCTTCTGACTTGATTTTGTTCTTTCTGTGATTCTATTTGGGATGTCCCACTGCACAAAAGCATGAGTATACAGAAAATTGGTACAGCCAGTAAGGCTTTTGCACACCTTGAACAAAGATCCAATTGAAAAATGAAAAAATGGCCCAATTGCTTGCAGCAAAAATAGGCCCCTGGGCCTTGTTTGTGATTTCAACAGCTGAATGAGCCTTGCTCTTTTCACACAAAGGCTGCCAAAAAATGGCACCTTCCAAAACTCTTTTGACCTTTCAAGTTCACTGGCAATCCAATTGCACAGGTCTGCAACATGTCAAAATGATTTTCTCAACTGTTGCACATTTTGATGCAGAATAAGCCATGAAACATTCCAAATATGTACAAGAAGGTCACATTGCAAAGCCCATTCTTTCAATAATTTTTTTTTGGTTTGACTTTGACCCCTCACCACACCCAAATTAGCAATGCATTCCCCCCCTCAACACAGTGGGCATTCTGCACAAGGTGCACAAAAATCACCTCAACTGACAAGAAATTCAATATCCTTCCCAACACAATAACTTTCAGGCTTCTGTCAATGTTGAGTAGAAAAAATATTGTTCGAAAACAAATGTTCTCTCACAGCTCACAAAGATTGGGCAGAGCTGAGCATGGCCAATTTTGAACATGAGTCAAACTATTTGTCATATTGATTTGCATCCGAGAGCTTTGGCCCCAATTCCAAGCCGAAACAATTTTCACTTTTTTCTTCTCTCTGCATGCAAGAATTGAGAAGTTTTGTTCGGTCTTTTGTGCTCGAGGACGACCAGGCAAACATCAGCAGTGTCGCTTAGTCAACATATTCCCCGCTTCTCCCCGAAAAATTTTGAAGAGCAGTTTGCGCCACTTCTCTTGTTGAGCTCACAAAGCGATGACGTTTCTCACACCGAGCTACAGTTTGAAGGAAGTTTTGTTCTGTGTTTTGAGGAATTTAATTGCTCAAAAGGTGTGTCGATGCAGTTGATGCCACCAGGAAGGTGAATTATAACAGACAGAATCTCCCAGTGGTGAGTGATCACGAGTGTTGTTGCTCATTGAAAAACTTCTGGTCAGTTGACATCCCGGACCGCAACTTTCTTGGCAAGTTTTGACTCCAAAGTCCATGTGGACAGGTTCCAGAAGTGTTCATCGAGTGTTTCTTGCGCAGTGCAGAAGTGCAGTCAGCACTGGTAAGTACAGATCGGTCGAGGTGGGGATGGGAGCATCGTTGTAGGATTGAGCCCAAGCGCCGGCTGTTGGAAAAGTCTGCGGGGCCTCGCAAACTGACTGACTTCTCAGCTTGCATTTGTTGAGCTTCGATCGATTTTGCAGCGATTCGTACCAGTTTGTGCGTTGAACGATCGTGTTTCTGTGTGGACGGGCAAATATCCTGGGACCGTTCCTTCTTGGGGCACTGTCGAACGTTTCTGCACTGGAAGCGAGGCAGTGGCATTGCTCAGATTCAGCAATTGCCAGATTTTGGGTTTGCGGGAAGGTTGACAGGGCAGTGGAGACAAGCTTCTGCTTGGTGGCAGTGACAGTGTGGCTGGGGCTGTCAGTTGCCTGCACTGATCGCGTGTGGCTTTGCATTCCGAGAAATGGATTCCTCGCGAGAAGAAGACATTTCTTTTCAAGCTTCGCTTCGGAATTCAGGCAGACACCTGGCCAAGGGGTCACGATTTCACACCCCTCACACACACACACGCACACACACACGCACGCACACACGCACACGCACACACAGGAGGCGCTCTCCGCGCTGCAGAGCAATGGAAAGATCCCGCGAATGATTCCGGGAAGTGTAAACAGGCACAGATGCATCTGGATCTACGTATTTTCCGATCATTCCGGGGGCCGCGGCGCGGGGGGGGGGGGGGGGGGGGGGGGGGGGGGGGGGGGGGGGGGGGGGGGGGGGGGGGGGGGGGGGGGGGGTGGGGGGAGG
>JAAUXT010033341.1_pt1 | contig 15317 bp, 13 predicted proteins | sample 7278171 | NCBI WGS metagenome assembly JAAUXT01 (sample SAMN14350112, study PRJNA611818) | marine sediment metagenome | isolation source: surface marine sediment (1.8m) | place: French Polynesia: Moorea | collected 2018-08 | reverse complement strand
TGCTGCCCGCGGCTGATTCTCCACTTGAAAGTCTAGTTTTTCTTTGCTTGAAACAACTGATGATATCCACACTTGACAATGTATGCTCTTGGCAATTGTGTGGACCAAGAGTGCTTCATACCACTGTAGTCACACTGTCATCAAAAGTACAAACAAGTCTGGCCTTGCTTCCTGGGTGTGTTTCTGTTGTCACACTCAATTTCCAGAGCTGACCAATTGTGTGTGCCAAGCTGGGTTGAGTTTGAAGAACTTTATGTCCATGTGCACCTGAAGAGAATGACCACAGAAGGGTATTTGGGGTAGGTTTGCTTTGTGGCTGCAGATCAACATTACACAGATCTATCAATGCAGTTTTCTTTGGTTGGAAATCAATTGAGAGGGAAAAGCATGTGAAATGTGCCATATCGACCCCCAACCTGTCTTTTGCCCTTGATCAGAATTCAAATTAATTGAAGCATTCTGCTGTGTGCTCTGTTCTGCAGAGGTGATTCCTTCATCTGACAAGAAAAAGGAGTAAAAGTTTTGAAAACGCTTGCTTCATTGTTTTGGTTGTGTTGAGCTTGAAGGCAGGTGCAAGTCTTTCCAGTGAAGATCTTTTTCATAAAGATGCCACTGAAAAAGATTTTCTCACCTGCTTAAACCTCCACCTCACACAGAGTCAAGATGCCAGGTTGATTCAGCCCAACAGCTACATATCTGCCTTCCACACCACAGGGAAATGTTCTCGGCTTCCACCTCTGCCTCTCCTTCCAATTTGTCATCACCCCACAGGATGAGAATTTTGAGCGATGGAATGTAGTTTCATTAAAGTGTCTTCCAACCGCAATAAAAAAGTTGTCGAGCCTCTCCCCTGAAAGACAGTCTGAGCAATGCAAAAATTGGCGTTGTAGTCACAACTCTGTTTCTTGGGACTTTTATTTCTTGTGCTTCAACTTTCTGTGAACAACAGACAGGCAACAGGTGCAAAGTTTGCGCGCCTTCTTTGGGGGCAAAAAGCCAAAGAAGACCAACAGAAACCTTTGTGGTTGAGGAAGAATATTCAGGTGCACATTTACATTCTTGCCTATTGTTTTGAAGGGCAGAAAATATGTGGGCGGAATAGTACATTTCCTACAGAAACACAATTGAGAAGAGTGTGCTGCTCCCACCTTTGTCTTGGGCAAATAGCAACATCAGGTTCAGTGCCTCAGCAATTCACTTCCACAACTTGTGTGGTCTTTATCCTTGTGCTTTGATGGATAATGTTTGCAAATCTGTAGACTGAAACTGCAAAGTAGATCTGCAATACTTCATACTTACAGTTGCTGTCTCCCCTGTTGGTAATGACAATTCTCTTGATACTGTACTCTCTGAGCAGATCCACCACCCACCAGGGAGGGGGTGTCTGCGTCTCTTCACTGGTGCAGGAGCAGGAGTTTAGCAGGAAAATGTTGTCTCTGTTGCCATCTACTGCATTGCTGGCAAAGTGAAATTTTTGGTCGTAATTTGTGCTTTGAAATGCTGGTTTCCTGAGTGCAAGGTTGACATTGCAGCTCAAACAAAACATCTGCTCTTGTTTGCTGGTGTGAAGGTTTGTATGGACAATCCACAACAAACGGAGAATGAAAATCAGTGAACGCCGCTTCAGTTTTGACAATACCATGTCAAATGTCAAAAACTCTTGTGCAGTTCGTCAGAATGCGCGAGTTGTGGTGTGCATTCACATGCACACTTGCACTCACATCACAGTCTGTCAAAGCAAGTACTGTATGACAAAAACACAGCTGCTGCACAAAGTTGTTGAAACATCTCTGCTGATACACCTATTATCCTGAGGAGAGTCATGTTGCTCACTGGTATCCCTCTTCCCCAGGCAAATGAGAAAACTGAAATGCATTCTTTAGAGGGATGGCTCCCTTGTCAACACCTTTTGTTTCTTGATACTCAGTATCTTCATGATGGAAATAGAATTTTTCTGACTGAGAGTTTGTTTCCATTGTTTCAAATCAAACGTCTTGGGCAATTGTTCCCTTGCCAATGTTTATTTGCAAAATCCATGTGTTGATTTGGGAACCCTATTGCAGATGTCCGCAGAACATAGCTGCCTCATGCCAGGGTTCTGAAAGTCTCTATTGTGTGTGAATGTGATCAAAGTTGTAGAACATCAAATTTCATCAGCAATTTAAGCAGTTGGACATTCTTTGTGTCACTTCCTGGGTCAAAGGTGAAGTTGGACTCACTCATCTGAGTCCCAACCCACCAGGAAATGAGATCAATTTGCTGAGTCCCAAGTTTGGTTTCAAGAGGTGTGGATGTGAAGGTGTGAACATGAGGTAAAAAAATGGGTGCTTCCTCAACATTCCAATCCAGCTGCGTGGGCTCAAGGCAGGACCAAAATATCTCAGTTCATTTGGATAACAGCATTCCAGGTCAACTATCAATGTCACTGCAAATAACCTGGGTGAAACACACTGAATATTGGACATCACAGGTTTATTTCTGTATTTGATGTGCTGTTTACATCATGAATGTAGGAATCATGGCAAATATAACAAGCCGTACCGTGGGCTGTGACAGAGTGCCACAATTTCAACCCCTCACAATTTGTACAAATTTGTTTTTCCCCAAGGTGTACATTGTGCGACCGTGGAGTCACCCCACATGAAACGTTCATACTCCTGCAATGGTGACGTCAATGTTGTGTCACCCCCAGCAGCCTCAAAGCATCCAGTTGACTAGAAATTTGGTGGAGATGCGCCTCAGAATTGGACAGTATGACGTTTCAGTGACCCTCTGGTGAAGTTACTGTTAGGTGAACCCACTGGTTCATGTACATTCATTCTCGGACCCATTCTTCCACACAACATCCCCCTGCATTTGAAATGATTTGGCCTGGGCAGCTCAAAATTTGGTTTCCATGCATTTCAACCAGATTTGAGTGCTTTTGAAAGGAATGGAGGTCCCCAGTTCTGCCGTTCTGGTAACACTCTCACCTCAAACAGGGCAGTACCAGCATCCACTGCCACATCTTGCAATGCATCAACAACCAAGCAATACCTTACTGCTGCTCAGTTGACAGCTGTCTCCATGATTGTCAATTCACAGTTGTTTCATTTTAACACTTCAGATCGCAGGTACACTGTGGGGGTGATAACAGAGTCTGTCAACACAATGGGAGGTATCCATGATATTATATCAACAGGGTATTGCTCAATGAACAACAAACTAACAGAAACCAGAGTGAGTGAAAGCCAGCTGACAGCACAAACCAAAGTCACAAAAACTATTTGAAAGATGGACTTTTTGGGTAATGTCCTGAATGTTCCAGACTCAATGCCTGATTTTCTAACTGCTGCTGCCATCTTTGCTGACAACACGGAGATACACAATAATGCATTTATGTGTATTATAAGCAGCAATGAGCAAAAGAAATATGTTTGAATCAAAGATTTTGAAGGATCAATATATGGGAGGCAAACAGCATTTGGAATGATGTTTGCAAGTGACACTGAGCAAGTTATTCCCACAGCAAGAAGACTGCTAATAAAATCAATGATGACCACACATTTCACAACAAGTTTGCAAGATTTGAATTTTGAAGTCAATGGGCTTGTTGTCACACTGTACCTTGATAGTGCCACAAGGATGTAAATGTGTGGCCCAGAAACACTATAAACACAAAAACAACAAAATGCAAAAACACAACGAAGACTTTCTCTCCATAAAGTGTCTGATAATGCATATGTATCACCCAAATGTTGGTTTCTATGCCACACCATTGTCATGTATGCAATGCCAAAGGCATTTGTTGCACAGAGACCAGTAAATATCATGCTTAATGGCATATGATTGGCAAGCTTCTGGACAAGAAATGTTTTCAAAGCAATGAAGAACAAAAATATATTGACAATGAACGTAAAAACAGATAACAGCAAGTACACTTTGGCAATGGCTGAACTTTGTAAAATTTTTGTTTGTGCATACCAATGCTTCGCCATGTTACACATAACATCACTTGAAACAAGTGTGCAAATCTGGTGTTGGTCAGTGAGAACAAGAGACACAGTTACTTCACTGAAAATGGGTGTGTCAAAGGAGATAATCTGATTCCTCACAATATTCACGACAACTTTATTTTCAACATTTTTGAAAATATCATTTTTGTATGTGCAAAGACTGTTGTTTGCCAAATCAAGAACAAATGGTGATAAAATATTTGTGAAGGTTTCCAATTCCACAGAAGAAATGTTGTTGTTTTTGAATGACAAAAGTTTCACCCTGGCCATGTTTGAAAAGCAGCATTTGCTCAATGAAACAATCCCATTGTTTGAAATGTCAAACTTAGCAACATTGTTTGGCTTGACTTCATGTAAACAAACTTCAGTGATAGAATTGAAGGTTAAATTCACAACAAGAGCAAACTGGTGGATCAGTTCCACATTTTGCAACTCACAAAAGACAATGTGAAATGCAACATAAGGCAGATCTGTCAGTTTTCCATTCACAGAAGTAACATTTTCACAGTTTATTGCAAGGTTCAAACATTGACAACCAGCCAAACATGTTCTTTTGTGCAGCTGACACAGCAATTCATCATCATGTTTTGGACAATCTGACATGTCATTGCAGACATCCTGCAGTGAAACACATCTGTGTGATTCCCTACATTTAAACAGTTGCTTGCATGCTCTTCCTGGGGAACAATGTTGTGATGTTTCATCAAAACCACTTGGACAATCCCATTGTCCATCACAGACATACCCCCATGAAATACAATAGAAATTGTGACACTTGAACTTGGCATTGCACTGAAAGGTAGAACATTCCTGCACATGAGATCCATCTGTGCATGGAATTATGTTTTGTTCTCTGTCCAATTCATAAATGCACACATCAGAAATACTGAAAAATATTGTTGCGTCCATTTTGCATGGAAACATTGGCACCTGCAACTGCAGATCTGGGTTGCTTGGCTTCCACCAAGAGCTCTTTCTTGCAAAATTCTCTTTTGCACCTCCACGGTCTTCCAGTGAGAAAATGAAACTTTTACATGTTTTGTTTTTGGATATGTAGTGGAAAGGCGAACTGAAACAATGTTCAAATCTTCTTCCAAGAAATATGAAACTGGCCTCATCGCTGCTCATACTCAGAGTTTCTTGATCTTTACAATCACCAATACCATCAAAAACAAAGGCTGTTGAAACATACTGATGGTTGATGCACAGAAACAATGATTGGATATGTCTACTTACGTTATTGACACAAACAGAACATGACAATAAATATGTGTTGTTGAGTCTATGTTTTGCTGTGAGAGCTTGTTTCACAAATCCCTCTGTATGTAATTCCAGGATATGTAGTGATTGTCTTGTTGAGTTCAGGGATAGAAAAACTATTGTCTTTAAATGTATTGCCATGAATATTGAAACCAATAATTTTTCAGCAGAGTGGTCGAAAACTGAGATTTCTGGTTCCTGGTAGAAATCACCACATGCTTTGTGAAATGATGTGAGTGAGAAGATGGCATGTGAGACTTGCCAGAACTGAAAGCACTTGCTATTCCTTCTGATCTGTGCTGCTGCAGCGCAATGTTCTTGCCCACTGTGAAATGGGGTGTTTTGTGGGAACTTTGGTAGAGATTTCGTTGTACAGACAATATTAGGAAGCAGAGCTTCTGTGCAGTTGACAGGTACCCAGAATGGTGCAGCAAGATTGGAAACAATCATTGCAGTGCAAATATTTGTTCGATTTTTTGTTGGGTTTCCTTGGAACTGACTGGCTTCTGAGAACATACAACTGTCTGACTATTGAAAGTCTTGTGACCAAATGTGACCAAATACCCTGTCTTCAATGGCAACACAATGCAATGGGAAATAGGTCCCTGTAATGTTCTCAATTTTTACTGTTTCATTCAAAAAGTGAGAGAAGATAGTCCTTGGAATGTAAACTGAATAGGAAGCCAAAGGTGTGTTGTCTTGTTCCCATGCCTGGTAAGATACTGGGTATTTGTTCCATGAGTACTGATGCTGAAGCAAGTCAATCAAAAACAAAATTTGCTCACAAAGTGAACAGCCATCTGGATCCCCTCTGCATTTCAGCTTTGTGACAGGAAAGTTCTCACCAACATATCAAGCCACTTACCTTTTGTTTTGGCAGTTTCTGCAGAGCAATGAATAGAGCCTCAATGGGAAATATATCGCTAGATGTTTTCAGAATGCTGAGGAATTCTTCCATGTCTCTTCTGTTTAAAATATTCAGCTGAGTAGCATTCACTTTGCTACAGAAATGTTTGCCTTTTCTCCATGAAAACATTATTGCAGTGAAAATTTGTTTTTACATTCTGGCAGCTGTGAATAACTTTCAAGTGCCCAAAATTTAGATTCTGGAATGAAGTACAACATGCTGTTTTCTACATATTTGATAAAGTAATATTTGTAATCTTCAGCAACACCTTGCAGAAGGAGAGCCTGTTAAAATTGGGGAAGTTGAGCAAGTGTTCAGACAAACGAAAAAAATCCAAATCAGGGCAAATCTTGTTGGGGACACAGGAGTACAAATTGTTGATCTGAAACTTTTGCCACTGAACATGAGCACTCAACAACGGCGAATCTCCTTCCAAAGAAACTGTGTCAACTTTTCCCTGAACAGCAATCAAAAATTGGTCATTCAAGTGTTTTGGTTTGAATGTCAGATTGAGTACACTCATTTGAGGCTGGCCTGTTTGATCACAGACATTCTTGCAATCATTATTGTAAGGGTCTCTTTCATGATGAAACTTCACTCTCTGAAAGCACCACACAGTAAGACATGAATAAATGTGTATCAGCATTCTAGTATTCTCATCAATTTGAGTGTATGCAGAATAGGAAAGGTGTTCAAGACAAATATGGTACCTCCGTTTGAACAGAAAATATCAAAGAAGTGTTCTCCAAAATAGGCATGGGTTCACTTGATTTTCCAATTATTGTTATGTCCAGCAAGTATTTCTCATCTGTTTCCTTTCTCATAAAGTTCAGGTCAAGTGAAGTGCTTTCCTTTCCTTGAAGAACAATAGGGCTGCATCCTTTACTGTGTCTTGCCAAGGTGAAATTTGCACATCCAACCAGCCACCAGAAAATTTGAACAGCATGGAATCGCTGTTTATGGAGAAGTATTTCTTCAATGTTAAGTTGTGCCTCAAAGCAAAATCTGGAGGAACACTCAAAGATATCAATTGTTTCATAAAAACTGAAGGGGTGAACAATCTCGGAAATGCATCTTTGTACTGATCATAACTCATTGCTTGTGAACCTTTGTTTGAAAGCAAAACAATCTCACTGCCCTTTTTCTGGTGCATGAAATTTCCCTTGCTTCCATCAACAAGAAATGGTGGTGGTTCCCGCTCACGAAGAGCATCATGATCGGTTGGAAAGAAACCTGAAAGTGCCAACTTCTGCCTGTGTGGTCTTTCACCCTGTGTGTTAAAGTTGATGGTTATTTCACAGAACAACATGTGTGATTCTAGTGACTTTTCTGAGATGACTTGAATTATTGTGGAAACAGACTGAGGGGGTAAAAGATACAGTGTTTGGTAATAGACGTCATTAAACCTGCAGGCATTTAAAAGAATTAAGTCACATGATGTGTGTGAAACTTTCAGGTACACTTTTATCACACTGTAGTGCTTGTAGGAATAAACAGTCACAACAACTGTCTCACTGGAAGAATAGATATTTGACAAGTTTACCTGTGTTTCCCGCTTTTCAGTGCACAACAGTGTCATCTGCTTGAAATTATTTGCAGAAATGATGTCAAAAATAGCAAAACCACCATGAAGACAGCTGGGCATTTTATGTCCTGTGTAATTTAGGGTTTTGATCACAATTTGGGTGTTTAAACCTTCCACAGAGGCCATTGCCTTCCTAAACATCAGTGTACTTGGTTTTTGTTCACCAGTTGCGACTGAAAGAGTCTTTTCTTGAAGGAATGCAATGTCTTTGGCAACAGAAGAAAATTTGATCAAAGGGCGAAAAGTGACCACAGTTTGGAATAAAAATGTGATGACACACTGGAAGCCTGATGTCGTGAACCCAGAGTGTGTCAGTAAAATCTTGTCAGACAGTTGTCCAGGTCCATTATGAAGGAACACTGTCATATTATCTGAGTTTTTGTTGGGGTATGTGGAATTCAACCTTACAAAGACATGCTTCACCTTTGACACAACAATGTGCCAAATATGGGAGTACTCCTTCAACCTTGTTTTCATCAAACTGGTGCCAATCAAACTGATGCCAATCACATTTGCCTTGAGTAGTGTTTGGAAGTGGGTCTCAGAGACAATATGAACTTTGCCACCTGCAGCAACCAGGTCAAAAAACACATTCAGTTCAAAATGGAATTTGCAGTGAAAGGTGAATGCGAACACAATATGACTCATCCCTGGGAAGTAAGTGATGCCAGCATAAACTCCACAAAATTGTGTGCAAATGTCCCTGCAATTTGCAGCAAACGGCTGCACCTTGAGAGAATAAGTGCACATGTCTTTGTGGTGATTGCTGAAAATCACAACCTTTTCCAAATTCAGTTTGGGTGACAAAGTTTGGAAGACATCAAGGCACCAGATAGTTGTGAGTTCCACAAATAAGTATAGCCCAGTGATGTCTCTCAGAGGATAGTTATTGCGGTGTAAATCCGGTTTTACTTCAAACACTGTTGTCATCAAGTTTTGCTTCTCAACCCTGAACAACAAGTGTTTCACACAGTGTTCAGGCTCATCAACATTCACAAACATCTTGGGCTCATTTTCAGTCATTCTAGTTTCTCTCAAAGTGTTTTTCATGAGAAGGAAAATATCACAAAATTTTGTATTGTGAAGCAAACTGAAGGACTGAAAAGTCATTCCACTGTATTTCGCCTTTGCAATGAAAGAATCAACATACTTTGTCCAATCCTTGGACTTTGTTAGCAGAGTTGGCTCCACACAGGCCACAGAACAAATGACAACACAAACCACTTTTGAATTGAGCTGTGTGGTTCCCATCGCCATGCAAAATTTTCAACAAGGCATTTCTGTGTTGAATGTCAAAGAAATCACGATCACTGTGAAAATGGACAAGTCTTGTCAAACCACACAGTCACAGATCAATCTCCTGCTTTTTGTCTTCAGGAGACAAATAGAGAAGAGGAGAAAGTCTCATTTGATTGATGTTGTTGCTGTTGTTGAGGTTGCACAGCTGCTTGTTTCAAAAAGCTCATACACCATGGTGTGACTATCTCAGGTGATCATGTTGACAGGAAACAATTAATTTCACTCGTAATGAACAGAATTTGATATCAGAAAGATACCTGGTTCACATTGTGTGGTTTCTGCTTGGAACATTGGAATTAATGTGCACAGATATCACATTGTGACAAGCCTATCATTCAAGATGGTCATGATGAAATGCAGTATCAAAATGAAACCAACATGGGTTTCAGGATTTGATGTTGCTGTGTTCTGAATTTATCTCTTGTGTGAGATTTCTGGCTTGATATCTTGGTGCTTTTGATGAAATCTTGTTTGTCTGGTGCCTTTGTACCCTGAGTATCTTTCCTCATTTATTTCCATTTGAAGCTGTGCCAGGGTGATCCACTCAGCAGAGCACAGTGCCTCAAACAAGCTATCAGAGTTGGAGAAGCAGCTAAACAGTGTTGAGAGCAGCTCAGCCAGTGAAAACAAGGTATTCTTCAAGACCTCAAGATGACTTGTCACCAAGCGCGTGGACTTCTTGAGTGATTGTGTCCAAAACCCTTATTTTTCCCTCTTTGGATTGACGCACTGTTCTGCGGAGGGGAAAGTTACGCCCCGCTCAATTGGGTCATTCGATCACCACATCTGGAACCTCTGCTTTCAGTTTCTTTGACTGTTCAACATGTTCATATGAAACAAATGGTTGACACTTCCATCAAGAAGAACGGAAACACTGCTGTCTCAAGAAAATGCTGAGGGCAGTGCCAAGCATTTGAAATTGTCAGAACATCCTGCTTGAGATGGACATAAACATTTTTGGACCCAAAGGGACAAGGCGAAAAAGCTCAATTTTGTGCATCAGACTGATCCAGGGTTTGACTTCAAGTTCATAGGGGATGAATGAGAAACAGCCAAACAGAATATATAGTGAGGGGACGTTGGAACCTTGTCATTGACAAACTGCAAAGAAAATGATCCCACGATCTTGGATTGCAGGATAAATCTTGGTTGTCAACAGTTTGTCCAACATCTTTGGTTCTTGTGAGTGGGGATGTGGGACGTGGGGGGTCCACGGTGAAATGGAGATGTGGGAAGTGGTTGACCAAGAATTCAGTGAGGATCTGGGGACTGGTGGATCCAGAGTAGAGTGACCTTGAGTATCTGGATACCTGAGAGAGGCGCACAGGGCTAAGCACAGCTGACCCAATTTCCCCTCTGCAATATTTCCTGAGGTCCTTCACCAGCATACGATGAGAAACGATGCAGGTGTGTCCAGTGTGCCAGTAGTACACTTTTTGGTCAATTGGTATTCACCAATGGTGTTTCTTGTGTGCAGTTGAGCAAGTTTTTTGTGGGTATTGGTTTGAACTTTCACCAGGGCTCCCAATAAATTTGGACAACAAACTTTGCTGAAGCACCTTGTGGTTGTTGATACATCGTGAAACTCGATGATGCACGTTGACAACAATAACAATAAAAGCAAGCGAATCCCTTGTTTGGTTATTTGATCACGCAGCAAGGCATCAGTGTGTGTGTGTGTGTGTTGTACTTTAAGGTTCCGCATCCACAGAGCTCTTCTTTGTGACTGCCACTCAATTAGTAATTCTTGTGGTTGCTGCACATTGGCGTGAATACCTGGGAGAATGTCACGCCATTAAAAGCCAATGTTCAGAGAAACTTTCTGAACTTTTCTTCCCCTTCACACATTACCTTTGCCTAGATCTATTCTGTGTCATACTCTGCATTGAACAACATTCGGAGAAATATATTGAGTTGTGGCTTGCGGCCAGGTTAATTCTTTTGTGATTTCTGAAAAACTGACACTGAGGTTGTGGGAGGCACACACGTGCTTGGACCAGTTTGAAAAATAGAGATGAACCAGCATTTGAATTTTTGTTTCAGATCCGTTTGCAGACTGAAGAGATGGAGCATCTTGTCACCACCGAAATTTACAACTACATGTCTGATGACAACACAGAAACCAAATTTAATTTTGCTTTCAACAAAACAGTGATCTTTTTCTCCTGTACCAAATGTCTGGAAGTAAGTTCAGAAGAGACCTGAACATTCTGTTTTGTGGAACGAAAATCTCAACAGAAGTCGAAAATGTTGTCAGTGTCTGAGCAAAGTAGGAAGAGCTTCCCTGCCCCGGTGCGAAATGTATTTTGTTGGGCTCAGAGTGCACTCTTCAGAACAGTTGGAGGCAGAGCAACACCACATTTGGGGTTTGAAGGGGTTGGGTGTTATTGGCGACTGGTCATACCTGTGGTGCATCTTGTGGTCGCTCGTCCTGACACCATGATGCACTCTTGCTCCCATTCTGATGTGTTGTGACACCTCATGTTTGACACACCCAGTGTGCACTCCTCTTGCTCTGTTGTGACACACCTGGGATGCTATGACTATATTTTAACTCAGGCCACTTTGTGGGTTTGAACTTGAGACATTTCTGAAAGGGGTCAGGTGTCGTGGTAGGGTAAAAAGTTTGTTCAGAATGATTTTTAGTTTGATTTGTGAATGCTGTGTGAAAAGAACTTTGCTCGGGATTGATACCAAGTTTGTGAAATTCTGTTCTGACACAGTGACACAATTGCAATTTAACATGCAGCTTGGACAGATGAAAACTGGGATTAATTTGGAGGTGTGTCAAAGATGAAAACAATGTCAGGGCGCATGATGAATGGCGCATCACCTTGGTTTACAAATGTTCAATCAAAGTTGAACTGACTACGTTGGTGTGTTGGAAGGGTCAGTGTGTTTTTTGCTCGAGTGCATTCCAGAGAGAGCATGATCGCCAAAAAGGTCTCCAACAGGATTCATAAAAAGGGTCAAAACATGTGTATTTGAATCATCATTCAGCAAGTTTCTTTTTGTTTTTGTAAGGCAAAGTAATTTCAACAAAAATGGTCGTATACATGTGTGATTCCATTGCATTCAATTGCTCAAAAATGGAAAAAAGTCAGTGACAACTGTTTGTTTCTGGTCCAGTTTCCACGAAAATCACATTCTGGAAGGGTGTACACAAAAATTAATATGATTTGTGGAGACATAATGCAGGATGATACAAAATAAATGAACATATTTCAAAACCATTGGGTTTTGTTACCTGTGAAAGGCAATCACCAGGCAAATATTGGACCAGCAAGTGTTGCTAATGCAACTGCGGTGGTGATTCCAGTTGGACCTGCAACGAGCACAAACAAGGAACAAAATTATCCACAAATGTTGGCACACCGTTCAAAAGTGCCCCTGTGGTTTTGTGTTGGCAAGAACTCCTGGTTGTAGATTATTGGTTTGTGGTCAACAATTTGTGTTCTGTTGATTGGATCAAAACTATCTGGGTGGAAAAATGTCAAAATAGGTTGTCTGTGTTTTGCTCGGAAGATGGCCCTCGAAAAGAAAATCCTGCAATAATCTGTCAATTCAAACCTATATCTTTCTTTGAGCAAATGTTTTGTTTGCTGGTAAATCAAACATGATGAATAGAACAATCAAAAATCAAACGCTACCTCTCAAACCCCCATACAATGTACTACTATTCATCAATATACTTCCTTTACAAAATATTTGTCCCTTCAGAGATGTGGACCCATTTCTATGTCCAGACCCTATATTTTCTGAACTTCCAAGTTTGAACTTTTGACCTCAGAAATCCAAAAATTCAAACTTCACAAATTCTTTCCTTCAGTATTATCATCAACCCAAATTGAACCAAAATAGCCCAAAAGATCCCAAATCAATTCTCATCTTGACCATGAGGCTGCTGTGCACATACTTTTGGTGAAGACTGCCTATAGGTGATTTGATTTTGCTTGCTCCAATTTCGATCCCTTTTTTTGTCAAAAGCTCCAAAATCTCACAACCTCCTCAAATCACCTAAAAGAGGTCAAAAGTGCACTCGGAGCACTCTCAATTGAGCTGCTCTGGTTTTGCTGCAAACTAACTCACACAATCTTGAAGTTTTTGAGTACTCCTCAGGCTCTGAGTTGTTGAGTGTTGTTGGTCTTGAGTCCATGGTCTGTACAATTGCCTTCTGTGTAACTTTGAACAAAACAATAATGAATTGAAACTCAACTCTTTCTGCAAAAGCGTATTTGAACAAAGGCATGTCAAAATGAGCAAAGAGAGACGAAATCTGAATGTTCAAAACAACTTACCTGTGTGTGCAATGAAGTTGTGCTGAATGTTGTGGTTTCCATACAATAGTAACCTGATTGACCCTGGCATAGTTTTAGCAACTTTGGTTCAAAAGAAATATTTTGATACTTCAGCCACAAGATGGCTGGACAGTCCAAGTGGTTTCCTTTTTCCCCCAGGTCCAGTTTGAATGGCCTGGGTTGATCATCAAATAATGAGCAGGAAAGTATCGTCAAACTATTTTCTTTTATTTGAAGATGAGAAAATCTGTGAAGGTCTTGGAAAATTTGGGGATTTAAAACAGAAATCTTATTCTGAATTAAATTTAATTTTCTCAGATTTTTAAGCCCTTTGAAGGCATGCCTGTGGATGGTGTGTATTTTGTTCTTTTGAAGACTGAGGCTCTGGATATTCTTGGCACCCCTGAAAGTGTTGCTCGCCAAAACTTGAATTTCATTGTTCCACAAATACAAGACAATCAGACTCTTCAACCCATGAAATGCACCTGGCTGGATTTCTGAAATATAGTTGATGCCCAAATCTAACTTTTTGCATTGGCTGAAGCCTACAAATACATTGATTGGAATTTCCTCAATGTTATTTTGATACAACTCAATTTTCTTTGATGTTTTTGGTATTTTCTTCAGTATTTTGGGAAGGGTATTATCTTCTGTAGTCAATCCATTTCGGTTTTGAGGACCACACCCAGTGGACTTGGAAATAATGCAAAATCCAAGCAAGATTCTGGTGATGTGCCTCATGTCAACACAGCACTGCAAAGAATAAACCTATTCTTTGAGTGGAATATAACAATGCTGAGCAGTTCTGCATGTATTGTGCCTGGCAGTGGTTGTATGTGTCACATGGTCTGCTGAAAAATAACTATTAACTTGGGAATGAGGCAGCCCTTCTGCTAATGTTTATCCAGTGTCTCTCCTGAAATTCCAACAGGGAGAGATATGAGTTGAACCAGCCAAAATGCCAATTCCTGTCTGTCTTTGTTGGAATGCTGAAAGAAACTTTTCTTGTTTGATTGAGCTCTTTGAAAATTTTCAACACCATTCAAATCAAGTTTTCATTTCTCCCAATTCAACTGGGAGCTGATGAAATGGAAAGAATCACCACAGTCTTGACCACAAAGGAAAAGTAATTGGACACCAGAAAACTTTTTGTCGTTGCAAATCAATATTCCAAAGAATATTTCTGCAGTTGGTCCCCCTTAAGTTGATGTCTTTTTATTCACTAACCTGAACAAATTAATGAAACAAACTGCCAAAAATGTCACCACCCATTGACATGTAACTCTCATGATCTGATGTCTGCTTGATTTGATCAAGAATCGGTGTTTTGTTGGTTTGAATTTTGCGGGATCAACTGTGTCATGTTATTTGTGTTGTGCCTGGAGTGGATAAGTTGTCTCTTTGCTGCTCACGTTTTGGCCTTTTTATCTCAGTGCTTGCATTGCGGCATGCTGTGGAATGTGGAATTCGGTCACCATTGACGCCTGGGCAAATTTGTCATGCACAAAAACAAAAAATAGAAAAGAAAAACGATTGCAATCGGTTTGTTTTCCTGCGCGGGGACAAATTTGCCATTGGCCATCCTGTTTTTAGGTGATTTGAACCATACATTGTATAATTGTATATTGTATAATGTATGGTGGTGAAAATCACCTACAGGCATCAAGAGGCAAAATGTGTGAATGTGAGATTAAAAGTATTCTGTTTGTTCAATTTTAGTAATATTTGGTTTTTTCATTCACATTCAGGCTGTATGTAGTTCATGCCTGAAGTGCCAAAAGAACAAATGTTTGATTTTACATGCGTTTATGGCCAAAAAACCAATATGGCTGACATGGTGAAATTGGGGTATGGGTGTATTAATGGTGTTATAGCTCAGAAATGGTTGATATCTGCTGAAGGAAGTACATTGAGAAAATGTAAACAATTGCTGGGGCTAAATTTTAGAATTGGTGATTGGTTGCTTGGTAATG
>JAAUXT010008903.1_pt1 | contig 15317 bp, 17 predicted proteins | sample 7278171 | NCBI WGS metagenome assembly JAAUXT01 (sample SAMN14350112, study PRJNA611818) | marine sediment metagenome | isolation source: surface marine sediment (1.8m) | place: French Polynesia: Moorea | collected 2018-08 | reverse complement strand
GCGCTCGCTAACTCCCTCCCTCCCTACCTCCCTCCATCATTCCGTCCCTCCCTCGCTCCCTCCATCCCTCCCTCCCTCCCTCCCTCCCTCCGCAGCTTGTCCGGACCGAAATAACCGTCATCGATCGGTGTGTATCGAACTGACCCACGAGGGAGCAGCTCCCTGCCTCCCTCCCTCCGAGCCTCGCAAGTCAACTCGATGCGCTTTGGACGCAGAATCGGGTCAGCTCACTGTTGGGGAAATGGCCCTGACACGGAGGCGGCTCCGGTGGGAGACGCACAAACCAAACGTGCGTGGAACGGACACGTTTCTCAGGGCCACGCCACGTGCGTCTCGGTCGCTGCTCCTTTTTTGCGAAAACCTCTCCTCCTCGCACTCTTTCTTTCTCCCGCTCCTTCTCTGTCCGTCAACTCATTTTCTTTCTCCTCTTCTCTCTCTTCATCCTTCCGTTTCTTCCCCTGTGTTCTCTTCACCATCTGTCTGTCTGTCTGTCTGTCTGTCTGTCTGTCTGTCTGTCTGTCTGTCTCTCTGTCTGGGGGTTTGGACGCCACATGGGGAGTTGTTTTGGCCCGTTTCAAGTGGAGCACTGCGTTTTTCTGGTGACACCTCGAAAGTGGGGCCACGAAAGATTTCTATTATTAGTTTCTTCTTGATTGTCTACAACATTACAACAACATTTCTACAACAGGACAAACCAAGACCTCAATTCATTAAAAAAGCTTGAAAATACTTGCTTCGAAAGCAGTGAAATAGACAGGGAAGGGACGTGTGCTGGCCTCCTACGTGGCACGGTGCACCGACCGTGGCCGCCGCCCGCCGGCAGCAGCTGAACCTCCCGATGAGTGATGGGCGGGGCGGCGGGGGGGGGGGACGCGGGGCGGCGCGGGGCGGCGAAGGGCGGCGCGGCTCCTCGGGTTAAGTGATGTCGGATTAGGCGGCAGCGCGGGCGCCGCGTGGTCCCGGGTTCCGGTCGGGTCCGGGTCAAGTCCCCGGTCTGTACGCCAACCCGGGCTGTGGCGTGTGACTGGAAGGGCTTGAACAGGCGACAGTAACGAACTCAGTCTGAAGCACGTGACCGGAAGGGTCAACCACTTGACCGCGACGGCCTGAACAGCGCAGGAGGATGAAATCTGTTGCCGCGTGGCACGACTGGAGCCTGAAGCTGACGTCAAAAGAACGTTCCCAGTCTGACTTTTCCTTCCTCGGAGCTGATGCGACGGAGCAGAGCCTCCCCCCCCCATCTCCTCCTTTGTCTGCAGCAGCGGGGGATTCTCATGGGGTCGTTGTCGTGGGAACAAAGCAGATCACGGAGCTGTCAATCATCTCAAGCTGATTACTCCAATTAGGTGACCCGGCCGCGTCTCTCTGCAGCCGCTCCGGCTTCTCTTCTCCGGGACCGTCACGGAGAGAGCCGAGGAGACCCGAGGCGGAAGCACGGAGAGACCCGAGACCCGAGGCGGGAGCACGGAGCGCGCATGCGCAGTTCAGCTCGGGCACTTGATTGACGAGGCGTGGAGCAGGGTTCAATGAAGTCTCTTCTCTTCTCTTCTCTTCTCTTCTCTTCTCTTCTCTTCTCTTCTCCCTCTCTCCCTTTCTCTCACTCTGTGTGCGTGTCTCTCTCTCACACACGCACACACATTTATAGACCTGAAACCCGCACTCTGCACAGAGCGTAAATGCGTCGGCATGGCAACCTTGTCCACGTCGCGTTCCATTAGTAACGAGAGAGCGACGCGAGTGCAGGAGTATTCCCGTCCCGTCCCGCGGGTCGCGGGCCGCGCGGCTCTATTTTCGGCGCTCCGGATGGGTCGGGATTATTGAACTGTGTCAGGAGGAGCGATGGGCGCCCAGGGAGGCTCACACGCACACCGGAAGCGTCACGCGCTGTGTCGCTGCGTCCCGCTGTACGGGCAGCAGAGCCGCTGGAGCGCGACTCACCCCGGGTGAACGCGGCTCGGGACAGGATGTCGGGGATCTTGGAAACATTTGATGTTGGCACGAGGAGCGACTTTCCATGGAAACCTTCGTGACAAGTGGTGATTGCGCCTGAGAAACGTGCGACTCACCCGACACGCGACGTGACTTTGACGTCTGAAACGCGTCCGCAACACAACCACGTGTTCCGGACTGTCAGTCTCGGAGACATGCCGAACAATGGTCATTCAGTGAACAAAACACAGTGGAAAGCGCGCGGGCGCGTGTGTGTGCGTGTCGTGTGTGTGTGTGTGTGTGTTTGTGTCGTGTGCATGTGTGTGTCATGTGTGTGTGTCGTGTGTGTGCGTGTCATATGTGTGTGTCGTGTGTGTGTGTGTTGTGTGTGTGTCATGTGTGTGTGTGTCGTGTGCATGCGTGCGCCGTGTTCGTGCATCGTGAACGCGCGCCATGTTTTGGGATTGGCACATTGGACGCGCCGCCGGTGTCAGCGTCACGGCTCGTGTGCGCATGCTCAGAGGGCAAACTGCCCAAAAAGAACGTGAAAAACACGCCTCAGACTGATCACTTACTCACAGGGTGTATGTAACTTGGAAAGCTCTTGTATTGGGACTCAGCACGACATGTTGCTGCACAGACGCCAGCAGATAGAGATCAGAATTCACCCCGAGTTTGGCGCACATCGGTCCCGCAGGTCAGGGTCGACAAATCAGCGATAAGCGCAGTGCCTACAGGCACGGCCCCACCACCTTGTTGGATTGCACAACCACCTGGCAGTCGTCACGTGGCTCACTTCGCTGGTGTCACGTGACGGGTGACTTGCTCCCTGGCGCCCTCGCGTGGCCGTCGCGTCGGGAACCCGTCTCGCGCAGCGCTGCGCCTCGTGCGCCTTCACCTCCGCACACTGGTCGCCATGGATACAGACAGACGCGGTGCGAGGTCAGGGTGTCGGACGTCTGTCTGATGGACACGCACCGAGGGGGGGGGACTCTGAGGTGGAGACGCCGTGAGGTACGCAGCGCGTGGCGCAGCGCGTGACGCACCCGGTTGGACCCCAGCACCCGGTCGGTTGCCGATTCTCCTTCCACGAGTTTCTCTCGACAAAGAGCAGCCGAGATGTTGGTGGAGGCTTCTCTGTGCCCAGCCTCGAGTGTTTGGATTCACTCTCCTGGCGCTGGGTCCCTGAGTCTTCCGTGGCGCCTCGTTTTGAAGCGGACTGTTTTCTTTCCCTGGAGCCGGTGTTGTGACTGCGGCTCGGGTCCCGCGGTGCAGCACTGCGCGCTGTTTGCGCCGCATATTTGCGTGTTTTTACCCGGCGGACCTGTCACCAGCTGAAGCACAAATCACCGCTGTCAAATATGTGCGTCCCGCTGAATGACGTCTTGTCGCCTGGTTACGAGAAGTCCTGCTCACCCAAGCGGAGAAAAAATGCCATTGAAAACTGTGTTGCCACTTCAAAATAAAACACAACGTGATAAGTTGCTGTCTCATCCTGACTGCACCAAGTCGTGGACGTTGTGTTCCTGCGTTGCGCAGCAACAGGGGAGATTCCATGGCAACCAGATTTCTGTGGTGGAATCTTCAGTTGGAATAATTCTCTGAAACTGTTGAACCTCTCACGCAAGATGGGCCAGAGATCTCAGAGACAAACGCACTGGATACAAGATCCGGGTGAGAGAGAACGCGCAGTGATGTGGTTGTCATGACGACAGGCGGCGCCGTCCCGGAGCGTCGTCAAGTGGACGCTGCTACGCCAGCGTTTTGACGTCACGCACGACTATTGTGACGTGGGGCCCAAAATAGCAGCGCCAGCCGTGTGACTCAGCCGTGTGGACGCAAACAGACTCGACTGTCAGGTGGGGGTCGGGTGTTCATCATCATCCGTAATATCCGCAAAGACAAAGAGCAGGACAGGTGCGTCATACAGACCCGCGTCGAAACCCCAGAGCCGAGCAAGGAACCCACGCCTCATTCACACCGGCTGCGTCGCGTGGCGCTGTGACGGTGCACGCTGCGTGCGTCAACTGGAGACCCTTGACGTGAAGAGTGACGCAGCGCGTGACGCACCCAAAGCGACGTGGCTTTGGAACGTGGTCCGCAGATGAGGTGGATGTTGTGCGGTGCAGGGCGTCGCGTCGTGGCGCCGCCTCCCGAGCCGTGACTGGAGGCCCACCACGGGACCAACACCACGCGTGCGCTCGAATTCACTAACCCTGTTTGCAAACACAAAAGCCATTAAAATTGAAATCAACAGAACTGAGCAGCCAAATTTAGACACAATTTCCAACGTCAACGTGAAATCAGGAACAGCGTGCTCAGTGGATTCTGATCCGGATCTCGGGAGAATCTGCTGCTCTGGATGCAGCCAATCGGAGCGGCCCCCACAAACCCCCCTGTTTGACCATGTTTGGCTGAGCGTCCTCACAAGGTCATGTGATGCCCTTCAAAAAACCAGAGCGCTGTGTACACATGTGTTTTGGTTGGTGAACTGTCGCGCACCAGTGGCTATGTGTTGCAGCGGATGTGTGTCGCCTCCAGATAAAGGGACAGTGGGGCATAAACTGTTGTTATCAGCGGCCGCAGGACGGCTTGACTCGCGGCCTGTGCTGCTGGACTCTGCGTGTCTCGTGGACTGGACGGCGGTGCACGTGAGGATGAGCTGCGGCCTCCAGGGGCGAGAGGCTGACCCTGATCCAGGGGCGTGAGGCTGACCCTGATCCAGGGGCGTGAGGCTGACCCTGATCCAGGGGCGAGAGGCTGACCCTGATCCAGGGGCGAGAGGCTGACCCTGATCCAGGGGCGTGAGGCTGACCCTGACCCAGGGGCGAGAGGCTGACCCTGATCCAGGGGCGAGAGGCTGACCCTGATCCAGGGGCGTGAGGCTGACCCTGACCCAGGGGCGCCCTGAGGCACCATGGGCGCGTCCCATCCGCGCTACAGCCGCAGCTCGAGTTCTCGCGAGTCGCTTCGCGAGTTCGACAACGCGGGACGCGCCCCGGGACGCAGCGTCTCCGTCGTCTTCCTGGAGCGACGCCGCGTCCGCGAGGAGAAGGCGCTGTGGTGCAGCGTCTCCACGACGCCCGGCTGGGTAAGAGCTCGACTCTCGCGACGCGTCACCGCCTCGCGAATGTTGATTTGTGCAGGAAACTTGGGGGGGACACAGTTGGAATCAGGAGGGACATCCACAAACACAGACTGGTGGATACGAATACCTCTTGAGATGCTTTCAGCGAAGAAATTTTCAGACTCCAAACACTCACACACAGACACACACACACACACACACACGCACACACACACATCAAACAGCGTCTTGCAAAAGAACCTGCTACTCAATAGGTCTGCGAGTGGAGAGAAAAACACACTCGTGAAGAATCGAGCCTTGTGATATCTCCACATGCCTTGACGGGTGAGATTGACGGATGAGGCTGAGGCAGCAAAGCGTCTGTTTGCACGAATCCTCGCCTCGAGAGTCGGACACGAGGCCGGGTCGCTGGGGCACAAAGCCGCCTCAGTCCCGCTGAGAGGAGGACGGCGCCCTGCGTCACGGGAGCTTCGCCCTGAGACGCGGATCGTGCGCACAAAGAGCGGACTGTGGGCGCGGCTCGACCTGCGTCATTCAGGGGGAGACCCGCAGGTGCCGCGGGCGAAGGGGGGGGGGGGGTCACGCGGGGTGCGTTCTGCGCTGTGGCCCTGCGTCGTTTAGCTCTCCAGAGACGCAACGCACCCGAGGTGCATCACTGTGAGTCGCGTCAAGACATGTGACGTGACAGTTCACTCTGCAAATCTGGGCAAAAAATTGTATCAATTGTATCCTCTGTGACAATACCAAAGGAATCTTAGTCGGAAAGCATACTTTGATTTCAAACTGAGTGAAACTGATGTCCAGGCACGTCTCACGTCCCACGTCTCACGTCCCACGTGCTGCAGCTCCACGTCCCCAGCGCCGCGCAGCTGCCGCCCCGGTGACGTCCGCAGGGGCGCGAGGCCCGGCGCGCCCGGCGTGACCTCGGCGGCGAGCACGCGACCCGTTCCCGCGGAGGTGTGGGGAGCGGCCGGCGCTGCGGGCCTCGCCCCGACACTAATGAATTGAACGCCGCCGCTGCTCTGGTTCCCGCGGGACGCGCGTGCGCGGAAAGCAAAGTCCTCCACACGCGGGAACCAGGTCAGATCGCAGCGCGTCCGGGACTCTGCTCACCCACGGGGGTCACGTGGCCGTTCAGAGCTCTGGACGACGCGTGCGCACTATGGCAGTCGTGTGCGTCAAGTCAATGTGAACTGGGCCAGTTTCAGCAGTTTTGTTCTGTGTTTGAAGAACTGTGCGCAGTTTGTTAGCGTGCAGCCGGGTTCACACCCTGGCGCCCCCTGGAGGTGGGTCTCTCCCACCGAATCCCGTCCCCGCCCCGTACCTGGCCCCGCCAGGGAGCGCTGGTTGCTCCACGGCTGAATTATCACCCCAATTACGCGTGCGCACCTGCGCGCGCAGCACGCCACGTGATTTGCTGCGTCGTTACGTCGCGACTTCTGGTCGCCTGTCTCCCCTGCTTCCTGGGACAGTCGGTTTCTGCGGGAGCTGAGGCTTGTCTCCCACGTTACGAGAGCAGCGATGCGGAACCTGTGAATGCGTAGCGACGCGTGACGCATCCTGTGTGAAACACGTCGCTGTTGATCTGTGTGATTCGGCGACGCGTTCAGGACGCAACGTGAGCGTGGACGGAGCTTCGCTCCCACGTGAACACCACGTGGTGTGCCCGACCCTGGCGACCCCGTCCCTGGGCTAATCCTCCTGCTGCCGCCATGGAAACGCTCAAAAAGACGCGTCCAGAAAAGTGGCGCGCAGACGCAGACGCGGGCGGGGTTCACGTGGGCTGCGTCACGTGGGCTGCGTCACATGGGCTGCGTCACGTGGGCTGCATCACGTGGGCTGCGTCACATGAGCTGCATCACGTGGGCTGTGTCACGTGGGCTGCATCACATGGGCTGCGTCACGTGGGCTGTGTCACGTGGGCTGCATCACATGGGCTGCATCATGTGGGCTGCATCACGTGGGCTGCGTCACATGGGCTGCATCACGTGGGCTGTGTCACATGGGCTGCATCACATGGGCTGCGTCACATGGGCTGCGTCATGTGGGCTGCGTCACGTGGGCTGCGTCACGTGGGGCTGCGTCACGTGGGCTGCGTCACATGGGCTGCGTCACGCGCTGCGGCCTTGTTAGAGTCGGTGGGTGCTGCGTCTTGGCTTGCTTGCCGCTACACGTCCTGCGCAGGTCAAGACGCGACGGCGGAACGCCGTGACGCCCGCAGGGACGCGCCGTGCGTCGCGCTCCGTATGAACTCGGCCTCAGCGGCCGCAGCAGCAGCACGAGGAGCGCAGTTGGCCGGGTTCTCTGTCGCGGCGGGGCCTTTGATGTGGAGTCTCTGTTGTGGTCCCTGGGCTCTGTGGGCAACACGCGCGGGAGGCAGGTGGAGCGCATCGGGAGCCGCGGCGAACAGCCGGGGGAGGGAGATGGAACGGCACCACACCAGGTCCCAGGTCTGGGGGGGGGGACGTTCTGTGCCGAGGACTTCTCCACCAAACAGAGCATCTCGTTCACAACCACGACAGACGCCTGGGCCTGCGAGACGCACGTTCTCCACTGGAGAGGACACGCTTGGCCTTGATGATTGATTGATTGATTGATTGATTGACTGACTGACTGACTGACTGACCCTCTTGAAGCCCTGAGAGGCGGACTCCTCGCGGGTAGTGTCGCCCTCAGCTCGCACCTCGCCTCACGCCGCGGTGTGTGTCTGCGGAGCCTCGTGAACCGCGCGCCGCAGCGTGTGTCCGGAGGCGGACGCGCGTGAGGTGGGGGCTCAGGCCTCCCGCCCTCCAGGCTGCCCGAGACCCCCGCCCTCCAGTATTCCACCATGTACCCCTGGGCGTACCCGCGGGTACTGGGCAGTCACCACATGTCCGTCCCAAAGCCTCTGCACAATGCTCTCAAGCCCCCACACTAGCTTGGTCAAACAAACTCATTGCATAGAATTGCAAACACAAGCTAGAACACATTTATTGACCTCGATACGTATAAACAACGAGATACTGAACAACGAGTCAACCGAACAAAAAAATTCCCGTTTTTGGCGAGAAGAGCATATATGTACACTTTATCACAGCCAGGTGAGAACAACCCCAAGCTGCTTACAGGACAGCTTGATATGCCCTGAATACCTCAGGGTGTGCTGGCAGGTGAAGTTGCACCACAGCTTCAAGCAGGGTTGGCGGGAAGGTTCAGTTCGAGTGAAATCACGCGGTTTCACACGTGACAATCGTGTATCTGGAATCCGGTGCTCTTTCTCACATCTCCTGGAGGATCCACAGCGGGCTCTGTTCCCGAGAGCCGCCCCTGGACCGACGTCCCGGCTCGACTCTCCAGGGAACGGCGCTCTCCACTTCAAACGCGCATCTGAAATTCTGCCCCCTCCCCCTCCCCCCCCGCCGCCGCCGCTGCCGCTGCTACTGCATTCATGTTTACGTGTTGGTTCTACCTGCGTAAAACAGACGCGTGAGACGGAGTTTACGGGTTCTGTGCGCTTCTCGGAAGCCGCGGAGCAGCCGGAGCGGAGCACATGTTCTCAGAGTACTCGTAGCAGCGGGAGGCGGCGGCATGGTCAGGGGCGGCAGCAGCAGCCGGTCCGCGGCTCAACTTTCAGCTGCATTTGATCAGAGGGAGACAGCGACACTGACACCGTTGATGCGGCGGGACGGCCGGGTTCACACCGGGTGCGACATGCACACCACACAGCAGCAATGGGTTTCAGGCAGGAAAGTACGAGCTTCTATCCAACGATAGAAAGAATTTTCTTGCTCACCGGTGAAGCCAATTGGCCAGTCTGCACTGAGAAGGTGAATGGGATCAATTGTCTCGAATCAACCACCCGTGTCTGGGCCGATGGTGAACATGGCAGATCTAATTCTCACTATCGTTGGATACGACCTCGTAGTTGCGTTCACACTGACGCACTAACTTGCGGCGGCGCCCTGATCATGATGGGTCCCAACCCCAACCACGTGCAGGTGGACAGTGTATACGAGGATGTATCAACATTTTGTGTCGGTCTGCGTGTTCAGCGGTGAAGTCATTTGACCAGTCTGCACTGAGAAGGACAAAAGAATCAGCCACTGCTATTGTCTCGAATCAACCACCCGTGACTGTTGCCCAACACGCTGACCATGCAGAATGATCTCGAGAATACATGAGTCAGCTGACTGCTTGGTGCGCACGTGGTGTGGAGAGGGGTGACACGGCGCAGTGATCGCGCAGTGACGCGACGCGTGACGCACCCAGTGCGCACAGCCCTGGTGCTGCTCGACTGTTGTGCGATCATTTGTTTCCATTTACGGAGTACGAATCGAGTACGTTGTGTTGGATGTGGGGCGGTGGATCTCGGCTCGCGAGCTGACTACACTTGTGGTGTATTCAGCCGCAGCACAGCGCGCAGTGCAACAAAGGCTCGAGTCGGAGAGAGACGCAGCGGGGCCGGTTCGCTCAGAGTTCACGGGAGAGACACGCGCGCGCGGTGCACAGTGCGCGGAGATACAGTCTCGTGCTCCGCTGCGCACTTCCGGTCCTGCGCAGAGAAGGAAACGGGAGGACGCAGCCATGCGCACACGCACGCCACAGGTAGATCTGGAGTCTGACGTCAATTTTACGCGTGAGTCGTGTGCTGGCGCCGCGCGCGGTGAGACGCGCCTCGGTGTGGTGGGGCTGGTGTCCACTCTCGTCGAAATCTAGTTTGACGCGACGCGCGCGGCACCGACGGAGCACGTCTCGTGACGCAGGTTGTTGTGGACCAATGCCACTGACGCGTGATGACGTCATCACGCACCAGCTGACAGAACTGCACGTGATGGGGGGGGGGACAACAGAAACGGTGGATTTGCGCCGAGCTTCATGCACAAGGATTCTGTATTGTTGTTCACACTCATTGTCTGTGCAGTTGGTCTATTTCTGTGACGCCTTTGTCAGCGAGGCAGGTGTTTCTGCCGCTGCCGCTTCTATCGCACGTGTTGCCGTGTTCAGTCTCCACATATCTGCATCTCATGGCTCTTGTTTTTTCTCGCTTCAGGTCGACGACCAGTTCACCATGGAGCAGAGAGCGGGTGAGTGACCATTTCCTACTCACACCACGCGTTTCGAGGGTCGAGTGTTTGACCTGAAGGCTGCAGCGCCGTCCTCGCAGCGTGAGGCACGGCTGATCTCAGCATTTCTACCCACAGGGACATTGCAACAAGGAATGCCTGAAAATGGCCGTCTGTCAGTGCAGTAAAACTTGCAGGACCCTTGACGTCCTCCCTGACACCGTGACACGCTGCGAGGACGGCGCTGCAGCCTCGCGTCTCCATTCGCATTCAAAACAGCATCTTTAGCATGCTGCCCGCGGAAAATAAACACGTGACGTCTCCCAAACACATGGCTTCTCAGTTTGCCTTTTCGGCTGATGCTAAAAATAGCTTCCCTGTCAAGGTTTTACATGCCATGGCAACTCTCCATGCGAGCGGAGGATGAGGATTTCCCACGCTGTGAGATCTGAGGCGACGGCTACAGGCGGAAACCCCCGAACACAGCCGAAATGATTGACAGATAAGGGGACAAGGGTCCGAAACAATAATTGCCTCCGATGTGGGTGTCAGGCGCCTGGTTCACGCCGGATGCGTCAGGCGTTCCTCCGCTGCGCGCGGCACGAGACGCTACGTCGGACGCGCCGCCGCTGCTGCGGACTCAGCTGCTTCAGCACAGCGCTCAACACCAGCTGCGTCGGAATTGATGTGTCAGAACAAAAACTGCGCAAAATATCCAGGCATCTCTCCTTGCATCACCAAACGGTGTTGTTCAGGAGCATTGTGCTTGAACACGGTGCGAACAGAAAATCGTCTTGAGGCGGCGGCGCCTGCGCATGCGCGTCTTGACGTGGCACCTGGGCGGCTCGGGGGGGGGGTGACGGGACTGAACCCGAGCGCCCCCCGCCCTGCTCCACCCTGACGCTCCCTGCCCTGCTCCGCCCTGACGCTCCCTGCCCTGCTCCACCCTGACGCCCCCTGCCCTGCTCCACCCTGACGCTCCCTGCCCTGCTCCACCCTGACGCCTCCTGCCCTGCTCCGCTCTGACGCCTCCTGCTCTGCTCCGCCCTGACGCCCACGGGCGGGGACTGCAGCGCTGGGCCCAGTTCGATTTGGCGCAGCGGTGCTGGTGTTTCGGGTCATACGAGGCGCGGCCTGACAGGTCAACAGCGCAGCGTCGCTGGCGACGAAGCGCCCAGGAAGATGTGTGAGGGACGTCGAGAGGGACGGGGGGGGGGCTGTCGCCTCCTCGCGTGAACGTCACAGCGTTTCACGCCTGCTTCTCCCAGACTCATTGCTTGTTTAGTCCGGTGAGAATGTTGACTAGTGGTGCGTCACCAGCGGTACGCAGACCCGATTGACACGGTTGCGCAGGGGTGCAGTTCGCGTTGACTTGAGACGCAGCGACCATTCAGCTGCACCGGGATGTTGTCCCATCGGCACGCACAGGGCCACAACGTCCCTTGACGTGAACAGGGCCACAACGTCCCTTGACATGAACAGGGCCACAACGTCCCTTGACATGAACAGGGCCACAACGTCACTTGACGTGAACAGGGCCACAACGTCCCTTGACGTGAACAGGGCCACAACGTCCCTTGACGTGAACAGGGCCACAACGTCACTTGATGTGAACAGGGCCACAACGTCACTTGACATGAACAGGGCCACAACGTCCCTTGACGTGAACAGGGCCACAACGTCGCTTGACGTGAACAGGGCCACAACGTCGCTTGACGTGAACAGGGCCACAACGTCGCTTGACGTGACGTGACGCGGCGCGCGACGCCGCGGTGTGAATCGGGCTGCACGACTTGCAGCTGGGAACCCACGTCGATGGCCGCGTTCGATTGACACACCAACGCAGCTTTATCACCGCCTTCCGCTGCAAGCAAATTGTTTTGGCCCTGGAGGAATGAGAGCAGCTGGAACCCGGCTGTAGCGGGATCGGGGGCGGTCTGTGCACGCTGGAACTACTCATCCAGGGGCCTGTGCCACTGTGTGCGTCCACGTCCCTGACGACGCTGCTGCTGTGGCGTCCACGTTCCATCCGGGCCTCGCTGCGACACGACTCGAACCCGAGTCAGCGAGGTGACGCCCCGCGTCTCAGCACCGCGCGCGGCGCGAGGCGTCGAACTCAGATCGCGCGGCGCTGCGGGGCGCCGGGTCCCCACGCCGCCGCCGAGCCGTGTGTACACGCACCGAGAGAGATTGATCAGTTTGCACCGCGACATCAATAGCAATTAGGGCGTCCGCTCCGCCGCGCCGCAACAACAGGACCGTACATCAGCGCGAGGATCCGCGGGGGACCGGGGAGGGGGGTCCGGGGGAACCAGGGAGGGTCCAGGGGAGGGTCCGGGGGAACCAGGGAGGGTCCGGGGGAAGGGTCCGGGAGGGAGGGCAGAGCGGGGAAAGGTCCGGGGGGAGAGCGGGGAAGGGTCCGGGGAAGGGTCCGCAATTTCGTGGGGACGCCCGTGGGCGCCCCCCGGTCCCCCCCCCCGTGCTCGGGTTAGGAACACCATGTCCACAGCGCCGGGGGAAGGCAGAGGGGGTGACGGACTCGTTCGTTTGATCGGGAGAGCCACCCTCTACAAGTGGAGTGAGAGCGAAAGTGAAAGCAGACAAGGACCCTTCGTTTTTGGCTCCAGCTCCGTTGCACGTGAGGCACTCTTCATCAGAGTTCTCTCTCTTCATCAGAGTCGTCTCTCACAGACGGAAGTTGACCCCCCCCCCCCGACTGCGCTGGTGCCGACTCCCGTCTCCGCTGCTCGCTCCGCGCGCGGTGTGAGGCGGTTTGCACCGGAATCTATCGATCTCCGCGAATCGTGCTGCTGAGAAGCGAACACTTCTTGTGGCGGATCCGGGGGCGGGGGCGAGGGCGGGGGCGGGGCGACCTCCGTCTCAGCGGATCTCGCAGAGGCCCAAATGATGCGTGTTGTGTGTTGAGTGCTCGTGCGGTGGGGGGGGGGCAAGTTATGTGGGGCGGGGTGAAACGTGAATTTCAAACAAGTTTGACATAAAACGCGGGGTCTTTTGACTCTTTGGGGCGGGTGGCTCGTCCAGGGTCCGGTACCCGTGCTGCCCGGTGTAACGAAATGGCCAGACACACCAAATCAGGAGGCACGGGTGTTTGGCCATTTCAGTTCAAGGGTGAAATGGCCAGCCACCCCAGACACAGGGTGAACAATCTCCGAGTGGCAATGTCAACTGATACCAATGTGTGAGATGAATGGGGAGGTACAAGGTTCGGAGCATGAGCCCTGTGGCCAGACCTGCCTTACCCCAGGCAGAGTATTGAAACCCTCACCCGTGTCTGAAAGTACCCGTGTCTCCTCATTTCGTTCCACCGGGGGTGTCGGGGTCCAGGAGCCGAGTCTCTCTCTGGGCGGAGCAGAGGCTCCAGGCTCCGGATCCACCGGGTGAGTGACTGTCAGTGGGGGTGTGCAATGTTGTGTATGTGTGTGGTGTGTGGGTGGGTGTGGGGGCATGTGTGTGCAGGTGGTGTGTGTATTTGCTTGTGTGAGTGTTTTTATTGAGTGTGTGTGAGTACGTGCGTATGGCCTCGTGTGTGTGTGCGTGTGTGTGAGTTCGCTTTGAGCACCGTTTCCCAGCAAAAGCGCCTCGCGTCACGTCGGAGGTGCGACATGTCGCGGCTTCCGGTGAGAGGAGGGACACCTGAGGACACAGAGGCGACAGCGCGGGATTCCGTGACGTCACTGCAGCAGCTCCCGCCCCCCCCCATAACTCCCACCTGCTTCTGGGGGGAGTTGCGCCGCAGTGCCGTGAGAACATCAAAGCGTCGAGCTCTGTGAAGTGGAGGCGACACGTGTGTGTCGCATCGCGCTGCGCCTCGGCTCCCATTGAGGCTGAATCCAGCGCCACCGCTGCTGCTGCTTTTTCTGTTGTCTCAAAACTTGACGTGATGCGTGTTGCGTTGTGCGTCGCGAACAAAGGAGGCAGAAGCGCATAGTGTTGGCTCGGTTGCTCTTGACAACGTTTTCACCTCTTGCATTGCGGAACGCGTGTTTGGCCCCCAAAAGAGGACGAGATCACGCCTTGGTTGGGAAGGCTTCGAGGTCTTTCCCTGGGGGGGACGTGGTGCCACCTTCGCCCTGCTGTGGTGGGGAGGAGCCGCGAACACGCCGTGCAGCAGACCTGTCTGTAGCCCCCAGTGTGAATAACTCTGAGCTGAATACCGAGCACATGGGTGTGAACGCCTGTTCTCTCCATGGAAACCTGAAATTGTGCAAGATTTCCAAGGTGCCCTTGAACAAAACCCTTGGTTTGAAGGAGATACGAAATAACGCAAAAATACATCTGCGCAACAGGCAGACAAGTGTGTGTGGCTGCCGACCAAATGTCTGTCTGTCTGTCTGTCTGTCTGTCTGTCTGTCTGTCTGTCGGTCGGTCACACGCACACAGAGAACACGTCTTCTGTATTCACAGACAAACCTGGACCCACCCCGGACCCACCCCTGAACCCACCTCTGGACCCACATGGACCCACCCCTGAGCCCACCACTGAACTTTCCTGTGGACCCACCCGTGGACCCACCCCTGGACCCACCACCAACAGTGGAGCCTCGCCACAGTGTCGCCTTGTTGTGCGAAGTCCCTTTAGGGCAAGCACCATGTGGTTCTGTAGTATATGGCAAGGTGGATGAAATGTCCCCTGCTGCCCCTGGCCTGGACCCCCCTCCTGGAACCCCCCCTCCCCCAATGACTTGTGGAAGACAAGGAGGACAAGGAAGAATCGACGACATCACCGACGCCGCAAGGGACTTCGCACTGCTGTTGCCTTGAGCACTGCTTCTTGTTGAGGAAGCGTCAGTGTGTAAAACGGAACGGACGCTCAAGCACAGGAGGCGACACAGCAATCGGGGTGTTTTTGATGAGGAGTACCAGTCTTTCCTCGTCCGTGTGCACGTGTGCATAGATCTGCGCGTACGAGTGTGCGTTGTGCGTGCACGTCGCCACTGTGTCGGGCAGGGCACATCGCCACCGTGTCGGGCAGGGCACATCGCCACCATGTCGGCCAGGGCACGTCTGTCGGGCAGGGCACGTCGCCACCGTGTCGGGCAGGACACGTTGCCACCATGTCGGGCAGGGCACGTTGCCACCATGTCGGGCAGGGCACGTCGCCACTGTGTCGGGCAGGACATGTCGACACTGTGTCGGGCAGGGCACGTCGCCACTGTCGGGCAGGGCACATCGCCACCGTGTCGGCGGGGCACGTCGCCACTGTGTGGGCAGGGCACGTCGCCACCATGTCAAGCAGG
>JAAUXT010009997.1_pt1 | contig 15320 bp, 13 predicted proteins | sample 7278171 | NCBI WGS metagenome assembly JAAUXT01 (sample SAMN14350112, study PRJNA611818) | marine sediment metagenome | isolation source: surface marine sediment (1.8m) | place: French Polynesia: Moorea | collected 2018-08 | reverse complement strand
GAAAGACCTTCCTGGAGACTGAGCACGGCAAACGGGTCTTGTTTCAGATCCTCGCCTGGGGACGGCTGTTCAACTCGACCATGTCCCGGCAGCCAAATTTATCATTCTTTCGGGAAGGCGAGCGCAACGTCGCGCGCCGTGTGCTAGAAGCCACCTACATCGAACCGGACCCCAACGAAAAAGAGCCGGCAGAAGAAACCGAACGAGAGGAATTTGAACATGAATGAGTTTTGGAAGTTTGGGCCGATGCCCTATTTCGCCCCGGACCCGGCGCCAACACCAGCGCCTGAACCATCGCCGGGGCCGACGCCATCGCCGGCACCCAAGCCCGCGCCCGAGCCAAGCCCGGAACCGGCACCGGAGCCGACGCCATCGCCGGAGCCTGCGCCGCAGCCGACGCCCGAGCCGCCGTCCTATTCGGCGTTGCTCGAAACGCTCGACGACGACGGCAAGAAGCTCGGCGGCCAGTTCACCGATCTCGGCCACCTGCTGAAGACCTTGAAGGCCGGCCAGGACAAGATGTCGAAGGCCGTGATCCCGCCGGGCAAAGACGCCACCGACGAAGAGCGCGCGACCTATCGCAAGCAGATGGGCATCCCTGCCGAAGCCGCCGGCTACAAGCTGATGGTGCCCGAGAAGATGCCGGACGGGACCGAATGGGGTGAAGAGGACGCAGCCCTGGCCAGCGGGTTCCTCGCCATCGCGCATAAGAACGACGCGAGCCCGCAACTGGTCCAGGACGTCTTCGATTGGTTCGTCGAGACGCAAGCCGGCCTGCACGCAGCCACGACCAAAGCCCAGGTGACCTACCGTGAAGAGCAAGAGGCCAACCTGAAGAAGTCGTGGGGCGGCGACTACGACAAGAACGTCGCCTTGGCTCAGCGCTTCGTGAACGGCGTGGTTCCGGATACCGGCGAGTCTGCGGAGCTTCTGGCCCTGGAACTCAAGGGCGGTGGCGTGCTCGGCGCGCATCCGGTCTTCCTCAAGGCGATGGCCGAAGCCGGCGCCAGAATCGACACAGCGGACCCCTTGGCCATCATGCCCGAAAGCGAACAGCAGGCGATCCAGGCGCGGATCGACGAATTGACGCAACTGCAACACAGCGATCCGACCAAGTACACTAGCCAAGCTGTGCAAGATGAGCTTCAGGGGCTGTACCAAAAGAAAGCCGGCACTAGGCCGGTTGTTGGCACCGCGGGACGCACCCGCTAAGATTTCGCCGTACTTGCTCGAATTGAACTTAGGCCGCTCTTGACGGGCGGCCGTTTCTTTTGCTAGGTGAAAATACCTTGCTGGGGCGGCCTCCGTCTCACCTAGGGGACACGAAGCGTCAAAGTGTCTACCGCTGATGGCCAAGGCTTCCGACAGGGGGCCGACGTTTGAAGCTCCGGGCGCAGCCGACGTTGCGACACGTTAAGAACGCAACGCATGGAGTGCGCCGATATGTCTCTTTCAATCGACCAATCTTTCGTCGACCAGTTCGAGCGTGAAGTGCATGAAGCCTATCAGCGGCGCGGTTCGCTGATTCGCGGCACCACTCGCACGCAGAACAATGTCGTGGGAGGATCGACGACGTGGCAGAAGACCGGCAAGGGTCAGGCCACGACCAAGTCCCGCAACGGCACCATCTCGCCCATGAACGTCAGCCACACTCCGGTCCCTGTGATCCTGGAGGACTATTACGCTGGCGATTGGGTCGACAAGCTCGACGAACTGAAGGTCAAGCACGACGAGCGCATGGTTCTCGCCAATGCCGGTGCGTGGGCCCTCGGCCGGAAGACTGACGAGCAGTTGACCGACGAGATGAACACCAGCACCACCACCATCGGCGCGGGCACCACGCTGATCACCAGGAACATCTTCTTGGAGACCGTGGAAGCGCTCGACGACAACGACGTCCCCGACGACGGTGACCGCTATGGCCTGCTGACCCCGCGGCAGTGGGCGACGGCGATGACCATCTCGGAGTTCGTCAACGCCGATTTCATCGGTGCTCACAGCAACCCGGCCTTGGCCCCGTTCGCCAACGGCATGCAGAATCGTGACTGGCTCGGCGTCAAATGGCTGAAGCACACGGGTCTGCCGGCGAAAGGCACGAGCGGCGCTCGCGGCTTCGCCTACCATCGGACGTCGATGGGTCACGCAATCGGTGCGGACATCACCACCGACATCACCTGGCACGGCGATCGTGCATCGCACTTCGTCAACCACATGATGTCGATGAATGCCACGCTGATCGACGAACTCGGCTGCGTGATCATCCAGACCGACGACACCCTCAACCTGCCGTAAGGCGGTCGAGCACAACTCGCAACTGAAGGGAGCCTAGTGATATGGCTTATGTCGACGCAAAAATGCGGGGTGTGGATGCGGACCCGCCCGGCGAACAGCTTTTCAAGTACGACGCTGGTGCTGATGCCATCGCAGCCGTGATCGCGGCGGATTACTTCCTGCCGGCCTATGCGTCCAAGACGCTTCGGGCGGGCGACGTGATCATCGCCAAGAGCAGCAACAACGGCGCGGTCGACGTGCTGATCGTCAACGTGGCGACGGCGACGAACGTGACGGTGGTCAACGGCACCTAACCCGCGATCTATTGAAAATTCCTCTCCTATACAGGGCCCCTTCTCAGGGGCCCTTTCTTTCTGGCAGTATGCCGGCACAACATGGAGAGTAGTCATGACCGTCACGCGTCTTCCGATCCGCGCTGTTCCCAACAAGCTGAAGCTCTGGCACAACAACGGTGGCTTCACCGTCTGGAGCTACGACGTTCGCAACCACCCGATGGAGATGATCGCGCATCCGCAATATTTTGCGCCGATGGCGCGCGAGTTGAGCGAAGACGACTTCATCTTCGTGTCGACCCATTGGGAAAATCGAAGGTGGACCCAAAGCTTTGCCGTCGTCAGCGTCGAGCAAGGCAAGGTCGTGCTGGCGCCAAATGCGTCACCATTCGAGCACACGTCCGAACCGATCTACGACATCGAGAAAGGCGATCATGGCAAGTTCAATGTCGTGAATCGCAGCGGCGTGGTGGTTCGGCAAAACATCACCAAGACTCTGGCCGAGCAACTGATCTCGAAGAATATCCGGCTGGAGGATGACGCCGCTTAGGAGACAGGCCCATGGTCGCCGACGTCGACATCTGCAATCTCGCCCTACAGCACGTCAAGGGCACTCGGATCACCAGTCTTGGTCAGGGCTCTGACTCGGCCAATGCCTGTCTCGCCATCTACGAGACGCGACGCGATGATCTGATGTCGATGGTTCTCTGGAAGTTTGCCATGGCTTACTTCAAGTGCCCGCGTCTGGCTGAAGAGCCGCTGGTCGGCTTCAAGTACGCCTATCGATTGCCGACCGACTTCATCCGGCTGGCCAACGTCTACACCGATGAGCGAGCGCTGCGAAATACCAATCGCTACAAGCTCGAAGGCAAGAAGGTTCTGTCGGACTACGATGACGTCTGGGTCCGCTACGTGCGGCGGATCGTCGACCCTAACGACATGCCCGAGTGGTGGCGCAACCTGCTGGCCGAGTACATGGCGATCCTGCTGTCGATCAGCGTGCGCTCAAATCGGACCCTGTCGGAATACTGGTCAGGCGAGTTTCGCAAGTCGCTTCGACGATGTCGCAGCATCGATTCTATGCAGGACATGCCCGAGCAGTTTCCGGAAAGCTCGTGGGACCGGGTCCGCGGCGGCACTCATGGCGGCACATGGGGTGGCGGGCGCTGGTAGATGGTCAAGGTCAATCCACTTATCGAGTCGCTCAATGCCGGTGAATTCGGCCCGGACATGGAAAACCGGGTCGAGTTCAACAAGTACCGGGTCGGTGGATCTCGCGTTGAAAACTTGATGGTGCTGGCGCAGGGCGGCATCACGCGCCGGCCGGGCACCGAATACATTGGGCCGATCAAAGACGAAGCCGTGCGCGGTCGACTCAAGCCCTTCGTCTTCGCTGTCGGTCAGGCCTTTGCGCTGGAGATGGCCGACTTCGCGTTTCGCTTCTACACCGAGCGCATTCAGATCTCTGTCGGCGCAACCAGCACGGCCATCGTCAACGGCACCTTCGCGACGGACATCAACAACTGGACCGATCAGTCAGGCGCGGGCGGGACCATTTCTTGGAACTCGCAATCTCAATGGATGGACTTGAACAGCAGCACGGCGAGCGGCATAGCTCGTGCCGAGCAACAGATCACTGTCGCGCCGGGCGACATCAACACCGAGTTGGTCTTGGCCGTGACCGTGTACGGCCTGCCGGGCGACAAGGTGCGCTGTTTGGTGGGCACGACCAGCGGGGCCGGCGACGTCTTTGATCGCGAGCTACTGGCGGGCGGGCACCTGGTTTCCTTCACACCGCCGCAGGCGAGCATCTTCCTGACCTTTGAGAACGAAGCGACGCCGGCAGCGGGCACGATCACTGTCGGCATCGATGACATTCGCATTCTCAACAATGAGCCGATCGAAGTGGCGTCGCCTTGGGCGATCAGCGAAGTCTATGACGTCTTCTCGGTTCAGTCGGCCGACATCCTCTATCTTTTCTCGAACCTGGCGCCCTACAAGCTTGAGCGGCGCGGCGTCACCAACTGGTCGCTGGTTGCCGTCGATTGGGAAGACGGCCCGTACCTGGCCGAGAACACCACGCCGACCACGATGACCATTGCCAGCAACGTGCTTGGCACCGTCACAACGGCGACCGCTTCCGCTGTCGAAAACATCAACGACGGACAGGGTTTCCAGTCGACCGACATCGGCCGTCTGCTGCGATACAAGAGCGGGACGAATCCAGATTGGGGCTATGGCCAGATCCGCGCGGTCAACTCGCCGACCGAAGTCGACATCCTGATCAAGCGCGTGTCCGCCGCCGGCACTGCCAACACCGCTTGGCGGCTTGGCGCCTGGTCAAACACGACCGGCTATCCCAGAGCGCAGCCGACCTTCTGGGAACAGCGGATGGTCACCGCCAACACGCGCGAGCAACCGCAGACATTTTGGACAACGCAGACGGCCGACATCGAGAACATGCGGCCCGACAGCTTCAACAACAATCTGATCGAAACCCAGGATGACGATGGCATCGTCTACACAATCGCTGGCGACCAGGTCGATGAGATCAAGTGGTTTGCGGTCAGCCGGCAGCTTGCGGTCGGAACCATTGGCGGCGAGTGGACCGTAACCAGCGACGGCCCGGTTCTGACGCCAAGCGATGTCGAGGCGCAAGCGCAGACGTCGCACAAGTCGGCGCCGGTCGCGCCCGTCCGCGTCGGCAACCTGATCGTCTTCCTACAGCTTGGCCGCCGGAAGCTTCGCGAGTTTGGATTTGTCTTCGAAGTGGACAGCTTCCGAGCGCCGGATCTCACCATCTTGGCAAGCCATGTCAGCTTCTCGGGCATCGTCGAGATGACCTATCAGGAAGAGCCTTACACGTCGATCTATACGGTTCGCGCGGACGGTCAGCTTGCAACGCTGAACTTCCGCCGCGAGGAAGATATCTTCGGCTGGGGCCGGCATGTGCTGGGCGGCAATCTGAACGGCGGCCATGCGGAAGTTGAAAGCGCGATCTCGATTCCGGGCGACGCTGCGGTGAACACCGAAGAGATCGACGAAGTCTGGTGCATCGTCAAGCGCACGATCAACGGTCAGACGCGGCGGTATATCGAGGCCTTCACCGTTCCCTTCTTGCAGCGCGCACCGAACCCAAACGAGTACGACACCAAGGCAGAGTTCCAGGCCGACTTGCTCGAAGCGCAGAAAGACGCCTGGTATGTCGACGCTGGGCTCAAGGGCGTGTTCGATCCGCCGGTCACGACGGTCAGCGGCCTAGACCATCTCGAAGGCGAATCGCTGGCCGTGCTGGCAGACGGTGCCGTGCTGTCGGATCTAGTGGTCTGCGAGAATGGCTGCATCGAGTTGCCGACACCGGCCTCAACCGTGATCGCCGGCCTGCCATATCGACATACCTACAAGAGCTTGAAGCTGGCGGCGGGCGGCCAGTCGGGCTCGGCGGTCGGCAAGACCAAGGGCGTGCATGCCGTGACCTTCGTCCTCCTGCATTCTCAGAATGTGGCGCAGGGACCCGATCTGGACAGCCAGGTCTTGGTGCCGATCCGCACGGTCGAAGATCCGATGGATACGGCGGTTCCGCTGTTCACCGGAGAGACGCGCATCGAGTTCTCGGGCGACTTCGTCAAGGACCCGCGCATCTTCATCACTGGTGACAAGCCCCTGCCGTTCACGTTGCTGGGCATGGCGCCCGAGATGTATACGGAGGACGCGCTGTGATCGAAGTCGTGCCCTTCGAAGCTTCGATGTTTGAAACGCTGGAGCTTGGCGACATCGACCGGCAGAACACGCAAAGCTTGAACATGCAAGACTTAGTCTATAAGGCCCACAGGACTACGATGGCCGCGGTCAAGGATGGTCGATGCCTTGGCTTCGCGGGACTGGCGCGAGTAGGCGATGAGATTCACGGGTGGCTGATTGGCAGCGACGAACTGCGACAACATTCGATGTTTCTCCATCGCACGATCAAGAGAGAATTGGACTATCTTCAATCGCAGTTGCAGCAGACGATTGTCGTTGTGGTAGCCGGCAACCAGTGGCGTGCGCGAAAATGGGTTGAGCGCTTAGGCTTCAAGGAAGATGGGTTCGCGCTCGGCGGAACAAGGTTCAGAAGGCTATGGCAGTCGTCACCGGAACAGCCGTCGCAGCAGGTGCCAAGACGGCGCTCAGCACCAGCCAAATCATCGCTATTGGAGCCGGCGTCACCGCCGCAGCCGGTGCAGCCCTAACCGCTGTCTCCGCAGCGAACCAGGCTGACTACAACGCCCGGCAAGCCGACATCGATGCCGAGCTTGCGCTCAAGCAATCCAGCCGAGAAGAGACCGACTTCCGCCGCCGGCAGGCTCGATTGCTGGCCTCGAAGCGAGCCCGAGCCGGCGCGACAGGGATGATCCCAACCGAGGGATCGTCTCTGCTGATCGATCAGGACATCGCCTCTGAGACCGAGATCGGTGCTAGGCGCATTCGTGAGGGCGGCAGCATCGACGCGACGCAGCTTCGAAACGAGCGAGATCTTTTCCGAAACCAGAAGGAGGCGGCCCAGATCAGCGGCGTCTTTGAGAGTGGCGCTTCTCTTCTCCGGCCAGCCGCGGTGGCGTGGGGCTGATGGTACAGGTTCCCGACAGGCGCAGCGTTGAACAGGTCGGCCTAAGCCGCAGGCGTGGTCCGCGCGCGAGCTTGAGCCAGATGGGCGGCACGGTTGGTCGCTCGGTCCAGGATGTTGGGACGGGCCTCCGCGAGGCTGAGAACATCGTCCGGCGGCGTGAGCTTGAGCGCGAGGCCGAGAACGAACGGAAGCGCGCACGCCTCGACGCCGCACGTCGAAACCTGGAGCTACGCCGAGCCGAGAACGATATTCGCGCCGCCGGCAACGACATCCTCGCTCGACGGAAGCGGCAGGCCGGACCCAAGCCTTCCGGTTTTACCCAGGAATTCGAGACCGACTTCGATGCTGCTGCACAAGAGTTGCTGGGGAGTCGCGCCTTCAACGAAGAAGACGTCCTGCGCGCGGACGCCATGGTCGAGAACTTGCGCCGGCAGTTCCGGAACCAGGCATCGATCTTCGAGCACAACGCGGTGGTCGAGGGGCTTGCCGGCGACGTCGACGAAAGCCTGACCGGATTGGCGCTGAGCGTGTTCAACAACCCGGCCGACTTCGCCGATTCGATGGAAGCCGGCAACGCCATGATCACCGAAGCCGCAGCCGAAGGGGTCTTGACCCCCGAGGGGGCCCGGGAGGCAAAGCACGGATTCGAGCAGAACATGGCGATCCAGGCGCTGCGCGGTCTGGAAAATCCTGGCGACGCGCTCCGGCTGCTGAAGGCCGGCGAGTTCGACGACGCGATCCGCGATCCCAACGTCAAGAAGCGCTTGATGAATGAGCTTGAGATCGACGACCGCAAAATGTCGACGGCCGATCGGGTGGCGTTGAATGAAGCGGTGGTCAGCGCCAACAAGGCGGCTGCGCTCGAAGCGGCTGGCATCCAGGTCGCCGACTTCGACACGGTCGTTGCGGAAGTCGAGGCCTTCCCGGACAACGCGCGAGCGCAGACAGCCTTGGCCAGCTTGCAGGAGGCGCGCGACACAGGGCTGGAAATCCGCGAGTTCATGACCAGCAACGACCTGGCCGGGCAGCGTTCGGAGATCCTGACCAAGACGCAGCAGGCCGGCACCGGGCAGCTTACGACAGACGAAGCGGTCAAGCTGGGCGGGATGGCCAAGGCTCACGACGCGATCGTGCGCGGGCTTCAGGACAAGCCCTTCGAGACAGCGGCGCAGTGGGGCATCATCGACCCGCCGTCGCCGATCAGCTTCAAAGATCCGAACAGCATGATCATCCGCGACCAGCAGGCGCAGCAGATCCAGGCGGCCTGGGGTGTGCGGGTGTCACCACTTGAGCGAGGGGAGATCGACTCACTTGAAGCGGCACTGGTTGGTCAGGACGCGCCGGTTGTGGCGGCTTTGCTGTCCAATCTTCGCGAAGGCTTCGGGCAGGACGGCGTGTCAGACATCGCCGGGCAAATGCGCAATGTCCATGGCGCCCTATCCATCGCGCTCTTGCACAGCGCCTCTTCCCCGCAAGCGGCTTCGCAGATCGTCGACGGGATCTCCCTGATCGAAAACAACACCGACATGAAGCCGACCAAGACCGATCGCGAAGTGTTGCTCGCCGAGCACTACGGCAATCTCTTTGAGGCCTTGAGCGACGTCCGGTCACCGATGATCGACGCGGCCGACGCGGTCTATGTGAAGCAGGCGATCCGACAGGGCGCGACCAGCTTTGACCCGGGCCTCTATGAGGACGCGCTCCGGCTGGTGGCCGGCGGTCGGCTGATGAGCGACGGATCGATCGAAGGCGGTCCCTTCCAGTTCCGCGGCCAGACGATCTTCCCGGTCGACTTCGGCGCGACCCGCGAGGACACCATCAACGCTTTCCTGTCGCTGCGCAGCGATGACCTGGAGACCTTCGGCAGTGGCATCCCGGTCGACACGCAAAACCGGGTCATCTCGGCGGCCGACATGGTGAGCCATGGCGAACTGGTCGCGGTCGGGATCGGCAAGTACCTGGTGCGGCTGGGCAACGGTTTCGTCATGCAGCGCGGCGCGACCGGGCCCGACAACAAGTATGTCCTGGATCTCCTGGAGTTCCGGAACCAGCGGCCACAGCAGATCACGACCCGCAGCGAAGTGGACTTCATCGGCAATGTCGAATTTTGATTTCGGAGATCAGTCAATCCGGCGGGCCAGCATGCGGGCTGGACCCGGGACGCTGGGCACGCCGACAGGGTTTGGCGAGAACGTCCGGGCATCGGCGGCATCCACTTTCGCGGCCGATCTGTCGATCTCGGAGCACGTCGCCATGACGGCCGAGTACGACACGCTGATCGATGAGATCTTCAATCAGACGGGCCGGCGGCTTGAGAACCCGATGGAACCGGCGATCAGCATGGTCGACGTCGAGGCAGGAATCGACACGCCGCTGGAGAGCGAGCGCCTGGAGAACTTCGCAGCGGCGGCCGAGAAGCTAGGCATCCAGGGGGCTGCGACGTCTGAAGTCCGCGAGCGCGTTGCCAAGCGCATCCGCGAGACGGTCCAGGAATCGGCCGAGATCTCACAGCGCGCCACGTTCTTCGGCCAGGTCGGTGGCTTCGCCGGCAGCATGGCAGCAACCATCGCGGACCCGCCGATCGCCATGTCCATGCTGGTCGGGGCGCCCATGTCCGCCGGCATCCTGCGCACTGCGCTGATCGAAGGCGTTGCCGGCGCGGCGTCAGAGGCCATCATCCAACCGCAGGTCCAAGGCTTCCGAGCGGAAGTCGGGCTCGATGCCGGCGTCACCGAGGCTTTGGCAAGGATCGGCATGGCCGGCCTGGGTGGCGCCGTCTTCGGGGGCGGGCTCAAGGCGCTGGGCAGGGGGACAAGTTTCCTAGTCGAGAAGGCCAGGGCCAATGCCAGGGCCGATCAGTCGGCCATCGACGCTTGGCGATACTCCGAGCGGGTGGCCAATGCGGAGGACAGCACGCCGTTTTTCGACAGCCGGCTGGCCGACCGGGAGCACCTAGAGCGTCTAAACATAGCCGAGACCACGCTGCGGGACGGCGACATAAGCGCCAAGATGCAGCGGCCCCTATCGGTACTGAACCCAGAAGTGCGCTTCCAGCGCCTCTCCAGGGACGCTGTGCAGGCTGTTTCTGAGGAACAACCGCTCGCCGGCCCGGCCTTCGAGGCCATGCAGCGGCTGCGCGAGGACATCCTAAAGGACGAATTTGCGGAAGAAGCACTGCGCGCCAAGAAGTTCACGGCCCAGGCATTGCTCGATCAGCCGGCGCTTGGCGAGATGCTGAAGCTGGCCAGCAAGGCGCTGAAGCGGCCCCGGGGTGCGCGCTCGCTGACCGACTTCATGCGGACGGTTGGCGGCCTGAAAGATCCCAAGGGCGAACTCAAGGCGCTGGGGATCACCGGCCGGACCAGGCCCGGGGCGATCAACCGGCAGACCGGCCGAGACCTGGACACCTTCGGCGAACTGGCGGCCGAGGCTGGCTACTTCCTAGAGCGGCCGAGCGTGCCCGAGCTTCTGGACGCGCTTGGCGAGGACTTCCGCGGCACCAAGAAGCGCTTCGCCACACAGGAAGAGGCGCAGGAGATCCTGGACTTCGATGCTCAGCAGCAGGGACAGCGCGAGATCCAGCGGCTGCTCGACGATCTCGGCATCGACCCGCGCCGGGTAAACGAGCGCGACCTTCGCCTAGCCTTGGATGAGTTCGTCAAGACCCCGGTCATGCGGCGGGCGCCCGAGGAAGGCGCCATGATCAACGAAGAGCGCGCCGTGCTCAACGCGGCCAATCTCGAAGACGACATCTCTGACGAAGTGCTGGCCACCCGAGAAGCCGACATGCGGGCCCGGTACGGCCTGGTCGACGACGCGGAGCAACTGACCGACCAGCCGATCCGGGACCCTGACGACGCGGTCTATCTCGACGACACCGACTTCATCACCGAGAAGCCGGCCAGCGCGCGCGAGATCATGGATGACCTGGCCGACGACGACGCCTTTCTGAAAGAGTGGGATGCCTGCGTGACGGGCGGGACGGTCGAGACGTGAGCCGGTGGAACATCTGGGAGCTTCCACGTTTCTGCGACTGCGACTGGTGCAAGCCGCGCGGCGGCAAGAACAATCACGCCTGGAGCTTCTACTATTTCTTGAAGCGCTGCGGTGACAATCCGAGGCTCAAGGTGACCGACGATCAGATCAAGATCGCGACCAGGAGAGCAGCATGACGGCCGCGAAGTGCATCCGATCGAAAGCGAAGGCGGGCAAGGTCAACAAGGACAAGGCCATCCGCGCGGCCGAACTCTTCGATGAGTACATGGCCGACCTGGAGCACCGCAACGCGCCCAACGCCGAAGAGCTTGCCGCGACACAGACCAGCATCGCGCTCGCTGCCGAGAAGCGGATGAAGAAGAAGATCCGGCTGGCGGCGATGAAGACGCAGGCCGACATGCGGGCGCGGATGACAGACTTCAAGCTGGGGGCCCGCGATCCACGCGAGGCGGCCTTGGCTCACCTGGACCAGGACTTCACCCGCGAGGCGCAGGGCCCCAACGTCTTCTTCCAAACGGAAGTCTGGCAGAATCAATTCTGGGCCCGGGCGTCCCGCGCGCTCGACGAGTTCGGCTCAAAGCGCTTCGGCCTCGACGTGCTGAGCCCGGCCGAGAACCAGCGCAAGAAGGCCCTGTCGACTGCCATCGCGCGCGAGCTACACGGTGAAGCCACGGGCGACGCTGTGGCCAAGGAAGTCGCGGCCAGCATCCAAGACGGGACAGAGTTCCTACGGCAGACCTTTAACTCTTTCGGCGGCAGCATCGCGCGCCGGAAGGATTGGGGCATGACCCACACCCACGACGGGCTGCGCATAAGGGAAGTCCCCAAGGACGAATGGACGGAGTTCGTCTTCAATCGGCTCGACCGCGAGCAAATGGTCGACGAGTTCACAAGCCTGCCCTACACAGAGACCAAGCTGCGCCGCGTGCTGGGAGAGATCTATGACGACATCACTAGTTTTGGAATCGGCGACGTACAGCCGCAGGGAGGGACCGGCTCGAACATCGTCAGCCGACGTGCCCAGGCTCGCTTTCTCACTTTCCGTAACTCGGATGCCTGGCTCGAATACAACGAGCGTTTTGGCAAGGGCGACGTCTTCGAGAACATCATGTCCCACGCTCACAAGATGGCCAGGGACATCGCGCTCTTACAGGTCTTGGGACCAAACCCGGATGTCGGGCACAAGTACCTAAAGCGCCTCATGAACGCGGAGATGACGAAGCGATCCGCTCAAGAGCTTGCGCCGCGCGTCTCAAAGCTGATCGATCCGACCGGCCATTTCCGCAAAGCCATTGGCAAGGCACGTCGCAACAGCCTGAACCGCGGCGAGTCGGCGCTCAATCATCTCTATGCGGAAGTCAACGGGCAGGCGCACATTGCCGAGAACGAAACCTTGGCCGCCTTCTCGCAGATGAACCGCAACGTGCTGACGTCTGCCATGCTCGGCGGCTCGGTCTTCTCGGCTGTTGCCGACCGCGCCTTTACCCGTGTTACGGCCAACATCAACGGCGTGCCGGCGTCTCGCACGGCCATGCGCGCCATTGCGCTGATGAACCCGGGGAACAAGGCCGACCGACAGCTAGCGGCTCGGGCAGGCTTCATCAACGACCAGGCGCTTGGGGCGGCCATTGCGGCGCAGCGGTATGCCGGCGAAGTGATCGGGCCCGAGTGGTCCCGCCGGGTGGCGGACATATCGCTGCGCCTCGGTGGCTTGGCGCCTTGGACGACGTGGAACCGGACGGCGTTCCAGATGGAGCACCTGGGCTGGATCACCGACAACATGAAGAGCCCGTGGGCCAAGCTCGACGATCGCCTCAAGCGCGGCATGGAAGCGAACGGCATCCGCGAGGGCGACTGGGAAATAATCCGCAACACGAAAGTCTTTCAGGACCAGGCGACCGGCGCCCGCATTCTCAATCCACGGGACATTGTGGGAGAATTAACAGACGCCGGCCCGCTCTTCGATCGCCACCGTGACGCGGCTGCCAAGCTTCTCCAGTACGTCCTGTCGGAAAGTCGGACGGCCGTGCCCGAGCCGACCGCGCGGACCCGGGCAGCGCTGCGCTTCGGTCTGCGGCCGGGCACCGTGATCGGCGAAGTGGTCAACAACGTCGCGCTGTTCAAGAGCTTCCCGGTCACCTTGATCCAGATGCACATGCGGCGCGCGTTCCTGATGAAGATGTCCAACTGGGACCGCGCCAAGTATTTCGCTCAGATGATCATCGGCACCACGATCTTGGGCACCTTCGGTCAAGCCATGTCGGACATCTCCCGCGGCAAGGACCCGGCACCGCTGGCCGGAGAGAACGCGGCCAAGAACTGGGGGCAGGGTCTGCTGCGCGGCGGCGGGCTCGGCATCTTTGGCGATTTCATCTTCTCCAGCGAGAACCGATTTGGCGGCGGTGTCATGAACACTCTGGCCGGCCCGGTGCTGGGAACGCAACTCAGCTTGGTGAAGGGCGCAACCATCGACAACGTCATGGAAAGGATCTTCGAGGGCGAAGCGAAGAACGTCGGCCGAGAAACCCTGCGCGCGGTAAAGCTTATGATGCCCGGGCGCTCTTTGTGGTATTCAACACTGGCGATGGAACGATTGATCTTCGATCAGATCCAGAAGGAGATCGATCCGAACTACACAGAGTCGTTCCGAGCGATACAGCGCAGAGCCCTGAAGGAGCATGACCAGTTGTTCTTCTCGCCTCCGGGCAGTGGCTTCCCGCCGCCACGGGGACCGGACCTGGAGAGGCTGATAGAGGGCTAGGCGATGACGATCTCAACCACCGATGTCTTCGAGCGCTACGACGGCGACGACAGCACGACCGTCTTTCCAATCGGTTTCAAGTGGACCGACGACGCGCATATCCAGGTCACGCTCCGAGACGTCAACGACGTCGAAGTCGCTTGGACGCAGGGCACGCAGTACAGCTTGTCGGGCGTTGGCAACGACAACGGCGGCACTCTCAGCGTCATCGTCGACCCGATCGACTACACGCCGGCAACTGGCGAAGTTCTGCTGATCGAACTCAATGTCCCAAACACTCAAGGCGTGGCGCTGCCGCTGGGCGGTGAGTTCCCCAGCCCCGAAGTCGAGAAGGCGCTCGATCTCCTGACGCAGCAGGTCGGCCAGCTTATCCGAGACTTCGAGCGGTCCTTCCGGGTGCCGACGACCGACTCGCAAATCGGCGAAAATACCCTGTACCCGATCGATACGGAGCGCGCCGGCAAACTGCTCGGCTTCGATGCCAATGGCAAACCGGCGGCAGTGGTGACTTCGCCTCCAACTGCCGTGATCAGCACGTTCTGGGAAAACATTCTAGGCTTCACGACAGTCCTGGAATCCCAGCAGGCGCTGGATCTCGAAGTCGGTGTCGACGTGCAGCCCTTCAGCGCGCAGATCGCTTTCCTCAACTTGGCCAACAACTGGACCCGCCAGCAGCGCGTCGTCGCGGTCAACAAGAATGCGCTGGGCACTGAGCTTGTGACCAACGGCGGCTTCGACGCAGACACCGATTGGACCAAGGGCACGGGCTGGCTGATCACGGGCGGCGTCGCCTCGGTCGACGGAACGCAGACGGTCGACTCCGATCTCGAACAAGACATCACCATCGCCAACGGTGACACCTACGAGATCACCTTCACGATCAGCAACTACGTCGCCGGCACGATCACGCCGGTCATCGGCGACACGCTGGGAACTGCGCGCTCGGCCAATGGCACCTTTACCGAGACGATCACGGCCGGCGCTGGCGTGTCGCCGCGGCTTCAGCTTCGGGCCAACAGCGACGGCGACATGGACATCGACAACGTCACGGTCAAGGCAGCCACGGTCGACTGGGATCTCGACCTTGAGCAAGCGCTGAACCTGACGCTCGACGGCGGCACGATCACCCTGCGGACGCCGACCAATCTAAAGGACGGGTCGACCGGCAATCTCAAGATCATTCAAGACGGCGTTGGAGGAAGACAGATCGTGTGGCCAGCACTCGTTAAATGGGCTCAAACGGCGGGCGGCGAGCCACCGCTGACTGGCGCGGCCAATGCGGAGGATCTTTTTGGCTGGTATTGCGACGGCACCAATCTTTTGGTGAGCGCACTTGGAGACTTTCAGTAATGCCATTCCCCGGCACGCTTCCCGTTGCTCTTGGAGGCGCAGG
>JAAUXT010106778.1_pt1 | contig 15321 bp, 14 predicted proteins | sample 7278171 | NCBI WGS metagenome assembly JAAUXT01 (sample SAMN14350112, study PRJNA611818) | marine sediment metagenome | isolation source: surface marine sediment (1.8m) | place: French Polynesia: Moorea | collected 2018-08 | reverse complement strand
TGATGCACCTTGTGCTGTGATGCACTTTGTGCTGTGATGCACCTTGTGCTGTGATGCACTCTGTGCTGTGATGCACCTTGTGCTGTGATGCACTTTGTGCTGTGATGCACTCTGTGCTGTGATGCACCTTGTGCTGTGATGCACTCTGTGTTGTGATGCACCTTGTGCTGTGATGCACTCTGTGCAGGTGAACACAACTCTGCGATGCACCTCGCACTTTGATGCACTTTCGTATCTGTGACCATTCAAACCCCCTGTGTTCATTCTCCAGAACTTTTCGTTCTGCTTTGCTTTTCCTTCAGGCAGGTCCAACGCAAGGCCATGTAAAAAGTGTATATAGAAGTGGTCTCAGACGGTCAAAATAACCTGCTCAAGTTTTCGTCAGGTATCAGGAGCCCATGTGCGCCTCGGGCCCCTTGGTTCCACCCACGGCGTGTGCAGTGGAGCGATCGAGACAACTTCAACGTTCAGTGATGTGAAAGGAGAAACGCGTGCGGATGAGCATGTGTGGATCTGCAGTGCTTCAACATACGGAGAACCAAACGTATTTGTGAGGGTCAGGTGGCCCTGTATCCCCCCAGGGTGCGATCAGAGGAAGAATCCAGAAGATCCCAAACAGGCCCCAGGCCTGTGGGGCCTGACGGGTCCAGATGCGACCCAACCCTGGGGAGAGGACACAGCGGAGACTCCGAGCAAATGCGTCAGCGCTGCAGTGCGAAAACGTTTTGCCAACTGATCAGAAAACCGGTCCTTTGTGCTAAAATGGGTTCTCACCTCACAGAAAGGGTTCCTGCTCAATCACACAACTCCTTTCTTGACCAAAGGTCTCGAAAAGCCATTGCGTGATTTCACAGGAACCATTTCTGTACAGTGTGAGAACCCTGTCCACAACCTTTCATGTGGGTTCAGCACGATGCACACCGTTCAGTGGATCTCAGAATTTGGGTTTTCAGGGCGGCGTCAAATTTTTTGACGCTGGCGTCAAAATGTAGATGCGTGGCATCAAAAATGACGTGACACCCAATAGAGAGCATCCAAAAAATGATCCAGTCCATTCCTGCTGTCACGTCAAAATTTTGATGCCACATCATCTGTGTGACAAACCCTACTCGCGTTTCCCGTTTCTCCGTTTTCTCAACCCCAACCCCCAAACCCCTTGTTTTCCCAGGCCTCCCGACCCGTCTTCCTTGAAAGGAGGATGGTCTGAGTGAGCGCGAAGCCCAGGCTCATCTGTATCTTTCACATCAAACTGTCAGCGTAGCTTCGCCCCACAGGGCTCCGCCGCAACATACGCATGAAACGGAAAAATTCCTGCTCGGTACAGACCTGCTTCACACTGGGTGCATCAACCGCGTGCGTTGTGCACAAGTCAGTGGGCGCCGCGTCGTCTTGTGCATCATGGCGCATCCCGTGTGCAGGAGGCGTCAGTCATGGGTCGTGGGTTTCAGGATCCACAACCAGTTCCGTCACCGGAGGGGCAGGCTACATGTCCGTTGCATTTTTGCTCTTCTGTTTGCATGATCAAGTTTCTCACTTCTGATCGACGGGTTAGAATCAACTTTCCTTGACAACTGCTTTGAGCGAAGACGAACAAAATCATCCACCTTGAGGAAACGGCCACTCGCAAACGGAGCTGAATCATTGGAAGCCCAATCCTCAAGCAACATTCACCATCAATGCTGTTCCATCAGCCTGCCTCAGACTCACCACTGTTTCCTGACCCAGCATCACATTCTTCCCCATCCTTTCCCTCGCTTCCCAACCATGCAGTTCTGTCCACTGCTCCCTCGCCCTGCCCCATCCCTTCCACTACTTCCACCCATGTACCTCCTCTCCTCTGTTCCCACACCTGCCTCCATGCTTCCTCAACCTACATCCTCCCCTCCACTCCTCCCATACCCTGCCTTCTCCCCTCCCCTGCCCCACACCCTGCCTCATCCCCCTGCTCTCATACCATGCCTCTTCTCCTCCCCTGCTCCCACATCTACCTCCTTCCCTTCCCTGCCCCCACACCCTGCCTCCTCCCTCCCCTGCCCCTCCTTGCTTCCACACCCTGTCCCCTCCTTCCCCTGCTCCTGCACCCTGCCTCATCCCTCTACCCCCACACCCAACCTCCCCCTCCCCTGTTCACTTCAATGCCTCATCCCCTCCCCTGCTCCCACACCTGCCTCCACCCCTCCCCAGCTCCTACACCCTTCTCCTCCCGTCCCCTACTCCCACACCCTGCCTCCTCCCCTCCCCTGCTCCCGCACCCTGCCCCAGACGTGGAGCGCCAGTTGTCGATGATGTCAGAACGTCAGTGCGGCTGGGTTTACAGCGTGGCAGGAGGAAACGGCGTTTCAACACAAAACCGCTAATAATAGGCAGGGCAGCTGCATCTGCAGGGCCGGGCACCCGGTGCCCTGTTCGCTCCGGGAACCGATACTTCAGAAACAGCCCTTTGATGTAGCAACCAACATAAATTTGAGCAACTGACAAGACGACAACAATTTTATCCTGTTCAAACTTGCCACTCAGGCAAAGATTCCTCTATTTTTGCTGAGTTTCTGTCCTGTTGAAAACGTTTAAAAACGCTTGTGTGGAGTGGCTAGCAATCCTGCATATCTGTTTTGCTGCATTGTCCCTTGAAACGAATTCATCATCAATCTGTGTCCAGCACACATGAACGCGTGAATCCAGGGGCGAGAGAAAGTCTTTCCGTAATATTTTAAAGTTCTGGAGCAGTCAATTTGAAAACTAACTCTTCGAAACCAAATCAGTGCACACTTATCACACCAGAAAATACACCAAAATTTGGGAAATTTGAAACAAGGAAAACAGCAATTCTGGAGAAAACTTGCGAAAACGAAAGCTTCCGGGCCCAGGTGAGAACCTTTTGTTTTGGAGCCAAAATGCGCACTCCTTTGTGCATGGTGTGAGCTGCCGTTTGGGGCCACACGATTTTTGGTCCTTCTGGTCTCGCTTTACGTGACTGACAAGAAAATGTGTATTTCTTTCTGACTGAAAAAGACAAGTTTCTTGAGAGGATGAGAATTGGAGGGGGGATTTGAGGTTTTTTCTTTCTCCAAAATTCTTGTTTCTTGGGTCGGGCTGCTCCAGACCAAAAATCGTTCTCATCCAAAAGGTGTGTACCTCAAAGTAGCTGAGCGCTCAGCGCTTGAATTGGTTGAGGTTGAGTGAGGTGACCCGAACGGAACAAAACTGTGGAAAGCAGATGGACTGAAACGACTTTGAGAAGTATCCATACTCTTGAGATCTGTGTTTCTGAAACTGAGGGTCCAGAAAATCACCAACTTCAACCCAGAAGAATCCTCTGGAAGGCAGATATTTTGTGCACCAAACACCATCATCCTCAAATCAAACCAAACATCTCACAAAAGGGGAGTTTACCTGACCTGAGAGAACGGGAACTCTACACTCACCTGAAGGGAAAGTTGGTCCGGAGAATCCCTGCACCCCAACAGCCTCGTCCTCCAAGAGTTGACAACTCACGTGGGACACAGATTATTCCTATCAACAGACAGTTCGTGTTATCCGTGGACGGAGTATCCGGCAGGTCGCGCCCCGGTTCCTTCTCTCCGCTGCAGCGGGTGTCGGTGTGGACGCGTGGATAGGGTGCTCGAGATAGAGTACCCGACGCGTACCTCACCTGGGCTCGGGTATACCTGGGCAGCAGCGCTGGTGTGGGTACTCAGTGGGTAGTACTCAGTACTCGAGGAGGGCGGGGCCTGGGGGCGGAACGCGACCACCGGTTCCGGAGGCGTTAAATCCTGCGTCCGCCACCGGGGGGCGTGACGTGAGTTACTGCGCAGCGGGAACCAGGTGAACACGCTCACAACACGGGAAACACTGATTTGTTGGGGGATGAAACTTCACACCTGCGTGGCGTTGACTTGTGCGTGAACGTAACATATCACGACGTATCCAACGTAAACAAGTCTGGATCCGATTTCTTCCGTTAGGAGGTCGAAGGGCGCCATTTTTTGCAGTCGACGTCAACACAAAGTGTATGGAAGTTGTCTTGCTGTGCACGCTTGCTTCACAAGTTTTCCGCTGTGGGAGTCAGCGTTCAGAGTGCGCGCTCCAACGTGTTAAGGGGTTTACACATTGGTGACGCGCGGTCGTTTTTTTTGACGCCGGCGTCAAAATTAAACATTGAACCCAATGGTGGAATTTTTGACGTCAACCCAGAAAACGACCGCGCGTCACCCAATGTGAAAACGCGTTGACGCCGCCGCTGTGAAGCAGGCCCCAGTACACACTGAATCACTGTTGAGTATTTCCAAATGGCTTTGGTCGGACCCCGGCTCGTGATTTCTCACCTCAGTGATGTACGCCGCTGTACGGGGCGACTCGTGTTTTTACTCCCCCAAAACACATTTTTGCAATAACTGGTTGTGATCACGAGCGAAAAGAGGTGCAGAAGACGAACCCTTCAGAGAAACCTTCTTTTTCTGTCTTTCGTTTTGTTTTTCCTTTGTTCAATCAACAGACCATTATTTCTGGTGCATTTCAGAGCACGGGCCACGTTTCACGCCCACGCCTGGGGAGGGCGCGAGGCTTCGGGTTGGGCATTCTTGTTGATGAACGTTTTGCGCGTTCACGCACCTGGTTCACACACTCGCTGCAGTTCTTCCAGGAAGGCCTTTTGGCCTTTGTCTACAACTGACGCCTCGTTCACACCACATTTGTATCCATGTCCAAGCCTTTCTGTTGGCAACGACAAAGTGACCCATTTTTTGTGCACATTAAGCTGTGAACACAGAGGGACCAGGAGCGATGCAAAAGGAACCAACCGCGAGACATGCACATGCATGTAGGTTCTTATGAATGCAAAACTCCGGACAACATCCAGAAGACAGGCTGACCAACTCCTGAAGGGACAGTAACAAGAGCACGCAGACCAGACAGTGTGGTCCGGGTGTGGGTGTGTGTGTGTGTGTGTGCGTGTTTGTGTGTGCGTGTTTGTGTGTATGTGTGGTGTAGTCTGTGTGCGTCATCTTCAAAATCAATTCCTGCCACAAAGACCACAGTTCCACACAAACGAACAACGTCTGCGTCACACACACACACACACACACACACACACACACACACACACACACACACACACACACCTTTCCCCTTTCCTCCAAAATCTGGTTTGTCAGTATACAGAAAGGTTACTATCTCCAGTTGTCTCGGAGGGCGGACATCACAGCAGATCAGGGTCAGGCCAAGCCACGTGTAAAACTGCGCACACATCAAAGGCAGTTTGCGCACGGGAGAGTTCCGGGCCATCGCGTATGCAGCGACGCGGGTCTGATAGAGCCCTGCGGGGGGCGCGGCTTGAGGGGTCTTCACACTGGTGCAGTCGACGTCAAAAAATTTGGCGTCAACGTCAATATATACTGTAACCCACTGATGGGGGCTCAGATAACAGACCACTTTTGACATTGGGTCCTGTGTTAAAGTTGACGTCAACAGCAGATTTTGACGTCGACGTCATGTGTCGACAGCACCAATGTGAAGATGACTGTCGGGAGCGCAGTGCTTGACGGGAGCGGAGGTTCTCCGGGTCCCACAGAGAGGAGGGGCGGGCGTGCCCTCGACACAGGGGAGTGAGCGGAGGCTGGGGTTCCCCGGGTGGGGGCTGGGGCTCCATGGGTTGGGGGATGGAGGAGGAGGAAGAGGAGCAAGGCTGGCAGGAGGAACAGAGAGAGCTGGTTGCCTGTCGCCTGAGTTGTGAGGCAACTGTGATGAACAAGGAACTTTTTGGAAGGATGCGCAAAACAGGATACTCTGACGTTTACACACAAAGATGCAGCGATCAGATACAGCAACGGAGACAACTGAAGGTGTGACAGAAAGCAAACAACTGTTGATCAGGTCATCATTTCAAAGTTTTAGACTTCAACGTCCTGACAGGAGCAGTTGCATTGGACAAAAACCGTTTTCACGTAGGTACTGTTGGTTCTGTTTTGACGTCGACAGCAGAATTTTGACGTCAACGTCAAAATGTAACCTGATGCCCAATTGGTGGGCATCAAAAAAATGGTCCAGACCATTCTTTGACGTCGTCAAAAAGTTGCCGTCAACGGCAGAAAAAGTTGACGCTGTCACCAAAGTGAAACCCCCTAAATCCTTGCAGCAGTCCTGGGGGTATTTCTCGAAAAAATCCTTGTCAGGATTTTCCTATCTCTCGGACTTGGGACAAAAAGTAAGGACACCCCCTGACCTGTCCTGACCTTTTCTCATTGATCAAGGAGTTAGGACAAAATCAGGGAGTTAGGACAAGATTTGATCCCAAGTTAGGAGAAAACCTGACTTGGGAAGATTTTTCGTCCTTGCTAGGATAAAATCACCCTTTCCAGAAACAGCCCCTACAATTTAGGAAAAGTCCTAACTTGGGAGTCTTTCAAGAAATACCCCCCTGAGATCTGATTGGTGGACGTCGCGTGAGCCGGGAGCGCCTGTACCTCCACCTCTCGGAGCGGGAGCTGTTTACAGCTTGGCATCGGAACACCCAGGTTTGCGCTCCTTGTTTATGAAGGAGATACGAAGCGCGGTGTTCCGGGGCCGACGCGGATACAGTTCCCAAGGCTCGGGCCACGTGAGCCTCCACACACACACACACGAGGCTGAATCAGGAGACTGAACTCACACTGGCTCCAGGGGCGGAGGCAGGGGGGGCTGGGGGCGGGTACTCTCCTGGCTTCATCTGAGACTCCTGACTGCTGACACAGCCAATTTTTGTCATTTCGTGAAAAAAATGCGCCATTTGAAAGTGGCAAGAACCTTACGTGGATTAGACGTGGAAGCTTTGGACGGAATCCTGGCTGGATCAACCCGTCCAACGCTGGCTTCAGAACACGTTTACTGCACGTGGACCTCTGCGCTGCAGAGTTTTATCGTTTTGTGCAGAGGCTCGTACAGAACATGGGATACAGAACTCGCACACTTCCTAGATTCTCTTCCCGCCCACGGATACAAGTTCTGTGAGAAGAACTGTCTGTTCACCAGTCAAAGAAGCGCTTTTTGTGCGCATTTTCCAGTTTACTCATCTATGACCATGAAAATCATCAACAGTATTTGTCTTCCTCTTGAAATTAAATGCAAACCAAATGTTTCTGATCTAAAAAGTGAAAAGATTGAGGAAGTTGGAGTCTTGTTATTTTGGTTCAATGTAATTTTGTTTTTCTTGTCAGTTAGTTCTTGTGTGTTTTTATTTTGCCACACTTTTCTTTCTTATTACAAATTGTCCTCTAGTCTCTTGTGGATTTTCTTTTGTTATGTATCACTGAAACTTGTCATTGTTTTTGACACCACAATATATCCCACATGACATAATATTGTTTCAATGACACTTTCGTACACATGTGGATTGATTTTATCTGTTGTTCAATTCTTTCAAATTTTGTCTTGAAATTCCGGACTAGAACCACAACATCAAAAAATGAATTTGGGAATTTATTCCATTCTCTGAACAAGAAGGATTCCCCTGCAGTCACCGTTGGGCCGCAACTCTGCATCACGAATGTTTCTCCCTGTTCCGTGTGTGCGTGAATCCGGTCGAGCCTGTTTTGCCCTCGGACGCCGTGTTGTGCGGGGAGGTTGGATATGCGGCGAATTCGAGCAACCCGCCGCCTCGCATAGCCCCCATTCTCTGGGGCTGTACGATCGAGGCGAACACCCACACGAGCGGTGCAAAAAGTTCCCGTCAACTGCTGTGCGTCGTGAAAGCAGTGCACTGCAGAGTGTGTCAAGAGTGACATCCGCACTCACACAGGAAGAGAGGCACACACACACACACACACACATACACGACACTACCTCACACAAAAACTCCGATCTGCAGGCACACGTACACTAAACACTCTGTAGAGGCACACACGATCACGCACACACGCACACACAACACCCTTTCTCTCCCAGGGCTGGCCCACTGAGCACAGGAAAACCATTGTCTCTGCAAATGCCACTTTTTGATGGAATCCACAGGAATCTCTCTCACACAAACTTTGAAACATTTCACCAAGGGACCAGGGGTGGGCTCACCGGGAGCCAGAAACAGGGTCCACTGGGGACCAGGAGCAGGACCACCAAGGACCAGGGACAGGACCAAGGGGGGCCAATGGTGGGTCCACCTGGGACCAGGGCAGGTCCACCCAGGACCAGGGACAGGACCAGTGGGGACCGGGGGTGGACCCACTGGAGACCAGGGGAGGACCACCTGGGACCAGGGGTGGGTCCACCAGGGATTGGGTCCAATGGGGACCAGGGGCTGTTGTTCGAAACCAAAAATTGAATTTTCCGAAACTGGGTGCAATCTTGTGCTGGTGAGTCAGCCTTCAGGGCCGCGTTCCCTCCGTCGGTCTGAGCGTCTGATGAGGAGTGACATCATTGGCAAACTCGCCCATCCGAGCGCACAAACACGGGGAGGCGAAGCCGCGAGCTGTACCTTCTCACAACACCGCACATTCCTGTGAAGTTCAAAGTGCTACCGGACGATATTTGAGAGACTGAAACCGACAGCTTCTGGCCTGCATCACACTGGTTGCGTTTTCCTGACAAGTGATGACGCAGCGCATGTGGACCCCGAGGGACGCAACTCTTGACGCACGCAGCGCGCAGTGGCGTAGGGAGCAAGAATGAGAGCAGGTTGAAATGTTGCAACTCTGGAGGATTCAGGGCATTCGGGCCCGGTGCACACTGGTTGCATCGTGCGTTGCGTCTCTCCACCAGCCTCATAGCGGTTCACCAATTGCAGAACACAGTGGAACAAACCACGGGCATGTGCTCTGATGGAAATCAGATACCCGTGCGTTTTCACGCCGACGGCGCCTTTCACTGGCAATTTGCGTCAAAACCGGGAACCTTCCCGGAACCACGCAGAACCTCGCTGTACCGAGGGAAGCCAGACCACGTGCTCCAACAAACAAATCACACACCATTCCTCTTTTGATAAATTTTACAATCCAGCAGTAAACTTGTTTTGATTCAACCAGTCCGTACCCTTGTCTGGAGTGACCCGCAGATCAACCACGCTTGGTTCTGCTGTCAGAGTCTCTTTGTGTGAGTCCGTGTTGTTTTCATCCCACTGTGGCAAAGATTTCCATTCGGAGTTTTCACACAGAAGACACAGCGTCAAAACTTTGACCCGATGCCAGGAGTGGACTGGACAATTCTTTCAATGCTCTCCATTGTGTGTTATGTGCAGTAAAATTTGATGCCCGCACATCAAAATTTTGATGCCAGCGTCAAAACATCTGATGCCACCCTGGCTATGTGAGAAAACCCTGATTGTTTCTACGCGTAGAGCATTGTGGTTTTGAAAGGCTAGTTTCATACATAGGACGCCGAGGCCGTCCACACATCGGAGCGGAGGGTCGGGAACAGAGACTCGTCCGGGATCAGCACGACGCAGGCGTGTGCGGCGGAGGCTCCACGAAGGTGTGAACCAGAGTGAGATGGTCCGACCTACGTACCCAGCCGCCTCATTCCTCACGTGACTTCCTCGTGCCTCGTCCGCAAACGGGACGCGTCCTGCGTTGCGTCCCTGCGCAAGGTGAAGGGTGCGTCTTCGTGACCCAACGCGATTCCACACTGCCTGCATCTCATGCAATATATAGGCGCTGTGTCACGACGCTCAGGCACTAATACAGAAAGGTGGTTGATGTAACGGATCCAGTGTGAAACAGGCTCCAGTGCGTGTTGCGTCAAAAAATGGACGTGAGGTCCAGCACACGGACGTCACGCTTGACGCCACATGTCATGTGTAGCAGGCCCCGGTGTGTGCCATAGAAACGCCACACGTGACGCGTCCAGCTCGACGCGTCCCACGTGACGCGCCCAGCGTGACGCGTCCAGCGTGAAGCGGGCCTCAGCGTGAGCCTTGCTGCTCTCAGCAGGCGCAGCGCGAGGTGAGGCCAGCAGCCCGGGGAGCCAGCAGCTCCGTCCCTCCATCCGGGTGTTTATCGCCGCGCTGAGTACTCAGTACTAAGTACTACTCACGGAGGGTAATTCGCAGCCGCGGGTTGCGATTCGCTGGCGGTGGAGCTGACGCTGTGGGAACTGGTGGTGAGAACACGAGAGAGCGCGGGCACAGCTTACTGCGAAAACACTGCGAAATCGGCCAGGTCTGCTAAACCGCGGACATGAACCGCTTCGGTCAGCTGTCAGGTTCCGGCACGATGCTGATTTTGGGACCACAACATTACAAAATTGATGAAAAACTCTTCCACTTTGAAACTTTGGATAAGAACTGTCCACTCTGATGTTTTTCTTTATTTTCTACAATGACACAAAGAAAGACCCAAGTTTGAGATTTGTGAAGAAATAACATATTTTCCACCATTCAAAAAGCTGTGAAACGGACAGGGAGAACTACACGTGGAAAAATATATTTCCACGTGCGACGTCCCACGTGTACGTGACATCCTCACACGTCGCTTCTATTGGCGGATTCCCGGTCGCTCCTTCCCGGTCAGACTCAAGTGAAAACGGAAAAGTAGCAGCGTTTAGCTCTGTGTTGCGTCGCCTCTGGCCCGTCGTCCGTAGCCCTTCCAATTCTTCCGTTCTGTCTGGCCGCAATGAGTGACGGGCAAAAGTGCTCAAAAAATCTTTCTGAATTCAGCCACCCCACCCATCTTTCTTCACACCCTCTTCCCTATTGTGGCGCTCACTGGCGATTTGAAAGCAACTCCTATTCATCCAGGCTCCAGGTCCCTTGGTTCCACCTCAGCTTCATCATTTTGTGACAAATGCTTCCGGAAACCACCAGGTGAGGAGACAGTTTGGAGCACGACGGCGCAAAGGAACCTTTGGCTCACAGTGCCACCCAAAGGGCAAAATCCAGAACTTGGGCTTGAAGCCCCCACCCTTGGAAGTTCCATCCGCTTCTGGTGTGTGTGTGTGTGTGTGTGTGTGTGTGTGTGTGTGTGTCTGGGCGTGCGTGTGTGCGTGTGAAGTGTGCATAAATCATCATGAGTGCCTCATTCCAGCAATAAATAGACTGTCACATTTGCGCGTTGGACACGATGTTTGCGAAGCACGAGGTACAGCACGGGTGACCGTTTCTCCACTTCCGGTGCCCCATCACCGACGGCAGAGGGCAGCACCGCGCAGCGCGGGGTGCCGGCCGCCTCCCACCGGAAGTCCGTGCTGAACCTCGCGGTCACGTGACGGGGGCGTGGCCCCTCAGCACGTGCCCCTGCTGAGCCGCAGGTCATCGATGGCGATGTCGCCCTGATAGACGACGACGCGGAAATCCGTTGACGTCGTCGCCTCCAGCAGAATCTGAAACGAGCGAAAGGAGACGCGACTGAGCGTGGGGCGGCTGGGGACACACGGTCCGTCCCACCCAATCCGAACGCCTTTGTTCGTCTTGTAGATCGCTTGGTCAACAGGGTCCGTTCGATTTTGCTGAGATTCCGAGCAAGGCGATGCGAATTCGTGTTGACAGGGGAGGATGCACTGTTTTCCTCTTCCTGTGTGCGGTGTGTGTGTGTGTGTGTGTGTGTGTGTGTGTGTGTGTGACAGGGTTGCTCCCAGATCCACATGCTTCACAGCGAGTGCACTGAATATCCAATGTTCGAGGCACGTCTCTTCCTGTATGGAGACTTGCGCTCCAACCCGGGTCGCCCGCTGACCCTCCCTGTCCTTGCCCTTGACAGCGTCTCTGACGCGCGCGGAGACGCACCTCGTCGCCGGCGCTGACGCGGGGCAGCGTCACGGCGGCGCTGTGCCACGTGTTGCCCTGGTTACCCGCCGACGAGAAGGACGTCTGGCGCCCGGCCGTCCGACTCACCACGTACACTGCAGGGGAAGTCATGAGTAGATCAAGCAAGGCGTTCTTCTCAAGCGGGAAACTGTGACGTGCACGTACATGTGCAGCGGTAAAATTCTGTTCACCAGATGTACAATTCGGCGATTTTTACCACACTGAGGGAAATGCTCGTGCACGACACACGATGTCATCGTGTGTGCAGACCTGCGCGGGCAAAATTTTGTGTGTGAACGGGTACGTACCGCTGAGGGAGCCGACGCCGCTCCCGTACATGTGGTACCGGAAGCGCAGGCAGAACGCCGTCGGCGTCGTGACGCCGCTCAGCGCCGACGCCGGGAGCGCCATGCTGCAAGCGAAGCCAAATAGCTGTGTCAAGAAGCAACGCCGTCAGGTCACAACGCCGTCAGATAACAACGCCGTCAGGTCACAGCGCCGTCAGGTCACAACGCCGTCATGTTACCACGCCAGCAAGTCGCTGTCGTCCGACGAATCTCTACTGCCTTTCGCGTCTGGGGCCACAACAGTCAAGAGATACTCGTGCAGGCGAACTCGGGACATACTTGACGGGTACGCGCGTGCGTACTCACGTGGCCTGCTCGCCCCGGCGGCCCCGCCGGTTGCTCGTCTCTATGTAGGCGTACTTCCGACCCTGGGCGGCGCTGCCGGGGCCAGTGCTGCAAAGTACACGTGCATCCGGCGTTACTCACAAGTTTGGCAAAATCCTATGCGGCACGGTTTGGAAAAGCAGTGATGAACTTCGGTGCAGAGCAACCAGCTGATGTCACTGTGGTATTGGAAGGGAGGTGCCTTGTCTCCAAAACTAGAGGTGCTTACTGAAATGAAGGCGTGCTGCCCTCAATGACGTCGAACTCAAACCCGGGCGTTCTCTGAAATGCGAACAGAGAGACGTTGGCAGCAGAAGGACCAATGTTACGGATTTGGATTCGAACCCAGGTCATTTCAGCCCCTTGGAAAATTTTCATGTCTGGCTTTTCCCGAAACTTTGTGCCATCAACACGTTTCGAAATTGGATTCCAGATGCGATTCCAACCAAGTCAGCTGACGTCACAAATTGGTGAAATCCCGAGCCCAAGCGACCAAACACTCGCCCAGTGAACATTCAACCCTCCAACTCCATGGCACGCTTTGGGGGCCGTCAGCATTTGAAAACTCCAAAGGTCAAATGTTTCAAGGTTCAGGTCGTCCCTTGGAAAAAGAGTCAGAGTTCCCCTCCACGTGGTCCTGGGTCCGTCCACGCCCCACCCGAGTCTGTGACATGTCTGCGCAGGCGATGCTGGCCGGGCTCTACTACCCGCCCAGGGAGGACCAAGTGTGGCGCGCCGGGCTGCCCTGGTTCCCCATCCCCATCCACACTGAGCCAACCGCTCAGGACTTTGTGAGTATAGTGTGTGTGTGTGTGTGTGTGTGTGTGAGAGAGAGAGAGAGAGAGAGTACAGTAGGTGTGTGTGTGTGCAGTGAGAACAGGAATGGCTGAGCAGAAAATGAAGTGGAAGGCATAGTAGGTGTTGTGAGTTTGTGTGTGGAGTGTGAGAGTTCTCCAGTGAATGTGCTCCTGCTGCAAAATTGGCGACGGGTGAGAGAGATGACTGGAAGTGGTGGAAGGATGACAGTTCTGTGTGTGTGTGTGTGTGTGTGTGTGTGTGTGTGTGTGTGTGTGTAGCAGCAATGTGCACGCGGTGTGAACTCCACACTGCAGACACGTACTGACAACATGCCGCACTTTCCCGCCTCGAAGTCACACGAGAAAACGACTCCTCCCTGCTGCGCAGCTGCAACGAGTCAGAACCACGTGGGTGATCACGTGGGCAGGGAGCGCCAACACTGCGCACAGAGCGACACGTGCCCATCGCGACTTCATTTGGATCAGGTCAGACCGTCGGACCACTAGACCTGACAGGGGATGTGTGCAAAGTTTCCTGACTTCATCTGATTTCATGGTCTATTAGTGTCAATGACCAGGTCTGTCTTCTATTGGCAGGCACAACTTCGGACTGTTTTGTGAGGATGAACTTTCCCTCACGGTTCGCTTGACGCTGAGCACGTGTGGCGTGGACAGAGAGGACAAAACCCCCGGATGGACGGAGCGGTCTGAGTCTTTGATCAAGGAGCGATGAATCCCGGCCCCAGGGATGACCCTAGCTCCTGTGATGACCCCAGCTCCTGGGATGACGCCCCAGCCCCTGGGATGACCCTGGCCCCTGGGCAGACGGAGAGGCCTGCGCCCCGGACAGACCCCGGGGTCCCTGGGCAGACGGAGAGGCCTGCGCCCCGGACAGACCCCGGGGTCCCTGGGCGAGTGGAGATGCCTGCGCCCCGGACGGACCTGCACCTCCTCCGCAGAGCGCCGTCAGCGCGATGGTGGCGGTGTTGGGGGCCGTGAGCGAGTCGAAGCCGGCCAGCTCCACGACGCTGCCCTCCGCCCCGACAATGTCCTGCAGAAACAACCACGTGACACTGAACACGTGACACGTGCGTCAGCCATACCAAATCACAAAGCACGTGGGTCGTCCTGACACAAGGTGCTGTCGCAAGAGGGCGCCGTTGTGGCGCACCTGCAGTTCGCTAAGCACGATGGCGCGCCCGATACCGACGGCAGCGACCTTCGCCGGAAGTGACCGCAGCGCATGCGCGCTGGTGGGCGTCATGAAGCTGTTGAAGTTGGACGGGCCGTCGGTGATGAGAAGCGCCCTCTTCTGAGCGTTCGCCCGGCCCTGCGGTGCGGACAGAGATGGAGATGAGTGGATCAGTGGGAAGAGCGTGGCGCCACCCGGCGGTTCACTGCGGAACTGTTGTCGTGTGTGAAGTGTGCGTGCCCAGGTCTGCGTGAGGTGTGCGTGCGTGCGTGCGGGAGGTGGTGACCTGTGAGCTGTACGTGTACGTGAGTGGTGTGCGTGTGTGCGACAGCTCACCTGCTGGAGGAGCTGCGTGGCGGACCGCAGCCCGGCGGCGGTGTTGGTCCAGCCCCGGCGGTGCTGCATCAGCCGCAGCCGTGACGTCACCGTCGCCGCGTCGTTCCCACTGCGACGCAGAACAAGGCTCGTTCAATAACTTCACATGGCTTTTCGTGTATGACGTCACCTCAGCCTGTGCCAGAGTGCCACGTGAAGCGTTTGTCCACCCATTCCACCGCGACAGGTTCCACCAATAGTCTCGGAAAGCCTGATCCTTGTCTGCGCTCCAACATAGCTACCCATCACACCCGACCCCACTCTGGCCTGCCCAGCCCTGCACTGCCAGACTGCTCCAAGCCACAGCCCAGCAAGCCCAACTCGCTCCAACGCGCCCTGCCTCACCCCCTCCCTGGAATCTCACCTGGGTGGTCCCTAACAGCATATCCCCACCCAAATCCCCACTGCGTCCTGCCCCATCCTTTCTTCCTGCCCCGCCCCACCCCACTCTGCCCCATCCCATCCTTCCCTGCCCTGCCCCTGCCCTCCCCCACCCTGCCCCACCCCAACTCACCCTACCCTGCCCGGCACCACCCTGCCCTGCCCTGCCCTGCCCGGCCCTGCCCTGCCCTGCCCTGCCCTGCC
>JAAUXT010000593.1_pt1 | contig 15324 bp, 13 predicted proteins | sample 7278171 | NCBI WGS metagenome assembly JAAUXT01 (sample SAMN14350112, study PRJNA611818) | marine sediment metagenome | isolation source: surface marine sediment (1.8m) | place: French Polynesia: Moorea | collected 2018-08 | reverse complement strand
GGAAAAACAGGGCCAGACCTGGAAAACCTGGAAAAACAGGGGGTTTTGGGACAAAAACCTGGAAAAATATTGAAAAACCTGGAAAAAAATTGTAACCTCACCCTGAAAAGGCCCAAAAGCCTCAACAGAAAAAGCATCTGGAAAAAAAATCCAGCTCAAGCAAGAGGTCAATTGTTCTGTATAATTTTGAAACAAAGCCTTCTCAAAATAAGTGATAATTCAAATTTTATACTGTAAAAACATCAATTTGTAGATTTCTTTGAAAAAATGTAAATTTGTTTGCTAAAGGTTTTTTTTGTGAAAAAAATTACTGCATTTTACTTTATTTGTTTTAGAAAAAGAGTATCCAAAGCCTACAACAAAAAATACCTGGAAAAAACTTTGAAAACCTGGAAAAATCATGGAAAAATCATGGAATTTTGTTGGTCAACCGCAGTGGGAACCCTGGTGAGACACACGGGCCACGTGTAGCCAGTGGAGGTGCCGCTGAAACTCCCTAATGTAGCTATGAGTAGGTGTGGCATATGGACCGCGATACAAGAGCCTTGATTAGACAGATCTGCAGCACCCACCCCAATCATCGGCACAGCCTTCCATCTCGGCGGGATTACCAGTGTGGAATTTCAGCACGTCTTTCTGATGACACGTGGTTCATGTTGAGTGCGTCACGCGTTGTGTTTCTGTTGCACTGCAGCGTTGACTCAGGGACGCAGCGCTTGGATCTGTTCATGGACGCGACTTGTGACACACCCAGTGCACAGCAGCGCCAAGAGACGAAAACAAACACAGTGCGTGTCGTGACCGACGTGAGACAGGCCTGCGACTTGTACAGGAACGCAGCGCGTGACGCGCCCGGTGTGAGAAGGGCCTGTAACTGGTCATGTTCCCAGCAGGAGACAGGCTCACGGGAACAAAAGGGAAGCTGTCACGTCCACGTGTCCAGCCCATTTGCCAGGGAAATGTCAGCGCTGGATCTGCGCGTCTGGGAGGAGAGAGGAGAGCTGGCGGAGGAGAAGCGCTCTTAATCCACTCAGTGATTTCCTGCTCCCAACAGACACGACGCCGCAGACGCCACGTTCAAATATCGCGTTGTACGTGAGAGGGGCGAGAATCTCCTGTACGTGACAGAGGAGGCCAATTTGTACTTGTGGGGAGAGTGGTTCCTTTGCGTCGCGTTTGGCGGGGAGGGGAGGGGGGTCCCTCTCCGCTGGTGCCTCGTGATCACTTTGTCCTTTCAGTACTGGAAGTTGTGCGTGGCGTTGTGAATACACCACAGAGTGTTGAAATCAGCACTGTGTGTTCGACACAAGACTTTTCTTTGATGACTTGCCAGGCGGTGTCCGTGGTTTTCACGGAGTGAATCGACTTCACACACAAAGCCGAGGTTAATTACCTGGTGAAGGCCTCCCTACGTGGAAGGGTAGTCCTTTCAATACAGAGCCAAGTCTTGGGGTCGATTGTGCAAAGTCCAGGTTCCTGTGCAGACACACGTGAACCTGGGTCCAAGATAGAAGCAGCTTTCATTTCTCGTCAACCGTTTCCTTGGCGTCTTTTGTTCACAAATGCCAAAGGTGCGTTGATCCAAGCAAAGAACCCGACCCCAACGCCAGGGCACGTTTCGCACTGGCTGCTTCACGTTTCGACTGAGCTCAGATTTGCAGAGCCTGAGCTGGGAGGAAACCCGTGTTCTCAGGCCCTGTTTCAGCGTTGCTCTGATGTTTTCTGTCAACAGAGCAACGAGGAAAGGCGGATTTGACGGAAAGGAGCCTGTAAAGTTTAGAGCCAGCCGGATGCGTGCGGCGCAAACCGAATGGCTCCATTTCCATTGAGGCTCCCCCAGGATTCAACTCGTTCGGTCGCCTTTGCCTCCAGTCCAACCCATTCCGCAAAGCGCTCTGGCAGATCCAAGGGGACCCCAGGGGCTCACGACACTTCGGAGCACCGGTTGGCGTGACTATGTTTTGTCTGCAGAAGCACGTCGGTGACTGTTCCCTGTTGCTCAGATTTGTTGAAATGAGATTTTCCCCCCAGACCGGAGGGTCGGGACCCTGTGCGCCGGATTCCGAATCCTCGGGAGAGCGGCTCTCGCGACAAGTGGCAGTTGTGAGTGAGATGAATGGAATGGGAGCAATTGTTTCAGCGATCAGTAAATCAGTGCAGGAGCCGCCGTCACCGCAGCAGAGCCACTCAACGTGACCTTTTTTGCCGAGACGTGCCCTGAGGCGGGTGTGACGTGGTGGCGAGACGCGTTCTGAGGCCGGTGTGACGTGCTGGCGAGACGCGTTCTGAGGCGGGTGTGACGTGCTGGCGAGACGCGTTCTGAGGCCGGTGTGACGTGCTGGCGAGACGCGTTCTGAGGCCGGTGTGACGTGCTGGCGAAACACGTGTTGCACAGAGATGTGTGTGTCTGGCTCTGACGAAGGGTCAGGACCCTGTTCTCAGAGTACCGAGTATTCTCCCATGTTTTCGTCACACTTGAGTCCAAAGCCTTTTCCCTGATTGTTTGGTGACAAGGTCGCCTCAAAACTATGGCGATTCCACACCCACTGGAAACAGCACTCTGGTTTTTGGTGCCCAAGTTAGCGTCCTGTAGGGGCGTCTGTGCCAGTGCGGTCAGCTGGAGACGCCGAGATCTCAGCAGGGATCCACGGATCACTGAGGGGTTCTTTGGTAGTTTTGACGTCTTGCTTTGGGAATACCATGCGTGAATGACATGCAGCTGGACTTCGTGCTCGCCTCAGGGTTGACAGATGTGGTCAGGGCACAACTGACGGCAGAGAAGGAGCCCGTGAGATACAACACGCGGGTTTCGCGATACAGGGTTTTCGCGGGACGCGTTGTGCCACAATTCAATGGGCACTGTTGTCACCGCGCTTGCAGCGCCATCTCGTGCGTGGCGCCACTGGAAATGCGTGCGCTCACTCACTTGATTCTCGTCCCACTGGTCCCACTGTGGGGCACAGGTGGATCAGGAACCACAATGAATCCAGACAACCTGTCAGCGAACATCCCAACAGCGTCGTCCAGTACTCGTCGGGCTCATGTGCTGTCAGCTTATGTCACATCAGGTTCAGTCACATCAGGTTCAGTCACATCAGCTTATGTCACATCAGGTTCAGTCACATCAGGTTCAGTCACATCAGGTTCGATCACGTTCTTGTCAAGTTCTGTCACTTCCGATTCAGTCCTCTGACTGAATCAGAGACAAGTTCACTCAGGTCAGATTTTGTTCTGTCAGATCCCTGAAGTCGCATGAAATTCAGCTACGTCAGATTTGTCCGTCATGTCCGATTCAGTGTCGTCAGATTCAGTGCGGGTCGCTTCGAGCGGAAGAACGAGGCACGTCGCGACGCCGCCTCTTGAGATGCGACACCCATCGACCTGTGGAGCCCTCGAGCCTCGTCTCGACTCAGTCCTCGACTCAGTCCTCGACTCAGTCCAGGCAGCGCGAGGCAAAACGCTCAGGAATCGGTTACTCCGCATATTGTCACGGCAAACATCCAAATGTGTAAATGTCCATCAGGCAAACCAGTGTTTGACCCACTCCGCATGCGCGAGACCAGACCTCGTTCTCGCGTGATGCAGTAGAGCAGTTTTGCGCAAAACAGCGTGAAAAGCGAAATGTCAAAAGGTGCGAATGTCTAACAGTGCGTCTGAACCGGGGGCAATTGATCTACAGATTGCAGGACTAAATGCTTTTCATTTTCGCAGTAAATCGGTTGCCTAGGCGACGATAAAAGCCCTGAAATTAATATTGCAGAAATTCAAAAGAAAAATAGATTTCCTGAAACACCTACCATGCTTTTAGCGGGTCGGATCAATGGCCGGTTGATCTTGTTGGGTTTGCCTCGGAATAGCGAGCTGTGCTACTCCATTTGGATTGTGCTCGTTCTCTGGGTTAAATAATCCTGACCCGAAAAAGCGATGTGCTCTCGACATTCGCAGACAGACTTGTGTACTGTGCATTTCATGACGAAAGATAAGGCAAAAGATCGTACACGCTGCTCGCTTTGACGCGGTTCACGCAGGGTGCTTCATGCCGCGTCGGGTGCGTCTCCAACGAGTTTTGGGGGGTTAAGCTCGCGCATCGCCACGAAGCACAAAGAGCAGTCTGTCTGTCTGTCTGTCTGTCTGTCTGTCTGTCTGTCTGTCTGTCTGTCTGTCTGTCTGTCTGTCCTCTTGTTGGGTCTGCCAGTTGTGCATGTCCCATGGCAGGACCAGTGTTGTCTCCAGGACGGTGGGGTGGTGGCAAAAGTGCGCACGCTGAACTGCCCTGTCGTGGACAGGTCAGGTCCCAGACTGGACCCATGCTGTCTGCCAGAGTGGGGTGTGGTGCTGCAGTGCCAACCGCGTGCAACCGCGCGCATCCAGGCGTAACGTTCTTGTTTTGTGAACAAACCGCTCACTGACTTGTAGAACTACACAACTCAGGACGCGTTCTGTGTGAACAGGGTCCGTCCTTTTGCGGGAGAAGTTGACAGGTTTCGTGTTGTGTGTTGAATAGGAAGTGTGTTTGCTTGGCAAGCTTTCACACTTCCTTCTAGAAGGAAGGGATGGGGAAATAATTGCTTTATTTGTGGGGACGCTGTTTGAATACGAGTACGGTGCGAGTTGCGAACTCCAGTCACGATGGCGGCCAAGGTCACTGTATTCGACCTTGTAAACGACGCGTCTTAGTGCCGAGAAGGGGTGTGAACACACAGGTGTTGACTTCCCATCATTTAACTGGGACCAGAAAAACAGTCAACGTGTTGGAGTGCTTTTGTTGTCGGGTGTGACCTCAACATGGGTGAAAACGGTAGCGACACCTGATGGTGAGTTTCCAACGCACAATCCGGTCCCAGCCGACGCTGCAGCATCGCAGCGCGGATTGTCTGTCGTGTCTCTCCAGTTGGGGCTGAGCCTCCGTGGACTGTCGCAGATGAAGTCACGTTCGGGTCGAGACTGGGAGGATTGGGTCCGGAGAACACGGAAACCAACTCATCAGCCCTGGAGGCGGCGACCAATCTCAGACGAACTCAGTTCTAATCCGTCTTGTGCACGGACACGGACTCTACTACATTTGTAACGCTTTGAAATGATGGGTCCTCTGGACTTTCCCACATGTACTCGGCAGGTCTTGGCTGTCACTAACAGACGCTGTCAAAATTGCTCCTCGACGCCTTGAGTGTCTGAAAAACACTCTCGAGGTTGTCTGTGGGGTGGATGAGGTGTCAGTTCAGCCAGCAGACGTCCTTTCTTGCTTTCCCTGAAGCAGTGCGCAGCCAGGTTGCGCAGCAGCGACGTGACGTCAGAGGGCGAGGATCGCCCTTGTTTTGTCACCCTGAAACCTGGGAGCTCAGTCTCACATTTCCTTCTACAACACTACATCCCGCGCTTCCTCTGAGAAGAACTGCGAGGTCCAACCAATCGTTCACCCAGAAGGGTTCAACCCACGGTGGTATCCCACAGCCTTAATTGATAAGCAAAGCAAGCGAAAGTCCGGCAGATCGCTCAACATGCGTGCCTCGCCCCTTGGGGCGATCAGGCCAACGAGTGAACAGATATGCGCCGAAGTCTGAAACCAACACGGACCACAGAGAGCACTAGCTAAACCTCCCCACTCCATCAAACTTGGCTCGAGAACGACATTGTCACTCTCAATTGCCCGTTGGCGCTCGTCGTGAAACGAGGACGACTCGGTCAATGGAGAGAGGGCCTCCTACCCCCCCCCCCCGCCCCCACTTCCCCCCTCATCTCTCACAGTAATCGTCTGTAGCGAGAGCGCTGCGATTGCAAATTCGATTTTGAGGCTGTTGGCCGCTGATAATGGAGGATTTCCTATCACAGGGATGTGTCCGGACTGGGGAAGCGAGGGGCGCCCGTCCACCTGTGCTGATAGCAGCGAGGAGCCAAGGGCGCCCCTCCAGCATGTGAAGAGGGGGACCGAGAGGCACCCCTTCCGTCTGGTCTTGTGGGTCCGTGTGGCTGAAGGGCTTGACTTCGGGTTGGTTCCAGAAGACCCAGCTCTACTTGTGAGCACCATCTTGCACAAATCTCGACGCTCTCACTACAGCGTGCGGTGGGGCGGGGGGCAGTGACAGATTGTTTCTTTGGGTCCCGTCCACTGGATCCACCAGACGCCGTGTGATGAGACGCGCCGCGGCGCCGAAGCGCTAATGAGAAGCGGCGTTTTCTTTTGTCTCGCTGAGCGGACTGCCGAGCTGAGCTCCTCCTCAGCAGATCGTGGAGCCGGGTTCCCACAGCACGCGTCAGGCTCGGCCCTGTGTTTGGCAGCGGGAAATGGGTACTTCAAAAGCGCTCACGAGCCAGGTTCGGCGAATCAACAACGCCGACACACCTCGTGCGCATAAACGTTGGCACACTCCACGGGTCTTCGCAACATCATGCAGTTTGTTCCCCCTTCTTTTCCTGTGACACTTTTCTGTGATTGCTCACGACATACGCAAATTTGTTGAGAAAGAGGAGCACAACTCTGCGCGTGGAGGGAACGCCGCTTCACTGGGGTGTCCCGATGCACGACGATGTCGGGAAACACTGCTTTGTAGAGAGTACGCGTCTGATGTGTGGAAAAACACGCAAGGCTCGAAGTCCTTTCAGAAAAGAAATGCTAGAAATGCAAAAATCTGCAAAATCATCAAACGACTGTTGCTTCCACTGGTGTGTTGCTTGGAGATTGTCATGTTTGCTTCTCAAAAATATGAGTACCGGGTAATTGCTGAGGTGTTTCTGTTTTATGGTGGTGTAGGTTGCCAGTGAGAAGTTCTAATTGGGGTTCAGTCTCCCATCACTCAAACCTCCACACGAGTGTCGCAAGAAATTGTCACACCGGACTCAGTTTGCACACGACATCTTCAATTTTGAAGCTTTTCCCATCTTGTCGCGGACGCGCTTGGGGTTTGCTGCGCATATGCGCGTGGTTTGGGACCTGCTTTTGCAATTGAAAATATCGATCTCGTGAAATTTAAGGTGCCTCGGGAAATTCGTCGTCGATGGAACGACGCGCGGTGCACGTCTTCGCTGAGCCGGTGTGATGGTATTCAGGGACCTGCGGTACCCACAGACCTCGGGCCTCCCTGTACCGGTGGAACAAAATGACACCCATGTCTACAAAAAACTTGTCTGGCCATTGCATTCACACATTGATGGCCACTTGGAAGCTTGATGTATGTCTGGCCATTCCGGGGGGAAAACATGATGAGGCACATGGTAAGGAGCCTTGCTGCCAGACCTGCCTGACCTTTAACATTGGGCCCTTACTCTGTATCTGGCCATTTCATCGCACCGCTCAACCAGCAGTACCCGGAGGTCTGAGGTCAGGGTTCTGCTGGTGGACTTGGTACTCCGAGGCCTTCAGAGTGTGAGTACCGAGGTCTCTGAGTACCGTCACACCGGCTCTGTGGAAGCGGAATTCTGCGTTGTGGTCCCTGTGGGAACTCCTCGTTTTCCTTCCTGACTTCCATCGAAGCAGAGAAAATTGCACAAATGCCTCAAATCTTGACGAAATCTTGGTCTTTTGTGCTTGTTCTGCGCGAAGGTTGTTCATTCTTGGCTCTCTGTGAACGAAAGACACAGAAATGGACACGAGTGCCACAAGAGAGGGGGGGGGGAATCTGGACTCTGACCACCATAAACGTGTGAATTTTCTGCTGTTACAACTGCGCAGATTGCTTTTGGTGGTGTTTACAAGGGAAATCTGAGCTCGTGTTTCTGTGTTTCGAGGTTGCAAGCACAGCTGTGTGTACTTGTGCGTACTCGTTTGTTGCTTCGTGAGTGCTGCCGGTGGTAATGATTTTAACGAGCTGGAGGCTCGACCTCTGCGATCCGCGTCGCGTGCAGCTGACGTCTGGAAGCGGAAGAGCGGGGCTCGCTGCACGCGTTGCGTCTCTGCGCAAAGCTACCGTATTCACCCGTGTATAAGGTCGCACCCAAGTAAAGACGCACCCCAACTTTTGCCTTGATTCTCTGGTATCAGGTTGTGTTGAGACAATGGTAATTCCACACCCATGGATAAGACGCCGCTTTTGGTGTTCAAGTTTGGGGCAAAAAGGTGCGTCTTATACACGTACACGGGGGGATACGGTACGTATCGACTTGGTTCTCCTGCGTGGAAACACCAACAATGTTCGAGTCAATGGTGGCGGCATCACCAAGTGAACTCGTTGACTTGCGCGGGGAAGGATCGTTAAAACGCATCCAGGGTGAACGCGGTGTTCAGACATGCAAGGCTGTGTGCAAGGTTCGATTCAGAAAAGCGCCTTTGAGAAGAGTGCTTTGAGTTGGGAGGGGAACACGAGTAGAGAGTCGAATTGCTGTTCTCTGATGGTATGCGCAATTGCCTTCACTTCAGCCCCTTGTTTCGGAACAATGCATAATTTTCTCATTTCGGCTTCAAATAACGTCGGCTCTATGTGATGCAAATTGGACTCAGTTCATTAGTGTGATGATCACAGCGTGGCGCCCCTCCCCCCTTTTATCGCTCAGTCCGCTGAATGCCACGCTGACGTGACGTCGCTAATTACTGGACGCGGAGACAGTGGAAACAGGAGGCATAGTTACTCACCCTTAGCAACATGGGATTCATTTCCATCACTTGTAGACTAGCAGCGCTCGAGCATCCTTCCGCGGCACGGAAGCTTCCTGACTTTCAAGTGACGGTCCGTGCAGGATGGACCGTGGCACGCAACGTCATGTCAGAGACGAGGAGATGCTTCCTGACTCCTCAATGCAGCGTGCACGTTATCCAAGTTGTGATCCCGGTGCAGACTTGTCCATATCCAGACAAACCAATGTGAACTCGTTGCCGAGCAACAGCAAATGTGACTCAAAAAGTTGTCACTGACGGAACTGCTGAAGATACTGCAGAGGCGTGTGAACAGCGATGCGCGTGTTTGTTTCTCGCAGCCGACGCGCATGCGCTTCGGTCCTGCGCACGTGTCTCTGCGACGCCGAGCGTTGTGTGTTTTGCGCCAGGGTCACGAGGCTCCAGTGTTGAAGCTGCCGATCAATCTGCGCTGATGTCGTTAGCTTCTCCAACAGCTTCCTCGTCGCTCCGCGCGCGGGGGAGGGAGGGATCCTCTCCGCGGGAGGGGCAGGGTGTCTGCCGGGAGGCGGAGAGTGATCCTGCCCGGGGGTGGTTCCTGCTGAGGTGTCGGGGAAGTGAAGGTTGCTTTGGCAAGATCATCCGCAGTGGTTTTGATTCTTTCAGGAAGAGAAAGATCCTTTCCAAGTCCCGAAACACGTGTGTTGGGTAGAGATTCCTCGGCGGGGATTGTGTGTGTGTGTGTGTGTGTGTGTGTGTGTCCTTGTGTGCGGGGCGAAGAGCGACCTTACTGGGGGATGCTGCTGAGGAATGAGCCTCAGTGGAGGATCCTTACTGGGTTTTGGTTGGGGGACTCGTCTGTGGGAGAGCCTCCTTGTAAGATCCTCCGCGTGTGGGGACAAGGTTCGCTGCAGAGGGAGCGAGGTGCCCGGGGAGAGATCGCACTCCGTTGCCTCGTGAAGTGAAGCGTCACTTTCCGTCGCTTATCAGTTTGATGGGGTTCACACTGATTGCGTCCAACACACAGTCGATTGAGGTTCACAGACGTGTTACGCGTAGAATTCTGCAGACAAAGTCAGTTGCTGTCGCAGCGCCTGTGTATAAAACCTGTGACGGATCCAGCGTGAAACCCTGTCTCACCCACGCTCTGCTCCAAAAAGCTATCAGTTTCCCACCGCTGGCCAGTAACTTTGCGCCTCATTCAAAGCTGCGCTTCCTCTCCAACCGTCTCTTCCTTTCAAGGCGAAGAAACAGCGGCGAAGGTGGTTTTTGGCTGACAGTTGTCCTTCGTGTCAATCGTGCAGTGCGCTTCTCACTGCAGCCTCCCTTTCATGGTGTATCCCTCTGACCTCGGTCGCTTTAGCAGCAGAGCTCCTCTTTTGGTGGGGTTGCAGTCTGAGTCCTGAGGTGAGGATGTGGTGCATTCAGAGAGTACTGGACGCACGCACTCTCCACATATTACAGACATAAAATTGCTCTGTTGTGGAGTGATACCATATCCACCCGTGTACAAGTCGCACCCAAGTACAAAGACGCACCCAAAATTTTCCTTGGTTTTCTGGCATCAAGGTTCCGCTGAAAGAATGGCAAATTCGCACACATGTTCAAGACGCACCCTTCCTCTTTGTCCTTTATGTTGGGGCAAAAAGATGCGTCTTGCACACGGGTAAATCCGACAGCTCTTCACATTTCTGCCCTTCCTGCCTTGTCAGACCTGTTTCCTGAGCATTGCGCTTGTGAGGACAATGCAACACAGCACGAGTACACGGAGGAGAGACTTGGCACTGACGGTGGTGACATGTTGCGCGCAGGCGGCGCGGCCTGGGACGCGGTTTGCATTACAACGGAGACGCCGCCCAGACCGAGCGCTGTGTCGCTCACAGGCAGCCAGAGCCCGAGGCAGCGACGTGCGCGGAATTTTCATGCGTGTGGGGGACATGAAGTTCAGGGGCTGTGATGTGCGCGGTTGATGACAGTACACAAAAATGGGTCTTGTGAAATCACACAATTTTTCAAGACTTGGGTGGGAGAAGAGTTGTGTGATTCAACAGGAAGGAACCATTTTTTGGTGGGTTGAGAACCCATTTCTGCCACGAAGTGAGCACATAGGACAAGGTTTGGTGATCCCACAGTTCCATAATTTGGTTTCCATTCCGAAATTGTACTCGTGATGCCAGTGAAGTTTTGGAGCAATCAGCTGGAAAATTTCAATTTCACTTTCTTTTCGCCAAAGGTTCACAGAGTTTGGCGTCACACCTCGACGAACACCCGGGGACCTTTTTGATCCCAAATTGGTTGGAAGGTTTCAATTTGCACGGGCTGGAATTTGAAGTGCGACACTTGTGGTGAAAAAGGTGCCACATTGATTTGTGAACAATTGCGCTTGCGATTCACGCAAGGGAAGTACTCGTACATGGTGATGTGATGGGGAAGAGCAGCACGCGTGGTGAAGATGTGCCACCGAATTTTTCTTTCGTGGGTGCATCGAGAAAGAAAATTCTCTCATTTCCACTTGATAAAGAAATTGACTTTCCCAAACTTCAAGGAACAACTTTCTCAGCTTCTGTGATCTGCCGCTTAGTCCTGTGGCGTTTGTGCCTGTTGCACCAGTTGTCATTCTGCCCCAACTTTCACTCACTGGTGGCACACCAGATGGAGCTTCATTCAAATGAACGATACTACCCGAACGTACTTCGGCACCTGACCTGGCACGAAACTGCAATTGAAATTGACGGGACCTGGGCGGACGAGCCTCGGGTCCGACCCGCCGGGGTTGAGGCCTGGAGCTGCCGGGTGGATCCACCAGCAGCCGCCGCGGTGTACTGCGGGGCCTCGGCGTGAATCAGCGGGATTATTGCTGTTCACCTGTCAGATTATCGCATTACCGGGAGAGAGTCGAGAATAATCACCGACACCGCGCTGTGCGAACACTGCTCTCAGCGATGGGACGCTCCAGGCGGGTCCAGAGGGCCGGGGGTGGGGTTTGGGGGCTGCTGAAAACCACGACAAACCCTACTGCCCAGGTTGATGTGGTGAGGTACATTCGGTTTGGTAGAAAGGGTCTGCGATTGGTGTCCAGAGTTCACAAGCTGACAAAACTTTGCAGTTGAGCAGGTTTTGGCAGCCGAACGAGAGGGTGTTGTACAAGTTTGGTTTTGTAATTTCGTCGCTTGTTGCTGCGTAGTGCATCTCGTCTTTGGCAGGGCTTTGGAGTCGGGAGCTGCGTTGTTGCCACGTGTTTTAACAGCGTGAGCGCGATGCGGGATGAACGAGGCAGCTCCGGACAGCGAGCTGATCCCGGCTCGTCACAGCCAAATCAACTGGCAAATTCCCCGCTCACTACGCGGTGTAGAGTTTCGCGCGGGGCAGAAAAGTTTCCCCGTTAGTCCTGATGCTCAGGTGAAATGTTGAAGCAAGTTCTGGCGCGGTGCTTTCAATTGAAGTTCAACAAGTTCGAAAAAGAAATCAGGTTTTTGGCCCGTGTTCCTTGCGTTTGTCTTTCCACCTGCAAACTTTCTTGCTGCAACCGAAAATTACATTTGTTCAACAGAAGTCCTGTAGCGCTTCGTTATTCAATTAAACTTCCACTACAAGTACAAACATCTTTCTGTGCGATGCTGGTGAAGAAACGAGCTCCAATTGGCCACCTGTGCCGGGAATCTCCAACCAATTACTCGCTGCGAAAATTGTCAGGAAAATGAAAGCAGCAAATTATGTTGTCAGCGTAAGTGAATGTGACAAGAGCATTTTTGTGTTGCAATTTTCCGGGGGGAAATTTTGTTGTGAATCAGCGGGTGAACTTTGTGCTCAAGATTAGGCAATGAAAATTTCTTTTGTGCAGTTGAAAGATGTTTCGTGCGTACCACTACGATAATCACACACTGTGCCCACAGCTCAGTTCCGTACCTTTTGGCCCTGAATCGCGTCCGTGGAGACGGCGTTCGAAGTACACTTCCCGTATTTGTCCAGTTGGGTGGAACTTTGAGTGGAAATCTTGCACACTCAGACGTGACGTTGCGTTTCGCCTTCTGCACTGACGTTACGCGCTGGGAGCCCACCGCGCGTGACGTGGAGATGCGCGTGCAGCGTGCTCTGTGTCGTTTGAAACATTTTGGGCGCCTTACACAATGCATTCGACGTGAGACTGTCACTGACCTGTGGACTGAGCGGACGAATACATTTGTCTGTCTTTTCTCGCTGCAGGAGGAGGACCGGAACTACAAGCGCCTCACGCCGAACCAGCCGGTCGGGCTGCGTCACGCCGGCCTCATCATCTCCGTCACCAGCGTCAAGAAGGTGCGTGCGCAACTCGGGTCACGTGTGCGGCGCGAGTCACGTGTGTGACGTGCCACACACGAGGTGGCGCGTCGGTTTCAACAAAAATGATGTGCCATAGATTGTTCTTCCAAATTTTTGGGGGATGTCGGTTGTGGGTGGATATGACGGTCAGGAAATTTTTCAGAAGGAGAAAAGTGGCACGAGCTGCACGTATTGGCTGCGCAAACTCGTGTTTCAATCACGTGACGTGTTTTCAGGACGCAGATGGCGCTGTCGAGGAGCTCGAGGTCACGTGTACGCCGGCGTCGGACGCTGCCAAACCAAAGGCGTTCATCCACTGGGTGGCGCGACCAATCACGTGCGAGGTCCGCCTCTACGATCGACTGTGAGTGACACACACACACACACACACACACACACACACAAACGAACGAACGAACGAACGAACCAACCTGCAGAGTCACGTCGAACACCAAAACACCTTCACCTTGGGTTTGTGTGAAATTTGGCTTGTTTCTGAAGTTTGGGTGTGGTCATGGAACCCCCCAGAGATGGTGAGAGGGAAGCAAACTGTTCGTGTGGCTCACCACTTGATCGTTGGGTGCGAGCTGAAGTACATTGTGCAGGACGTTTCTTTGGAAAGGGTGGGTCCAATTTATGTGGTGGTGTTTGTTTCCATTGACGTCTGACATTTTCTCAGGTGTTCAGGACAACAAAACCAGTCGAGGTCGTCCGAAATAGACGAAAGTGACCTGGGTTCGTTACCTACGCAGAGATGGGGTGGAGGTTCGCAATCTCGCGAAGTGATTGAACAGCAACGTCGTTATTTGTGACGTCCACTTGAAAACGTTCCAGATACATAATGGACGTCGTCTGTCTTGCGTGACCTCAGATACGAACTGCAGAATTTTTCACGCACACGGGTATTTCCACGTTGCGCATATCTGTCGGTCCCAGCTGCTGGGATCCGTTGCGTTGTGCTGCTGATGAAAGTGGCTGCGTTTGAGGAAGCTTTCACTTGTGATTAGGGACAACACTTCGCATGGAGGAGGGGTTTGACAGGAGGATCCCGGTGTTGAAATATCCTCGTGTTGAATGCGGATCCTGATGCGGCTGCTCCTCTTGGGTCTGAACCTGGAGTCTCAATGTGGAAAAAGCTGCAGATCCACCACAGATGGCGTGTGCAGGTGTCCGCACTGAGAGTTTTAACCCCCAATCCACACCAAGAGAATCCACGCTCACGCACACCAAGGTAACAGTGCACCAAAAATAGGCATCATCATGAATGCAGAAGGCAAAGTCAATGGGCAGTGAGTAGGTATGTTCACACAAAAAGTTCTGTATGTCACTGTGATTGCAAATTGGCTTCTGCCCCATTCACATGCAGAATGTCGCAATAGCAGGTGCATCATGCGCTGGCGCACGCAGTGTGGACCAGGGGTCAGATTTGTTACAATCTCTGGTTCATTGGCTCAACTGGATTCACCCAGACTCTGATTCGTTGACGCTTGACGCTTTCTGTCTAAAGCAGGCCTTGCTGGTCTATTTCTTCTTTCACAGACTCGTCAAATGTTATTCCCCTCAGAGAAAATGTTTCAAAACGTCACAGTTGGCAGCCGCTTGTTGAACACTTCATCAGATAAAACCGTCTTTCAACTCAAGTGCTCACCCTCGCAGCCCCGTTCTGGATCCCGTGGTTGTGAATGGGCGCTGCCTCGTACAGACACTTCACGAGCAATTAGTGGTAATGAGAGGGGGATAAAGCACAGTCGCGCAGACCTGGGTGAGAAGCGCTGCTCAACAGATGGGCGCGCAGCGCGCCGGGCTGATGGAGGCATCTGCTGATGCAGACTCGTGCAGGAATCCGCGCAGGAATTCACGCTGCAGATTCCACAACGTTTCATCTGCTGTTCTTGTCGCAGTGAATGAAGTTTACAAGAAGCAGGCATGGCAGGTGTGAATTCTGACGAACACACAGTTATCCGTTTCACAGAACTGTGAACGCGCACACACACATACGAGGGAGGTCCACGAATTGGCGGTTCGCATCCAAAAAAAGGCGGTTTTTTTGGGCATTTTGAAACTTTTAATGGCTGAATAAGTTGCCAACAAGTACATGCTTCATGCCAACAATAAAATAGCATGCCAATAAAATGTCAACACATGCCAACAAACTTCAAAAAATTGGAATTGAATTGCGGTGGCTGAACTGTGTAAAAGTCAATTGCTGACAAAAACAGCTCGGAGATCAATCCTCAAATTCACTGTCCGTTTCAAACTGGATGCCATGGTCTCCTTCAGGATCTATTTGGAGATGATTTCCTTCAAAATAGTTGCCTTGGGCCTTGACACATTTCATCCACCTCACTGTCAGACTGTCAATGGCAGCAGCAAATTCCTGTTTGGTGATGTTGCGCAGCACTCTGTTGACACCCTTTTTCATCTCTTCAATGTTTCTGAAACGGACTCCCCTGAGATCACGTTTGAGTCTAGGGAATAAAAAG
>JAAUXT010060708.1_pt1 | contig 15328 bp, 12 predicted proteins | sample 7278171 | NCBI WGS metagenome assembly JAAUXT01 (sample SAMN14350112, study PRJNA611818) | marine sediment metagenome | isolation source: surface marine sediment (1.8m) | place: French Polynesia: Moorea | collected 2018-08 | reverse complement strand
GGCCGATTTTATTGAGCAGGCCCTGCCGCGTGAGTCCCAGCGTGCGCGCGGCCTGGGAGCGGTTGCCGCGCGACTTGCGCAAGGCGTCGACAATCATTTTCTGTTCAATGCGCTGGACCGTTTTCTGGAGGGTGAGATCGGCCCCGCTCTCGAGGGTCTCCTCATGGGCCACCGCCGTTATCTTCTCGGAGAGGCAGTCGATCCCGATCTCCTTGTCGGGGCCGGCCAGACAAACCGCCCTTTCGACCTCGTTTTGCAGTTCGCGAATGTTGCCGGGCCAGTTGAAGCGCGCAAACATGTCCAGGGTGGTGGGGCTGAAGCGGCTGACGGGCGCCTTGAATTTACGGGCACAGCTATCCAGGAAAAAAGCGGCCAGGGCCGGGATATCCTCTTTACGCTCGCGCAGCGGCGGCAGAACGATCGGAAATACCTGAATGCGATAGTAGAGATCGTCGCGGAAATGGCCTTTTTTTACTTCCTGGTAGAGATCACGGTTGGAGGAGGCAATCAGGCGAAAGTTAACATCGACGATGGCGGAGCTGCCCACGGGCCGCACCTGCCCCTCCTGGAGCACGCGCAGCAGTTTAATCTGCATGGCGGGCGGCATGTCGGCGATCTCGTCCAGAAAGACGGTGCCGCCGTCGGCCATCTCGAACAGCCCCTTCTTATCCGTCACCGCGCCCGTGAACGCCCCCTTGACATGGCCGAAGAGTTCGCTTTCGAGCAGATTCTCCGACAGCGCCCCGCAGTTCTCGGCCACAAACGGTTTGTCCTTGAGAGGACCGCCGTAGTGGATCACGCGGGCGATCAACTCCTTGCCGGTCCCGGTCTCCCCCTGGATCAAGACCGAAGTGGTGGTGTTGATGACCTTTTCCACCAGCCCGAAGACTTTTTGCATGGACGGGCTCGAGCCGATAACCCCGTGAAGGTCGAACCGGTTCTGCACCTCGGATTTGAGGCGCCGGTTTTCGACCTCGAGGGCGTCGGCATGCTGGCGCAGCTCGCCGTAGAGGCGGGCATTCTCGATCGAAATCGCGATGGGCCCGGCCAGAATTTCCAACAGGCGCGCTTCGCGTTCGCTGAATTGGCCCTTGACCTTGTTGAGCACGTAAAGAACGCCGATGCGGTCCTTGCGCGTGGCCAGCGGTACGCAGATCATGGACCGGGTGGTAAAATTCTGCTGAAGGTTGAGCTGGTTGGAAAAGCGCCCGTCCTTGGCGACATCCGGGATGACCACGGTCTGATTCTCCCGAAAGACCCATCCGGCCACGCCGTAATCGTCCGGAAAGCGCATCTGGGGCGCTTCTTCGGGGTCGCGCTGTTCCTCTTCCTCCACCGTGCGGATGAAATAAAACTCCCGGCGTGAAGGATCATGCAGCGCGATGGAGGCGCCTTCGATGTTGAACGCGCCCTTGACCTTTTTGAGAATGAAACGCAGCAGTTCGTTTACATCGGTGAAGGCCTGAATCGATGCGGAAACGTGGTGCAGAAGGGCCAGCTCACGGTTTGAAAACGCAAAATCATGCAATGCGGACTCCCCGGCGACGGAAATGGAAATTGAAACGGTATGGAAAACGCCACGGCCGTGTCCAGGCGAACCAAGGTTGGGGGTGAAAACGAACACCTGAAACCGGAGCCGGAATCAAACGAATCATTTACCTGCGTGTGGCGACTTGCCTATTTCATTTACAGTATTGCCACCGATATATCAACAACGTTGACAAATTTTCCTCCCTCTGCACGCGTTGTCCATAGCCCCCTACCGCTCACTGCCTTAAATTATTACAATATTTCGAAAGCGTTAGATCACCGTCCCTCGACTCCGCCCCATCTGACACGCGACTGGCACCATTCATGCTCTAAGAGAATCAATAAAAAACAAGCATTGTCCCTCCTGAAGGATACGCCCAAACCTCTCCGCGTATTCTTCTCCCCCGCCTATCATCAGCCGGCTGTGATAGGCGGGTTTTTTTTGCCGCTCCGGACCTGGCGGCGCTGACCACAGGCGCCGTATTCCCTTCCAGGCTCCGGCGGGGTGATCACCCCGCCCGCTGGGGCTCGATCCGACCCATGACTATGAAAACGATTTCCCTTCCCTCCAACAAATTGTCCACTATTAGGCAAGGGATCTCCAAATTACCCCTGGCCTGGCCCTTCGCACGCCGCCGCCAACGCACACCGGCTGAAGGAATCGGCAATTGAGCTGTCTGCACTGGGTGCGGCACGGGTCTTGCTGTATTGCTAAATAGCTTGCTGAAGCACAGATGCCGGAAGCCATTGCCACTGACTGGAAAGGAAATCTACATGGGAAGCGTTCTTGACAGTTTTGACCTGATCGGGATTGTTATTGCCGTATCCGCTCTGCTGCGTCTGACCATCGCTTAGGGGCAAGCCGCCCGCCCGGATGGTTTAAGGCACCACGTACCGGCCAGGGATGCCGACCAAACGGCCATCCCGGGGCCAAGATCAAGCACCCAAGGCAATCGGCCCGGCATGCAGGGGCCCACACCTATGAAGGCCATTCCTTTTTTTCACGCCCTGCTTTCCCCGCCCTCGTTGACAAGCAACCACGAATTCTGAGACAACGCCAACGTTCAAACGACGCAGCCACGATAGGCAGCGTCACCCCAGGCCGATCGTCCGTTCCCATCAGACGGAGAATGCCCATGCCGGAATTGCCCGAAGTGCAGACCATCGTGAACGACCTCGTCGATGCCGGCCTCGTGGGGCGGCGCATCCGCGCGGTCGTTGTCCGCTGGCCCGGCGTTATCGACGGCGTGTCCGCAGCCGCCTTCCGGCGGCGCGTGGTCGGCAACCGCATCCAGGCCATCCACCGCAGGGCCAAATTCATCGTCTGGCGGTTGGAGGACGCGTCGCATGTGCTGATGCACCTGCGCATGACCGGCCGCCTGCATTTCGCCCGCCCCGGCAGCCGCTACGCCAAACACGAACACATCGCCTTTCGCCTGGATGACGGCCGGCAGCTGCGTTTTCACGACACCCGCAAATTCGGCCGGTTCTACCTGCCCGCCGACCCCGGGGCCGTGCTCGCACGCCTGGGCCCGGAACCCCTCGACCCGGGTTTCAGCGCCCGACGCCTCGCACAGCGATTCCAGGGACGGCGGCGGATGCTGAAGCCCCTGCTCCTCGACCAGCACTTCATTGCCGGACTCGGCAATATTTACGTGGATGAGGCCCTCTGGGACGCCGGCCTGCATCCCCTGCGCACGGCGGATACGCTGCAATTCGATGATATCCGCCGCCTTCACCGGGCCATTCGCAAGGCCCTGCGCAAAGGGCTCAAAAACATGGGCACCACGCTGGGCACCGGGGAAACCACCTTCTATTCCCTGGCACGCAACCGGGGACGCAACCGGGACGCGCTCAATGTCTTCCGCCGCACGGGCGCTCCCTGCCCCCGCTGCCGCCGGCCGGTCGAGCGACTGGTGGTGGGGCAGCGCAGCACCCACATCTGTCCCGCGTGCCAGCCACCGCCGTAATCGAAACGAGGACGGCATGAGGAGGATTGTATGCACACGATGATCGCCAATCCGGAAGCCTATTTCCAGCGCCTGCTGCCGGAGCGCAGCGCCTTGCTCCAGCACCTCGAGGCCGAGGCGGCCGACGGTGACATCCCCATCGTGGGGCCCGTGGTGGGCGAGCTGCTCTACATCCTGGCCTGCTTCGGGCGGTCGCGCCGGATGCTCGAGCTGGGTACGGCCACCGGCTATTCCGCCATCTATCTGGCAGCGGCCGGCCGTGAAACCCAGGGTCATCTCGTGACTCTGGAAAACGACCCGGAGCTGGCCCGCCGCGCCGAGGACAACCTCGCCGCGGCGGGCCTCGAGGGCCATGCACACGTGATCTGCGATGATGCGCTGGCCTGGCTGGCTCGGTCGGACCAACGCTTCGACTTCGTCTTCATGGACATCGAGAAAGAGGATTATATCAAAGCATTGCCCCACCTTGAAACCATCCTCGTCCCGGGTGGACTGCTCGTGGCCGACAATGTGGGCTTTCAGGACGCTGACGCTTTCAACCGCGCCATATCCGCCAGTACCGCTTGGCGTTCGGTCGGCCTGTACGCGCTCCTGCCCGGCCACTCTCCGCTCCACGACGGGCTCTGCCTGGCCGTTCGCGCGGCCTGAGGAAGATGCGTCCGCCGAGCGAGGCCCGCCCCTTTCCCGCTTGACAGCCGGTACGCCGCCCGGTGTATAGAGAAGCCGCTTGCCGGTCCCGACGCTGGCGCGTGCGTCGATCACGCCCTCGCCTGGGCACCCGTGGTCCAACCTTAATTCCACAGGAGGTTCGCCATGAAAAAATGGTTGCCGCTGATCGTCCTTTGCTTCCTTGGAGTGGTGTGGACACCCCTCCAGGCGGCCACGCCGAAGAACGCCCTGGTCATGGCCTGGCAGTTCGACGACATTATCACGCTCGATCCGGCCGAGATCTTCGAATTCTCCGGCGCCGAATTTGCCGGCAATACATACGACCGCCTGATCGGCTACGACGTGAAGGATGTCAGCCGGATCTACGGTGTCGTGGCCCAAAGCTGGGAAGTGGGCGCCGACGGCAAGACCTATACCTTCAAAATCCGCCCGGGCATCCGCTTTGCCTCCGGCAATCCCCTGACCGCGGAAGACGTGGCCTTCTCCTTGCAGCGTACCGTCATTCTGGATAAATCGCCGGCCTTCATCCTGGGCCAGTTCGGCCTCACGGCCGCGAACGTGCGCGAACGCGTCCGGGCTACCGACCCGTCCACCGTCGTGCTGCAGACGGACAAGGCCTACGCCCCGACCTTTGTCCTTTACTGCCTGACGGCCACCGTCGGTTCGGTGGTGGATAAAAAGGAAGTCATGGCCCACGAGGTCGACGGCGACCTGGGCCACGCCTGGCTGCGCACCCATCATGCCGGCTCGGGGCCCTTCAAGCTGAACCAGTGGAAACCCAGCGAGCTGTTGCTGCTCGACGCCAACAATGACTACTGGGACGGCGCCCCCCAGATGCAGCGCGTGCTCATCCGCCATATCCCCGAGCAGGCCACCCAGCGGCTGCTGGTGGAGAAGGGGGATATCGACATCGCCCGCAATCTGGGACCGGACCAGATCAAGGGGCTCGAGGGCAACCCCGATGTCCGCATCCACTCCGCGCCCAAGGGTGGCATTTTCTACCTGGGCCTCAACCAGAAGCACGCGGCCTTGAGCAAACCCCAGGTCCGGCAGGCCCTGAAGTACCTGGTCGACTATGACGGCATCGCCGATACGATTCTCAAGGGCAGTATGGTGCCCCACCAGGCCTTTCTGCCCAAAGGTTTTCTGGGCGCCCTCGAAGACCGCCCCTTCAGTCTCGACCCAGCCAAGGCCAAAAAACTGCTGGCCGAAGCCGGGTATCCCGGCGGGCTCACCCTCACCATGGACACGCGCAACAATTTCCCGACCCTGGATATGGCCCAGGCCATCCAGTCCACCTTCATGCAGGGCGGCGTCACGCTTGAGATCATCCCCATGGACGGCAAGCAGGCGCTCACCAAGTATCGGGCGCGCAATCACGAGATCTATATCGGCCGCTGGGGGCCCGACTACCAGGACCCGCACACCAACGCCGACACGTTCGCCCGGAATATCGACAACGCGGACGACGCCAAGGCCAAACCCCTGGCCTGGCGCAACGCCTGGGACATCCCCGCAATGAGCCGCAAGACCGAGGCCGCCGCCCAGGAGCCGGATCCGGACAAACGCGCCCGCATGTACCTCGAAATCCAGCGCGAACACCAGGAGACGTCGCCCTTCGTCATCATGTTTCAGGACATCGAGGTGGCCGCCGAGCGCGCCAACGTCAAGGGTTTCGTTTTAGGCCCCAGTTTCGACAGCAATTTCTACCGCCACGTCACCAAATAGACGCCGATGGGGGCCGACACCCGCCATCCGGCCCAGGGCCGCCGCCTCCTGCGCCTCGGTCGCAAGACAAGCGCCCTGGCCGGCTCGGTGGCCCTGACGTTTCTGGGCTTGCTGTTCGTCACCTTCCTGATCGGCCGGGTGGTGCCCATCGACCCGGTGCTGGCGGCGGTGGGCGACCGCGCGCCGGCCGACGTCTATGAACGGGTGCGGGTCGAACTCGGTCTCCACCTGCCGCTCTACCAGCAGTTCCTGATTTACCTCGGCAAGGTCGTTGAAGGCGACCTGGGCCACTCGGTGCTCACCGCCAATCCCGTGACCACCGATATTCTGCGCGTCTTTCCGGCCACCCTCGAACTGGCCACGGCCGCCACCCTCTTCGGCATCATTCTGGGCATCCCCATGGGGGTGATGGCGGCGGTTCATCAGGGCCGCTGGCCCGATCAGATCCTGCGCGTGGTCGGCTTGTTCGGCTATTCCATCCCGGTCTTCTGGCTGGGTCTCATGGGCCTCCTGCTCTTCTACGGTCGGCTGGACTGGGCGCCGGGACCCGGCCGGCTGGACGTCTTCTACGAGGGGCTTATCGAGGCGCGCACCGGGGTGATCCTGATCGACAGCGCCCTGGCCGGCGAATGGGGCATCTTCCGCAATGCCCTGGCTCACATCGCCCTGCCAGCGGCCATCCTGGGCTATTTCAGCCTGGCCTACATCAGCCGCATGACCCGCAGCTTCATGCTGGAGCAGCTCAACCAGGAGTACATCACCACCGCAAGGGTCAAGGGGATCAGCGAACGTGCGGTCATCTGGCGCCATGCCCTGGGCAACGTGCGCATCCCGCTCGTGACGGTGGTCGCCCTGAGCTACGGCAACCTGCTCGAGGGATCGGTGCTGACGGAAACGGTCTTTGCCTGGCCGGGGCTGGGCTTCTATCTCACCCAGTCGTTGCTGGCCGCGGACATGAACGCCGTACTGGGCGGCACCATCGTCGTGGGGGCCGTCTTCATCGGCATCAATCTGCTATCGGATTTTCTCTACCGCATCATGGACCCGCGCGCGCGATGACGACGACACCCGCCCATCAAAACGGATCAGGCCGGGATGGGGCGACACGCCAATGGCTCCTCGCCACCGCCCCACGCTCCCGTACGCAGGCCCGCCTGGGACGCGCTTATCTGGCCTGGCGGCGCTTCGCTGAAAATCGCCTGGCGATGGCCGGGCTGACCATCATCTGCCTGCTGGTGGCCGTCGCGGTCCTGGCCCCCGTGCTGGCCCCCCATCCCCCGAACGCTCCCGATCTGACCCAGCGCCTGGCCCCCCCCGGCCACGCCCATTGGCTGGGAACGGACGAGCTCGGCCGCGATATTTTCTCGCGCATTATCCACGGATCGCGGTTGACGCTCTACGTCGTCGCCCTGGTGGCCATCATCGCCGCCCCTGCAGGGCTGTTGATCGGCACCGTCGCCGGATATGCGGGGGGATGGTTGGATACCATCCTGATGCGCATCACCGACATCTTCCTGGCCTTTCCCAAGCTCATTCTGGCCCTGGCGTTCGTGTCGGCCCTGGGGCCGGGCATCGAAAACGCCATCATCGCCATCGCCGTCACGGCCTGGCCACCCTACGCCCGGATTGCCCGTGCGGAAACGATCACGATCCGCCACGCGGACTTCATCCGCGCCGCCCGGCTGCAGGGCGCCGGACCGATCCGCCTGGTCGGGAGCCACATCATGCCGCTGTGCCTGCCCTCGCTCATCGTGCGCGTCACCCTGGACATGGCCGGTATCATTCTGACGGCGGCCGGGCTCGGATTCCTCGGCCTGGGCGCCCAGCCGCCCCTGCCCGAGTGGGGGGCCATGATCTCCAGCGGTCGCAAATTCATGCTCGACCAGTGGTGGGTGGCCGCCATGCCGGGGGTGGCCATCTTCCTCGTGAGCCTGGGCTTCAACCTTCTGGGCGACGGTCTGCGCGACGTGCTCGACCCCAAGGCGGAAGGGGGTGAATGATGGATCACCTGCTCGAGGTTGACAATCTGCGCGTCAGCTTCAGAACACCCAAGGAAACGGTTGCTGCGGTGCGCGGCGTGAACTTCGCCATGGGCCGGGAGAAGCTCGGCATCGTCGGCGAGTCCGGTTCGGGCAAATCCGTGACCTGCCGGGCCGTGCTCGGGCTCGTACGGCCACCGGGTATTGTACGCTGCGACAAGCTTCGTTTCGGCGGGGCCGATCTTGACCCGACCGACGTCCGCAAGATGCACACCATTCGCGGACGCCGCATCGCCATGGTCATGCAGGACCCGAAATATTCCCTGAACCCCGTTATGCCGGTTGGCCGTCAGATCGCGGAGGCCTACCGCGTCCATCACCGCGCCACCCGGCGTGAGGCCCATCGGAAAGCGCTGGAAATGCTCGCCGCCGTGAAGATCCACGACCCGGAGCGGGTCTATGACGCCTATCCCCACGAAGTTTCCGGCGGTATGGGGCAACGGATCATGATCGCCATGATGCTGATGCCGGGCCCGGATCTGCTGATTGCCGACGAACCCACCTCCGCCCTGGACGTCACCGTCCGGCTCGAACTCCTGGCCATCATGGACGACCTCGTGCAGGCCCGCGGCATGGGGCTCGTCTTCATCAGCCACGACCTCAACCTGGTGGCGTCCTTCTGCGACCGCATCATCATCATGTATGCCGGACGGATCATGGAAACCTGCCCGGCGGCCGACCTGCACCGGGCCGCGCATCCCTACACCCGGGGACTGTTAAACTGCCTGCCCTGGATCGACCGTCCTGTCGACACCCTCCCGGTGCTCGATCGTGACCCGGCCTGGCTGGAGCATGGGGTATGATCCGGATCCGCGACCTCCGGGTTGTCTTCGGCCGCGGCCGTCGGGCCCAGCGGGCGCTTGGGGGGATCTCTTTCGATGTCGCCGCGGGTGAGGTTTACGGTATCGTCGGGGAGTCGGGATCGGGCAAATCGACCCTGCTCAACGTCTTGAGCGGCCTTCTGCCGCACTGGTCGGGCGAGGTCGCCATCGATGGCCGCAAGCAGGGGCATCGACGCAATCGCGCCTTCCACAAGCGCGTGCAGATGGTCTTCCAGGACCCTTACGGATCGCTTCATCCCCGCCATACCGTGGACCGCATCCTCTCTGAACCGGTGGCCATTCACCGGTTGGAAGGAGGCGACGACCGCGTGCGGGCGGCACTTGAAGCCGTGGGGCTTGGCAGGGCCTTTCGTTTCCGCTACCCGCACCAGCTCTCCGGTGGCCAGCGCCAGCGCGTGGCCGTGGCCCGGGCCCTGATCCTGGAACCGCAGATCCTGCTGCTCGACGAACCGACCTCGGCGCTCGACGTTTCGGTGCAGGCCGAAGTGCTCAATTTGCTGACGCGTTTGCAGCGGGAACGGCAGCTGACTTATGTTCTGGTCAGCCACGACCTTGCCGTGGTCGCGCATATGTGCCGGCGTATCGCCGTGATGCGACAAGGCGTCATTGTTGAAGAACTTCCGGTCGAGGACCTGCGGCAGGGCCGCGCCCGGCAAGGCTATACCCGGCAACTCCTGCGGGCCAGCCGGGGGTATGATCGTGAAGCCGTCGCCGACCTGAACGCCCGCGGTCTTGGCGGAACCAACGAGGCCGCCGGAAACCAGCCGTAAGATCATAGGCCTGGCGTTTCGTGCCTTTCGTTCTTATGTCTCTATATATTTTATCTCGATGGCGATTTTATCGCCGGCAGGGAGGACGGCTGCCCTCCACGGTCGGCACCGACCGCCGCCGGACATCACGACAGGGCTTCAACGCAAACCGCCACCTGAGCCACACGGCACCCGGCCCTGTCCGGAGCGTTGACATATGAATCCGACACCCGACCAGATGGCCGCCCGATTGAATGCCGACGCCTTTGTGATCGATGCCCATTTCGATCTGCCCTGGGACGTGGCCAACCAGCGCGAACGCGGCCACCAAGCCGTTATCGCCGAGCAATATCTCGATCGCTTCCGGGAAGGAGGCTTCAACCTGATCGTCGCCTCGATCTTCATCGAAAATTACTTCCTTCCGGAAATGGGTCTGCGCCGTGCCCTGGATCAAATCAGCCACCTGATGGAAGAATTGGAGACCCTCTCCGGAGCGATGGACCTGTGCCGCCGCCGGGATGACATCCGGCAGCTGGAAACCGGCGAGACCATCGGTCTGATGCTTTCGCTGGAGGGCGCGGACCCGCTCCAGAATGATCTGCAACTGCTGCGGATCTTCTACGATCTGGGTGTCCGCGGGTTGGGGCTGACCTGGAGCCGGCGCAATTACGCGGCCGACGGGTGCGCGTTTACCCCGGGCGGCCGGTCACAGGGCGGCGGTCTGACCGCCTTCGGCCGCAAGCTGGTGGCCAAAGCGGAAGCGCTGGGAATGCTTATTGACGTCAGCCACATGAACGCGCCCGGATTCTGGGACGTCATCGATATCGCTCAAACGCCCATCATCGCCTCGCATTCCAACTGCCGCGCCCTGGCCGACACGCCCCGCAACCTCGATGACCGTCAGATCGAGGCCCTGGCCGCCAAGGACGGGGTCATGGGCATGAACGCCATCAGCGCCTTCGTAGGTGACGGGGCCGGCAAGCGCGGGGTTGATGCGCTCCTGGATCACGTGGATCATGTCGTCAAGGTCGCCGGCATCCGGCATGTGGGCATTGGATTCGATTTCTGTAGCGGCTTTAAAAACTACCTTTCCCTGGCCCACCCGCTGGAAACCCACGACGTCCTTCCGGGCCATCAGCATTTAAAAGCGTTCACCGCCGGGCTGTTAAAGCGCGGCTATGCAGAGGAAGACATCAGACGGGTGCTGGGCGGGAACTTCAGGCGGGTAATTGAAAACGTGCTGAATTGACATTGGAAAGGAACACGACCATGCCCACCCAATACTGGCTCATGAAATCCGAGCCGGGCGAATATGCCCTGGAAGACCTCAAGGAGCAGAAGGATCAGACCGACCACTGGGACGGGGTGCGCAACTACCAGGCCCGCAACTTCATGCGCGATAAGATGCGGGTCGGCGACGGCGTCCTGTTCTACCACAGCGGCAAAAAACCGGAAGTGGTCGGCACCGCCCGGATCGTTCGTGCCGGCTATCCCGACCACACGGCCTGGGACCCCGGGAGCAAGCACTACGACCCCAAGAGCACGCCCGAGAGGCCCGTCTGGTTCATGGTGGACATCCAGTTTGAATCCGAATTCAAACGCCCGATCCCCCTCAAGGAACTCCGAAGTGTGCCGGGCCTCGCGGATATGATCCTCCTGCGGCGCGGCAACCGGTTATCGGTGATGCCCGTCACCAAGAAGGAATTCCAGACCATCGTCAAATTGGATCGCGGAAAGTAGGGACCATGCTCAAATGTGTATCAGGGAACGGGTCATAATGACTGCTCCGCATAGGGTCCATAATCTGCGAAACGCTGTATGGTTAGGATTGCCATTGAACTGAATTTTGGATCGGCCCCATTACCGCGTCGACTATGCTGCTGTCGCCCTTTAGCGGCAGCCCTCCACCGGCGTGGCCGGTGCTGGGGCACCACCCGGCCATTGCACATTTTCAAGCTCACGGGCAAGCTGGCTTCTAGGCATTTCATCAAGCCTCCGGGCCGCTTGGTTTTTTTCATAAAAGCAATCGGGCTCAAGGGTCCAGCCCCTGGACAGTCTTCTTTCTTCGCGTTTCATGGTCACCATCAAGTAGCTTCCCACCCGAGGTGCCATCAGGCGCGTCTTCCACCCGAACTCGCTGTAAATATCCTTTAAAAGCGCCGACAATTCGGCATACAGTTTGCGGTTATGCCGATACTTCTTCCGCATGGCCCAGACGGCTCCAGCGTATGACGACCGAAGTTCGGCGACCTCAAAAGCGAAGCGTTTTTTGATTCTGGATTGCGGGTGATTTTTATATTTCTGCCAGCCAACCAGAAGAACCCTCTGTAGCCGGGCCAGGCTTGGACCATTGATTTGGAAATCACGGTTGAAGGCGTTTAGCAGGTAAGCCTCTTCTTCACCTTCGGGGATGTGCTTGTGTGCATAGTTGAACCGGTATTGCCCGTGGGTGTCGGCCGTGGCGATTTTGGCTTCGTTGAAGAGCGTTCCGGCTTTCTGGTGCTGCTCATACAGCGGTGTTCCGGGTATGGGGGTGTAGAGCATGAACTGGTGAAAGACGGACTTGTGTCTGACAGCGTGATCGATGACCGCGTCGATATTTTCCGGTGTGTGCGCTTCAAGTCCAATGATCGATGAGCCCAGAACGCGGATGCCGTTGGCCTGCAGGTCGCTGACCAACGCGCGGGTGTCGATCCCGGAGAGTTTGGCATATGGGCTTTGTTGGCCTTCAAGCCCCATCCAGACCCAACCGATGCCCAAACCGATCAGTTGCTCCATTGTGTAGGATTTGAGAACCCGGGCCGAACTGAAAACATTCAGCGCCCAGCTCTTGTCATGTTCCTCCATCAGCGCCAGCAATCTGAGGGCCCGCTTGCGGTGGAACAGAAAGTTCTCATCCAGGATGAAAAAGGATTTGACGGCCAGTTTGTTCTCAAGCCGAACCATCTCCGCGAACAGTTCATCGCCGGTTTCAAAGAAGTTGACCGACTTGCCCTTACCGCCGAACAGGGCCGAGGTCGAGCAGAAATTGCATCCCAGGGGGCATCCCACGGAGGGAATCAGCATGGCGGCCGTATCGCCGGGCTTATCACGCAGGGTGTGCCCCATAATACGGGTTTTAAACCCGGAGATAACGGCCGGGTGCTTTATCGGCTCGTCGGGATCGAGGCCCAGATAGGTGCGGAACCAGCGCACGCCGTCGCCCTTGACGATCTGATCGGCGCTGATGATAGCGGCCAGACCGCCCTTGTTGGCTATATGTCCGCCCACGACGATGGTGGCCCGGGGCTGGTGCGCCCGGATCAGCTCACACATCTTCTTCACTTTACCGATATTGGGAAGGATGGCGCTGATGCCGACAATATCGTAGGGGGTGTGCTTGAGCTCGTCGGTAAAGCGCTCGAGGGTCGGAAAATCCAGCAGCGTACAGGGCGCCTCGATGTTCTCCTTGATAAGCATCAGGCCGAAAGAGCGGTGGAACATCCTTAGCGAATAGACGCCCTGCACCCGGGTGACCTGGTTCTGGTAGAGTTCCATGGGGTTGTTTTTACGACTGCCATAGATATCATCCTGCGCGAAGGGCCCGAAAACACTGGACAGTAGAACGCGGGCTCTACTGCCCCGTGGGTGGACTGGCGGTAGTGACATGGGGGTGACCTCCTGATTTTAAAGAAGCGCTAGCGGTAATGTTGCACGACATTAAATGACGCTTCTAAATTAGGCGATCACCCTTTCACAAGCGGATTCCAGAAATTTACATTAGTTTTACACATTGATTTCAAATATTTACATTAGTTTTACAATCAGGCAGGATTGTGGCGCCGCTTCATTCGCATGGCATTGAAGCGAAGATTTTTGTTTTCACCAATTATCGATCAATGGATGGGGGATGATTAAAAGCCCCATCGCTGTCTTCATCCGACCACCATGTCAAATAATTCTCGGCGGCTTTTTTCCCTGAAGCAACCGGGTCTTTTTGGCGACTGCCACTCAAGTTGAAGTCGTTGGTGCCGACACCCGGGTGTCGCTATAAACCGTCCGGAATGGTCTCGGCGTCCCGGATTATCTGGGACCGGATTCATGCAACGGGCCGACCGCCTTCGGTCCAGGCTTTGAGGCCCCCTTGCAGAAAGAAGACCTCGCATCCCTCGCCCCGGAGGCGGTCGGCCACCGACTGGCTTACCGCACCGCCCTTGACGCAGTAGACCACGGTCGTCCCGCCCGATGCCAGCTCGGCGCACCATTGGGCGACATCTTCAGGATCGCGCCAGCGGGCCCCCGGTATTCTGGCCGGAGAGGCCTCGTAATCCACCTTGCGACGGACATCGAGAAGCGTTAACGCCGGGTGCGCGGCCATCAGCTTGTCCAGGGTCTCCAGATCAATTCCGCATTCTGTCATCGTTCTTCCTCCGAAGCCTTGGTTAAGACATGGACTGCCGGACGATACCGGCCAGAGCCCCCGCGGGCACCAGCCAGTGGATCGGCAGGTGAAACCTGGCCATCAGCGCCAGAGAGACGATCGCCGCGGCCAGGGCGAACCCGTCGACGCCCGCCGGGGGCCAGATCACCTTGTGGCCGAACCAGACCGCCAGGTTCAGCACCACCCCCACGACGGCGGCGGTGATCCCGGTCAGGGCCGCCTGGAGCCGCTGGTTGCCGGCCATGTCCTCGATAAAGGGGGCGCCGGCGAAGATGAAAAAAAAACAGGGCAGAAACGTCACGTAGGTCGTGACCAGCGCACCGCATATCGCGGCTGTCAGGGGCGTCATGGCGACCGGCTGGTTCCAGGCGGCCAGGAACCCGGCGTACTGGGTCACCATGATCAGCGGGCCGGGTGTGGATTCGGCCAGGCCGAGACCCACCAGCATTTGTTCCGTGGAAAGCCAGCCGCTGGCGACGGCGAAATCCGTAATATAGGCCAGCACCGCGTAGGCCCCGCCAAAGGTGACGAAGGCGGCCTTGGTGAAGAACAGCCCGATCTGGGTCAGCGAGTGACCGAAGCCTAAACCGAACCCCAAAGCCCCGACAAGGATCGCCCAGAGCGCGAAACAGATGGCGAAGACCCTGAAGACATGTGCCCAGGAGGGTTTGGCGTGCTTCGTCGCACCGGAGGCATCCGACTCGACAATGCACTCCTTGGTCAGAGGGTTGAAGTCACCCACGCAAAAGACCCCCGGCAGCCAGCGCTGCATGCAAAGACCCCCGGCGGCGGCCAACGCGACGATAAGCGGAAACGGGAGGCCCAAAAAATAAATGCCCGTAAAAGCCAGGGCGGCAAACGCGTAGAGCGTAGGATGCCTGAGGGCCTTTTTACCGATGCGCAGCACCGCTTCGATCACCACGGCCACCACGACCGGCTGAATTCCATAAAAAGCAGCCGCCACCAGGGGGACGTCGATGTGGGCCACGGCCAGGTAGCTCAATAAAAGCATGACGAAGATCGAGGGAATGATAAACAGGGATCCGGCGGCAATCCCGCCCACCGTGCCGTGGAGACGCCAGCCGATATAGGTGGCGAGTTGCTGCGCTTCCGGGCCGGGAAGCAGCATGCAGAAGTTGAGCGCCCGGAGAAATTGGTTCTCGCCGATCCACTTCCGGCGCTCCACCACCTCCTGGTGCATGATGGCAATCTGGCCGGCCGGACCGCCGAAGCTGATAAATCCCAGCTTGGTCCAGAATTTCAACGCATCCCTCAACGGGGCGGTTTGCATACGATCCTCCTCTTCTATTTGCCGGGCCAATATCGACAGGCCCTCCCGGCCGGATGCCCGGCGGCAGGGGCCGCGGGAAGACGACGGGGG
>JAAUXT010037247.1_pt1 | contig 15328 bp, 12 predicted proteins | sample 7278171 | NCBI WGS metagenome assembly JAAUXT01 (sample SAMN14350112, study PRJNA611818) | marine sediment metagenome | isolation source: surface marine sediment (1.8m) | place: French Polynesia: Moorea | collected 2018-08 | reverse complement strand
GTCGGACCCTCTTGACTCAATGAAGTGCGATGCCATGGGAAAGTAAGCACCCGTCAGGATCCACTGGGTAAAGGCGTTGAGGTCAGGAGTGGGAACAGTCCCCTCGGATTCTGTATCCGTTATGGAGAGTTGGATCCGAATTACGGGAGCCCTTCTCTCGGTTGTACGGCCCACACTGTACTGTGTGTAGCCACAAGGTACCCGTCAAGTTGAGGATTCGTCCTGTCAAGGCAGATGCTCCTGCAGCGTTCATAGGCTGGGCCGTTCCGCTCCTTTAGAAAAGGAATGACCCAGTGTTTATGTGCGTTTCCCTCCGTCGCCCCCTTCTGTAATTCACGATGCTTTGACGCTCAGCATCAGAACTTGGACAGAACTACGCCATTATAAATTATCCTAGTCAAGGCACCCCCAATTTGCAGGTTACTCACGGCCCCAGCAGAAAACCTTCGCACCACGTCCCTGATGGTCCCATGTAGAAACAAACCGCTTCCACGAAATCATCCTGAGGCGGGTCTTGGCGTGTCTGCTGAGATCCTTGTGCGGATTATCCAGTTGACCTGGGCTCCTCAAGTGTTCGCTCCACACAGCTCAATCTGACATGTCCTCCTTGTTCCGCAAGTCGCAATCGTCTGACTTCAAATCGCAGTTGGAATGTCAAAGTGCAGCTGTGCGCAGATTGGCACGTCATCAGGTGTCATATCAAGACAAAGGATCGTCATCAGCGCACAGGACAGTTGGCATCGTACTTCAGCTTCGCGAACCAATCGCGAACAAGACGTTTTCAGCAAACGAAGGTGTGGCTGTTTCGTCGCGCTTCGTTGACGTCACATTTTCACTCAGCTGATGACGTACTAATCTGGTACGACCCACCCGGACAAGTGCCAGTCAGTTTGGAACACTCAGGTTCAGCAGGGCAGTGGCCGCAATGTTGTGTACGTTGACGTCACCTACGCTGGCAGTTCGGAAGTGTCCACACCAGGAGCCGCCCCAGTTCGCCCGGGGTCTGTGTTGTGGGGTAAAAGGTGGCGCGAGGCGCGAGATGACCTCATCACGGCTTCTGAATTATTTAACAGCTGAACTGGAAAGAAATCGGGGGAAATTATCTCCTGTTTGACGGCAGTTTGTGGAAACGCACGCGCCTGCTTGACATTAGGCGTTTCAGCAGCGCAGCGTGCGGAGTCTCAGCGCGGATCCGTCGCGGAGGCCGAGCGCGCTGATTGCAATCACTGCCAGTCGTGTAGTGTCTGTGTGTATCTGTGTGTACAACAGGAGAGGAAGTTGAGGAAGGCTCGATGTGGACAGTTTGATATGCGGGATTTTGTCGGCTCGACTCACCAGATTCGTTTTGTAAACGTTCCAAATGAAGCCAATAGGCGCTACTGCCTCGCCGAAGCTGTGGACACCGGGATGTGTCAGCAGTGGATAGGGACTGTTGAAACAGATGGCGAGCGCACGCAACAGTCGTCCGGCCGGAGTCGCATTTCCCCGCTGCAGCGCTCGGAATGAAATCTGAAGTGATAAATAGGACAGCCGTGGTCACGTTCCGTGCTCTGCTATTTCCCATGGGTGGCAACATCAACGCACATTCTTGTGTTTGAAAGGTCCACCGGTGTGTGCACATTGTTTGTTTGCGCACCTCAAGTTTTGAAGAGAAATCAACAAACTCAGGCTGTATATGACTTTGTAAAATCCCCTGCCCCCTCCCAAAAAGCAATTTCCGTCGGACGACTGGAATTAACTCGCAGTGGACATTCTCCTGGATGCAACAGGTGCCAGGCTTGAAAACCCCATTCGGTCTGGTCTGGGACTGCTGCGAACTGACATCCGCGACATTGCCGAGACGTACAAGAACACCAACCGAGTTCTTGTTTCTTGTCATCTGTTTGGGTTTGTTCCAGTCAAAACAGTCCCCCAGCAACAGTCGGGGACTCGGAGAGTTGCTACAATGCACCTTGTTCGGAGGAAGTACGCCTCAAAGTTTTCCGTCACGGGTGTTTCTTTGATCAAATTGCCAATTCCACAGCAAGGTACGAAAACTCAATTTTTGATGTCAAGCTTAATTGTTGCTTTCTGGAAATCACCTGGGTCCCATGTTTTGAGATGTGAGATTCACATCCCCTCGGAACTACGTTCCATCTTTGATTGCAGGCAGCAGCAGCTCATGGTCTTGCTGGGCGCAGCTGGATAAACTCCTGATTTTTCAGATAATTGAGTGGATTGCTCCCGAAATACCGTTCGTCCGGGCCGTGTGGAAGCAGAGAGAGCCTCAATAGTAGATTGACTCGACTGCGGATTACAAGGGACTACGCAGCAATTAGGCGTCGTTGGTTGTGGCGATGGGACGACACCACTGCGAGCAGTAATGGACAGAACCGACATGGCGTTGTCTCCCACACTGAAATGTCAGGTGCACGCAGAGGAAGCGACGCGGCCGCTGTGCTCACACTGAAGGAATGCTTGAGCAAATACGGCAGGTCCGGGTCGGGGAAATTGAACCAATAGAGCATGTGGGAAGTGCGCAGCTGGGCTCGTGCCTCCACGTTTTACCCTGATTGTCTCTACAGCTCCGGTGCGCGTGCTTCTGTTGCAGGGAATCAATCCGTGGTTGTAGCTTGAGAGTTTGACTGCCCTCGCGTTGAATTTGAAATCAGTTTGTTCACCACCTGAGCGGCGCGAAGATCTCAGAGAATCATCTAAACTATCGGGGTCAGATCATGGTTGTGAAAGAACGGGGTCAGAAACTAACATTGCAAAGGAAAGAAGGCCCTCTCTTCAGCCTTGGCAAACTGAAATGGAAAAGAACTTTTCCTTGTTTTTGTTTCAACAATTTCTGTTTGCGCACCTGCTTAAGAAACAGCGGCCTCCACACTGTGTTCCATTAGTTGTGTTTGAAAACACCACATGCGAAACGCTACTTTGCCTGCTTTCGGAAAACACTTTGCAAGAGAAGGCACGGTTTTTGTTTTCCCGTTGCACCAGCAACTCAAGAGATCTACAAGCACACGGGTGTGTGTGCTCGGGCTTTTGCCTTGTTGAACCAACATTTTCAGAAACCACTTGCAGAGGCTTGTGCAGAATTGGTGCGACGATCAAAGCTGTTTCAGTTGAAGTGAACTCCACATGCAGTTTCGTGATTTGGGCAGATAAATCAGAACGGTTTCTCTGATAGGCGGACACATTTATTGCAGGCAGCTTCTTTTGTCCGCTCCTGCACTGCGGCGCTGGTTTGATGGTCTTCTTTAGGAAGTTACATAAAATGAGAATCAGTCATCAGCGCCAATTAGCACTGACTGATTTATCGCAGAATCCACTTTGATGAGAGGTTTCGTGGGCGATAAAAGGGCAGTTGGCGTGGAATGGTAGTCAGCATGGAATCGGGACTTATGGAGGACAGAATGCTTCGATGAATTGTTGTGCAATGAAAGAAATAAAGGGAGTTGTTATTTTCAGGAATGCAGCCGCATGTTGGCTTTGTTCCTTGAAATCAAGCTTGAACGCTCTGATCAAAAACAAGATGTTTTCACTTGCATTTGAGATTATTTGTTTCCTTCGAATCCAAACCACACATCAGGTGTGTGACACCACAAACCTCGCCAGCAAATGTTGGTCTGTTGCCTGTCAAACGCAATTGCCACTTCTTGCCCGTGTTGCTGGCCAAGTTCACGAGGAACTCAAATGACGCATTTTCGATGCCGTCCTCGGTCTGGACGGACGTTCGATTGTGCAACCGAAGTCCTTCTGCCTCGATACTCGCTTCATCAGTCGTCCTTGAACTGTTGCAGCAGGAGCGTGATCCAGATTTGCTGGCGCAACCTTCAGTGTCTTCATGTGGCCTTCTGCGACTGACCTGTGACTGGCCGTGGCAGGTCTTCGCAACGCAGCTTGACCTGGTCACCTGTTCCGCAGCCTTTATCCTGCTCAGGCCATCAGCAATGGCCGCTTGTCCACTCGGATGATGTCAGGCCGCGAGCTGTTTTTGGAAAGGTTTCTTCGTGGTTCTGTTGATTTTGATGCAGCACTCTCGACCAGAAAGAACAACGTTGGAGAAAATGAAACGAAAATATCAGAACTGTGTGCGAGAACTGTTAGTTGATGATGTGGCTGCTTGAAGGACTTGTTCCCTCGGGGTCGTATCTTCCAGTAACATCATGTTCTGCACCCATGTTCATTTCTGCCGTTGTGCAACGACGTGGTCTCGCTACCATTGGCAACAAATGTGATTCCAAGGAAGGTACAGAAAACAAGAGTGGGTGGGGCGTTCAGAATCACAAGCGGCTGCTGTTGCGTGTGCGAGCACAAAGAAATCTACTGCGAAACCTGGCGGCTTGACGTGTCAGTTTCTGAGCACGAAAATTTCATCCAAATCTGAATCTCCGAAGTGAGCTGTCGTATCGAAATGACGAGGCTGTATCAAAAATCGAAAGAGAACTGTGTTGAAACAGGAGACAGCTGTATCAAGAGCCACATTGAAATTCTGGAGTTGTATCAAAACTTGAGAGTTGCATCGAAACAAGATTCGACAAAACTCTCAAGATTTTCCGACTGTCATCAAAAGACGAAACCAGGTCTCACCCTTCACATTTTCTTCGCACCTTTTTGTTCGGCCCACGTGCTGCGCCGGGAGGGACGCGCTCACACAGAAATTGCCGCGCTGAGCAAAACGTGTTTGTGTGTGTGTGTGTGTGTGTGTGTGTGTGTGTGTGTGTGTGTGTGTGTGTGTGTGTGTGTGTGTGTGTGTGTGAATCTTCGCCCAACCAGTGAGCCAGACTCGCACGCAGTCGTTTCTGTAGCCTGTCGATCTCATATGTCGCGTGTGAAAGTGACAAACACAACGTGCCTTCGGAAGGACCGCCTCAGTTCAAGGACCGCCGCAGCTGTGTTTACGTCCCGGGGATTGGATGTGCTCCACCCATTGTGTGTGTTTAATCGATTTATTGATTGCCGTCTAATACACGGTTCTCACACGCATACAAAACAAATAAATAAATATAAAAGGAAAGGGATACCTTGGAGTGCATTTTATATTATATAAATCTACCCGTTGTTACAATATATAATAAATTGATATATATTTCTATAAATGTTATCCTCAATTTGAGGGTCTGTTATACCTTCAATTAATTGTATTATTTGTTTATTATTGATAGTCTTTAATGTTTCATGCTGTTTAGATATATTATCTTTTAATTTTTGTCTTTGATTGACATATGCTGGACAATCCATAAAATAATGATGTATTGTTTCTTGTTTATTTTTGTTACATTTATAAGATTTTGGATTTTCAAGAAAATGTAATTTGTATTTATCAGAATTTAATTCACTACAATGAAACCTTAACAATAAATATATTCTATCAATTTCTGTATCATAGTGAAATAAGTTCTTTTTCTTGTATTGATGGATAAAGTATTGTTGATGCATATTTTCTAAAAAGTCACTATAATTTGTACATAGTCTTTACTTAATGGACAAAGTATTCCACATTCTTATCATTTTAATATAATATGAATTATAGAATTTATTCTTCTTAGAGAAAATAACTTTTAATTTACCTTCATTTCTTCCCACATTTTTTTGGTAAATTTTTGAAGAAAGCATTAAATATAATTTTAGGTGTTTCTGTTATTTTAATTTTGCCAAACATTGTTATTGACAAATAATTTGTTCTTTCTTTAAAGTCATTCCAACCCAACTCATTTAATAACTTTTTTTCTGACATAAATCTTGTTCCTCTAGTAACAATTAAAGCACAATGATAAATTAGTCTTGTTATCCTTTTTATATTTTTTTGTGTAGCATTAATATAAAACATACAACAATAATCAATTATGGAAGCTATTAAACTTTTATAAATTTTTTCACTAGTTATAAAATCAATTCTTTTTCTTACTAATTTAAAGATATGTATTATTTTTTGAGTTTTATGTATAATATAATTAATATGACTTTCCCAATTCAAATTTTGATCAATGAAGAGACCTAATTGTTTATAGGTATTTTTCCTTTCTAATTCAATGTCATTCATATATAAAGAAGGATAATTTCTTAAGTGACTATTACTAATTATAATATATTTTGTCTTGTCAATACTAAAATTTATTTTATTTATATAGGCCCATTCCAATAATTGATCAATATCAAATTGTATTACATTGAATGCATTTTGTACATCATCTCTTTCAATTTTTTCCACTAAAGCAGTGTCATCAGCAAATATATATGGACTACTTATAATATTTTCAGTTATATCATATGCAAAAATACTCCATAATAGTGTAGCTAAAACTGATCCCTGGGTTACAGATGTTTGTATATGATATAATCTGGATTCATATCCATGAATTACACATTTACTGTATCTATCTTGTAGATAATTTTTGAACCATTTTGAACCATCTTTACTTACTCCTAACTCATTTAATTTTCTTAATAATATTTTATGATCAACTACTTTATTAAAAGCTTTAACAACATCTAGAAAAAGTACAAGACTATCACAATTTTTATCTAAATTTTCATAGATTAATAACATTGATAAGTTATGTTGACAACTTGATTTCCTTTTAAATCCATAGTTATATTTATTTAGTAAATTATTTGTTTCTAAATATAATGTTTTAAAAACAATTTTATCTAAAATTTTACCCAAATTATTACATAAAGATATTGGCCTATAATTTTCTCTCTTGAATATAGAATCTTTTTTATGTAAAGGTGTCCAATTAGACTTTTTCCATTGTTTTGGATATACTTTATGTATCAATGAATAATTATAAATGTATTCCAATGGTTGTACCAAGGAAATTCTTGTTTCTTTTAAAAAAATATTATTTATATTATCAGGACCATTTGAAGTATTAGTATTTATATTTTTCATAATTTCTAATATCATATTTTTTGTTATCTCTGGGAAAGAATATTTTATATTATAATATAAATTATCATTATAATCAATGTTATTATCATACAAACCATCCTCATTAGTCACCTGTTCAGCAAAATAGTCTCCTATAATTCTAACTTTATCTTTATCATCTCTATAAACTTTTTTATTGTAAACTATATCTCCTACATTAGATCTCATTTTCCTTTTTAATAAAATATTGCAAATGTTCCAAAATTTTTTACTTGTATAATTTTTATTTTTTAAATTTTGGAAAATATTGGTATAATATTGTTGTTTAGCATTTTTTAATATTTTATCTAAATAAAATTTTGTATTTTCATATTTGATTTTATTATAATTTGTAGGATCTAAGAAATATTTCTTCTTGAATCTTCTCTGTAAGATTATATATTTTTTAATTTCATAAGTAACCCATGGATTTTTTCTTTTAGTGTTACTTAAAATAAAATTTGGAATATTTTTATTCATTTGTTCATAAATCTTTTGCTGTAAATAATCAACCATTTCCTCAATATTGGACATACCAATAAAATTTTGAATCCAGGAAACTTGACTTAATTCTTCATTTATTTTATCCCAGCTTGCTTCTTTATATTTATAAATTTTTCTGGGTAAAATATTTATTAGTTTATCATGATAATTTATTTGAAACAGTATAACATTATGATCACAATTTTTAATTGGTGGATTTATAGTAACATTTTTTGTAAAACCTGGTGAGTCAGTTATAATTAAGTCTAAGATATTATTTAATCTTGTTGGTTCATTAACCAATTGGCATAAGCCTAGTTGAGTTATAGTATCATAAAATATGTGATTATTTCTTTCTGAATGACTCCAACTAATATTTGGATAATTGAAATCACCCAAGAAATATATTCCAGTATAATTTCTTTCAATAGAAAAGTTATAGCTATCATACATATTGTCAATTATGTAATCATTTACTTTATTATTACTACTAGGAGATCTATAGATTAAATTAAAAATAAATTTCTTTGCTTGTGAACATATTAACTCAATAACTATATTTTCAAGATTGTTATGTTCTAATTGATGAAGTCTATTTATAATTAAACCTTCCTTATAATAAATTAATAATCCTCCTCCAACAGTAATCCTATTTTTATAAATAACATCACCATAACCCTTTATATATAATTGATATTTAGTCATTTCAATATCTTTTAACCAGGACTCAGTTAAAAATATAATATCACAATTATTAATATAACTGAACTCATTAATCATATCATTAAATTTACAATCTTGTACTTCAATTAACAATGAATTATCAGTGTCAGAAAATAGTGATCTAATATTGGTATAACCTATTTGTAATTGGAATGTTGGGCCAGGATTTGGATGAACATCATGAATTAATTTTAACTTATAGAAAAATTATAAATAACTACAATAACTAATATATAAACATTGTAGTAATTGTGATATAATTCTATGTTGTAAGTATGAAATTGGCATTTTTGTGCTATGTATTGTCTACATGAAGTCTAATCCCATTGTTCATAATAAACAGCGTATAATATATAAGCCCGCCAATAGTTGGCCCTGGCAACAGTAGCCTTGGTTTGAACTTTTTGCCTCGTTTTCAATTTTGTCAAAACCTTTGCACACAGATTTAAGGCTTTTTTCAGTCAATTCTTGCACTCCAAGGTATTGGTATATTTTTCTTATGTGCCCCCATTTGACATGCCATGGCCGGTTTCTCAAAATAAATTTCAAATAATTAATTTTATGAAATTTTGGTACAAAACAATCAACACCCGGCCTGGATACGCAATTAATGTCTATGACGTCATAGGGCGGCACCTTTGATGATAAATCTTTTCAGCGGTTGAGCAAAATTTTCAAAATTCCCTGAAAAAATCGTATTCTACTCGTGACACAAGTTTTTGTTATATATTCAAGACAGAAAAGAGAAAATGACACATCCAAGAAATTAGTACACTCATTCATAACCAGAAAAACAGGTATGTACATACGAATTTTAGACACAAAACGCAATTCAGAAGAACCATTTTCGGAAGCCCCTCACACTTTTGAATTTTTCAATTCTGGTTTTACAATTTAGTCTTCACGAAACTCTGACCGGAGTTTCATCAATAATTTTCCCATCTCATTTTGTCCACGCCATGTACTTGGCTTCTTTAAATTCTCACTCTGCAAGCCACAACCCGTGCCCCAGAACAAATCGATAGGCGATGCTTCCGCAAGAAGCTTGTCTCCAGTACCCAACAAAATCTGTTTCAAATCAGAATTCTGCGCAAACTTGGCCATTAGTCCACTTCTCATGAGTTCGATCCGGAGATCATTTTCCAATTTCACGGGATGTCCAATTGCAGTAGCTTCTGCCGGGTAGTGCGCACGTTCAGCTCTGAAGGCCAGGTCTGGTCGATCTGCCAACTGACACTTTCTGTAGGTGTAGAAGTGTTCATTGCTGTTAAACTTCTTTCCACTGATTTCCACTGGTGACCAATAGTAGTTTGAAAATGGTGAATGCTTCCCATAGAAACAAATAGCAGGACCATTGTCTGTCTCCAAGTCCAATTGACTTCGTTCAAGTGTGTTCCCATATTGTAGTTGAAGAGATCAAAGATCCAAGGGTTCAGCATTGTATCGATGTCCATTCACCACAAGTTTGTCTCCTGCTAAAAAGGCCTTTTCTCCTCTTTTTCGAGCTGACTGCAGGTACGGTAGCAACTGGAATCGTTTTTGTTGAATGTCCACGGCGAAATGTTCCTCGAGGAAAAGGCTGGATCCTTTGAGATTGCATCAATTTTCCCAAATCAACTCGCGATCTTTGAAACACAGAAGTTTCACCACCACTGCACGAGGTCGTCCACCCTTTGTTTTAGAGCCAATGCGATGAATCCTTTCCACTGTAATATCTTTGTCGATCTTCAGATGTTGAACACAAATTCGTTGAAACTCAGCTTCCAGTTGTGTATCTTGGATATCCTCCGAGATGCCTTGCATCACAATGTTGGAACGTTTATCACGATTTTCAGAGTCCGTTTGTTTCATTTTCAACATCTTGTTTTCCTCTTCCAGATAATGGACACGTTCAGCCAACTCGTCTATCCTTGTCGAGTTTCGATCTGTAGACTCCACTGCCTTGGACAACCCTTCAGACAAGGATTTCACCTGTGTTTACGTCCCGGGGATTGGATGTGCTCCACCCATTGTTTTCCTTGATCTCGCCGTGACCTTTGATGCCGTTCAGAAGGCATTGAGGCTGAGTCTGCACGACAGAGAAACGCACCTTTCGTATGGTAATGAATGCGTCACTCGCGTGATGCAGACGACAACTTGTCCATTTGGCCTTTTCGTTGCATCACCTCTGAAAATACTGGCTACAGGATGTTCCCGCTTTATCGCTCAACTCGAATTTCGATGCCCTCGGTTACTACGAACGATTTTCCATTGTGAGGTTTGATGTCGTGGCACAAAAAGTGTGTTGCACTTCACACTGACTCCCCTGCAGAGTAACAAGGACAGAATTGCCAACAGACCTGCCTCAGGAAAGGCACACAGATGCTGAACAGTGTGGAACTGAACCAGTTCCTTGTTGCTGCAAGTGGGTCAGTCTTTCCCCTCCAAAAGGTGCACCTGGGTCCTTCTGTTTGTTGGCCAGCAACATCAACAATCCCACCACCAACTGCCGCCACCCCAGCCAATCTGGCCCGTGCAAACTGACAGAAGAATTGCGTGCAGCGCCAGAGAACCACCTGTTGGTGGTAGTGATTGCGGAAGAAACAGGCGGCTCATTTCACGACTGTCCTTCAACGTTTCCTGGGATCTTCTCGTTGAACTCCTGTTTCAGTTGTCTGTGTGTTCGTTGCACCCAAAAACTTGAGCCCAACAGATGGCCCAAGACGAACAGTAACATATTTTCCAATCGCAACCTTGAGAGCTCAATCAAATGAGTGCGAACACAAGTAAAGTTACGAGTACAGAAGCTTTACATGTGGAGATTTGTGCCCAAACCATCCGGACGAACTTGAGTTTTCTTGTCAAGTGGGTTTTAGGTTCGTTTGTCGTCTCGTTTCAGGTGGTGCTCGCGAGTATTCCGGACATGCAGTGCGGCTTTTCTCGAGATCTCTTCATACAGTGGTGCGGTCAGTCGAAAAACACAATAATTCTCACCAATCGGACGAGCCCGGGCACCCTCTCGAGGCAACTCATCGAAAACCCGAACCAGAAGACAATTCAACTGGAGGTAAGTGCTCTGCTGTTTGTTGTCACTTGGAAAGCTTCCTTCTCGACGGTGCCCTGCGCCCTGATTGTTTCGCAGAACTTCTTTGTTCAGTGGTCTGGACCAGCTGAGCTTTCTGTTTCCCGCCGCGGAAGTCGTTGATTCTTCAAATTAGATTCTGCGTTCTGTGTCAGCAACAGTGGTGTGCATCTGAATGGTTTCTCCAGTTGCAAGTGGCACGGGAACGACTGGAGCACTTGGTTTGTGTGCAACGCTCAGCCAGGGTGGGAGTGCTCTTTATGTGCGGAATTTTTCTTGGTGATCCCTGCAGTGATTCGCTTCCGCCTCGAAGTGAGAGGCTTTTGGAGATTATTGTCAGATAAATGGTGACAAATCTGCCGCTCATCCTGGCGTGGTTTTGTTCCCGGAAATCACAAGTGTCAGTGTGCTCGCTCGCACGTTGGTGCATGAAGTGCGTCCACCTGATGCCTCCGTTCTGGAGCGCGAGGTGCGGCTCACTTGTGGTGCAACACGGTTCCTTTTAAATGAATCCCAAACTTGTCGAGGATCTGTTCCACCACATCCTGCCCTTTTGAATCCCTCATGTTGATCCCTTTGTGTCGGTTTCTGTCGAAGGACGTGAGCAGCAGCTGATGGCGTCAGCTGCGGTGAGTCTCTGCCTCTCGTTTCCACTGGGAAGTGGAGGACATGATAAAATTTTCATCCGTGTTTCGGTACACACGTCTCATGCTTGGCAGTTGCTTTCTGATGTGGGAACAGGGCGTAGATCTGTCGCTCAGCTTCAAAGGGGACTCCGGATACAACGGGAACCCTGATGGGATCTTCGTGGTGAACATTGTAGTGTTTGTACGAGTACAGGCGGCCTCGAAATTCTGATTCTCCCAGAGCAGTTCTTGAGAAATGTCAAGAACTCGCGGTTTCTTCAAACAACTCTGCAGCGCTCAGACCCTTTGAGGAAGCATGTGCTGCTCTCGCTTCATTGTTCCAACTGAGCAGCGACTGCGACAAAGGACGCTGGACAATTGATGGCTGTGACAACGAACTTGACCGCAGCTTCTCCTGGCTTGAACAGAAGAACTGACGAAATGTCCACCTTTTCAACACAAAGGAGTCAAGAAATCGTTGCTCACGAAATGTTGCCTGGAGCAACTTTGCTTGCAATCCACATCTTTGGTGAAGTCTCCAGCAAATCATCTGTGCTTTGAATTCACTATGGTTGGTGAAAGCCTTCGCACGACGTTTTTGATTTGTGTGCTTTTTGTGTTTAGTTTTGCAAAGAGGGCGGAGACTACTTTGAAAAACGCCATCTCAGGCAGGCAGGTCTTCCTTGGAAGTTCCAACAAAGTTTGCCGATTCTTCTTAGAAATTGGCAATTGCTGCTTGCTGTGCATTGAATTTCTCCAGATTCAGAGCCGAAAAATCCACTCAGTGTAATTTTAAGTGTGCTCGCAGTCCGCCTCATCCAGTATCAAATGTTTTTTGAAAATGTATCGGAAAAAGCAGTACGGTTGTTTGCAACACTTCTTCACAGAATTCTTACCGAGAGGAAAAACCCTCGAATGGGCAAAGAAAGTCAAGAGAAAGCGATTTGTCACAGCACGATGATCGGGTCAAGCGGAGCTGGTGAAAGTTGATGGGTGTGGTCAGATGGCCTTCTCAATTCCTCCTCACGGCGAGCCTCATGCCACTGATTGTGCGGTGCTTACAAAGTGACAGACATGTCGAATTCAAATGGAACGTTGGAAAAAATGTTTGCCAGGGCTGCTGATTCTCTTAACATTACCTTGTGGTTGCAAATGGAATCCTTGTTATTTAATGAACAGAAACCACGTGACAAGTGAAGCTACTGAAAGCGTCGTTGCCGAAGCAGCTGGGTGGGTGTATCACTGAGTGAATGGTCTGTGGCCAAGTCTTCCGACACCCTCGGCTCGGCAAGAAGTGGCCGACTGAGACATTTCGATTGTGACGCCCACATTGCTGCTTTGTTTCCTGCAACAGTCACGAGAGGTTATTTGCTCTGACAGGGTCCTTGGACACCGCAAGTGGGCATCAGTTGACAACCACAACAACACTCACCACTCCAAGCTTGAAATACACTGTACTTGGAAATTGCTGACGACCGGCGGAACTCCTGGTTGCGTTGCGCACAGTGGCCGTGGGTCTGTAGACAACCCTGTTAGAGTGTTCGTTGTGTGTGACGGGCACAAGCCCAAAGCTAAAAAATGTCCACAAATTTGTGCTCTGGTACACCCCACCTCACTTTATCCGAATCCTTTCACAGGCCCCAAAATTAGGTTGTCCTTGAATCAGCACTCGTACGTCTCCATCGCCCAGCAGCTGCTGCTGAAGGGGCGGCCACACAGGGTTTTGACGCGCGTCAAAATTGACGCGCGTCAAAAATATCTGTTGAGATGTTCTGAAAAATAAACGCTTGATAAACGCTTGCTGTGTGGCCACCCTGATTGAAAATAGTGGGAGATATTTTTTGATGCGCGTCAATTTTGACGCGCGTCAAAAATAAACGCGCCTGTGTGGCCGCCCCTTTAAAGTCGCACTCAGCTTGAACCTTCTGGCTTTCTGTCAGATAGGACCTTCCAGGAAACATTCTGCAGATCCAAGGGAGCTCTGTGTGGAAGGAGGTAGTGGTCAAGCGTGAACATCTTGCTTGACAAACACCACTGGATGTTTCTTTATCCATTCCGAGCGAGAAATGTTGGAAGTTTGAGTTCCTGAACTGTGTATTTTGGCAGAGCACAGAAACACGGAATCAATCGTCCTCCCCATCTGGTCTCCAACTCAGCGGCTCTGGTGGAGCAACGGGTGGAACCAGGAACAGGACTCGTTCTTCAAGAACGAACGGTGTCAACACAGGTCGCTCTTCTGCTCAGAGCAGACCAGCAGAGTTGCCTGGCTTTTCGTAGGTGGCGCATTTCACGCAAAAGTGTCATTTGTTTTTCGAAAACGACGATAAGTGACCACGGATGGGAACAATGAGGTGTTGTGACCTGGGAGGCCGGCGAGTGTCGTGGAAATGCGTTCCTCGTATCTTTCGTGCACACAAACCGGTTTTCATGACGCACAGCAAGGATCAGACTTCAGCTGCTCTCACAAGTCTGGGAATCACTACTTTCTTGAAAATACCAAAACAATGATTTCTTCGGGCAAAGAAGCGTCAATCAAACTCGAACAGAGAAACTTGTGGCTGGGAAGCTGCTGTCTGGTCTTCCGCCCGGCACCAGCTGTGCGTCCACATGACCATAAATTGCGGATTCAAATCCCACAACTCTCACTGATTATGTTCCCTTCCACGCCAGACTCAGCTTAACTGCATTTTGTCAATTTCATTGTGTGTATTTGCATACAAACCAAGCGAGAATGATTGACACTTCAGCAAAATGGACTTCTCTCCAGAGAAGATGGTTGAGTGATTTGTGCTGCTGAGTGTTCAGTGCCTCTTGGAAAGTTTGTTGACAATGAAGTCGGCTCGGCTTTGTGCGAAGACCGCAGAACGCACGAGCGAATCTCCACGGGAACGTTTGGAGACCACCTCAGCTGACGACCTGACATGACCGGTGCAGACGTCCGCAACTTCCTCGTGTCCTCCTCCAAGGCCTCGCAAAGATCAACAACCTTTCGAATATTGCCCACGTCTTCCGCTGCTTATTCGATGTCCTGCGGGAAGGAATTGGCTTCAGCTCTGGACTCACAGAACGCCCGCTGTACAGTACGAGCACAGACAGCACCTACTCATTTGCCTTGCAGTACGAGGTTCGCTTCTTATTTGACCGATCCACCGCTGTATCTCAAGAATGGGATTTTTTGGAAATGCTGAATTCTCTGACAATGTTCAATACTCAATTGTCCTCCCTGTCAGACAGTGTCTCATCTTGTGATGTACTCCTAACCTTAATATTTTGACCCCTGAAGGTTGTCTGGTTTGTGTTGTCCACTATTTTTCATGAGTAACAGCAGTGAGTGTAGTACTGTTCTCTAAGGCAAATTCTAGTGTGGTGGGTGTTTCCCATACTTTGTTATTATTTCTGGCCAAGAAACAGATGAGGACACAGAGGAGTCTGAAGAAGAAGCATGAGTTTTAGTGTTCTTAGTTCTTAGTTGTTGACCCTGTTCATATGAATTTTGCATGTCCAAAAATTTGTGTATTTGTACTTCAAATGAACATTTTG
>JAAUXT010061856.1_pt1 | contig 15329 bp, 14 predicted proteins | sample 7278171 | NCBI WGS metagenome assembly JAAUXT01 (sample SAMN14350112, study PRJNA611818) | marine sediment metagenome | isolation source: surface marine sediment (1.8m) | place: French Polynesia: Moorea | collected 2018-08 | reverse complement strand
TTGAAGTAAGCATAGCCTTGTATGTCATTGACATCTTATGTGTTTAATACATTCGAAGTACTTCTAAGCACCCTAACTCATTCAAAGTTCTAAAGCAATGCATGGTGTGTGTGTCTGTGTGTGCATGTGTGTACCTGACTTCGAATGTGCTTGAAGCCTTCGAAGTACTTCGAAGCACCCAAATGCATTCAAAGAAAGCAGTGCATTGCATTGTGTGTGTAAGTGACATTGAATGCGTTTGATGCCTTTGAAATACTTCGGAGGTATCAAACCCATCCAATGACAGAAAATATGTTGTGTAATCGAACCATTCTCAATCGAACCTTCGATTGCCAGTTTGATCACACATGATTCTTTCCCGCTCTCCTCTGAAGCTGTACCTTCAGCACAGCTTCAGACCCCAGTGTATTTAAACACCTGTATAACTGCACTCTGGGCTTCACTTCTCAGAAGCTCATGTAAGTGCCAATAAATGCTACCTGCACTCCACATTCATGTGACTGATTCCTTGCGACCCGGCCAACAGAGACAGGAGGGATTGGCTCCCCTCTCTGGGTGAATGATGCAAAATGGCTCGGCCAGCTGAAGGACTCTGGAACGATGCTGGCCTGGGCACCCATACATAGAAAACACAAAAATGCCCATATCTCAGCAACCGTAAGTCCGATTTACACGCGTTTTTTTTCCCTGGAAGCTGAGATCAAGGGTTTTCATCTCAGCCATAGAACACACATCTGCTTCGAATACATTTGGGTGCTTCGAAGTACTTCGAAGCACCCAAATGCATTCGAAGACAGATGGCTGAGATGAATAACTGTCAGCTACTGCAGCCAATACGGGAGGACCAGGACAACAGTACGAGCAATGGTGGGTGGGTTGTGATTGACAGTTCATCACAGCTTCTCAGCAAACTAGACCACGAACAGGTGTGGAGAAAACAATTATAGCACCCGACATTTCATGTGTGCGCTGAACGGCAACGGCAAATTGTGTTCTTACAACCAGCACGAGCTTGAACAAAGTTCGCACAAAAATGCAAAGCGTAGTTGTTTGGGCCGTTTCGAATGCACTTGCGATAATATGGAAACCTGTTGGATCTCATGATTGCACAGCAAATGGCAGGTCTAATGAGTGGCAAATTGTATCTGACACCAAAACATCGCCTGACACCTAATCAATGCAAGCAAACTTGTGACTGATATGCTGGCGAATGGTTCGACTGGCCCCGATCGAAAAAATTGCGCTTGCTCCCAGCCGAGTTTACCAAAAACGCCTGACTTGGCTCACTTGGCCGAACCTCCAACCCAGGGACGAATTCGCCTGAATGCACTGGTTGACAACCCCACGCACAAATTGGATCTGTTCGCAGCGTCCCGTCTGTGTTTTTGCTTCGTCTTTGGGTGAGGTACAAGAATGTGTTTCGTCAGTCACAAAGTAACACGAGACACACGCGACACATATTTTGACAATGCGAGCAAGTCTGTCCTCCAAATCTACAGTCCATTTACACAGAAAAAAAATGTGAATTGACTTTTCAAGCAAAATTGAAGAACATATGTAGGTGATCTTTCACCATGAGATGTGATCTGTCTTGTGTGTTGTGCTGAATCTCGTGTCAAATGAGATTGAGTGTTTGAAGCAACCCACCCATCCACACATCGATCCTGTTTTGTGTGAACCCCACATTCACATCAACCCTTTCCTGATTGTGTACTTTTTAGGCTGTCGTCCTTGACTGCTTTTCTCTGTCCGTTGGTTGCTGGGTGGAGGCCCAGTTCCGTACTTCAAAAGGAGAGACAATGGGAGGTTCTCAGACAAAAAGAAACATCCCGTCATCATCTGGTTTCTTTGAGCAAGACACAGAACATCGGGCTGCCAGCTGGGTGTTACTCCCCCCTGTTCAAGTTACAACTACTAAAGGAAGACTGACTGCAGAAACTGGCAATATCCAAGTTTTGAAATGTTTATTGTGTCTCCCAATTCAGCTGAGTCTCTTGCAATTGATGCACTTTTTGTTTCCCATTTTCTTCAATTTTGCTGTGAAACCAAACTCAAATTCACCTGAACAACAAAGTTTCCTTAAAAATCGGGGATGAACTGTAGATCTTTCAGATAACGTGTTTGCGGGAGTACTTCAAATGTAACTCGCAAGTACATCGTCAAACACAAAAGATAGCAAAATCAAACATAGGGCATAACAACACACTATAGCAACTCATCGTACCACCACTTGTTATTTGCGTGCTCTCGTGCTTTGGAGTGAACAGAGAACCTCTGCTTGACACTTGAAAACCAGAGAATTCAGAGCTTCGTTTCGTTCACCACGAAAACAGAACAAACAAGGCTCGTTTTTTTTCCTCGTACGAGTTGGACGGAATGATCAGTGACTTCATGCTGCCAAAGCGTAAAAGGAGCAAGGACCGAACCCATTTGCTGAAGCACCTTGTGAAGATCGGAGGGGCAACTGACGTCAGTGGGTTCCTTGAGAGACTGGACAAGAAGACCCAAACACAGGCTCAAGGACCAGCGGCCAGGCTGTACGTGCCCAACATGAAGGATGTCGTCTACAGGCTTCTTGTCCACGCGACCAAGATGGGCAAAACTGAAGTGATCAAGTTTCTGGTCGAGAAGAGAGGAGCTGACGTGAAACGAGAAGACCAAGATGGAAAAATCTTATTGAATACAGCGACCGCAAATGAAAATGTTGGAACCATGAAGATTTTGCTGGAATCAGGAGCTGATATCACACAAACAGATGACAGGTGGTACACACCACTGAAGGTGGCGTCACAATTGGGATATTGCGACGGGGTGAAGCTGCTGCTGCAAGCTGGAGCCGACGTGAACCAGATCACCAAAGCACTGGATCTGCTTGGACACCTAGAGCCTGACCAGGATTGCATGGACATGCTAATGACTGCTGGAGCCAACTCATACAGGGCCTACGGCATCCTGCTATTCCAATTTGATGCAGCTGGAGCGGTCCGCCGAAGAATGCCCCAATCAGCTCACGAAGAACCTCCCAAATTCTTTCCTGGCGACTGGGAAAACTTTGACCTGAAGAAACACTGCAGAAAGGTGATCAGAGAGCGTCTACTGACTGTGGCCCCACACACCAACCTCTTCCTCCTGGTTCCCCAGCTGGAGCAAACCAACGAGAGACCAGGGCTGCCCAAGGAACTGGGCTCCTTCTTGCTCTATGATCGGAACCTGGATATTGACTGGGACTATGTTGCTTCTCGCGACAGTCACTGGGGTGATGCTGGGTCGCTTGAAGAGGATTTTGATCGTGGTCTTCATTTTGATTCTGACTCGGACCAAGAATATGATGAGGACTTAGATTACGGTCTTTATTTTGATTCTGACTGAGACTGAACACTTCAAGGACACAGAAGATTTGCCACCTGACAAAAACCGGATTGACTTTGAACAATTGAACTTTGCTATTTCGAGATGGAGAAGACGCATAGAACAGTTTGTTTAACATTGCGAAGACTCGAGGGCCTGGGCCTTCAGGAGTAGGCAAGGCGATGGGATGTTTCAAACCACTCAATTGTGGGCACAGCTCAATTGGTTGCGGCGTGCCGCGTGTGTGCAGAAACAATGTCATCAAGAAGCTTGTAACGAAGCCGAACCGGTGGATGAAACAAAAGCGTAGCCAATGATTTTGTTGTCGTAAATACACAAAAATGCAACATATTCCAGCACAGTTGGTTGTTTGCTTGAAATAAAACGGTACCATGGCAGGACATCAAAGTTTGTCTATTTTCAAGCTGAACGTTTCACAAAAAGTCGATTCAAAACGAGTACGTCGCCAAGCATGACTAGAGAATTCACTGCTCTCGTCTCAGGACCCACAAGACATTTGCTGTGGCAAGATTTTGTAAATGCGTCCGTCTATTTCCAAAGTGTCCTCAATATATGCACATGGCTGGGACACCAAACATACACGCATTCGGTAGAAAACTCACAGCACACGCGCAAAAAATATACGGTGGATGTAGATGATTCTGACACCGTTTGCTGTGCTTTTCGCAGTGTGACTGAACACGCGTCGGTTGTCACGTGGTGTTGTTCTCCCTGCACTCGTGTCCTCGTCTCCCAGTGGTGACCTCGACCAGTCATGACACATTTCTTCCCAACTCGGCTTATTTTCCCCAATGATCGCTTGGGTTTGCTTTGTTCCAGCGGAGCAAACATGCCCATTTGTGGTTCACTTTTCAAGCTGACAAAATGAACTGTGTCACTGTCTGTCAATTGGGACACTAAAACATCGCACTTCTCCCACACATGCAGTGGAGTTGTGCTTTACCTCCTCAAACATCATACTCTGCATGTGGCAACAATAGATAGGATTTAGGAGTACATTGATGCGCTACTCGTATATCAGATCAGTGAGTTTTTATCAGCACATGACTGTCACACATTAAGTTCACACTCGCCGCGAATGATTTCAACATTTTTTTGTGTGTCTCTGAAGTTTGAGATGACAGTTCACCTTCTGTGAACACAAATTCTGACAGTATTGTTGTGTGTCATGGCCATGTTCGATCTGTAAGTGCGGCTATCTGAGTGGGCCAAAATGGCTGTTGGGGTGAAGTAGTCTCACGTTGCCAGTGGCCAGACGCACACGCAAACGACGTCTCCGCCTGCGCCCACATACCCATTGTTCTGAGGATTTGCATGTTCGAGCAACTCGAGATATAGCATTGACTCCACTGGTCTTTAGTTGTGCCAAGTCCATGGTGTATCATATTGTGGAGACAGACAAGCGTCCAGTCTGTATGAAGAACTGCAATAAACAAAAGACAGTTTGCTAAATCAGCAGATATGAAATTGATGCCACAACTCCGAGATTTTCAGTGACTTGAATGACGTACTGACGAGTCACTGAGGGTTGTGCAATTTCTAATCAAAGTTGGTGTTCCAAAGAAACCACTTCATATTGGCGAGCTTGGATGAAATGAGAGGCACAGCGAAACGGGCAGATAACTTGATATTTCCTTTGAATGCACTCTTCAGGTGTACATGAAGCTACCAGACAGACAAGATGACAGGAGGATGATTTAATTTCTGGCAAGATTGTGCACTATTTCGACAATTCACAAGACTGGTCCTGGCAATCACCTGTCCTGCCAAAAGTGAAATCATCCTGACTGGGAAACTTGAGCAACGTGAGAATGATTCGTTAGAGGTAATGATGTGTTTAACCACATATTGGGTATCGAACCAAATGATATCGGAGGAGCATTATTGATCCTTCTATTGATTGTTGTTTACTTTGCCTTCTTCCTGTGTGCATATAAGACGTCCTGTAGTCAGGCAACTCCAAACAGGACCAAAAAAACATCATTCTGCTTTTTTGTTCATTTGCGCCAGGAAAAAAAATCAGTAATTTGAAAGCAACAGCGTTTCCAGGTGTGTTTTTACACTGGGAGTCCACAGTTCTTCTTTTTCAAAACACTAAAGCGGTGTTGCGCAAGAGGCAAAGTTATTAGCTCAGAATCAAAACGTTGAAGCCATTCACTGCATTCGCTCTGGACCCAAATAATGTCTTGGCAGCTGATCGGTAAGTTTCAAAGTGAACGCAGCCAAATATATATATATATATAATATCCTCTGGTCTTCAGACGTTTCCTGAAACTTTGATGTTGCTTTGATGTTGCTTTGAATGAAATATTTTTCACTGTTTCTATGTTTCAGTTGTGTTGTTGTTGCTCGTCCCAAGATGTGGTGCCACTTGTCCTTCATACTCGTATAATACAAGAATTTTTCAAGGAGTCAACTGTCAGTTGACAGAGGTTCCACGTGACATTCCTGCTGATGCGCTGGAGGTCTGGCTCGAAGGCAACAGAATCACTTCAATTCCTGCTCGAGTCTTCAGTCATCTGTCTCAATGCACTTATCTGAGATTGTTTGTCAATAACATCGCTTCTATTGTTCCTGAGAGTTTTGCGGGACTCCAGTCTTTGCGGACACTTTACTTATTCAGTAACGAGCTCACATTTCTTCCTGCTGGAGTCTTCCGTCATCTGTCTAACTGCACTTCTCTGTGGTTGTATAAAAATGGCATCACTTTTCTTGATCCTGAGAGTTTTGCGGGACTCCAGTCTTTGCAGAGACTTTACGTGTACAATAACGAGCTCACATGTCTTACTGCTGGAGTCTTCTCTCATCTACCCAACTGCACTCACTTCCAACTGCAATCTAAGCTGCAAGCTTTTGCCTACCTTGTTTCACTGCAAACGCTGCAACTCAACAGAAATAGAATTTCTCACATAGACTTTCTCACTGGACTCACAAAATTGACACATTTTTACATCAGCCACAATCAAGTTTCCACAATAGAAACTGGAGCTTTTGACACACTCTCCTCCCTCACATACATCGAGTTGTATGGCAATAGGCTCACAACCCTCAGCCCAGACCTGTTCCTCAACTTACCACGCCCATTTGAGCTTGTTCTCAAAAACCCACAAGACACAGAGACAAACTCTTGGGACTGTAATGCTCTCTGCTGGCTGAATCATGAACTTCACCATGGAACAGCCACTTCTCATATTTGTGGATCATCTTGGAGTCCTCAGCAGTGTGGCAACCCTGGTGAATTACATTCATATTTTCAGACTTTTGATTTGTCAAACAATATGTTGTCTGCTTCTCCTTGATCATTGCATGGTTCTTGAATAACTTTACCAGGTGTGTGTGCAGAACCAGGGGGTGTCCCATTCTCAACAAGATCTGGGTTTCCTGGTGCGTACAACCTTGGTGACCAGGTGACTTACAATTGCTATGATGGAGAAAAAGGAACCATCACGTGTCAAAGTGATGGAAAGTGGATCCAGAAACCAAGGTGTTCAGGTGAGAAGTGTTCCCCATGTGCAGTGAGTGGTAGTGATTCAGGGGAAGATCACAGCTTCTTTATTGTGGGACTACTTGTTTGCTGCTTTCAGAGGCACCGGTTCCATCAGCCCTACCTGCTCCAACTCAGCCAGAAGCAACCACAAAAGCAGGAAGTGACACATATTCTGGCAAGAATAATATATTTCCACCAAACAGTAGCCGCGTTTATGTTAAATCAAGCCTGCCTTGATATGTGAGCCATACCACTTATGAACTGCCACCTCATACTTTTTTTCACACTTGCTTCCAGATTCTCAGAATTCTCAAATTACAATTGCTATTGGAGCAGCTTCTGTTGTTGGGTTCATTCTGGTGTCTGTGTTTGTTGTTGGCATCGTACTTTTCATCAAAAGGTACACATTTCTGTCTGTGGACATTTATTTTCCACTTGCAAACTTGTTAGAAGATAACAATTTGAATTGGTAAGCATACATCTTCTTTGTTCAGAATGTCAACTTTTCGTTTCAATCTCTTGCACTGGTTTTTATTCAGACAAAGCCACAACTCTCAAACAACAATTCTTCAAGGACACACAAACCAGACCGTACCACCTCTACAGAGGGAAGGCACAAGGCCGCCAGCTCCACTACCTCGTCCTGGCTACCTCGATCTGGTGGAAATGAATGACGAAAGGTCCTACGCAAGTGCTGAGTATCATCATCTGGGGATGCCTTCTATTGTTGCCTACGCTGAGGGTCAGGGTCGGGCGGAAGGGGAGACAAATGTTGCAAGCTCAGCTGAACAAGAAAGTCCTGTAGTTTTGTATGACAACAGGTGTTCTGGGTCAGCGGCAGAAATGGTGTACGCAGCTGTGTGTGAAAATGGTGATGATGCTGGCCACATGGACCCAAGCGCATTGGCTGATAACTGAGTGAAAGATCGAGAACTGTTTTTCCTTGATGCAAAAACCATAATGATAATGGGCGGACGTCTTTCTACAAGCATTTTGTGGGATATATTTATCCAATAAACAGAAATCTATGATTGCAACGAAGACAAAGCGTTTTTGCTATTTGTATGTACTTGTGATGACCTTGCTGTCGTGACCTTGTTTTTGTTTCCTTCCTTTCCATGCAACAAGCTTTGGAGACATCTCTTCTTTCAAACTTGTGTGTCTTTCTGTTCTATGCTCAAAGAATAGATTTCCGCATTTCAATTGTCTTCTTTGTGATTTGGTTGGCAAAAACAAACTGCTGTCCGTATAGATATAGTAAAGGTAATTTAGTGAGGACAATTTTGGCACAACACCACAATAGCCTCATGGCTGGGCTAGCAAAATTGTCTGGACAAAGTTACGACATGGGAGAAAGTTTGGTCTGGTCTGAGAAATTAGGCAAACAATCAAAACTGCACCAAGGTTGCGAAAATGTGCCTTTTGAAAATATAATTCATTGATATTGGTCACTATAGACTAATGTCTGACACAATGTACGAATCACTCGGTCAGTGGTCAAGCTGTGATCAAGGCATGAATCAGTCCAATGATTTTCCAGCGTCCATTGCCCTCTGCTGAAACCCATAGAAAGGAGAACAATTTCATCTGAATAAAGTTAATATGTGCCTAGAAAGGCTGAGCCTGGGAATATATCTGGTAGAGCAAAACAATGTACTTGTTTTCACTCTGGCTGGGCTGAGAAATACCTGTCTGACAGAACAAAGCAATGTCTCACTTGTTATCACTGTGGTTGGTCTGGGCACAGGAAAATGTTGTTTTTTTGTGAATAATCCAACGATTTGTGCAGGGGAGATTCTCAGGAAAATGAAAGCAGGAATACATGTTGATAAATCAAACACACATTGGATATACTTTTGTTATTTCCATCAGACATCACAACATAAACATTGCAGGGTGTGGTTTCTTCAATCTGAATTCAAGCACACTGAAATATCATTTGATAGAAGGTACAAAGGTGGTGCGCTGTTTTATCCATTTTTTCATGTCCTTTCTCACTCCAACTGAACCTGCAGCGCAACCGTGATTATGGGATGAAGAAAAGGAACCAATGCAACCCATATGCACTGTCCTGGCAGATCTGAAAACAAAAATTGGAAGTGAAATTCATGTCCAGTTGTGTATTTTGAACAATACATATCCTTCTTATCAAGAAAATGGCTTGTCTGAACATATGTATGTACAGAGAAGTAGTCTCTCGTACTAGTTTTGTGTATTCCAAAGTCACCCCAACAGCTGTGAATGTCAAATTTTGTGGAAACAGAGCTTTTTCAGTACATGTAAGTACACAGATATATTTGGATGACTTCACCTCTTTCATTTGCATTTGAAGTTGTGACAGTTTCAAGCTGATGCACAATCAGCTTTTAGGCCTGTTATTTTGGTTATTGCTCAGTTCTGTGGTGAATGTTTGGGCTGTTGTCATTTCTCTTTTACCTGCAGTCAGGTTTGGATCCGGTGCTTCTGCAAAAGTAATGTTGGACACTATCTTTGGGTGCACAAACAGCAAGCCAGGCACTGAACGAAGCAAACAGCCTTGTTGACTTGCTGCAATTGGCAAATCAGGGTTGAAGATTAACTTGCAATTTACCACAAAAGTAATCACGAAAAATTAGCCTCACCTGGGCAGGTTGGCTTTTTTGACCATTTGTGAGTTTGTTGACACATGACGGTTGTGTTTCCTCCCTTGTAACAGATGTAGGTCACCTCAGCACCTGGGTTGTATGGTCCTTGGTAGCTGGACCTGGTAGAGAATGGCACACCTCCTGGCTCAGGGCAGATCCCTGAATGTAAAACACAGGGGCCACTTTGTTCATGAAATTAAGCATTTTCTTTTGATTGTAAAACTATGTTGGTCAACCCAAATGCACATCTCTTTTGAACTCCAGGTAAACTTCAGTTGGTTGGTGTTGTGCTTTTGTGGTGGTACAGTGGGTTCTAACTCAGAAAAATATGTGTTCAGGTGGTTCTGATTGGCATCACACAAAGACAACATGGAGCTGCTTTACACAAATACATTGTGCCTGTCTTCAATTGTACATCACTTTGCAAGATCATTTGTGGTGCTGGCAGACAAATATGAGACAAATGCTCAAACTTAAACTTGAGCAAATGACATTGGAAGAATTCTCAACAGTTCCTATAAACTTACCAGGGTCACTACAGTGAAATGATCTGCATCCTTCGCCCTGTTGACAAGTACATTTTGGGATTATTGTATTCTTAATTCTCTGTGGTTCAATGGCAGTGCCATGCATCTGCTCATAGGTTAGCCAGCACAGGGAGCTGCAGTTCCACTTATTAATGTGGACTTTTCTGAGAACGTGCAATATCAAATGCAGAGGTTTGCGAGGCAGGTTGATGAAAGTATTGGGATTCAATGTTTTGAGTTTGTTCTTGTATAAATGAATGGATTTGATGGAGTGTAAAGGGTCAAGGCTTCCGATTTCAATACTTGTGATATTATTTTCTTCCATACGCAGTGTTTGCAAATTATGAAGCCCTGTGAACAGTCCATATTGGATGTGATATATTCTGTTGCAAGACAAAATCATTGTTCTCAGTGATTTCATGCCATTAAAGGCTCCTTTATGAAGAACTGAAATATAGTTGTCTCCCAAAGAAAGATACACACACTTGGACAAATGACTCAATTTTTTGGCAGGCACAATGGTTATAACATTGCCATAAAGATTCACAAAAGTGGCCTTGCTTGGAATTTCTCTTGGTACCTCAGTCAAGTTGCAGAAAGATCTTTCAAGAGATGTTTCCGAGGATCTATTCCTACAGACATATTTTCTTGCATTTTTTGTGCAGTCAGCATCGAAATAAGGACGAATCTGAATTAGGAGTGCACCTACCAACCAACCAAACATGTCCAGGTGATGAAAACAACAATGACTGGGTTCAGCTTCACAATTTCCTTCTTGCTCAATGACAAATTGTGCTTATTCCTAGTCATTTTCCCAAGCCTTTCAAGAAGTTCAGGACTAAATGTTGGGCATAAAATTTGCTTGGCATTAAAAGCAAAGTTTCTGTGTGAAAACAATAAAGTGTACATTTTCACTTTCTGCTTTTCATTCCAACCCATCCAGAACAACAGTTTCTCATTTTGCCTTTCAATGTCAAAGCATTATGGACATTTGTTTTGCCAAATGGGTCTTGGCTGAACATTATCTTTTCGTTTTGTTGTCCATTTTATTTGATTTCTTCTCGACATTCAAAAGCCATTCCAGGGACATTGTTGTGCGTAAGGACTGAAACACCAAAACTCCTGTTTGTGGAACCTTTACAAATAAATTTGTAACTGCATTCCTAAACCGATATTGATATTGTGTGGCTGAGGGTTCTGCCTCACGGTGTGACATCCCCTCAAATGATTGCCCAGCAGCTTTTTTCCCCCCAAATGGTTCAAAAGCTAACTGCCCCCCTAGAACTTGCTGCTCCCCAAACCAGACTCAAAGTTCGGGGAAGGAGTTCAGGAATGAGAATCTGTTGAAATTTCCCAGATATATCCTGCATGGACTTTGAGTTCATTCAGTTTTTCTTTAATCAGTCACAATTGATGTCACATCAGCTTTTGGATGGTTCTTCTCAGGGATGGGGAAAGGGGGTGGAGTTGGTCCCTCTCGGGCAGTTGCCAAGTCTGTGTCAGAAGCATGTTAGGGGCTTCCCATGGGGCCACTTGGTCACCCTTACAACGCGTTGTGCATCAAACATTGGAACACTTTGGTTCTTGGGTTCAGCAACGATCACAAACCAATGGGGACTACTGTATTGAAGGTGGGGCGTGGGCAAAAATCACTGTCATACTGATCCCATCCAGGACACTGATACTGATGACACCAATGTCAGAGATATTGTGTATGAAGATGATCCACGCGTTCAGGCAAGATTGGCGGACGATGTCTTGACATGGGCATCATTCGAATGAGTATGATCACAAGGACACACAACGGTAGGGGAACTGATAATTTATTTGTGGCATATGGCAAAGAAGGGACTGGGGCAGTTCCTCCGCCACTTTCATCAGCTGTTTACCAACGGGTGCTACATGCTGGTTTGGGTCACCCTTCCAGGGACCTCGCCTTTCTCATTACATTGCCTCCAGATAGGTGCGAGACTCCTGTGGGTTGGACGTCCCCATGGGTATACGCACTTTGCACTGATCGCAAGTCAGCATCATCATCATGCTCGCCTCTATTCGCTGCATGGCAGTAAGTGCCCTTCTCTGACAACTGATCGATGGTCGTGGAATGCATCTTCTGTCTAAAAAGAGAACACTTCGAAACATGGACACCACAGTAGGGTGGTGGGGGGTCCTCAATTATGAAAGAAACACTTCGTGTGATATTCAGTGAACTCTCAAAATGAAATGAACACTGCAAATGATAGGGAACACTTGAGAGTTGACGTGACTTTAAAGGAAGTGTTTCATGTTCGAATTCTTATCTGGGGATTGTTTGCGCGAGTGAAACACGTGAAAACTTCGAGCTGAAGAGTGGCTCCAGGATATCAGTTCAATGTTGGGAGGCATTCACTGAATCACGAGTCTGTGGGCAGGAGGGGCAAGTATGGCGGACAACCAGGAGTCTACAGAAAAGATCCAGGGGGGATAGAGTTGAACCCGAAGAATCTTGTTTGTTGACAGAGAGCACCTGGATTTGACCCGGCTTTGATAACCCAAAGTTTGGCTCCGCTGCACTACACTCCACGCTGATGTGTTCTAATCGAACACTCTTGTTGACACCGCATTGGCAGGAGTGTTCGAATTCTTGTCTCAGGATAATTTGCACGGGTAACTTCGTGTCAAATATAGGCTCAAGAGATCCGCATTTTAACATGGGAGGGCCAATGATTCAAACAATCTGCAAGGGGCATGGCAGAAAAAAAAACATGACAAAGCTTCAGTCAGTGGAGGCGCAGGTCCCCACTCCCCCTCTTGGATCTGCATTTACGGGAGGCAGGAGCTCCAACATTCTTGTTTACAGACGAACTCTTGAGTTGACGTCTACCTGTCAGGGAGGAGTTTATTGGGTTGTGCTCCCCAAGAAAAACAATCGGCGGATTCAAAACCGCAACATTTGAAACTGGCCCCCAGCCCAAAGCCAAACTCAAGCTCTTCTGCTCAAACCCTGAATACCTGCGCAACACTCCCAGTGCCCAAGTGGAAATGACATTTGAAATGACACAAAGTACTTGAGTAAACAAGAGTGCATTTTTTGTGGGCGTGTGTGAGGTGTTTGAAATCTTATCTCTGGGGAGTGTGCACGAATGACTCACGTGAAGCTTTTCTGATGTCTGTGTTGGCTTCTTGGGAGGTGGATCCACGGGGTGTTTCATGAAAGGAACAAGCCAGCCTGTTTGATGGAACCTGTGTGTGAGTTCCATGTACGTTCGTTTATGTCGTCCTGGTGTTGTTTGATTGGTGCTCAGTTTGTGTGTGTGTGTGTGTTTGTGTGTGTCTCTTTGATCTTGTTTGGCTTCAAGAAAAAATAGCTCCATGGAGCTCGCAGTGGTTTGAGGAAATTTTGGTTGCTCTGATTTGGCTCACTCTGATTTGGGTCACTCTGATTTGGCTTGCTCTGATTTAGGTCACTTTTTGTCAAAATTCTTACTTTTTTCACTCAATATTCACAACTTGAGAACTCATTTGACACACACCCAAATGGAACAAATTTGACCAAATAGAACTTTTATGCATTGTTTCACAACACTATTTATATATAACTGAAAGACTTGCCTAATATCTATTTCTAACTTTTCTATTAAAAATAACTTTCCAACCCTAACTTTAGCCCCACCTAAATACCATATAAAAATTTTCAAAAATATAAAATTGAATGCTACCTCTCAAACCCTATACAATATACTATATTTCATCAATATACTTCTTTCACCAAATATTTGTACCTTTTGAGATACAGAGACATTTATACATCCACACTCCATTTTTTCTGCACTTTCAAATTTGACCTTTTTGACCTCAGAAACCCCAAAATTCAAATTTGATAAATTCTTTCCTTGCGCATTATCCCCAACCCAAAATGAACCAAAAGAGCCCAAAAGATCCCAAATCAATCCTCATCTTGACTATGAAACTGCTGTACACATACTTTTGAAGACACTGCCTATAGGTGCTTTGATTTGGCTCACACCGATTTGGCTCATTGAGCCCAAATCGCGCAACCCACCTCAAATCACCTAAAAAGGGCGTCGAGTTCGATTGACTGACAGAATTTCACAGTGTAGGAAGGCACCGAGGTGACTCAGCTGTCACAAGGTTCGGTACGCAGCACACAATGCGGCGCAAATGCGGACGCACCCGAGAGCGGCGCACCACGTACCGAGCGCGTTTTCCTGGTCAACTCCAAGAAAGAATCCAGCGATGATGATGGCGCAGCACACGACGGCTTTCCACGACGTCGTCTGACCCAGGATGGCGTAGGAGAGTATCTGAAGCACCACCGAAAAGACATGCCGACGTGTACACTCTCAAACACTCGTGAGCTCCGGTTCTCCGTGTTGTGCCGAGTCTCAATGAACCCACCGCGTCACAGCAAAGCCCTCATCAAACAGCTTTTGTGTCATGAATGGTCAAAGTGCCGGACACATTGAAATTCACCGTGGCGGATCCTTTCACCGAAGTGCAAACGCAAGTTTCAGACTCTACATTCATGTCCACGCGTTGTGTCGCCAACGGTCGTAGATCGGAAGGAGAAGCGTGGTGTGGTCGAGGTGGTGGTGCGTGTGTGTGCGTGTCGTGAGTACTCACCACATTGAAGACGGTGGTGAGAGAGCGGCCCACGTAGTAGAAGGAGACGCCCACGTACTTCAGACACAGGTTGTTGAACGTGATCATACACACGAACACCACCGACAGAGGCAGCACCTGCGAGGAAATTCTGTGAACTAGGATGCGTCCCAGAAGAAAAGAAAATTACGAATTCGAACTCTGAGCGATGCCCTTCCAGTCGTACCTCTCGGGAAACCTTGGCGTCCACTCTGAAAGGAGGGAAGGTGATCTTCTCCGGAAACGCGGTTGCCAAGGTCCCCAACACGGCGCATAGCAATAGCGTAACGGCGCATTGATACCACGTGACAAACAGCGGCGCGTCGAGCTGCAACGAGCAAAGACATTCATCACGAGGCTGAACACACAATGTCAAACCGGCCTTGTGCAGAGAGAACGCTTCAAGAACCGTTGAAGAAAACTTGCATTGAAAGGTGACATCAAAACACCGTTCGCGAGGTAAATACAACAACGTTCCACCGTACCTTCAGATCGGGACTACTCAGCAGATATTTGTTCATGAACACCAGGGTGATCGACACCAGCCTGCAAAACACGAGTCTCCACGTCTGTAGACGTGATGCTCTAAATTTTTTCGCATCATCGAACGACACCCACGGGTGTGTTCGATATGATTTCCTTATTATGCCGAGTCGCCTTACATTGTCCGAATCTCTTTAT